>FSUT01000187.1_pt1 | contig 9061 bp, 10 predicted proteins | sample 1637481 | NCBI WGS metagenome assembly FSUT01 (sample SAMEA3914816, study PRJEB12502) | metagenome | biome: forest; material: soil | place: USA | collected 2011-09-16 | depth 0.3 m | reverse complement strand
GGCGGCGGGGTCACCGTGAGTGACCCCGTCCGCCTTCAAGGCCTCGACTATGTCCACGCTTTTGACCACGTGCATTCGAGCGTGTATTCGGCGGTGGAGTGCGAGCTGCCGGCCTTGCGCAAGTCCAAGGCCCTGGTCTCCTTCGATTTCTCAACCGAGGCCGGTTATCGGACAAATGAATACCTCGCCCAGGTGTGTCCATCAGTGGATCTTGCGCTGGTTTCGTGCAGTGGACTGCAACAGCACCAGGTGTGGTCAGAGCTCCGCAGGTTCTTTGGGCACGGTGCCGGCCTGGTGCTTGGAACCCTCGGCGAGGACGGGGCAGTGCTCTTTGACGGGGAGAATTTCTACCATTCCAACGCAGTGCCGGTCACCGGCACGTTCGTGGACACGATGGGCTGCGGTGACGCCTACCTGGCCGCGTTCGTCATGTCGATGTTGACCTCCGGATGGCGACGGTCGGCCCGCCCCGCCGGGTCGGCGATTCACGGCGCCATGAAGCATGCCGCGCGGTTCGCGGCACAGCAGTGCACTGTTGAGGGCGCCTTCGGGTTCGGGCGCAACGTCGTACCCCAAGCCAGCACCTGATCTACGTTCGCTGGCGAAGCCGATCTGAGAAGATAGGCACACTATGACCGAAAACCACCGAAACGCCACATCCCCGACAATCTCAGAGGTGGCTGCCGCAGCCGGAGTGGGCCGAGCCACAGTGGCGCGCACACTTGGCGGGTACGGTTCGGTTAGTGATTCAACGCGTGACAGGGTGATGCGTGCTGCCAAACAACTTGGCTACCGCCCGAATACCATCGCCAGGAGCATGACCACAGGCGAAACCAAGACCCTCGGCGTGGTCCTTGCAGACATTGGGAACCCATTCTTTGCGGGCGTGCTCAAAGCCTTCACCGACACGGTCCGCCAGCACGGCTACGACGTGCTGGTACTGAGCACTGACGAGGATCTCACAAAAGAGGCTGATGCCATCGGCGTTCTGGTGGACAAACACGTTGACGGCATCGTCCTCGCCTCCGCGGCAAGCCGCAACGCGCCTCCCCCGTACCTGGAACTGGTGCGCTCGCGCAACATCCCCATCGTCTTGATCGACCGTTTGTTCGACGGAATTGAGATGGACACGGTCGTGATCAACAACCGCGAGGCCTCCCGGGAGGCCGTGTCCGTATTCATTGCTCGAGGACATCGCCGCATAGGCTTCGTCTGGGGACCTGTCACGGTGGAGCCGGCCACCGGACCAGCTGCAATGCACAAGATCATCGCCCATTCCCTCTCCAGCGACGGCGAGCGTCTCCGCGGCTATCTCGACGCACTTGATCAGGCCGGCATCGAGTTCGACACCTCGCTAGTGACCCACGTATTGAAGAATGAGCAGCAGGCAACGCGGGCGGTGCTGGGAATGTTGTCGTTGGCGGATCCGCCAACGGCGATCTTCGCCACGGAGTCCGATGCATTGGTCGGAACCATACGGGCGCTGAGACAGCGGGGCCTCAGCTACCCGGGAGACGTTTCGCTCATTGGCTTCGATGACAGCAGCTGGGCTACCGTCATGTCACCGCCGCTGTCCATGGTGGCGCAACCACTGCACCAACTGGGTACCTTGACAGCCGAGTGTTTGATCGATCGCATTGGCGGAGACAACACCCCTGTGGCAGCGCATGTCCTTGAGGCGACTTTCGTGCCGCGCGAAAGCGTTGCTGAGCCCAGCCGCTAGCGTTCCACCGCACCCCCGGCAAGCATGGGTGACTGCTTACGCCTACGTGCCCACATTTCTGTGACGAAATTTCCGCAATGAATCCTTGATTGAAACTATTGATACCGGTACCAAGCGCTTGTATAGTCGTAGAAATCAGCTGGCCGATCCCGGCCAGAGCGATCCAATGGCGGGTCAGGAACGCTCAGTTCCGGCGGACATGCAATTCCGAACCCCCGCAGATGACGGGAGATAAATGTGCGAAAGAAAAAAGTGATTTCGGCTTCGGCGGCGGTTATGCTCGCGCTGTCGCTTGCTGCTTGCTCGTCGTCCGGTGGCGATGGTGCGGCACTGGACCTGGCCGGCAAGCCGGACTATTCCGGATCGATCAGCATCCTCACGGCTTTCGCGGGCAAACCGATGGGGTCGTACTTCGAAGACGTGATCAAGGCTTACAAGGCCGAGCACCCGAATGTGCAGATTAACCTTTCCCAGGAAACTGACGACAACGCGGTCAAGGACAAGGAAAAGGTCCTCATCGCTTCGCAATCGCTGCCGGACATCTACTTCAGCTACGCCGGCAATTGGGGCCAGAACTTCGCTGAGAACGGCCTCGCCGCGGACCTCAGTTCAGTGATCGCGCCCACGACGGATTGGGGCAAAACCTTCGGTCCAGGCGGGCTGAACGCCTTCAAGTACGACGGAAAGCAATATGGCATTCCGCTCTACAACGACGCCAAGTTCATGGGCTACAACAAAGCCATCTTCCAAAAACTTGGACTCAGCGTGCCCACCACATTCGAGGGGCTGATCACCGCCTGTTCGTCGATCAAAGCCGCAGGCTACACTCCTATCGCGTTCGGCAACAAAGACGGATGGCCGGGGCTCCATTACCTGCAGCAACTCTTCGCCTACGATGTGCCTCGTGCCACTATCGATGCCGACCTCATTCCCACGTCGGCCAAGTGGACTGATCCCGGCTACATCACCGCGATGAAGCAGTTTTCCGAACTGATTACCAAATGCACCGGGGATGGCTCCAACTCCAATGGCATTGCCTACACCACCGCCCAGCAGCAGCAACAGAGCGGAAAAGCGGCGATGTACTACCAGGAGCTCATTGAGTTCGACTCCGTCAACACCCAAGACAGCCAACTGAACAAGGACGGTTTTGGAATCTTCCCGCTCCCGGCGCCGCTCAACGCCAACGGCGACGCGAAGACCCTGGAAGCAGCCCCGGAAGGCTACATGATCAACAGCAAGAGCAAGAACGCTGCCCTCGCCCTCGACTTCATGAAGTTCGTTACCAATGCGAAGAACGCTTCCGCGCTGTCCGCTCCGCCATACGGCCAGCCCAGTGCCGTGATCGGGTCGGTCACCACGTCGACCTCCAGCACCGCTGTGGCTGACGGATCCGAGACAGTTAACAAGGCTCCGTCAACAATTGTTTGGCTAGACACCGCCTCCGTTCCAGCGGTCGGGGATGCCTGGGTCTCGGCCAGCGAAGGACTGGTCACCGGCACCCTCAGCCCGGACGAGGCCCTAAAGTCTGTTCAAACCGCTTCCGGGAAGGCCAAATGACCACCGCCCCAGCGGCGGCACGGCCAAGGATTGCCGCCACTGCGACCGGGCCCAGGCAGCCAAGGCGCAAGTCCGCCACCCGGCCGACCTCGCAATGGCGCAACCTCGTCTGGCTGATCCCGGCGCTACTGGTTCTGGCAGTGTTCGTGTATTGGCCGCTCTTGCAGAGCCTCCTCTTCAGCTTTCTGAAGTGGAACATCTACAGCGGCGCCCAGACCTTCGTCGGCGGGGACAACTACGCGAAACTGCTGGCAGACCCGGTCTTCGGCAAAGCCCTCATGAACAATGTCTGGTACGCCGTCATATCCATCGTGTTCCAAGTGTTCGGCGCGCTCCTGCTCGCCGCCATCATCGAAAGCGTCAAGAGCGAGAAGATGCGCAAAGCATTCCGCTCTATCTACTTCATCCCCTCTGCGATCTCATTGACAGTTGCTGGGCTGCTGTTTTACTTCATCTACCAGCCCCAGACGGGGATGCTCGACGCCTTCCTCACCAACCTGGGACTCGGCCAATACGCACAGGCCTGGCTAGGCCACGAGAATACCGCGATTTTCGCAGTCATTGCGATGAGCCAGTGGCAGGGATTCGGATATAGCGTCCTGCTGTTCTCGGTCGCCCTGCAGCGCATCCCGGTCGAGCTCTATGAGGCGTCAGCCATCGACGGGGTTGGCCCGGTCCGCCGTTTCTGCAGTATCTCGATGCCTCTGGTACGCGAGATGACCTCGCTGATGATGATAGTCACGATCTCCGGCGCTTTTCAGGTCTTCAACGAGGTGATGGTCATGACCAGCGGAGGCCCGAACAACTCATCCCAGGTATTGGGAACGTGGCTTTACCACGCCGGATTCATCACCAACGATTTCGGCTATGCCGCAACCATTGGAGTGGCTATCTTCGCGATCACGCTCACTCTGGCCGTACTGCAGTTGTGGGTGTCCCGGCGGAGGCGAGTGGAGTGGTAGCGCTATCGATCGCCGGCCGTGCACTCAGGTCGGCCCTGGTTTGGATCATCCTGATCGCGCTGGCCGCCGTGGTGCTGTACCCGTTATTTTGGATGTTCCTGAACGGGTTCAAAACCAACGCCGAAGTCTTCGGCAACCCGTTCGCTTTGCCTACACATTTCGGGTGGGAAAACTTTGTGGCTGCGTGGGATCAAGGTGTCGGACGCTTCGTTCTTACGAGTGTTTCATTGACCGTTGGGGCGACGTTCTTCACGGAGGCGATCAGTGCTTGGGCGGCGTACGGGCTTACCCGTGTCCGCATTCCGTTGAACCGCGGGTTCACCGTGGCCATCCTGGCCGGTTTGATGCTCGCGCCGACGGTGGCGTTGGTTCCGTTGGTGAAGATGTTCCAAGGCCTCGGACTCTACAACACGTTCCTCGGCCTGTTGATCTTGTACACGGCGTTCCGGATCCCGTTCACCGTGTTTCTGATGCGTGCATACATGCTGGACTTGCCGAGTGAGGTCGACGAGGCGGCAGCCATCGACGGCGCGTCCAAGGCCGCCACCTTCTGGCGGATCATACTTCCGATGAGCCGGCCGATCATCATCACCACAATCGTCCTGAACGTGCTGACCAACTGGAACGAGTACCTGTTCGCCATGGTGTTCACCAGCGGAACCGGCCTGCAGACGCTACCGGTGGGCCTGGCGGACCTCATGTCCAAGAACGGCACCCAGTTTCCCCTGGTGTTTGCGGGCATGGCCATGGCGGCCCTTCCGATGGTGATCCTCTTCTTCGTCTGCCAGCGCTACTTCGTTCGCGGACTCGCCGGAGGAGTCGGCAAGTAGCAAGCTCCCAGGGACCACCCCTAGTACCCCGGCCCCGCGTCCGCTAGTCTGCTTTCACGGCCTGCCAGGCCCGCAGTTCAGGCATCAACGACGATCATGAGGAGCAAGAATGGCCGACCACACATATAGCGTTTCCGAAATTGTTGGAACCTCGTCCGAGGGCGTCGACGCCGCCGTCAAGAACGGGATTGCGGCCGCGAGCCAGACCCTCCGGAACCTCGACTGGTTCGAGGTCAAGGAAATCCGCGGCCACCTTAGCGAGGGCGCAGTTGCCGACTGGCAGGTAACCATCAAGCTGGGCTTCCGCCTCGAGCGCTAGGAACCTCGAGCGTTAGGCCACACACAACCCTCATTAAACGACGATGGCCGCCATCCTTTCTGTGGAAAAGCTGACGGCCATCAGTTGCGAGGCTGGACTCACCCGCGGGTCCAGACTTGGACGGGGTCACCGCCACAGAGGAGTCGCCGGCCACGGCCGGCAAAATCGATCCACAGGAATTCGTGGTCGGAAGAAACTTCGTCCACAAGGCCGGCGTCGAAACCCCATTTGTCCTCGTGGATCCAGACGGCTTCGCCGCGGCTGAGTTCGGACCATTTCGACGGCGGCAGGCGAAGTGCCGCTCCAGCGGGCCGTTGAGCCGACGTCGTGAAGTGGCGTGGACCCCACGCGCCTAAGGTTTCAGGACTCATCGGGACTCACCGAGCAGGTACTGGCGGCGCCAGACTGTTGCCGCGCCGTTGTGGGACGGGAAGACGTGGCCCTCGAAGAACGTGCGCACTGCATCGGGTTCGCCTTCAGGGCTCCACTGCCCAGACGCCGGGCAATGCGCACCCGTGGATCCCGCGGACCCGGCGGTGGTTGCCCGCTCCCTCAGCAGCGCGATGCGTTTCATCGTTGAATTCCATCCTTGATATGCGAAAAGGTCTGGATTCAGCGTAAACGCGATTCAAAAACCGCCCAATGGGCAGATAGACAAAATCACGCGAAATCACCGTGCAGCAGCACAGTGACGTGGAGCACTTTGGGCTGAAACTGGTTCAGCTTTCGCCCATTGCATGACGCTCGGAAAGCTCCGGGTCCGTCGTCGCCGTTCCCGCACCAAACGCCGTTCCCGCACCAAAGCTGCCGAGCAACTTCAGGGCATCGTCCGACGGCGAACCCGCCTTCGCGGAATAGACCCGCAAGACCTGGTCCGGATCCTCCGGCAGGGACAGGTTCTCGAAGTTCAGTTCCACGTCCCCCACCGTGGGGTGGTGCAGGCGGACAGTCCCGGCTGAACGCGCTGCCACTCGATGCCCTGCCCACCACTGGCGGAAGTGTTCGCTGTTGACGGCGAGTTCGCCCACGAGCTGGTTGGCTTGGGGATCGTCCGGGTGCCGCCCGGTATCCGCACGCAGGGCACCGGCGGCTTCCGCGGCAACCGTCTTCCAGTCCCGGAACATTTCGCGTGCCTGGGGGTCCAGGATCAGCCAGCGCGTGAGATTCCGCTCGGCAGCGGGCATGGCCGGGAAGTCGGCAAAGAGCAAGACCGCCATCCGATTGGCTCCGAGCACGTCGCTGCGCCGGCCAAGCAGGAGCGCCGGAACGTCGCCCACGGCGTCCAGAAGTTGACGCAACGCCGGCCGCACCCGTGGTGCGGGAGTCGGTGCCTTGGCGCTCGACGCGCAATGCTCAAGGAGGTCCATCATGTGGGTGTGCTCGCTTGGGTCCAGGCGAAGCGCCCTCGACACCGATTCAAGGACCGCCCGGGACGGATGGATATGGCGGCCCTGTTCGAGCCGCGTGTAGTAGTCCGTGCTGACATCGGCCAGGCGGGCAATCTCTTCCCTGCGCAGCCCCGGAACCCGGCGCGCGCCGGACGCGTCCGGCAACCCTGCATCCTCCGGCGACATCCGGGCACGCATGGCTTTGAGGAATTTTCCGAATTCGGCGCTCTGACCCATGTCCCCATTCTTCCCTCCCTAGCGGCCTGTTTCTAGGGCCAAGGTAGGACTGCGAGTCCTAGGAAAAGCAGGGGGCGTCAAAACTACTGCTTGTTGTGCCGAAAGTGCATAGGCTCGAAAAAGCCAGTCAGGCAATCCACCCACGAAAGACGAAAGGGCCGGACATGTCCAACGCTCAGAATTCAACCGTTCCCGGGCTCGTCCTGAATAACTCGGTCACCATCCCCCAACTCGGCTTCGGCGTCTTCCAGGTCCCGCCTGCCGAGACCCAGAAAGCCGTGGAGGACGCCCTTGAAGCCGGGTACCGGCACATCGACACCGCCGCGGCCTACCGGAACGAATCCGGCGTCGGCGCGGCAATTAAGGCTTCCGGGATCGCCCGGGAGGAACTCTTCATCACCACCAAACTCCGCAACGGCGAACAAGGCCGGACAGCGTCAGCGTTCAACCACAGCTGCCGCGAACTCGGCCTCGACGTCATTGATCTCTACTTGATCCACTGGCCCGTGCCGTCCCAGGGCCTGTTCGTGGACGCATGGAAGGCGTTGGAAAAGATCCATGCCGACGGCGGCGCCCGGGCCATCGGGGTCTCCAACTTCCTGCCCGAACACCTCGATGCTCTCCTCGCCTCGGCCGACGTCGTTCCGGCCGTCAACCAGATCGAACTGCATCCGACGTTCCAACAGCGGGAACTGGCGGCGAAGAGCCGCTCGCACGGGATCGCCGTCGAGGCCTATAGCCCGCTGGGGCAGGGGGCGGACCTGGGCTCGCCAACGGTCACCGAACTTGCCGAAACGCACGATGCCACCCCGGCGCAGATCGTGCTGGCCTGGCACCTCGGAACCGGCAACATCGTCATCCCCAAGTCCGTCCACCCGGAGCGGATCCGCCAGAACCTCGCGGCGGCGTCGTTGCAGCTCACCCCGGACGAACTGGCAGCCATCAGCGCGCTCGACGCCGGTGCCCGCCTCGGTGCCGACCCCGCCATCGCGTCCTTCAGCCAGATGTAGAAACCACTACAGCGTAAGGAACCGAAACCATGCAGTACACCCACTTGGGCCGCTCAGGCCTCAGCGTCTCCCGATTGTGCCTCGGAACCATGAACTTCGGCCCGCAGACGGAGGAATCCGCAGCGCACTCCATCATGGATTCCGCACTGGACGCCGGCATCAACTTTTTCGATACTGCCAACGTCTACGGCGGCACGCAGCATCGGGGATGGACCGAGGAAATCCTGGGCCGCTGGTTCGCCAAAGGCGGGGAGCGCCGCGAGCGCGTCGTCCTGGCCACCAAGCTCTACGGAACCATGACGGACCGCCCCAACGAGTCCAAGCTCTCCGCCCTCAACATCCGGCGCGCCTTGGACGCCAGCCTCAAGCGCCTGCAGACCGACTACATCGACGTCTACCAGTTCCACCACGTGGACCGGAACACACCGTGGGACGAGATTTGGCAAGCCATCGAGGTTGCGGTCCAGCAGGGCAAGATCCTGTATTCCGGAAGCAGCAACTTCGCTGGCTGGCACATCGCCCAGGCCCAGGAAGCGGCGGCGCGGCGCAGCTACAACGGGCTCGTGAGCGAGCAGTCCATCTACAACCTGCTCACCCGCAACGTCGAACTGGAAGTCATCCCGGCCGCTCAGCAGTACGGCCTCGGGCTCATCCCGTGGTCGCCGCTTCACGGCGGCCTTCTGGGCGGGGTGCTCAAGAAGGAGCGCGACGGCGTCCGTCGCCTTGAGGGCCGCGCGGCCGAAACCCTGAAGAAGCACGAAGACCAGATCCGCCAGTACGAGGACCTCGCCGACGACCTTGGCCACGAGCCCGGCGATGTGGCCTTGGCCTGGTTGCTGCACCAGCCGGCCGTGACCGCACCGATCGTGGGTCCGCGCACACAGGAGCAGTTGGACGCCGCCATCAGGGCTTTGGATGTCACCCTCGACGCGGATGCCTTGAAGCGGCTCGACGACATCTTCCCAGGCCACCGGACCGCGCCGGAAGACTACGCGTGGTGACGTCGGCACCGTTACGGCTGCTGTTCATCGG
>FSUT01000283.1_pt1 | contig 9148 bp, 7 predicted proteins | sample 1637481 | NCBI WGS metagenome assembly FSUT01 (sample SAMEA3914816, study PRJEB12502) | metagenome | biome: forest; material: soil | place: USA | collected 2011-09-16 | depth 0.3 m | reverse complement strand
GCCACCCCATTGCCCGCGCCAGATCAGATTGGACCCGTGGATGGTCAGCACAGTGGAGTGGAAGTCCACGGGGCACCGTGGCAGCCGCCCCACGGCTTCAAGGGCCAGCGTGGAAAGAGCGACGGCGTCGGCGAACCGTCCGCTGACGGCCAGCCCTTGCGAGACAAGCGCCATCAACAGCACGCCGGCCTGGACGGGCGGTGGCGGATGGTGCTCCGCGCGCAATCCAGGATCAACCAATTGGCTATGGCAAAGCCTTTGGAACAGCTCACCGTTGGCTGAAGGCCAGCTACCGTTCTGGGCATCCAGATACAGCTGGAGGACGTCCAGTTCGTCCCGGACGGCAGACTCGCCAAGATGGGCTGGCTCGCCCGACTGGATGCCGACGGCGGCAGCCTCCAGCCGCCGTCGGGCATCCTGGAGGACCGCCTGCAGGACACTCGCCCCGGGCAATGTCGGCAAAAGGGCATGCAGCAGAAGCCATACCGCGTGGGCGAAGTCCACAGTCAGGACGTCCGGGGTGTTTGCCACCAAACCCTTCAAGACCGTCACCGCCCCGGGGAAATCCCTTGTCTGGTAAAGCGCCCGTGCCAGTTCGACACCGGCAACCAGTTCGAGTTCCGGTGCCCGCACCGCTTCCGCCGCCCGCCGGGCCCTTCGATTGTCGTGAATATCGTTTGCGGTAATGGCCACGGTCAAAAGATCGGCGTCGGGCACCGGCAAACCGCCTGCCTGTTCGAGGTCCACTCGACGGAACAGCGTCCAGAGCGAGTCATCAGCAACGGGTGTGCTCGTCGTGTAGATGCTCCGTCGAAGTTCGAGGATCCGTTCAGGTCCCAGCTGCTGCCGGGCCAGCCGCGCTTCGATGGCGTGGCTGAGCGTTGTCGTCTCCTTACCGTCTTTCAGGACTCGGATCGTTCCGTCGGCCCGCAGCGCCTCGATCGCCCGCTTTTGGCCAAGTTGTTCAAGGACGGCCAGCGGTACCGGCTCCCCCACTGCCAGGATGTCCACGACTTGCCGCTGTGGCACGGAATAGCCCTCAAGCCGGTGGCGGGTCAGCTCGAGCGCTTGCGAGCCGTCCAGGCGGATCGGTCCGGACAACATCCAGGAATCAGCCTGCTCCACGATCTCGCCACGCGCTGCGGCTTCGTCCAACAGCAACTTCGCAGTCTGCAGGTTACCTCCGGTGAGGGCATGGATGTCCCGGACCAGGCTGCGGGCAGCTCGTCCGCCGAGGCGATCATCGAGGAATTCCCGAAGCTGCTCCTGCGTGAGATCGTCCAGCGTCACCACGGAAAGCTGCCGCGAAACCACGGATTCCATGAGTTCCATCCGCAAGGGACGGTCCGAGCGGTGGGTGGCAATCAGGCGGATCTCCGGTTCAACAAGCAGCTGGCTCAGGAGCCAAAGAGACATGTCATCCAGGAAATCTATGTTGTCCAGCACCAGCAAGGCAGCGGATCCGGGTGTCGCTGCGCCACGCACTGCTTTGCGGCAAGCCGCCACGATGGAACCCGGCCACACCTTGGCCCTGGCCGGCAGATCCGGAACGAGTGCCATGGCGATTCCAAACGGAATGTCCACGAATGACTCCGAGACGTTGTGGGCGATCACGCTGAATGAACCGCCCAGCACTGAAGCCGCTGCGTCCAGGAGGGTGGTCATTCCGGAGCCCCCCGGCCCCGAGATGACTATCCCGGCCGGTTCCGGCCCCGACATGGCAATAACAATGTCCTGGAGCTCCGCTGCCCGAATGATCGGGGGCGGGGTGTGGGTCCCTTCGGTATCGTCCATGGTCCTGTCTCATCATCGGGCCGTCGGACACACGTTCCTGACGGCAGTGGCACGGACCGGTGTCATTTCCACACGTTACCTTCGGGTTTCAGTCCTGGATTGAGTGGTAACTACTTGGTTTTCGGGGGCTACCTGCACGAAACATCCCGGCTCCACGGAGCCTCCCCGCGAGGTACCACGGGCCCGTTTCCAGCCCGGTTTTCCGGCCGGATTTACCTCCTCTGTTACCGCCCTGTGATCTGACTGTGTAAGCTGGTGCCGCAAGAGTAAGTTCCGGCTGGCTACTTCTGGGGAGTTGAAGCGCAGCCGATTTTCCCGACTACTCTGTCGTGCACACCATTTGGCCGTGTACGACGCTGCGGCGTGTTCGCCCGCAGTTCGCCCAATTCATTGCCCAGGTCTCGTATGTCTATGTCCCCAACAGATATGTCACCCAAAATATGAAACACCTGTTCACAGCACTCGTCGCCGTGGCGCTCCTTGCCTTCGGCGGGTTCGCCACCATCTCAGCTGTCCAGTCATCACACAAATCCTCCTATCAGGCCGGCGACGGCAGTTCATATTCGCGGCCGGGCTCATCGCCTTCCGCTTCATCCGCGCCAACGCGGACCGCCACGCCGGCACCGACGCCGACGCCCAGCAAAGTTCCGGCCGCGGCGCCGTCGAGCACTCCCGCTCCAGCCGCACCGGCTCCAGCCGCAACAGCCGCCGGCGCGCCCGCACCAACGGCAGCGCCCCTGCCTGTCACGGGAACTTACCCCCTGCACACCAACATCGTGAGCACCACCTTCTGGGTGGGCGAGATCTTCAACGCCAGCCTCTCGGACGGCTCCCAGGTCTGCTCCACTTACAACGGCCAGTGGGCTTTGCAGCACACCGGCGTCAACATGGGAACCACTCCGTCCAGCGCGAGCGGTTGCCCGGGCAGCACTTACGGCGGTTGTGACGGAGTCAGTTCCGGCACCGGCACGAGCTTCCAGTGCGCCACGGAACAGCGCGTAGCCAGCAACGGGTACTTCCCGCTGCACCAGGCCAAGCCTTTGCAGAACCCGTTCTACTTGGATCTGCCTTACGACGACGTCAATGACAGCGTCGCTTTCGCCGAGCGTTGCAAAGTGATTCCGTGGGCCGCAGCGGACAACGCCAAAACAGGCGTCAACCACTGCGCGGATTCGAGCTACAGCTACATGAAGAACGCATGGGTCCAGCTCACCGGCCCGAACGGCGGCGTTTGCTACGGACAAGTTGAAGATGCCGGCCCCTCCAGCGGCTCGCTCTACCACGATTCGGCCTACGTGTTCGGCGCGAACAACGCCCGGCCGGCTAACAAGTCCTTCTCCGGCGACCCGAGCCAGGGTGCAGGCATGGACGTGTCCCCTGCCCTGAACGGCTGCCTGGGCTTCGCTGCGTTGAACGGCGACAATGACCACGTATCGTGGCGTTTCGTTGACCGCGCGAGCGTGCCGGCCGGTCCGTGGCTCAGCGTTGTCACGGCTTCGGGAGTCACCAACTAATATCCCGGGACCCACGGGTCAGCAGGACACTATGCACTCCGGGAGTGTAGGACGCCCATGCCACACACAGCCGCAACGGCTGCCTGGCATGGGCGTCCGCGTGTCCGCTCACTAGGCCAACGCCTGTGCCCTAGCCTGTCCGCACCACAGAGGGCCCCGGGGTCGCGATTTCCTGAGGTTCGCGTTGGATCCGCCGGACGGGGCTGACCCAGACTCCCGACGAATTCGACGAGTACGCCCTGGGCAAGACCTGGAGGCAGATGACCGCGTCCAGGATCCGCATCAGCGGAAAGAAGGGAGCCATCAACAGAAAGCGCGGGCTGCGCATGGAAACAGCGGCAAGGACTGTCAAGAAGAGGTCCGGCAGGAAGACTCCGATGAGAACGTCCTGAGGCCGCAGGACACCCGACAGAAAGATAAAAACTTCCGATCGATTGTCAAAAATCCACACTTCGACCGCAGCGAGGGACGATAGCAGGAATGCCGGCACCAGAAGCACGAAGAAGAGGCAGCTGGCTATGAGCTCAACAATGTACAGCCCGAGGACAAACCAGAATCTGCTGAACTGCAGGCCGTGCCGCCTGACCGTCTGCCAGAAACCAAGTATCCACCGCCGCACCTGCTTGATGTAGTCCTTCAGGTTGTCCGGATCCTGGGTGTACGCAACAGCCGCGGAGGGATGGAACGCGATCCGCCCAAGTTTCTTCGCATGGATTTCAAACGTCATGTTGAAGTCTTCGATCACCAGTCCGGGCGCCAGGACCTCTATCTTTGCGAGCGCACTGGTCCTGTACATGCTGGCAAATCCAGGCACGATGGAGACGACATTGGCGCCCTGCGCTGCCTGGCCGTACTTGAGCAGCAGTTGGACCACAATGTACAAACGCTCCCGGTAGGCCACCAGGAAGCGGCCGATCGCCGTCGGAGGCGCCGGGCTCATGATCGACTTGGCGCGTCCCGCGACGGCGACCACGGTGGGATCGTCAAACAACGGCAGCCCGGTTTCGAGGTAGTCCGGTGTCGGGCGGGTGTCTGCGTCCAGGAGCATGACTACCTTGAACCGCCTACACAGATCGAAATGGGCGATGCCCGCGGCGAGTGCGCCTGCCTTGCCACGGTTCGGTTCGAGCTCAAGGACCTTCACACCTGCGGCCCGGGCAATGGCGGCTGTGTCATCAGTGGACATGTCCGAAACGACGTGGATGTTGCGTCGCGGGACCAAAGCGGACGCAGCGAGGATTGTCTCACTGATGACCAAAGCCTCATTGTGGGCGGCCACGAGGACCGCGACGTTCGCCGAGTAGATCCGCACCCCCTTCGAACGATGGCGGGCCTGTTGACGTCGAGGGATCGGCACCTTGCCGCCGCGCAGCAGGGCGATCCACCCGCGGATCCGGGAGGACAACCCCTGGACCCGCCACCACTCCTCACCGGTCAGGCGGACCAGCCCGGCAAGGGACCAAAAGATCGTGCTTACCCCCAGAACCAAAAAGATCGAAAGAACTATCACGGCGACGGAGCTCCCACTGTGTCGTACATCTCGTAGTCATCGGTAGCAAGCTGGCCATCGCTGAAGAGGTTCATTCCAAAGCTGATGGCCTCGGCTCCTGCCGGAACGGGCGGCGTATCCCAGATCGCCTGCTCATAACTGGTGTTGGCCGCGAACCACGGACTGGCCGTCCAGTAGGTCCACGTGCCCAACTTGTTGCGGTAATACACTTCGAACTGGGTCTTTGCAGTGGACTGGTACCACGCCCTGAGCGAATAGCTGTGGCTGGCACTCACGCTCGGAGCGCACGCTCCCAGGTCGAGGACGGGAAGCAGTTTCGCGTCACCGGACGAATATTCGGTCACGTCCAGGCGACGGGCCACCGCACCACTGTGTCCCGGGGTCAGGGTGCTCAGGACCGCGGCATTCTTGCCATAGGACGATACCTGCCAGCATTGCGGTAAGCCATACTTTCCAGCGGTTTCCAGCCCGGGATTCCGAAGGGCGTTCTTCCCAGGTGCTGCCGGCGCCGCCCCAGGACCGTTCACCACGGGTTTCGCCACGCCGCCGATCACGTCATGTACCGTCCGCACAGCCATGGTCCCTTGTTGGGTCCTGGCCGCCAGCCAAGTGGCGAATTGTTCGAACAACGCGGGGTTGATGGAGCGGAGACTGCCGCTGTTGTCGATGTCGTAGAAGGTCAACTGCAACCAGCCCCCGGCCTTTTCGGCCTGCGTTACTGTCGCCTCAAGGTCGGCCAATGTCCACTTGCTGCCGACCTCCGATGTTGCCTTTGTCCGGAACAGGTCGGCTGGCCGGACAGTTTCCGCGGCCGCGCAGCCCGCGCAGTCGATCGGGGTGGTTATCTCGCCGAGTCCACGCGCGCTGTTGTAGCCGCATCCGGCGACCTGTTCTTCCGAATTTGGCGTTGAAGCGGCAAACGGATACGCAAAAGAGGTGACCTTGAAGCCCCAATCCGTGAGGTTCACCCGATCGTTGCAGATTTGCCTCGAGGCTTCGTCCGGCTCTATCGAGGTCACGTCGGCAAGGGTGACCGTATGGCCACCGATTTCATTCTGATCAGCGGCCAAGCTGTGGAGATTGTCCGTTGTCATGTAGTCAGGCGCGCCAACAAAGCCGGAGTCGATGAAAAAGGTGCCCCGGAGGCCGTGGTCCTTCAAGATGCGGGCCGCCTCCATCTGGCTTGCCCGGCCCGCATCAAACGTCAAGCTGACGGATGAGGGCGGGGCGGCAGAAGGTGTGGGGTTGGCGTTCCCGGACGCGGAGGGAGCCTGGTTACCGCCGATCAGCGATGTGGCGCCCGTCAACAAGAGGAGCACCGACACCCACGAGGCAGCCCACAGGCCTGCCCGCTTCCTCGAAGTGCGGATCGGGCCGGATGCGATGCCCTTCCCTCGGGAACTCATCGCCAACCCGCGCTGCCGCGGTTCCTGAAGGGGCCGGTGGCGACTGGGGGAAGCCTCGGTCTCAAAGGCTTATTCACCACCGGCCCCCGCTCAGGGGCCCTCTCTATGAGGGTGCGCTGCCGTTCGGCAGCACCGTCAATTGGCGCAGGGTCAATGGGAGGGACTGTGCTGAATCCCCCAAGAGCAGGCTCGAACTCCAGGTAAACGCCTTCTCGGATAAATCCGCCGCGTCCTGTTGCCGCTCGGACCAGAGCGTCCGTTTCCATTGTGAGACCTGTCTTTCCCCCGTTGCCCTCCACCAACTGACACCATCAGCGTATGAATTGCGGCGGCGACGGACACGAGTAGGCTCTACCCGTCTTTACACTCAACCTTGGCGTCCGGACAGCGCCACTACTCGTGCGCTACGCGCGAAAACATCGGGATCAAACCCGGGGGCGCGGCAGGGACGAATCCGGTCTGTTCGTGGTCAAATGGTGCAATCAGGGCAGTCGGACTTTAAGGATGGCGGAAGAGAGTGTCCAGGAAACAGGGAAGCGGCACTTCCGTTACGCCTGAGGCAGGCAGTGCGCGGGATACCCGCCGCCCGCCATCCCCGGCCAATGGACCTCGCCGCCGGCTGTCTGCCTTCGCCCAAGCTTGCATTGCCACAGCCCTGGTTGTGGTGGGGATCGGGGGCCTCCTCGTGTGGCGGTTGACTTCGGACGCAAACGGTGCTCTCGAGCCGCCTTGGTTTTCCGGCTACGTCGACGTCACCGTGGTCCCTCAGTACGATTTCGAGACGCCGATGGGCGAGGGCACCAAGAATGTCACGCTTGCGTTCGTGGTGGCAATGGCTGGACAGGCCTGCACGCCGAGTTGGGGCAGCACGTACAGCCTTGATGCCGCGAAGAATTCGCTCAAGCTCGAGGAGCGTATCGCCAAGCTGAGGTCGAACGGCGGCGCGTTCGCTGTGTCTTTCGGCGGCTCGGTGAACAGTGAGCTCGCCAACTCCTGCCAGAATGCCGCCGATCTGGAAAGTGCCTACCGGGCCGTGCTGGAGCGCTACGACCCCGAGACCATCGACTTTGATATCGAGGGCGACAATCTGGCGGACAGCGCAGCCTGGCAGCGACGCGCCGCAGCTATCGCTTCCCTCCAGAAGGAGCGGAGCAAGGAAGGGCATGCCCTCTCAATCTGGCTGACCCTTCCCGTCACCCCGCAAGGGCTGACCGACGCCGGAACCTCCGCCGTCGACCAGATGCTCGCCGCCGGCGTCCAGCTGGCCGGGGTCAACATCATGACCATGAACTACGGTTCAAGCCGGGGTGAATCGCAAAGCATGCTCGACGCCGGAACCTCAGCGGCCCAGTCCACCCACGATCAGCTCAGCATCATCTATCAGCGTGCAGGAATGACCCTCAACAGCGAGCAGATCTGGAGGAAGATGGGGTTGACCCCAATGATCGGCCGGAACGATCTCCCAGGCGAGATATTCGACCTTGATGCGGCTCGCGGATTGAACTCCTTCGCCATCAGCAAGGGAGTTCAACGAGTGTCCATGTGGTCCTTGAACCGGGACATGTCGTGCCCGCAGGACATCCCTGAGGATCCGGCCAGCCACGTGTGTAGCGGGATCGATCAAGGAACCCAACGCTTCTCCGACTTGTTGAGTGCAGGATTCCACGCCAAACTGCCTTGACCCCGCCGATTAACAGGCGATCATGCCTGGCTTGGACGTTCCGCCCTGTTCTGGTCCTTGGCTTCGGCCGGGCGGGCGAGGTGCTTCCCGTTGCCGTGTCGAAACAGCTTCTTAAGCCACTGCATGACTACCTCCAGTTTTCGAGGGACTGCCCGTACCGGATTGCTTGGACGGCCCCGGCGGCCGGTGCTACTTCACTTGGCTGACCGTGACGATTTTCAGCCACGGTCCCGCGGGAACCTGGTCCCGCGGCACGAACTGCCAGTCGACTTTGTCCGACTCGCCGTCAAGCTCGGAGAAGCCAAGGCACCCGTTAAGCGCAGGCGAGACATCCATTCCGGCTCCGTTGAAGTTCTTGTTGACTGGACGTGCATCATTGGAGCCGAAAACGTAATTTTTGTCGTGATATTGTCCCGGACCGGCATCTTCAATCTGTCCGTAGCATTCGCGGTTGCCCATCCGGATCCTGACCCACTGGTTCTTCATGTAGCTGAAGGAACGGTTCTGGGCATTGCCCGCGAAACCTGGATCGTTGGCCCACGGAATGACGCTGGCCCGTTCGGCGAACGCGGTGGGATCGTTGAGGTCATCGTAGGGAAGATCGAGGTAGAACGGGTTCTCCTTCGGAGTCATGCTGGTGGGCGTGTATCCTTTGGCCTGCGTTCTCGCCTCGGTCTTGCAGCCGTTTGTCACGACGCCGTCACAGCCTCCGTAGCTCTGCATCCATTGGGAGTCGTATGTCGACATCACTTGGCTCCCGTCTGCCGCCTTGGGATCAAAGATCTCGCCAACCCAGAAAGTCGTGGACACGATCCCGGTGTGCCAGGGATACCGGCCGGCTGTTGTGGCTGATTGTGTCGGACTCGGGGACGGACCTGGACCGGTGCAGGCCGCCGTCAGCAGGGTCAGGACCGCAAGTACAGACACTCCACCCCGGCTGTGGCGCCTCGGTCCGGATGCTGGGCGATTCACATCATGCTCCTGGAAAGGGTTCGTCGGATCATTCCTTGGACAGGGCCAGGCGACCGGTCAGCGCATACTCCGCTCACCCAGCCGCCTGTCCTTACGCTGTAGGCTTTCCCGTCCGTTGGTTCAAGATGCGAGGGTGATCTTCCAACCCGCGGGATCCAGGACCTTTGCCGGTTTGTAGTCGGCCGCGACGTTGAGGATGATTTCATCCAAGGTGGTCTTCGGCTCGAAGCCAACAAGCCCGAAGGACTTGCTGTTGTCCGGAACCCGCCGG
>FSUT01000154.1_pt1 | contig 9276 bp, 9 predicted proteins | sample 1637481 | NCBI WGS metagenome assembly FSUT01 (sample SAMEA3914816, study PRJEB12502) | metagenome | biome: forest; material: soil | place: USA | collected 2011-09-16 | depth 0.3 m | reverse complement strand
TGTCAGGCCTCGGTCCGCCACACAGACCTTGTCGGGAGGTATGGCGGAGAGGAATTCACCATCCTGCTTCCCGGGGCCGATCTCGAGAGTGCAGAAATCATTGCCAACGAAATCAGCCGTCGTTTGGCCTCGGCAGAACCGCCGGACGGCGTCACTTTCCCCACGGTGAGCTATGGCATCGCCCCCAGCGCCCTCGCCAATGCCGATGTTGCCCACATGATCGTGGCCGCTGACAAAGCCCTGTACGAGGCCAAGGCCCTTGGACGGAACCGCGCGGTCTGCGCAACGTCTTAGCTTCGGCATCCGCCGTCGTGCGCTAACTCCCGCGCCGCAGAGCCGATCCCGCAGCGTTCGGAACAGTCCGCCAAAACAATCTGCTTAAACGCTTGATCATGGATGTGACCTCGGTTACGCTTGCAGTGATCAAACGCTTTAGCAGAAATGGACATCAACGCCGATGACTTACTCAGTCTTCTTCCAACCCACCGATGGATGGGTCGGAGACGTGATCCCGTTCCAGAAGGACGGGGAGTTTTGGCTTTTCTATCTGCACGAGGTGCGGAACGACCCGAAGCCGGGAACGTCCTGGAATCTTGTGACCACCAAGGACCTCACGCGTTTCGAGGACCACGGAGTGTCACTGCGTCACGGCGGGGAGGGCGAGGCCGACTTCAACGCATACACGGGCAGCGTCGTCTGCGACGCCTCCGGAACACACCACCTGTTCTACACCGGACAGAATCCCAGGCACCTCGGCTCCGACGGGGCCCCGCTGCAACTCGTCATGCACGGCACGAGCACGGACGGAATGCTGACGTGGGTCAAGCATCCGGAACTGACCTTCGGCGCGCCGGCAGGCTACGAATCCGGCGACTGGCGCGATCCGTTCGTCTTCAAGGACGAGGCAAGCGGTTTGTGGCGGATGCTGCTGGCCGCACGGCACGAGGACGGTCCGGACCGCCGTCGCGGTGTGATCGCCCAATGCCTCTCCACGGACCTGATGGATTGGGAGCATGCCGAGCCGTTCTGGGATCCCCGCCGGTACATCACGCACGAATGCCCGGACGCTTTCGCCTGGGGCGACTGGTGGTACTTGGTCTATTCGGAATTCTCCGAGTCCTTCACCACGCGCTACCGCATGGCGAAAAGTCCCGATGGGCCATGGACCGTGCCAGCGCGGGACACCGTTGACGGCCGCGCTTTCTATGCCTCGAAGACGGCCGAGCGGGACGGCCGCCGGTTCTTCTTCGGCTGGATCGCCAGCAAGGAGGACAACAGCGACGACGGCGCCTGGCAGTGGGCGGGCACGATGTCCGTCCTCGAGGCCCGCCAGAACGACGACGGCACCCTCGCGTTTTCCTTTGCCGACGAGCTTGTCGAGAGCTTCTGGGACGAGATCCCGGTAACCTTCGGCAGCGCCCTTCCGGAGGCGCTGCATGCTCCCGGCGGATACTCGGCCTTGGTGTCCGATGAGGTCCTCCCGCGGCAGTTCTACGCCCGGGCGGTGCTGCAGATAGAACCCGATACCACCGAATGCGGCCTGCTGCTCCGCTCAAGCCCGGACGGAGACGAGTCCTACATCATCCGCTTGGAACCGAAGCGCGGACGCATGGTGTTCGACCGATGGCCCCGTCAGATCAACGGCGACGCGCAATGGCACGTCTCGGGGGATGTCCCCTTCGAGATCGAGCTGGAACGCCCCTGTGAGCTCCTCCCCGGAGAACACACCATCGAACTTGTCGTGGACGGAGACCTCTGCGTCGCCGTCGTCGACCGGCAGGTCGCCTTGAGCACCCGGATCTACGGGCTACCGGACGGCCGGATCGGCGTTTTCGCCGGTGAAGGCGCCATCACTCTCACTGACCTTGAGATACGTAAGCGCACAGACAACTAAATACCCAGCGCCAGACCTCCGTTCGAATCAAAGGAGATTTTCCCCCATGAAGAAACTCATGCGAACGGCCGCCGTAGCAGCGGCCGTCACCCTCGCCCTCGCCGCCTGCGGCGGTGGAGGGGCCGGCAGCGCCTCCAACGTCAACCCAACCGGCGACATCAAACCGCGGCAAATCTCGTGGCTTCTGTCCCGGCCGGCCGACGGTGCCGTCATCAATGTCATGAAAAAGGTGGCCGACGAGTACGCCCAGACCCATCCCGGCTTTTCCCTCAACCTGATCACGACCCCTGACCGGCCCTCGTACATTCAGAAGTACGAAACCCTCGCCGCCGCGAACAAGCTCCCGGAGCTGTTCGACACGGACGCCACGCCCTTTGCCCAGCAACTCGCCAAGCAAGGCAAGATGGTCGACGCCGAGAAGCTGCTCAAGGACCTCGGTGTCTACGACACCTACCGGACGAACGCCCTGAATTACCAACGCTTCGGCGACGGATCCCTCTACATGATCCCGTTCCAGTTCGAGCTCGAGTACTTTTGGTACAACAAGGCCCTTTTCCAGCAGGCTGGAGTGTCCGTGCCGAAGTCACTCGACGACATCCCCGCGATGTGCACCGCCCTGCGCAAGGCCGGCATTACGCCCCTCGCCCTTGACGGCCAGGACCAGTGGCCGCTTGAGCGCTACGTCTCCTACCAGCCCTTCCGCGCTGCAGGACCCGACTTCGTGCAGAAGCTCAAGAAAGGTGACGCGAAGTTCAGCGACGCCACAGGCCAGAAGACAGTCAACTGGATAAGCCAGCTCGGAGGTGCCGGTTGCTTCCAGGACGGCTTCTCCTCGCAGGGCTACTCTGACGCCCAGAACCTCTTCACCTCCGGGAAGGCCGCCATGTACAACATCGGCACTTGGGAACTGCCCAGCCTCGCTACCGACAAGCTGAATCCGGCGGTGCGCAACGACGTCGACTACTTCACGCTTCCGGCCGCGCCAAGTTCCGCCACGGCCGCCAACGAGTACGTGGCAACCTCAGGTATAGGGATGGCGGTCAACTCGAAGACCTTCGACCCGCTCGTGAGCGACTTCCTGAAATTCGCTCTCGCCAAGTACCCCTCGGAGTACGCGGCCACGGGTGCCCTCTCACCGACGACGAACGTCCAGACGACGATTCCAGCCAACGCCACGCCGCTGTACAAAAAGGCAGTCGACCAGGCGAAGGATCTCGGGTCGAAGCTCGCGATGCCTTGGGACACGCAGCTTGATCCGACCACCAACAGCAGGCTGCAACAAGAGCTCGTGCTCTTGGCCCAGGGCAATGTCAAGCCTGCCGAGTTCACCAACACGATGGATAGCACCATCGCACAGAACGCTCCCAAGTTCTTCAAATAAAACGCGGCGGTGGGGGGCCCAGGCCCCCCACCCGAAAGGCACTCCCATGCTTCCCAATCGATCACGACTCTCGGTCCTGGTCTTCCTGCTTCCGCCGCTGATTCTCTACGGCGTCGCGGTGCTGTTCCCGATACTGCAATCTCTGTTCCTCAGCTTCTTCTCCTGGAACGGCATCAGTGACATGGAGTTCGTGGGCTTCGCAAACTACGTGCACATGCTCAGCGGCGACGGCGTGTTCTGGCGTTCCTTCTTCAACGCCCTCGGCTACCTCGCCATCTGCCTCGTCCTCCAATTGGGCGGCGCGTTGTTCGTCGCCAGTCTCCTGACCTCGCTGCGAAGAGGCCGCGAGCTCGTCAAAACCCTGTATCTCCTGCCGGCGGTGATTTCGACTGTTGCCATCGCCTTCCTCTTTGTGAGGATCTACTCAATCGATCCGGTGGGGCTTCTCAACCAAGTCCTCGGCTGGATCGGTCTGGGCAGCCTTGAGCGTCCCTGGCTTTCGGATGTCAATACTGTCCTGGCGGCAGTTTCAGCCCCCGAAGGCTGGCGGTTCACCGGGCTCTACATGCTCATCATCTACGCCGCCCTGCTTGCCGTCCCGCAGGAACTTGAAGAGGCGGCACGCCTGGACGGCGCCAACCGGTGGCAGCTGTTCACCAAGATCAGGTTCCCGCACATCCGGCCCGTGTGGATCACCACCACCATCATGGCCACGACCTACGGCCTGCGTGGATTCGATATCCCTTACCTCATGACGAACGGCGGCCCCGGCCAGTCCTCGGAGCTCCTGACGACCTACATGTACAAAACCGCGTTCACCAGCACCGACTTCGGCTACGCCAGCACCATCTCGGTGTTCATCGTGGTCGAGTGCCTCGTCGCCGTCGGATTCATCCTGCTCATGCTCAAACGAAAGGCTGACGCATGACCGCGCAAACAGCCCCGGTTACCCGGCCGATCCCTGCGCCGCCAAGCAGCCCGGCTCCCCGACGTCGGCGGCGCAAGCCGAACGTCTTCCGAAGCTTGTCGAGGGTGCTGATCGTCCTCATCGTCGTCGTGCAGGTCTACCCCCTCGCCTGGCTGTTCCTCACGAGCCTGCGCAACGAGCACGACTTTGCCACGGGTGATCCCTTCGCGCTACCGAGCTCTATCAGCTTCGACAACTACGCCCGCGCTTTCCAGACAGGCAACCTCGGCCAGAACATCCTGAACAGTTTCATCGTCACGATGGGTGCCAACCTCCTGATCGTCCTGCTGGGCATGATGGCAGCGTATGCGTTGCAGGTCCTCGGATTCCGGTTCAGCAAATTCGTCCGGGGCCTCTTCCTGATCGGCATCATCGTGCCGGTGCAGATCGCGCTGGTGCCGCTGTTCATCGACTACTCGTCCGTGAACCTGCTGGACACCTACCAATCGATGATCATCCCCTTGGCGGGGTTCGCCCTTCCCATGTCGATCTACCTCTTCTCGTCATTCTTTGAATACATTCCCCGCGAGACCTACGAGGCAGCCTCCCTGGACGGCGCCGGCCCGTACCGGATCTTCGGGTTGATCACCCTTCCGCTCTCGACCAATACGGTAGTGACAGTGGTCCTGGTGAACAGCATCTTCATCTGGAACGACTTCATCTTCGCGAACACCTTCGTGCTTTCCGAAGGGCTCAAGACCATCCCTCTGGGGCTGCAGAACTACATCGGCGCAATGGGCAAGGTCGACTGGACTGCAACGTTCGCCGCTGTCTGCATCACCATCACTCCTTTGCTGCTCGTTTTCCTTGTCCTCAACAAGGCGATGATCCAGGGCCTCGAGAGCGGGGCAACGAAGGGGTGAGGACGCGGCCACTGGATAGACTGTGGGAGGAGGGCCAATGACGTCTGAAAAAAGCTTGAAAGAACCCGAGGTTAACCCCTCGCATCCACCGGCGACTCCGAGGACGAGTCATCCGGTGACGATGCGTGAGGTGGCGGAGGGGGCTGGAGTCTCCGTTGCTACGGTTTCCCTTGTTGTCAACAACAAGAAAGACGCCAGGATCGGCGCCGGGACCCGCAAACGCGTCCTGGACACCATCCGCGAACTGGGGTACCGCCCGAACGCCCTCGCGAAGAACCTCGTGAGCGGCAGTTCACGGTTCATTGGCCTCGTCGCTGACGCGATCGCCACGACTCCCTTCGCGGGGCAAATCATCCACGGCGCCCAGGACGAAGCTTGGAAACACGGATTCGTGCTCCTGGTCGCCAACACCGAGGGCGACGAGCCCGTGGAAAGAGACGCTATCTCGATGATGCTCGAGCACAAGGTTCGCGGCATCCTGTACTCCACTTGGTTCCACCGCCCAACTGAGATCCCCGCCGCGTTGCAAGAGACAGACTTCGTGCTGGTCAACTGCTTCTCCCCGGACTCCGACGCCTTGTCCGTGGTCCCGGATGAAGTCCACGGCGGACGGGAAGCCACCGACATCCTTGTGCGCAAGGGACACCGGCGGATCGCCTTTATCAACGCCACGATTCCTGCACCGGCGAAGGACGGACGCCTCCAGGGCTACCGGGAAGCGCTCGAATCCGCGGGAATCGCCTTCGATCCGCACCTCGTGTTCGACGCCTATCCTGACCAGGAAGGCGGCTACGGAGCAGTCGAGGAACTCCTCAAACGCGACGTCACGGCAGTCTTCTGCTACAACGACCGCATGGCCATGGGTCTCTACGACGGGCTGAAGCAGCAGGGGCTGTCGATTCCCGATGACATGGCCGTGGTGGGGTTCGACAACCAGGAAGTCATCGCCGCCCACATGCGGCCACCGCTGTCCACCGTCGCGCTGCCGCACTACGAGCTCGGCGCCGCAGGTGTGCGCTTGCTGCTCGGCGTCGACGAACCGGCCGGGGGCTCGGTGGTGAAGCTTGAATGCCCGCCGGTGGAGCGCGATTCCGTTGGACCGAATACCCTTACGGGTTCCCGGCTGCCTTAGGTTCGGCTTCGTCCACGGCGGAATGCTCAATGTAGGACTCCACCGCCGACTCCGGAACGCGGTATGACCGCCCGAACCGCACCGCGTGGATGGCGTGCGAGTTCACGAGGCGGTAAACGGTCATTCTGGATACCCGCAGGGCCTCGGCAACCTCGGCAATTGTCATGAACCGGTTGCCGGGAACGCCGGCGGCGGACATATTCACCACGGCCTCCGCAATTGGCGGTAGTCGTAGTAGACCAGGGTGCCACCCGTTGGCACGACGGTTCTCAAGCCAATCGATGGGCCTTTGATGACGACCACCACGCCTTCCTTGGACCCGTTGAAGGGATCGTCTCCGGCCACGTAGTCTCCCACCTTGAAAGGAGAGACAGTCGTTTTGGCCTGCTTGGATGCCCGCGAAAATACCTGGCAAAATCGCAAAGCCAGCGCACGGCGGCGCTGCTTGCGCATCCGAGCAGCGTGCCTTGAGTAAGGATCGAACATCGGAATCACTCCTTTGCAGTCGCGATCTTCCAACGGTAGGCGCCGACCACACGCAACACATGAGTGACTTGCACCCGCTGTGGCACATGGGCCACTCACGTCACTTGGACCACTACTCGGACAAGCGCCCCAGGCAACCAAGTGGTGACCCGAGTGGTCCGGGCAAAAGACGGGTAGGGGTCACGCATGCCAAGCCGGGCGAACAGTCCATACGCTCAAAGCAAATGTTCCGTCAGGTCTGGGAGGGGAACAATGCGACGAGCGGCAAAAGCAGGAATTGTCGTTGCGGGCGTGGTGGCGGTCGGGCTGGCGGGGGCGATCACCCTCAACGCCACGCAGATGTCATCAAACTCGATTGCCGGCGCCGCGCCGTCGGCCACCGTCAGTGCAGCCGCTTCTGCACCCGGTGCTACCAGGACACCGGCCACGACGCCGAGTGCTACCGCTTCAGCCCCAGCCGCCAGCGCTGCTTCGGCCAGCGCTTCCGCCAGCTCTGCGCCTTCAAGTGAGGCCCTGGTCCCTGCCCCGGCGAGCAGTGCCAAGCCCGATGCCCCGGTGCCGGCACCCGCTGCGCCAGCTCCGGCGCCAGCGGCGCCTGCTCCTGTGCAGCAGGGCCTCGACGCGGCCGGGATCCAACACGTCAAGGACAGCTGCACCGCCAGGCTGCAAAGCGATGCCGCCCACTCCTCAATTGTGACCGGAACGGTAGTGCCCCGGCCATTCACGGTGGTCTCCGTCGCGTTCTCAGGGAACCCCACGCAGTCAACGGCCCCCTCCGGTCTGGCGTCGTACGACATCCTCATGAAGATCACCGTCAAGCTGGTCGATGGTCCTGCCCAGGACAGCGTTCGGGTTTGCCGGGTCTACGACTCGGACTCGCACGTGGATTGGCTTCCTGCCGGCTGAGTCCGCAGTTGCATCGGGTCCTAGGCGCTAAGTCTTGGCGCCCGTGAGCGCCAAGGTTCCGCCGAGCCCGATCATCATGACCCCGCCCGTGGCATCCAGGGTGGAGATCCGCCGCGGGGAGCGGGCAAACCAGTGGCGTGACGTGCCCGCTGCGAGGGCCCAGATGCTGTCGGAAATCAGGGCGACCACCAGGAAAACAGCTCCGAGTTCGGCGAGCTGAAGCGGAATGCTGCCGCTCGAATATTCCACGAACTGGGGCAGCGCGGCCACGAAGAACACGATCGATTTCGGGTTGCTCGCACCGACGACAAAACCCTCGCGGATGAGCCGCCACATGGACCGCGACGTCGCCGGGCCAGCCGCCGTCGAACGCCCGCCGCGGTGGCGGATCGCCTGCACCCCGAGATAGACCAGATACGCCGCGCCACCGAACTTGAGATAGCGCTGGCCGGTGGTGACGGTCGATGGCTAGTGGGGGCAGCCGCCGTCGGGCAGCGTCCGCTAGTGCCGCGGGGCGACCAGGGGGATCGAGGCTGTTTCGTCAACGAGATCCGCACGAACGCGCCCGCCGCCGCGGACCCACAGCTTGTAGGCCAGCACCAGCAGTCCAAGCCACACGGCACCCACGTACAAAGCCACGCGGGTGTCCTCGAAGACGCCAAGGATGACGATCACCAGGGCCATGAAGGCGATGGTCAACACGGACGCTGCCGGCCACCATGGCGACGCGAATTCCGACGCCGGGAGTCCCTTGCGCTTGATCTCGCGCTTCATGGCGACGTGGGAGGCGAGGATCATGACCCACACCCACACTGTCGCGAAGGTGGCGATGGAAGCGATCACGAGGAACACGTCCTCGGGGATTACCGCGTTGAGCACAACGCCCACCAACAGGATCCCGCCCATCAGGACAACGGTCATCCAGGGAACTCCATGACGGGAGATCTTGCCAAAGCTCTTCGGAGCATGTCCCTGCTGGGAAAGCCCGAAGAGGATGCGTCCGGCGCCGAAGATGTCGCTATTGATGGCTGACAGTGCCGAGGTGATCACCACGGCATTGAGGATGTGGGGCGCCGCGGGGATGCCGAGGCCGCTAAAGATCTGCACAAACGGGCTGCCGTTGTTCCCGATTTCATTCCAGGGGAACAAGCTCATGAGCACGCCGAGCGTCAGGACGTAGAACAGAAGTACTCGCACCGGGACGGTGTTGACGGCCTGCGGTATGACCTTCTTGGGGTCGGCGGCTTCGCCTGCCGTGATGCCGATCGTTTCGATCCCGCCGAAGGCGAACATGACGACGGCGAACGCGGCCAAGAGCCCGCCGAAACCGTTCGGGAACAGGCCGCCGTGGTCAACGAGGTTCCCCAGCCCCGGTGCCGCACCGCCATTGCCGGAATGGAAGCCGAACACGATGATCGCAGCGCCGCCCGCAATCATGGCGATGATCGCCACCACCTTGATGAGCGAGAACCAAAACTCGAGCTCCCCGAAGACCTTGACGCTCAGGAGGTTCATGGCCCCAAGGAGGAGGATGATCGCCAGGACCCAGATCCATCGGTCCACCTGTGGGAACCAGAAGCCCATGTAGATACTGAACGCCGTCACGTCCGCGATCGCCACGATGGCCATTTCGAAGACGTAGGTCCA
>FSUT01000166.1_pt1 | contig 9479 bp, 7 predicted proteins | sample 1637481 | NCBI WGS metagenome assembly FSUT01 (sample SAMEA3914816, study PRJEB12502) | metagenome | biome: forest; material: soil | place: USA | collected 2011-09-16 | depth 0.3 m | reverse complement strand
GAACAACTCCATCTTGGAACTGACACTCGGTTACAACGGCCTGGGCAGGCTCAGCGGCCAAGAGACCGGCAGCGTCGGGGGCGGCAACGGTTGGGGAGTTCCCGGGCTGTTCCGGATGTTCAACAGCGAGTTCGGCGGCCAGATCGCGTGGTTGCTGCCCTCGGTGCTGGTCCTGGGGGCCGGGCTGTTGTGGCTGGGCCGCCGTGCCCCGCGCACCGATGGCGTCCGTGCCTCGGTGATCGTTTGGGGCTCGTGGGTCCTTGTCACCGGACTCGTATTCAGCTTCATGGCGGGCATCATCCATCCCTATTACGCAGTAGCCCTGGCTCCGGGCATTGCCGGGCTTGCGGGCTTGGGCGGCGCGCTTTTGTGGCAGCACCGCGCGCAGCTCGTCGCCGCGGTCATGCTCGCCGTAGCAGTGGCCGCAGCGGGATTCCTCGCCTTCGACCTCCTGGGCAGCACCACCGCGTATGGTCCGTGGCTGCGCTGGGCGGTGCTGTTTGGCGCCCTGGCAGCCGCGGCCGGGCTGGTGCTCTCGGGACGCTTCACCTCCCGCATCCTTCAGCGCACGACGGCGGTACTCGCCCTCGCAGCCTCCCTCGCCGGCCCCTTGGCGTACTCCATCTCGACTGCAGCCGTGCCGCACAGCGGCGCAATCCCCAGCGCGGGTCCGACGACTACGTTCGGCGGCGTCGGCGCAGGTAGCTTCGGTGGCCGGGGCGGCTTCGGTCAAGCCGGCGCAAGCCAGAACACAGGCCAGAACAACTCAGCCCAGAACACTCCCCCGCAAGCCCTCCAGCAGCCGGGCGCCCAGGGCGGCGGCTTCGGCGGGAACCGGCAGGGCGGCGGCATGGGCGGCCTGCTCGGCGCCACCACGCCGTCGTCGGAAATGGTTGCCGCGATAAAGTCCGGCGCCTCCAACTACACGTGGGCGGCCGCCGTCGTGGGTTCCAACAACGCTGCCGGCTACCAACTGGCCACCGAACTGCCCGTCATGGCAGTCGGTGGCTTCAACGGCACGGACCCATCCCCCACGCTCGAACAGTTCCAGCAGCTCGTGGCGCAGGGCAAGATCCATTACTTCATCGCCGGCGGGACCATGCAGGCGAACAGCGGATCGGAAGCCCCTGCCCAGATCGCGCAATGGGTGGCTGCGAACTTCCAGGCACAGAGCATCGGCGGGACCACGGTGTACGCACTGGCTGGCTGAGTGCGGCTGGCTGGGCCGACGTCCTGAAGCGTCCAGACGGGCTGTGGCAGTGACCGTGGCGTAATCCGCGGTCACTGCCACAGTCCGTCTGCCGTCCTCCGGGTGCTTTGTCGACGTAGCGGTCCCCGGCGCAGCGGCTGAGGAAGCCCCGGAAGAAAAACTTTCAAAAAGACTCTTGTTTTGCAAACGTTTGCAGAGAAAAGTGGACGCCACTGCAGATCCCATTTCCAAGCTTCGTCGCATCAAGGAGGGTGTATGTATTTCGCTGACTGGCTCGTTTTAGGGGCCTACTTCGTCGTCATGATAGGGATCGGCTGGTGGGCCAAGAGGCGAGTGAAAAACGCCGCCGACTTCTTCACAGCCGGTGGGAAGATGCCGTGGTGGCTCGCGGGGATTTCCCACCACATGTCCGGCTATTCGGCAGCTGTCTTTGTGGCGTACGCCGCCATCGCCTACACCACCGGTTTCGCACTGTATGTCTGGTGGGCGCTCACGATCACCATCGCCTGCCTTGTGGGCTCCGTCTTTTTCGCCCCGCGCTGGCCGCGCCTGAGGCAGCGTTTGGGGATCATCTCCCCGCTCGAATACCTCGCCACGCGCTATAACCTGCCCGCTCAGCAAGTACTGGCTTGGTCCGGTGCCGCATTGAAAGTCTTCGATGTCGCGGCCAAGTGGGCGGCTAGCGCGATCCTCCTGAACGTGTTCGCCGGAGTTCCGATTGCCGTTGGCATCCTGATCGTCGGCGGGGTCACGCTCATCTATTCGACCATTGGCGGCTTGTGGGCGGACGCATTGACCGACATGGGCCAATTCATCATCCAGTCCGTGGCGGGCATTGCGATGCTCATCTTCGCCGTAGCCAAGCTTGGGGGTGTTTCCTCGATCGCCGGAATCTGGTCGCGGTTGCCGGCCTCCCACTCGCAGCCATTCGCCGGCGACTACACCATCGGATTCTTCCTCGCCTACTGCCTGATCAGCACTATTTCCTACAACGGAGGAACCTGGAATCTGGCTCAACGCTTCATTGCCGCCCCGTCCGGCACGGCGGCCCGCAAATCGGTCCTGCTTTCGGGCGCACTATATCTCGTGTGGCCACTGGTGCTCTTCTTCCCCATGTGGGCCGCGCCGCTGATCTTGCCCAACCTGACGCATCCCGATCAGGCTTATGCGCTCCTGACCCAGCAGCTGCTGCCGGCCGGCTTGGTTGGATTGGTCGTCGCCGGAATGTTCTCACACACCATGGCCATGACCTCTTCGGACGCCAACGCGATTTCCGCCGTCGTCATCCGGGACATCATCCCTGCGTTGCGCGGTTCCCGGCAGCCCCTGACTTCGCGTGCGGAACTACTGGGTGGCCGGATTTCCACGTTCCTGTTCATCGGTCTGTCGATGGTCATTGCCCTGAGCGCGGATTCATTCGGCGGCGTCATGGGCCTGATAATCCTCTGGTTCGGGGCCTTGGTGGGGCCGATCGCCGTTCCCATGCTGCTGGGTATGTTGCGCCCATTCCGGCGCTGCGGCCCATCGGCAGCCTTGTTCTCCTGGGCCACCGGTTTGATCGTTTTCGCACTCGCAAAGTACGCCTTGGCGGCTCCCATCGCGAGCCTGGGCACGGCCAGTGCGCAGACAATCAACGTGGCCGCCCCGGTGCTTGCCTCCGCTATCGTCTATTGCGTCTTCGGCTGGCTGCGCCCTTGGCACAACGAGGCTTCCGACGCCATTGTCGAGTCCCTTGACCGTGACCTTGAGCCGGCCATATCGCTTCCAGTTGAAAGCGCCGTGGCATGAGCGCAACCGGATCGGAAATCCGGGATCAGCTGCTCAAGGGCGTCCTCCCTTGGTGGCTCGAGAACGGCGCCGACAGGAAAAACGGCGGGGTTTTCACTTGCTTTTCCAACTCAGGACGATTGCTTTCGAACGAAAAATATACGTGGTCTCAAGGCCGCTGGGCTTGGCTCTGCTCACGGATTGCGCTGGACAGTGAGGCCGGAATCATCGGGGAAAATCCCCGGTTGTGGGCCACTCTGTCGATTGAAACCGCCAGATTCATCCAAGCACACGCCATCCTGGACGGCAGTGTGACGGCATACCGCACATCGGCTGAGGGGCAGGCGCTGCCGTCCGGGCCGAAAGGGGAGATCGCGGTCAGCGTACTGGCTGACCTCTTTGCGGCCTTGGGCCTGGCGGGTGCAGCCCGGCTTTCCCAGGCCGCAGGCCGGGAACGTGAAGAGTGGCTGCAATCAGCCCATGCACTTCTCGCCCACGCCGAAGAAAGGATCGAGGCCCGGAGCGCTCCATCAGAGCCGTACCCCGTCCGGGCTGGATTCAAGGACGCGGCCGGGCTGATGCTACTGCTGAATGTGGGCGCCCAGCTGCATTTGGCCAGCGGCTCTGCTGAAAGCGCCGAAACAGCTGGTGCCGCGCTTTCCCAGCTGCTCGGCGACGGAACCTCTGAAGGAATGTGGAAGGCCGACTCCTGGTGGGAATACCGGCCGGACAGCACCGACGACCTGGACACGCTCCTGGCCCGCCACCGAACCCCCGGTCACCTGTTGGAGATGCTCTGGATGGTCATGGAGGCCGTCGAGATCATGCCTGACCTCGCACCTCGCATTCCGGATTGGCTACCGGATCTTGCCGTCCGAGCCCTGGAAGCCGGATGGGATGACCAGCACGGCGGCATCTTCCGATACGTCGACAGCACCGGAGCAGAACCCCGGGGCAGGCTCTTCGGCAACGACACCTACGAAACCTTGGTGATCCAGACGTGGGACACCAAGCTGTGGTGGGTCCAGGTTGAAGCCCTCTACGCAAGCAGGCTGCTCGCCGAACGTTTCGGGCGTCACGATCTCCTGGACTGGCATGAGCGAATTTGGACCTACACCCTCGACACATTTCCGGACCCCTCCGGCCAGGAGTGGCTGCAAATACGCGACCGCGAGGGGAAACCCCTCGACAAGGTGGTGGCGCTGCCAGTCAAGGACCCCTTCCATATAGCCCGATCACTCCTCCTGACTACTGAACTAGAAATCCGAAGGACACACACGTGACAGCACAGACCACTTACAGCCCCGCCGTTTCCACACACCCGGACCGGGCCGCCTTGGGGAAACATGCCGGCGCGCGTGCAGCGGAAACACTACGCAGGGCTCTCCGGAACCAGCGGCAAGTGCGGCTGATGCTTGCAGCAGCTCCCAGCCAGGAGGCAACGCTTCAGGCGCTCGCCCAGGAACCTGGGATCGATTGGAGCCGCATAACGTGTTTCCATATGGACGACTACCTCGCGCTCGAGGCGAACGCACCTCAAGGATTCGGAAACTGGCTGCAACGCAAGTTCTTCAGCCACCTTCCACCGACCACCTTTCACCGCATCAACCCGGGGAACCCCGCCGAAGAGGAGGCACAGTACTATGGCACGCTGATGGGCCAAGATCCCTTTGACCTCGTCCTGCTCGGATTGGGAGTGAACGGCCACCTTGCCTTCAACGATCCCCCTGCCGACCTCGCTGACCCGCTGCCCGCCCGCGTCATCACCCTCGATCAGCTAAGCCGCCAGCAACAGGTGGACGAAGGACATTTCGCGAGTGTCGACGACGTTCCGCAGCGCGCCATCACCGTCTCCATTCCGCGGTTGTTGCACGCCTCCGAAATCATCGCTTCCGTTCCCGGTCTTGCCAAAAGGATGGCCGTCCACAACACGCTGAGCCAGCCGGTCAGCGGAGACCATCCCGGTACTGCGCTTCGCACGCATCCCAACGTCACCATCTACCTCGACGCCGAATCCGATCCGCGATGAACGAAAGTGAGCGGCTATCGCACGACTACCTCGGAAAAATCACCGAGCTCCTCGGGCGAATCTGCCTGGAAGAAGCCGAAAACATCAGCATCGCCGCGGACATTCTCGCGGCCCAGGTTGCCAAGGACGAACTGGTACACATCTACGGCCCAGGCGGTCATTCGAACCTGGCAAGCCAGGAAGTGTTCTTCCGGGCAGGCGGGCTGATGCACGTCTCGGCCATTTTGGACGAAGGCACCCTGCTCTCCAGCGGCGCCCTCCGCTCAATGGCCATGGAACGGACTCCGGGTTACGGCCGGATCGTCATCGAGGACGCGGGCCTCGGACCAGGGGACGTCCTGATCCTGGTCAACGCGTACGGCATCAACAGTGCCCTCATCGACGCGGCCCTGACGGCACGCGAGCTATCGGTCAAGACCATCGGCGTTTCCTCGCGGGAGCACGCAGAGGAAACAGCCAGTGACCATCCCGCACGGCATCCGCAAAAGCTGAACCTGCACGACGTGGTCGACCACCACATCGACACGAAGGTTCCGATCGGAGACGCCGTCATGAAGGTCCCCGGGGCAGTGGAAAAAACGGCCGCCGTATCCACGTTCGCCAACGCCTTCACCCTGAACTGGCTCATGATGTCCACCATCAGCAAGCTGAACGAAATCGGGATTGAGCCGCCATTGTGGAGATCGGGAAATGCTCCAGGCGGGGACGCAGCCAACCAGCAATTCATTTCACGTTTCAAAGGACGGGTACGCAAGCTGTGACACACCCGAAAACGATTGTGGGCAAAGACCCCCACCGGGGGACCAACATAGAAATCGCCTACGACACGACAATCCTGTCGGTGCGGGAGATCGATCCGGACGAGGGGCTGCCTGTCATCGCGCCGGGATTTATCGATGGCCAGGTCAACGGTTACGGCGGACTAGACGTCAACGCCGCTGACATCACGCCGGAAACAGTCATCAGCATGAGCGCGGAGCTGGCGAAACTGGGCGTCACGACGTGGGTGCCGACCATCGTGACGGCGTCGGAAGAGGCAATCACCGGCGCGCTCGAACAGATCAACCGGGCCTGCGAAATTGATCCAAGCACCAGGGCAGCCATCCCCTGCGTCCACATCGAGGGCCCGTTCATCTCGGATCAGAACGGTCCCCGGGGCGTCCACGACGCCGACTTTGTGCGCCCCTTGGACGTCCAGGAGGTCCGGCGCTGGCTTCGCGCAAGTGGAATGGTCGGCATCGTCACCGTGTCTCCGCATACGTCCGACGCGCCGGCCCGGATCGCCCAAATCCGCGAACTCGGCGTCCACGTGGCCATCGGGCACACGCACGCGAGTCCAGAACAAATCACTGCTGCCGTCACCGCGGGAGCCAGCCTGGCGACCCATCTGGGCAACGGCATAGCCACCACCCTCCCCAGGCACCCCAATGCGCTGTGGACTCAGCTCGCTGACGACCGGCTCACGGCGGGACTCATAGCCGACGGCCACCACTTGCCGAGCGATACCCTGAAAGTCATGATCAGGGCAAAGACCCCCGAACGCGCTTATCTGGTCTCGGACAGCACTGCGCTGGCCGGCAGCGAACCTGGCCGCCACCGTACTTCCGTGGGTGGCCTGGTGGATCTTGCCCCCGGCGGGAGGCTCTCCCATGTGGGCACCGATCTGCTCGCAGGGGCCGCCGCGACCCTCCCGGACGGTTTCCGCAACGTGATCCGAAACGTCGGCCTGGATCTATCGGAAGCCCTCAAAATGGTGACGTCCACTCCTGCCCGGGTCATCCCGGGCACCCGACCGGGGCTCGGCCACCTAAGAGTCGGTTCCCCGGCAGATTTTGTCCTGATCACCGCGGACGGACCCGAAGCAGGGACCATTACCGCGGTTATCCAAGCCGGCAGAAAAGTATCGGGCGAACCGGCATGAGTACCAGCCAACCCGGGCAGGCCGTCCTGCAGGTGGGCGCCGCCGTCGTCGGGATCTTGCCGCCGGCAGGTACCCCAATGGCCGGGTTCGCAGCCAGGACGGAACCGAGCACCGGCGTCCACGATCCCCTGACCGTCCGGGCGCTGGCTGTCGATGACACTTGCTGGATCACTGTGGATGTGTGCGGCCTCCATGAAGACACGTGCACCCGCATCGCAGACGGTTTGCCCCTTTTGCCGGAACGTGTCGCAATCACCGCCACACATACGCACGCGGGCCCGTGCGTCATGCCGGGCCGGCTCGGAGGCCATGACCCGCGGCTCCTGGAGGAAATCGTCTTGGCTTGCCGCGAGGCCACGGAGGCTGCCGTGGCCTCCCAGCGGCCGGCGACCCTGCAATACGGCGAATCGCGCGGAGTGGACATTGCCAGGAACCGACGCCATCCCGAACGCGCAGTGGATCCGCCAGTCCAAGTTGCCACGTTCAGCGACGCACGCGGACAAGTGCTTGCCTGGATCGTTCTCTATCCCTGCCACCCGGTGGTCCTGGGTCCGGAAAACCGGCTCATCAGCGGCGATTACCCGGCGTTCACCAGGAGCGTCCTGGAGGAACATTCCCCCGGCTCAGTGGCCCTTTTCCTGCCCGGGACCGCCGGGGACATCAACTCGGGCCATCCCGCCGACGCGTCGTACACGCTTTCCGGCTCCGCCGGCAGGACGATGGAGCAGGCGCGCAAGATCGGAGAGCATGTGGCCGTATCCGTCTTGGGAACCCATCTACTGCCCATGTCCGATTCCGGGAAGACCGCCGTCGCCCGGAGGACCATCAGCGTCGCGATGAATTCGCGGGATGCGGTTTCGCCCGCGGAGTTGAGCCGGCAGTGGGAGGCCGAAGCGGTTTCGGCAGATCCGGGCCGGCGATCCCTCCTCAACGCGTGGAAGCAGTGGGCCGTGGACCGCAGTCCCGAAGGCGAAATGTCATGGGACGCCCCAGTGAGCGTCTTCAACTGGCCGGGCCTGACCCTCGTAGGATTACCCGGAGAACCATTCCTGGCCACAACGGAAGCCATCGCGTCCAGGATCACGGGACCCGTACTCGTTACGGGCTACACCAACGGGTGCCCAGGATACTTCCCGACCGCCGACGAATATGACTTCGGAGGATACGAGGTGGACGACGCGCACCGCTACTACGGCATGCCGGCCCCCTTCGCGCCTGGCAGTGCCGAAGCCCTGACCCAGACCGCATTGGAACTCATGGGTGAGCTCCAATGACCGGCCGTCCAACCATCACGCAGCTGGCTGCCGAACTCGGCATCGCTCCCTCAACCGTGTCCAGGGCTTTTACCCGGCCAAACCTCCTGAAACCCGAGACGGTTGCACTAGTACAAAAAGCCGCCGAAGCCGCCGGCTACGTACCGAACCATCACGCACGCGCCCTCTCGACAGGACGCGCCGGCGCGATCGGACTCATCGTGCCGGACATCGCCAACCCGTTTTTCCCTCCGCTGGTCCGGGCCGCTCAAAACTACGCGAGCGACCTCGGACTATCCGTCTTTTTGGCGGACACGGATGAAGACGCCAATCGGGAAGACCGTCTCATCTCACGGATGGCGCCCCAGGTTGAAGGACTGATTGTCGTTTCATCCCGGCTTGCTTCGGCCCGCATCCGCCAAATCGCCGATTCCCAGCGCGTGGCCTTCATCAACCGCGATGTTCCGGAGACGTACCGGGTACTGCTGGACACCACCGCGGCCATCCGCTCCGCGCTGACGCATCTGTCGGAGCTCGGCCACCGTCGCGTAGCCTACGTCGGCGGCCCACCACAATCATGGGCAAACAAGCAGCGTCGCTCGGCTGTGGACAAATTCTCGAAGGTCCACGCCCTCGAGGTCACGCACTTCAGTGTGGATCCGGGCACCTACGAAGCCGCGAAAGCTCTCAGCGATTCGGTGGCAGCGTCCGGCGTCACCGCAGTCATCGCTTTCGACGACGTCATCGCGCACGGCTTGATGGGCGGATTCGCTGCCGCGGGCGTGGACGTCCCGAAGGACGTGAGCGTGATCGGATGCGACGACGCCCTCGCGACCACAACGTTTCCTGCCCTTTCGACGATCGCGGTCAATGTCGGTGCAGCAGCCCGGCGCGCCGTCGCTGCCCTATCCGAGAATGCCGGCTCAACGAGCCTGACCGGAGCCAGGATCATCTTCGAGGGAACCCTCGTCCTCAGGGGAACAACGGGGCCGGTCCGGCCTAAATCCAGCCCGCTAACGCTAGAACCGGAGCTCGATCACCCGTCGGCCCGAAGCGTCCAGGCTGGCCGTGGCAGTGACAGCTGAGTAATCCGCGATCTGCCAGAGCCCATCCGCCGCCTCGCCGCCGGCGTCGCCCACCACCACGGTCCGCATGCCGGCCGCACGGGCGGAAGCGATGCCCGCGGGGGCGTCTTCGAATACGACGACGTCGGCCGGCTCGGCACCCAGCAGCGCGGCTGCCGTGAGGTAGCCTTCCGGGTCAGGCTTGCCGCGGGTCACGGCCTCAGAGGTAACAGTG
>FSUT01000183.1_pt1 | contig 9637 bp, 5 predicted proteins | sample 1637481 | NCBI WGS metagenome assembly FSUT01 (sample SAMEA3914816, study PRJEB12502) | metagenome | biome: forest; material: soil | place: USA | collected 2011-09-16 | depth 0.3 m | reverse complement strand
GGCAGGCGACAGGCGGAACGCGGTGTTTGAGTAGTCGGCATTGATGATGGACAGTCCGTCGGAGACCATGGTGCCGCTGCCGACCGTGGCAAGGGTGGGGCTGTCGTGCTTCAGCCCGACGCCGAAATTGGATCCGGTCTGCACGAGGTCCGGCTGATGGTAGCCCAAGACGTTCAAATAGTGCACGATCAGGGAGCTGTCGCCGCTGATTTGCAGGAGTGCCTTGAGGTTGGTCAGCCGCTGAATGGTCCGCAGGAGTCCGAAGCGGAGGGCATAGAGCGGATAGTCCCTACCGGGGACCAGGAACAAGGCCAGCAGCCTGGGAAGGGTGGCTGCGAGGGCGAAAGCGGCCAGGATGCTCCCGAAGAGAAGGACGAATGAGACCAGCAGAAGCACTCCCCAGAATCTGGGCTGGGCCGGGTTTGTATCGCCGCTGGGGAGCGAGGCGAGCACGACGTCGAAGGCTCCGAGCGCGAGGGATGACACCACCCCCACATGGACTACGAGAGTCCAGAAACCGAAGCTGGCCCGGCGGCGCGTGCCGCTGCTGGCCCGTCCCGCCCTGCGGTAGCTGGTGCTGGCGGGCTGGGCCGGTGAGCCGTTCCAGACGGAGCCTGTCGGAACGTTCTGGAAACGGTGCAAGGACGAACTGTGCCCCAGTTGGGCGTTGTCGCCCATGGCGGTGTCTATGTCCAGTATGGTTTGCTCGCAGATCAGGACGTTGCGGCCCAGGGTGACCGGTCCCGTCTGTATCCGGCCGGCGTGGGCACGGTAACAGTTGAGCGTGGAGTCCTTCCGGATGACCGTGTCCGCTCCGACCGTCAGGAGGTCGGTGCAGGCCGGGATCCTTGAGGAGAGGATCGTTACCCGGGGGCCGACATTGGCACCCAGTGCCTTGAGGTACAAGGGGTAGATCGGTGTTCCGACGAACATTCGGATGGGGCTTGTATTGACCACGGTCTTGACGAACCAAAAGCGGATGTAGGCCAGAGACCAGATGGGGAACTCCCGGGCCTTCCACCGGCCGATGAGTACCCATTTCAACACGACGGGCATGACGGCCATTGCGAGGAACGATGTGGTCCCGACGGCGACGGAGCGTACCAGGATGTCGCTGAGCTCCCGGGCTCCGACGACCCATTGCTGGCCGGCGATGGGGATGAGCACCGCCAGATAGGCGTAGACCAGGGCGGCCATGGCCTGCAAGGCACCACACAGCAGGTACTGGACGGTCCCGACCCGCAGATAGGGTTCAGCCACCGCCGTCTCGGTGCCATCGGCGCCGTCCTTCGACAATGCCTCGTCGTTCGCGGCGTCCAACGCGGCCGCCAAGCCAGCGAGGGTCGGATGTACATAGACTTCGCGCATCGAGACTGACGGTGGGTTGGCTTCCTTACGGACGTTGGCGCAAAAATGCGCCATCAGGAGTGAGTTTGCTCCGAGGTCGTTGAAGAAATCGGCGGTGGTGGAGACTCGATTGAGCTGCAAGGCCGCGGCCAAGGCGCGGGCGAGGAGGTGCTCCGTGGGCGTTGCCGGGCGGGTGTCGGCGAAATCCGTACTGACCGCACGCGGGCCGGTGGGATTCGGAAGGCTACCGCGGTCCACCTTCCCGCTGATCATCATCGGCATGCTTCGGAGCGACTGGAAATAGCCCGGCACCATGTACCCGGGGAGCCGTTCGCGCAGCCAGGCACGGATCTCTCCTCCTTCCACTTTGGCTACGTTCTGGTGAAGTGTGTAGTAGGCCGCAAGCTCCGTGATTCCCGGCTCGGGCTCCCAGGTCTTCACGATGGCCAACGCTATCCCGGGCATCTGCAGCAGGACGTTTTCGATTTCGCTCAACTCAATCCGGTAGCCCCGGACCTTCACCTGGGTGTCGGTCCGGCCGTGGTATTCGATTTCGCCGTGGTCGTTGAACCGGCCGAGGTCACCAGTGCGGTAAATGCGGTGGGACGGATTGTCCTTCAGGCCCAGGAAATCGGGAATGAATGCCTTCTCGCTGAGCTCGGGCCGGTTGATGTAGCCCCGGGCGAGCCCGATGCCTGCCAGCCCGATTTCGCCAAGCTCGCCGTATGGCATGGCACGGTCCCGGGCGGGATCCAGGATGACGGCCGAATAGCCGGGCAGGGGTTTGCCCAGGGTGACGGGCCTGCCCGGCTCCGCCACGCCCCAGGTAGCTGTCACCGTCGCTTCCGTGGGCCCATAGACGTTCAGGAAACGCCGTCCGGGCCTGTGCCAACGCTCCACAAGGTCTTCTGGGCATGCTTCCCCTGAGACGAGCAGGAACCGCAGCCCGGGCACGTCGTCGTCGAGGGTGGCGAGCAGGGTCGGTACGCAGCAGAGGGCGGTAATGTTCCGGGCTTCGATGAACTCGGCAAGATCCGGCCCGAGGAGGTTGTTCCCGGGCGGCCGGGGCACCAAGGTGGCCCCGACCATCCAGGGGACCCAGATTTCCTCCACGGAGAAATCGAAGGCGGTGGTCATGCCCTGGTAGACACGGTCGTGCGCATCGTAGCCATAGGTGTCGGCGGCGACCCGCACGAAGTGGCAGATGCTGGCGTGCGCTATGGCCACTCCCTTTGGCTGTCCGGTGGATCCCGAGGTGTAGATAATGTAGGCCAGGCCATTGGCCGGGGTCCCACACCCAGCCCAGGCCAACCGGGAGGAGTCAAACGCTGCAATGTGCCCGTCCTCTTTGTCCAGGCGGATCGCGAGTGCCGCCGTCTCAGGCAGCAGGCCGTCGGCGAGACGCGACACAGTCAGGACGATCGTTACGTCGGCATCGGCAGCGATGTAGGAGATTCGCTCGGCGGGGAACGCCGGATCGACGGGCACATAGACGGCATGGGCCTTGAGAACGGCCAGCATACCGACGTAGGACCGAACCGCGTCGTCGAACAGCAGCGCGATTCTGTCATCCGGGCTTACCCCGTGCGCCACGAGGTAGCGGGCCAGCCGGTTGGCCCGGGCGTCTAGTTCTCCGTAGCTGAGCGAACCATCCACTGTTTCCACAGCCGGATGGCGTCCGCGGCCTTCGGTTTGCTGCTGGTCGCAGCGGTCCTCGAAGAGCTCCTCGAGCCGCTCGCCGGGGCTCCACCGGATGGCGTTGCCCTGCGCGTCGCCGAAAAGCACGGGGGCGCTGTCCCTCAGGTGGATCCTGGGCGCGGCGCTTGTGGTCGCCCCGCCGTGGGCCCGGTCCTGGTCCGCATGCCTTCCCACGTTCCCCTCCTGGTCCTGTCCTCGTGCCCGCCCCTATTGGGCGGTGTCGGCCGTAGTCCCGTGCCCCGCATTAGCATCTAGTCCGGCAATGGCGGACTGTTCGGCAATGGCAGCCAGCAGCAGCTTGCACGCGGCATCGACGAGCTCTGCCGTGATATTCAGCGGAGGGAGGAGCCTGACCACGCAGTCGTCCCGGCCACCGCATTCGAGAATCAGGCCCAACTGCAGGGCATTTCGTTGTACTGCACGGGACGTGTCCCCGGCAGGACGGCCTGTCTCAGGATCGGCGAGCTCGATTCCCCACATCAAGCCCCGGCCCCGCACCTGGCGCACCCAGGGATTGCGGGCGAGCGGCTCGAGAAGCCGGCCAATCTGTTCACCGCGACGGCGGACGTTCCCGAGAACGTCGTCGCGCCGGATGATCTCCACGGCTGCGACCCCGGCCGCGAAGGCGAGCTGGTTTCCGCGGAATGTTCCAGTGTGGGCACCGGGGAGCCAGCGGTCAAGGTCCTTGTTGTAGATGATCAGGGACACCGGGAGGCCAATTCCACTGAGGGCCTTGGAAGCGACGATGACATCGGGCTCGATCCCGAACTGCTCGAACGCGAACCACGTCCCGGTCCGACCGCATCCTGTCTGGATCTCATCGATAATCAAAGGTATCCCCAGCTCACGGGTGACCCTGCGCACCGTTCGCGCGAATTCGGCGGTAGCCGGGACAACTCCGCCCTCTCCCTGGATCATTTCCATGATGACGGCCGCGGGGAGCGGAATGCCCCCGAGGGGGTCCTTGAGCGAATGTTCGAGGAACTGGACGCAGTTGGTCGAACAGGTCTCCGGGTGCAGGCCTACCGGGCACCGTGAACAGTAGGAATAAGGAAAGAAGTGCACCCCAGGCATCCCATTCGCTACCGGCTGCTTCTGCTCGACGAGTCCGGTCAACGCCATGGCCGCGGCGCTACTGCCATGGAATCCTCCTTGGAAAGACACGATGTCCCCCCGTCCGGTGGCCGTCTTGCACAATTTGATGGCAGCATCCACGGCATTTGCACCGGTCGGTCCACAAAAGTGGATCTTCATCCGGTCGGCGAGTCCCCAGGGGAGCATCGACAGCTGTGCGCTCATGAAGGCGTCCTTCGCCGGCGTGGGGAAATCAAGCCCATGGCTCAGCCTGCGCACCTGTCCGGCCACCACCTCAGCCAGTTCCGGATGGCTGTGCCCCAGTGACAAAACCCCGGCACCAGCCAAGAAATCAATGAAGACGTTGCCATCGACGTCCCGCACAAAAGCTCCGGAGCCCTCGGCAATCGCGATAGGCAGATGCCGTGGATACGTACGGGCATTGGATTCGTGGTGTTCCTGGCGCGCCAACAACTCAGCAGATCCGGGCCCTGGGAGGGGTCCGGACACATGCGGCGAAGTCCAGGTAGCCGACGGCGGAAAAGTATTCATGGCGATCAGGTCCTTATCCCGAGGATCCGCGGAGGCGGATCAATGACTGAGCGCTTCCCGCGGCGTGCCGTTGCGCCACGGGGAGAATGGGGTGCCGGTGCTGCGGCCCAGCTACGGCTCTGCAGTGGCCTCCTCTCCTGCATGCTCCAGCCCGAAGGCCAGAAGCACGGCCCGCCGTGCGTCCTCAAGCGCAGCCGCCCGGATAGCGACATCGATGTGCGTATCCGACGTCGAGATCAGCTCGACGTCGACTCGCGCATCCGAAAGAGCTCCGAAGAGCCGCGAAAATGCCTGGGCGTCCGTGCGCATCCCCAGCCCGATCAACGACAATATGCCGATCTCGCCGTCGTACAGGAGGCCCATGAAGCCGATGGCTCCTTGGGCCGCGGACAGGGCGGTACGGACACGGAATCCGTCTCGCCGGAGAACTGTCAGCGAAATGTCGCTCCTGCCCCCGAGCCCGGACGTGACGTTCTGAACGACCATGGCGACATGGGCCTGCTCATCGGCGAGAACTCCGAAGACTTCTGCGGATTTTCCTACACCATCCGCAACCCCTACCACGGTCAACTTGGCCATGGACCTGTCACAGAGAACGGCGGAGACCACTGGCTGCTCAAGGGCCGGAGCCCGCTCCCGGACCGGTTTATGATCCCAGTCCGGGTCCTGGCCCGGCAGGACCAGGGTTCCAATGGCGCGGCTGAAGGAGGAGCGTACATGGATGGGAACGCCGAAACGGCGGGCATACTCAACACATCTGGCATTCACCACTTTGGAGCCGGACGCAGCCAACTCCAGCATTTCCTCGCTTGAAATGACGTCGATTTTACGAGCCGAGGGAACGATCCGCGGGTCGGCGGTGTAGACGCCGTCCACGTCGGTGTAGATTTCGCACATGCCGGCACCCAAGGCCGCTGCCAAGGCGACGGCCGTGATGTCCGAACCACCACGGCCCAGCGTGGTGACCTCCTTTTTCTTGAGGCCCTTTCCCTGGAAACCAGCCACGATGGCAACTTCCTCGTGCTTCAGGCAAGCGCGAATACGGTGCGGGTCCACGCCGACAATGTGCGCCTTACCGTGGATGCCATCGGTCATGAGTCCAGCCTTCTTTCCACTGAAGGTCCGGAAAGGGACACCCAAATCGGAAAGGGCAATCGACAGGAGGGTCACGGAAATCCGTTCTCCCGTGGTCAGCAACGTGTCAAGCTCTCCGGCGGGAGGGCGGGGGCTCAGGGACACGGCGAGGTTGAGCAGCTCGTCGGTAGTGTCTCCCATGGCCGAAACCACGACAACCAGGGGATGTCCGGCCTCGCGGGTCTCGGCGATGCGCCGGGCCACGCGCTTGATGGCTGCTACATCGGCAACGGAGGAGCCCCCGTATTTCTGCACTATGAGGTCCCGGGCTCGAAGTTTTGTCCGCGCCCGTAGCGCCCTCTGTTCGAGACCGAGGGAGAGGTCTGGTCCGGCCGCCTCCGGTTGCTGACTGCCTGCTGATAAACCCCGGATGCTGACTGCCTGCTGGTACATGGAGCCTCCTGGAGCCCGCATACCCCCTTGCCGATCTTACAACGTATAGACCTCGCGGGCGGTTCACCTAGGCGACAAAAGAGAACCTTTGGAACGCCACCGGAAGCCACTGCTTCGCGGAAATTCATTTTCTTGACGTTCGTCACAAGAGTGATAATCTCAATACATGGAAAACAGCACCGGCCACTCCGAAGAGAGCATCAGGGCCCAAAACATCAGGCCCATCGAGGATTCGGTCCGCACCGACTTCAGCCACGCCATGTCCTACGGCGGGTACCTGGACCTTGACCGGCTGCTCACATCCCAGCACCCGCTGAGCACGCCGGAACACCATGACGAATTGCTGTTCATCATCCAGCACCAGACCAGCGAACTGTGGCTCAAGCTCGTCCTGCATGAACTCCTCGAAGCCCGCCGGCTCCTTGATGCGGACAACCTCGGCAAAGCCCTCAAATGCATCGCACGCGTCAAGGCGATCCAGCGGACCATGACCGAGCAATGGTCTGTCCTGGGCACCCTCACTCCGCGCGAGTACTCCGAATTCCGGCGCTTCCTGGGCAGCTCGTCAGGCTTCCAGTCCCACCAGTACCGCGCCGTCGAATTTCTGCTGGGCAACAAGAACCGCGGCATGCTCCGGGTCTTCGAGAGCGATCCGGCGGCGCACAGCCAGCTCAGCACGCTCCTGGAGGAGCCGACGCTCTACGATGCCTTCCTCGCAGTACTGGCGCGCGCCGGCTACGCCGTTCCTGCCGAAGTCCTGGAACGTGACACCAGCGAACCGTGGACATTCCAGAAGGACCTCGTCCCTGTCTTCCAGGAGATCTACGAATCGGAAGCCACCCCGTGGGGTTTCTATGAAGCGTGCGAAGACCTCGTAGACATTGAGGACAACTTCCACGCCTGGCGCTTCCGGCACTTGCGCACGGTGCAACGGACCATCGGTTTCAAGGTGGGTACTGGCGGCTCCTCGGGCGTCGATTTCCTCAAGCGCGCACTTGACCTGACCTTCTTCCCGGAGCTTTACGCCGTCCGCACCGAAATCGGCAACTGAACAGCAATTCCAGGCAACCGGGCACTTCCAACAACCCCATCAGTTTCCTTCAGGAGAGACATGAAGAGCGTGCAGCAAACGCAACGGCCGACGTCGGCCGAACTCGACGCCGCAGATCCCCTCGCCGAGCAGCGCGAGGCTTTCTACACCCCCGACGCCGGTCAGCTCGCCGCCTACCTCGACGGCAACTCGCTCGGCCGCCCGCTCAAGGCGACGTCGGCGAAGCTGGCTTCATTCGTCGAAGACGCCTGGGGCAGCCGCCTTATCCGCGGTTGGGACGAACAGTGGATGGACGAGCCCACCACGGTCGGCGATCGGATAGGCGCAGTCACCCTGGGCGCGGCCGCTGGCCAGGTCACCGTGGGAGACTCCACGTCAGTGATGCTCTATAAGCTCATCCGTGCCGCAGTGGACGCACAACCGGACCGCGATGAAATCGTGGTGGACCGGGACAACTTCCCCACCGACCGTTTCATCATTGAGGGCATCGCCGCGGAGAAGGGCGCCACCATCAAGTGGGTCGCTTCAAATCCGGCCGGCGGCGTCCGGACCACGGACCTCGAGGGACTGCTCAGCGAGCGGACCGCCGTCGTCGTACTCAGCCACGTGGCTTACCGTTCCGGTTTCCTGGCGGATGCCGCGGCGATCACCGCGATGGTCAAGGAAGCCGGTGCGCTCATGCTCTGGGACCTGTGCCACTCCGTAGGCTCGGTGCCCCTCGAACTCGACGCCTGGGGTGTGGACCTTGCCGTGGGTTGCACCTACAAATACCTCAATGGCGGCCCGGGCTCCCCCGCGTTCGCCTACGTGAACGCTTCGCAGCAGGACCGCCTGCAACAGCCGATCTGGGGCTGGATGGGCGCCGACAACCCCTTCGGCATGACGGAAAGCTACAAACCGGCACAAGGGATCCGAAGCTTCATCACCGGCACTCCCCCGGTGCTGGCCATGCAACCGCTCAAGGACATGGTTGAGCTGATCGCATCAGTGGGCATGGATGCCGTGCGGGAGAAGTCCGTCAAGCTGACGGAGTACGCAATCGCCTTGGCTGAGGACATGCTGGTCCCCCTCGGCGTCGAAATTGTCAGCCCGCGCATCACCGCGGAGCGCGGCTCGCACATCACGGTGGACCATCCCTTGTTCGGCGAGGTGACCCAGACACTCTGGGAACGCGGCGTCATTCCCGATTTCCGCCCCCCGCACGGACTGCGGATCGGCCTCTCGCCGCTCAGCACCAGCTACGCGGAGGTTGAGCTGGGAGTGACCGCCATCCGGGACGCCCTCACCGAGCTCCTGTGAGCGCTGTCCTCGACGACATGGACTCCCGGCCCGGGAGTACCACGTCGTTGCTTCGCACGGTCATCGGCCTGTACCTGCGCGATGCCGGCGGATGGATGTCCACGAGGCACATCATCGCCCTCATGGAGGCTCTTGATGTCACCGCGGCTGTTTCCCGGACGGCATTGTCACGGTTGAAGAAGAAGGAAATCGTCGTTCCTCAGCTGCGTCATGGTGTTCCCGGCTTCGCCGTCACCGAGGGCGCCGCATCAATGCTTGCCCGCGGCGACAGGCGGATATTCAACCCCCGCCACATGTCCTCCGCGGACCGCTGGTGCCTCGTGTCCTTTTCCATTCCGGAGACGGAACGGGAAAAGCGGCACCAATTGCGGCGGCGATTGCACTGGATCGGCTGCGGCACGGTGGCAGCCGGGCTGTGGATCTGCCCGGATTCGCTTCGGGAGGAAGTGGAAGAGATCCTGGAAGACCTGGAGCTGCGGGGCATGGCCACGCTGTTCGTCACGGACACTCCCCTGCTCGGGGGCAGCCTCCGCGATGCCGCATCCGCATGGTGGGACCTGGACGCGGTGGCAGAACTGCATCGCGACTTCATCCGGCATCATGGTTCCGCGGCCGACGACGGCCAGGGTAAAGGCTCCGACGACGGCCCGGCCTCGGCCGAAACCTTCGCGCGTTATGTCCGGTGCATCGACCGCTGGCGGATCATTCCGTACTTGGATCCGGGACTGCCGGCGGATTTCCTTCCCGAGGATTGGCCCGGCATGGCTGGAATCGCCCTCTTCGAGCGCCTCGGGTCCGCTTATTCACGGCCGAGCGCGGACTTCGTGCGGAGGACGCTGGAAGGGTAGCGGGACGCGTTTCTCCTCAGCCGTAGGTCACAGTCGTTCCCGCTGTGGGGGACCATGCGATGCGCCCGCCTTGGTAGTTCTGCACCACCCCGCCGTTTCCGGCTGGGTATTCGTTCGTCGTCGGGTAGCCGAGCGGGCCGTTCTCGTAACCTGTTGCCGCCCAGGCCGCACGGATTCCCCCGACACTCACGTGCGCCCCGGTCGCAGGAGACCAGACAATCGCACCCCCCTGATACATCTG
>FSUT01000676.1_pt1 | contig 9763 bp, 8 predicted proteins | sample 1637481 | NCBI WGS metagenome assembly FSUT01 (sample SAMEA3914816, study PRJEB12502) | metagenome | biome: forest; material: soil | place: USA | collected 2011-09-16 | depth 0.3 m | reverse complement strand
TCCACCGCCTCGGAGCCGGACGTCGCGTAGAAGACGCTATCCAAGCCTTCGGGCAGGAATTCTCCCAGCTTTTCGGTGAGTTCAAGCAAGGGCTTGTGCATCACGGTCGTGTACTGGGCATGGACAATCTTTCCCACCTGTTCGCGGGCTGCGGCGACGACATCTGGATGGCAGTGGCCGGTGCTTGTTACGCCGATTCCGGTGGTGAAATCGAGGTACTTTTTGCCATCGGTCGCGTGGATCCAACTGCCGGCTGCGTAGTCGACGACCACAGGGGTTGCCTGCTTGAGAAGGGGGCTGAGAGTTGCCATGATTCATACTTTCTGAGGAACTGTCGATTGTCAACAATTTGCGATTGGGGACTTTCCCGCGCGCTACCGGGGCGCATACCGTTCAGGTCTGAGGAAGTCCAGTCTGTCGAACGAGCACTTGCCCAAGGCCTCGGCGGCGGCGATTTCGCCGAAGCCGGAGGCCATCTTGAACCCCGCACCGGAGAATCCCGTGGCACAGTAGATCCTGCTTTTCTCTCTCAGCCGCCCCAGGAGCGCATGACCGTCCGAGGTATAGAGATCCGGGAATGCGTCTGAACGGACGATGTTGGGGAAGAGGCCGGGGAAGAACTCGGTGACCGTCTCCATGGTCTCGGCGATCTCCCCCGGACTAAGGTCCCGTGGCACCGCATCCGGCAGCGGTGTTGGCGCTGAACGGCCATCCAAGGTGGCTTTCACGGTCACCCCATCCACGCTCGGAGCCCCGTACATCGAGCGGTTGCCTGAAATCCTGATGAAAATTGGAAACCTCTCCGGCGAAAACTCCGTCGCATCCCGGGCAACGAACCACGACAGGTAGATTCGTCGAGTTTCCGTTTCTGCCTGAAGGTAGTTAGGCATGAGCCTCTGCGACCAGCTTCCCGAAGACACGATGACGTTCTCGAAAGTCCACGAGTTGTCACCGGAGGCAATGACTACGCCGTCGCCGGTTTCCCGAATTCTGTCGATCGGCGTATTGGTGACAACAGTTGCTCCGTTGGCCTGTGCGGCGTCAACCGCCGCCGTGACAGCCCGGTCCGTCCGCAGGGCGGCCCCGCTTGGGTCGAAAACGGCGCAGTCATCTCGCCGGAGATTGTGTTGGGGATACCGTTCGGCCATCTCCTCTCGGGTCAGGATCTGGTGCTCCGCTCCGGTCAATCGGGTTGTTTCGAGGAGCTGCGGAATATAGGGACCGTTAATCGTTCCGATCGATAGGCCGCCACAGCGCGTCAGGATGTCTTGGCCCGATTCTGATTCAAGCTCCGCCCAGAGGGCGCGGGAGCGCTCCATGATGGGGTAGTAGCTCGGCGTCCCGCGGTACAGCATCCGGAAGAGGCGAGTGTCCCCGCCTGCGGCGCTACGGGCATGACCTGGAGATTCAGCCTCAAATCCGACTACCGAACCGGACATGCGGGAGGCTTGCCACAACGCCATGCTCCCGATGCTGCCTAGTCCAATGATGGCAAGTTTTCCGTCCATCCCTTAGAGCACCTTGTCCAAAAAGGCCTTGGTCCTGCCTTCTTTCGGATTGCTAAGGACTTCCCTGGCATCGCCGCGTTCGACGATGACGCCCTCATCCATGAAGAGGAGGGAGTCCGCCACCTCGCGGGCAAAGCCCATTTCGTGGGTGACGACAACCATGGTCATTCCCTTCTTGGCCAGATCCTGCATGACTGCGAGTACTTCACCGACTTTTTCGGGATCCAATGCGCTTGTCGGCTCGTCGAACAGCATGATTTGCGGATCCATGGCCAAAGACCGCGCCATGGCCACGCGCTGCTGCTGGCCGCCCGACAGCTGGGCCGGATAGCGGTCGCCTAAACCGCTCAAACCGACGTTCGCCAGAAGCTCCTGAGCCTGTTTGGCCGCTTGCTGCTTATCCCCGCCCTTCACCAGTACAGGGCCTGCCATGATGTTCTCCTGGGCTGTCATGTTGGGGAAAAGGTTGAACTGTTGGAAAACCATCCCTACTTTGGTCCGCTGGGCGGCAACCTTCTTCCGGCTCAGCGCATGGTACGCGCTATCTGTTTCGTAGTATCCGAAGTTTTCGCCGTTGACCTTGAGGACTCCGGAATCGACGGTCTCGAGGCCATTGAGGCAGCGGAGAAGTGTCGATTTACCGGATCCGCTGGGGCCGATGATGCAACAGATTTCTCCGCTCGCGACCTCGAGGTCGACGTCTTGCAAGACGGTCTTGTAGCCGAAGGACTTACGGATCCCGCGGGCAAGAATGGTGCCGTCGCCATTCATCGGGCAACACCTTCCAGTTCGGTCAGTACAACTTTTCTCGCCTTCCTGGGAAGCCTTGAGGTTGCACGCGAGTATCTTTTCTCGAGCTGGGCTTGGGGATAGCTCAGAACCAGCGTCATCACCAGGTACCATAGGCTCGCTACGATCAGCAGCGGTATGGTTTCGTAAGTGCGGGCGTAGATCAGCTGGGCGCTTTGAAGGAGCTCCGCAACCCCCAGGACGCTGACGAGGGACGTTTCCTTGAACATCCCGATGACCTGGTTGCCGGTTGCCGGGATGATGGAGGGCATTGCTTGGGGAATGATGATCTTGCGCATCTTCATGGCGCCGCTCATTCCCAATGAGTCGGCGGCCTCGATCTGTCCCCTGCCGACCGAGGAGAAGCCGCCGCGAATGATCTCCGCCATGTACGCGGCCTCATTCAGGGTTAAACCAATGATCGCGGCCGTGATCGGTGCCATCAATGCATTGACGTCGACGGCCTGTTGGATGGTGGTGAACGGTAAGCCGATGGTGAGGTTTGGGTAGAGGGCGGCAATATTGAACCAGAAGATGAGCTGGACGAGAACGGGCGTGCCGCGAAAAAAGGTGATGTAGATTCCCGCGGTTGCTGCAATTGGCTTGATGCTGGACGATCTCATGATGGCCAGTGCAAGCCCGAGAAGCGTTCCCAGGATCATGCTGACCACGGTCAGCATGATCGTGAGCATCAGTCCGCGAATGATGGTTTCCTGCGTGAAGTACTTGGCGACGACACCCCATTTGAAGTTTGGGTTGGTCGACACGGAAGTGACTATGCCGAGGCCTACCAGGCTGCAGACCACCCAGGCTACGTATTCAAAGACGCTTCGTCGCCGAAGCCTCGGCTTGAGCGCCGGGTCCATCCCACTCATTTTTGTCTCGTTTCCCTGGCTGGTCATTTGCAGCATGGAGGTACCCGTCAGTTCAGCTTGGCTTCGGTGATGCCCCCGTTGGTGAGGCCCCAGTTGGCGAGGGACTTCTTGTATTCGGGGCTATCCAGAACGGATTGGATGGCCTTCTGCAGGGCCGGGGTCAGGGGCGATCCCTTTTTCAGGCCAACAGAAACAGTGTCGACGGAGCGTGTGTCTACCTGAGGTGTCAGCACCGTGAAGGTATTGGGCTGCTGCTTATCGGCCCATGCCAGCGCTGTGGTGTCATAAAAGACTCCGTCCACCCGCTTGGAGGCCAACTGCGTCAGGGCATCCTGGACGTTGGGCAGGGTGACGCCGTTGATGGCGGGCTTGCCCTTGGAGGTGCAGGTCCATTCGGAGATGTGGGGCAGGTGGACCAGTTGGGCGTTGGAGCCCTTGGTCACGGCGATGTTCTTGCCGCACATGTTGTCGTTGCTGATGTTCTGTGGGTTTCCGGCGCTGACGGCCACGGACACTCCGTCACTGAAATAGTCGATCATGTCCAAGACCTTCAGTCGTTCGGTCGTGGCGGACATGGTGGTGGCAGTGAAGTCGTAACGGCCTGCGTCGATGCCGGGAATGATGGTGTCAAATGCGGTGTTCTCGAACTTCAGCTTGAGCCCGAGCTTCTTGGCGATCAACCGCGCAATGTCCGGATTGAGGCCGATTGGCGTCGTGTTGTCATCTGCAAGGAACGTAGTGGGCGGGTAGTGAAGATCCATGGCCACCGTCAATTCGCCCTTGTCCTTATAGGAAGCCGGCAGCAGATTGACTGCCGCAGCGTCGGGCTGGACGCCGTCCGAGATGTCGGCCGTGTTTGAAGTCTTCGAGCTTTCCGATGCCTGACCACTGGCTGTGGTGCCGCCGGTCGCGGTGCCACCACAGGCACTCAGTGCCAGCAGGACTGCCAGTCCGGCGGCCGCAGTCTGAACCTTGTTTCGGGTCTTCATGATGCTTCCCTTCGAATGGTTTCAGCAGAGGTAGGTCCGCTGAGATGGGGGCAGTTGCTTCCCAGGGCCTTCTGATCGGCTTCCCTTGCTGCAAGTTGCGGGAGTGGGCGCTGGTAATGTCCTTGGCATGTGATCCGGATCTCTCCGTATCTATCGCAATGCAATCGTCTTAATTGCAGATTGTCAACAATTGACAGCAAAATTTCTTGAATGTTTTTTGGCTACCCGAAGCCGGACCGGATGCGAAGCAAACTGTTGACAATTGACAATTTCCGCCCCTAGAGTCGAAGCCATCGGGCCACAGAGTGCCGCGAAACGGGAAGTAAACCCGATGACTCTGCTTACGCCTTGGGAATCACAGCGGCCCGGAGCGGGCGCCTGCTTACCTCTTCAATGAACGGACAAACTATGGCAGACACGAACTTCCGTCCGGAGTACATTTCTTTTGATTGCTACGGCACGCTCATCAACTATCAGATTGAGCCCACCACCCGGCACCTCTTGGCTGGCCGGGTTCCTGAAGAACAGATCCCCCTGTTCATGCGGGACTTCCGTATTTACCGTTACGACCAAGTGTGCGGCTCGTACTACGCCTACCAGCAGGTTTTGCAGGATGCGTACGACCGCGTCTGTAAGAAGTGGAACTTGGAGCGCACCGAAGACGCCGGCGCACAGCTCGCCGAGGCAGTCCTGAGTTGGGGCGCGCACGACGACGTGCCGGCACCTTTGAAGACAATGGGTGAAAACTACAAGCTCGTCATCCTTTCCAATGCCGATACAAGCTTCCTCGACGTCAGCGTCCCCAGGCTCGGTGCGGATTTCCATGCGGTATATACCGCTGAGCAGGCTGGCTTCTACAAGCCGCGCTACCAGGCTTTCGAATACATGCTGGAGGAACTCAAGGCGAAGCCTGAAGAGGTACTCCACGTTTCATCGCACACCCGCTATGACCTGATGCCGGCATTCGACCTCGGCTTCACCAACACCGTCATGCTCGACCGCGGCTACGATCCTCACAGCCCCGCCTACAACTACACCACTGTCAATTCCCTCGACGAGCTCAACAAGCTGCTCGGTCTCTGAACCTGCACTGAGGCGAAAGGCCAACCGTGAAACTTACCCCTTACTGGCTTGACACCGCCGAACCGTCCGCAGACTACCGGCGCACTCCGGTCCCCGAAAATGTTGACGTGGCGATTATCGGTGCCGGATTTACGGGACTGTCCGCGGCCCTCGAGTTTGCCGCGCAAGGAGCAAGCGTCGCCGTCTTCGAGCGGCACACGGTCGGTTGGGGCGCGTCGGGCCGCAATGGCGGAATGGCGACGACGGGGCTTGCCATCAGCTTCAACACTGCAGTGAAGCGGTACGGGAGCACCCGCGCCGTCGAGATGTTCCGGGAATACAACGATGCGATCGACAGTATCGAGAAACTCGTCCAGGACAACGGCATCGACTGCGATTACAAGCGCTTCGGAAAGCTCTCGCTTGCCTTCCATCGCTCCCACTATGAGGGGATGCTGAAGTCCCAGGAACAGCTGGCCACCCTGGCTGACTACGACGTCAATGTCATACCAAAGTCCGACATCCACAGCGAGATCGGCACCGATTTCTATCATGGGGCGATGCTCGACCCGCTGGGGGCGGGACTCCACGTAGGCAAGTTCGTGCACGGATTGGCTGGTGCTGCGGCTGCTACCGGAACGAGTATTTGCGAGAACGCAGGCGTCACTGAGCTCAAGAAGGTGTCCGGCACCGTGCACGACGTTCACACGACGCGGGGCATCACCAGGGCAAAACAGGTCTTGGTGGCGACGAGCGGCTACACGGGAGCCCTCACCCCGTGGCTCCAACGTCGCGTGATCCCGGTAGGCAGCTTCATCATCGTCACCGAGCCCTTGCCGGACGACGTCGTCAACCGCATTCTGCCGAACAGGCGCCAGGCTTCGGACAGCAAGATGCTGACCTACTACTTCCGAATTACGCCAGACAATAGGCTGCTCTTCGGCGGAAGGGCCAGGTTCGCGCTGTCCAGCCCGGATTCGGACGTCAAGAGCGGCGAGATTCTGCGCAAAGCGATGACTGAACTGTTCCCTTACCTTGCAAAGGTGAAGGTGGACTACACCTGGGGCGGTCTGGTGGACCTCTCCATGGACCAGATGGTTCATGCCGGAGTGCATGACGGCCTCTTCTACTCCCTCTGCTACAGCGGACACGGGGTTCAGATGGCCGCCCACATGGGCAAGAAGATGGCACAGTACATGGGCGGCGACAAGAAAGCGAACGTTTGGGAGGACCTGAAGAACCCGCCCGTTCCGGGCCACTTCGGTCCGCCCTGGTTCCTGCCGCTTATCGGCGGAGCCGCCAAGATCATCGACCGAATCAGCTAGGCGACACGCCAGGCAGAACACTAGCCAGGCAGGAGAAGGGTTCTCATGCTCGCATCAACAACCATCGCTCAAGCGGGCCCAGAAACAGACCGGCGCGCAGAACTTGCCGATCTTCCCGGAGGAGCGTTCTTCGAGGGCCAATGGCAAACCGCCGACATGACCCTGGAAGTACGGGATCCTGAAGATGGCGTCTTGGTCGGGAAGGTGTGCACGTCGACTTCCCAGGACGTTCGGCGCGCCATTTCCTTCATCCACCGCCATCTCCAGGCCGACGACTGGCCGCTTCGCGCCCGCCGGCAAACACTGGAGAAGGCCACGTTGCTCCTCCAAGAACAGTCCGAACGTTTTGCCGGCCTTATTGCCGCGGAGAGCAGCAAGACCATCCGGGAAGCGGAGCGCGAGGTCCGCCGTTGCATTGAGACTTTCAGGCTCTCCGCCGCGGCGTCCGGCGAACTGACCGGGGAGACGCTGGGCTTTGATGACAGCCTGGCCGGAGGGAACAAGATCGGCTGGTACAGCCGTCGGCCCGTCGGAATCATTGCCGCGATTACACCGTTCAACGATCCGCTCAATCTTGTGGCACACAAGCTGGGGCCGGCCCTCATCGGAGGCAACGGCGTCGTACTCAAGCCTTCCAACCGCACCCCGCTGACGGGACTTGCGCTTGTCCAACTGCTGCTCGAAGCGGGTGTCCCGCCGGGACGCATCGCGGCGATTGTCAGCGGTCCAGGCGTTGCCGAGGCGCTCGTCACCGACCACCAGATCGATCTGATTTCCTTCACAGGCGGTCCCCAAACGGCAGAACGCATTGCCGCAGCCGCCGGTGCCAAGAAGATCCTTTCCGAACTCGGCGGCAACAATGCCACGATCGTTTGCGCTGATGCCGACGCCGGCCATGCCGCGGACGCCATCGTGGCCGGAGCGTTCGGTGTCGCTGGCCAAAACTGCCTTTCGGTCCAGCGCGTTTACGTGCACATCTCGCTCTTCGAGCGGGTCCTCGAAAGCGTCGTTCGTGGCACAAAAGCGCTCAAGCTGGGGCCGAAGCTTGACTGGAACACCGACGTCGGACCCCTCATTTCCGAGGCGGAGGCCCGGCGGATCGAGGAATGGGTAGAAGAGGCCAAAGCCGCCGGGGCGACCGTACACGCGGGAGGGCAGCGACGGAATGCCCACTACGAACCCACAGTCCTGAGCGACGTGCCGGCGGAATGCCGGGTGATCCGCGAGGAAGTGTTCGGTCCGGTAGTCAGCATTGTGCCGTTCATCGAGGTCTCGGACGCCATCCACCTGGCCAACAACTCGGACTATGGGCTCCAGGCAGGAGTGTTCACGCAATCCATCGACCTTGCGCTCGCCATTGCCGAGAAACTGCATGTCGGCGCCGTGGTCATCAACGAGACCAGCGACGTCCGGATTGATTCCATGCCCTTTGGCGGGTTCAAAAAGTCGGGCGTGGGGCGGGAAGGCGTACGGTATGCCGTCCACGAGATGACAGAACCAAAGAGCACCATCATTAACCTCGGAGAATCGGGGGCTCGCTGGCAACTGCTGGGCGGGCTGCCAGAGCGGACGGCATCATGAGCACACACAGGATCGCAGTCATCGCCGGCGACGGCATCGGCAACGAGGTTGTCCCGGCGGCCATCGAATGCCTCGAACGGATTGCCGAAATTCATTCCCTCAACCTTGAGTACACATATTTCGACTGGGGATCCGACTACTACACCCGGCACGGACGCATGATGCCCACTGACGGGCTGGAGCAGCTCGCACGGCACAGCGCCATTTTCCTGGGCGCGGTGGGCTCGCCCCAAATCCCTGACGCGGAATCGCTATGGGGGCTGCTGATCCCCATCCGCCGGGAGTTCCGGCAGTACATCAACCTTCGTCCCGTGAAAACGCTCGACGGCGTCACGTCACCTCTTGCGGCCAAGAACCCGATCGACCTCCTCATCGTCAGGGAAAACAACGAAGGTGAATATTCGGAAGTCGGCGGCCGGATGTACCGGGGCCAGCCGCAGGAAAGCGCCGTGCAGGAAACCATCTTCACCCGGCTTGGGGTCTCGCGCGCTGCGCACTACGCGGCCGGACTTGCCGCCTCTCGGCGCGGGCAATTGACGTCCGCCACCAAGAGCAACGGCATTGTGCACACCATGCCGTTCTGGGACGAGATCGTTGCGGAAACAGTCCGTGAGTACCCGGAAGTCACCCTGACCAGCGAACTGGTGGACGCCCTGGCCGCGCATCTCGTCCTGAAGCCGTGGACCTTCGACGTCATCGTTGCCTCCAATCTATTCGGTGACATCCTTTCCGACCTTGGCAGTTCCGTGACCGGGTCCATCGGCTTGGCTCCGAGCGCCAACCTGAACCCTGAAGGCCACTATCCGTCCCTTTTTGAACCAGTTCACGGTTCGGCTCCGGACATCGCCGGCAAAGGCTTGGCAAACCCGGTCGGCCAGATCTGGTCGGGAGCCATGATGCTTGAACACCTCGGCTATCCGGAGGCGGCTACCCACCTTCAGCTGGCGTTCGAATCGGCCCTGCGGGACGGTTTTGGCACGCGCGACGTCGGCGGAACCTCGTCGACGGCGGAATTCACCGCCGCGGTGTTGTCCGCGATCGATGCCCTTGCCACGGATCACGCGGTGGCGCTTGGTTAAACGGCCCCGAAAACTCGAACCCTTGCTCACATATCCGGCCTTAGACCCCAACCCTCGCTCACATATCCGGCCTTAGACAGCTGCTTAGGCCACGCTGCCCGTCAACACCCTGAAGCCCAGTTCCGCATTGAAGCCGTGGATTTCCCGCGTGTCCAGAGCCGACATGAAGGACAGGATTTCCTCCGTGATCACCTGCCCGGGAACCAAGACCGGGAACCCCGGCGGGTAGGGGGTGACGAAGGAGGCAGACACCATTTCCTCGCCCGCGGCGACCCTTCGCGCAAGTTCGGCCGCACTGAAGTATTCGCAGGATCCGGCTTTGTAGCTCTCGAAGTAGGCCGCGCGCATGTTGCCATCGGGAGTTTCCGCGTCCTTGCGGAATCGTTCGGCGAAGCGGCTGAAATCCGGCAAGGGTGGCGGCATGCTGGTTAGCGCCGCGACACGCGCACGGCGGGCCCGCTGGCCCAAGCCGCTCAGGCCGGATTGCTCGTCTTCGAAGGTCTCGGCCAGCTTGACCAGGACCTCGACGAGGTACGCGACGGCACTCCGGGAGGT
>FSUT01000421.1_pt1 | contig 9843 bp, 8 predicted proteins | sample 1637481 | NCBI WGS metagenome assembly FSUT01 (sample SAMEA3914816, study PRJEB12502) | metagenome | biome: forest; material: soil | place: USA | collected 2011-09-16 | depth 0.3 m | reverse complement strand
GGCGAGAATGCAGTTCGAGTCCCACCTCGGGCACAGTGTTATCGCAGGTCAGGGGCTCTTCGGGGCTTCAGGCCTGGTGACACTGTCAACATCTGTCCGGAGATCGTTGACGGGTGTCCGTCACTCCTATGTAGTTATTGTTGGCGGTTCCTGTGGCCGGCTTCTTCCTTCCTTGCCCTTCGCAGCTGTTCTGCCGTGCTACTGGTTCATGTGCTCGTCTGCATGGGAAAACATGACCGGGCACGTTTCGGAGGAGTAAAGCTCTGCGACAGGTCGCTCTGCTCATACCAATTCATTGCATTTGGGCGGAAACGGCCGCTTAGCCGAGCGTTTGATGTGCCTTGGTCGGTGGGCGGGGACCGCATGGGCTTAGGGCGGGTTCGGTGCTGTCGTACCGGGGGGGCACGCCTCTTGCTCGGTAAGCTACGGACATGGACAGGCGTTGTCCTCGCCGCTGCTTCGGAGGCCCAGTCCTTCATGCTGGGTACCTAGGGACGAATCCATTTTGACAGCCTGCCCAGGATCGGCTGGCCGGCGACGTAGCTGACGGCTGGATCAGGGTGAGTGGCAAAGTCGTTAAGTGAGGTTTATTCCTGCGAGCCGGAGGTTTGGTGGGGATGGTTTGGGGCGGCGCGGGTGGCTTTGGCGATGTTGTTTCTCCCTTTGAGCCGGCGGATGCTGATGGTCAGGTTGCGGAGGGATGCCACGACGCGCGGTGCCTGGAGGATAACAAAAGGGAACTCCTGGGGACATGTGGGCCTGAACATTCTCATGTTTAGCAGGGTTTCCCATCCTTACCAGACACCGCCGGAGCGCCGCCCCCTCAAGAACGACTTAGCAGGCGCCGCCGTGCACGGGCTCCGCAGCTCCGACGACAGCCCTGCTCGCCGGATCCTTCCCGATGATCCCAGGATCACCCCCGGACCGGGCTTAAATCAAACCGTCAGGTGTGTCTAGAACTACTTGACATAACCAGGCCGGCTGGTATGGCTCCTCACTGAGAACCCCGGCAACCTTCGCCCACACCAGCGGCTCCGGGAAAAGCGCCGCGACGCAGCCTTGATTGCGCAAGCAACTGCCGACGCCGAAATCAAGGGCCTGATCCACCGGATCAGCAGGCTTGTCACGCCTAACGGCCGGGCCCTCGTTGTGCAGCCGCACCAGCGTTTCAGTCCGATGACGGAAATCCTAAGCTTCGGTGGCGAACCGAGGCAGGGAAACGGCCGGATGAAATCACTAGCTCAAGGGCATTGGTCTTGAACTCATCGGAGTAGGTTGGTCGAGCCGAGATGGGCACAATCCTGTGTGTCTTACATCACTAGTACACGCCACGAGTACTCCGGATCGCTCAAGGACGGAACGCGTTAGGTACCCAGTCCAGCACGGGTTTCTCCGCCAGCGCTAGGACCCACTCCGCCAGCTCTCGCTCTGCCGGGGGCTTGAGGATTGTCACACGGAGTGTGTGCTTCCCCGCGGGGAGGCTGACGTCTTTGCCCTCGCCCGCTGGTGGCCGATGCTGTGTGGGGAAGAGTTGAGAAGGCTGGCTGCCGAACAGGTATTCTCCGTTCAACCAGACCCGTGAGTGCTCCGAGCAGTTGAACATGAGCCTGCCGTCGACGTGGTGGTCCAAGTGAATGGTGTACTCGAGGACGAGAATGAGGTCCTCGAAGTCTTCGGATTTCCATTTGACCCACGTCCCCGGGAGTAGGCGGACGGCCGCGTCTTCCGGAAGTTCAGGCGCGGGGGCACCTTCGGGACTTAACCCCGACGCGTCCCGGACACCCCACGGCAGACCATAGGGGGATGCCCAGCCGACCACGGCCGGTATGGCGTGATCAGCGGGGTCGAACTCACAGTCCGTCACGTCAGGCCAGACACCGGAGAGCCTCCCGCGGAGGTCGATCACTTGCTCCGTGAACTCGACAATGGTCGCCGGCGCCTCCACATCGATGACCTCGGAGTTCAGGATCAGGTGGTCGCCGATCGGTTCCAGCCAACGCGAGGGGATGCAACCGGGATCGATGATCGCGAGCAGAGCACCCAAAGATGCTGTCGAGCTGTCGGTGTCTCCGCCGCACCCATTAGTGATGAGGATTGCCTTCTCGAAATCACCCTCCGAAGCGAGCCAGCCGAGCACGACGAAACCGGTGTTTGTGCGGGTATCGGTGAAATCGCTGTTGGAGTATTTCGTGGTGATTTGGCTCAGAACTTCCTGCCAGGGCCTGCCTTCGGCGACCCATACCCGGGTGTCGTGCACGACCTGGCGGATCTTGCTGCTGATGGGAAGAAGCTCCGACGCCCGATCGAGCAACACGTCGACGTCGGATTCCACGAAAGCGTGGGACTGCAGCGCCGCCATGAAGACCGCCGCCCAGATACCGTCGTCGGCGTGGTCGAAGCACGCATCCTCGCGGGCATACGCGGCAGCCCTGCGGGGCTCCCCGGGCGCTAGACACGCCCATAGTTCCGTTCGGATCACGGCCCCTTCGCCGGCCGAGAACCAATTGTCGAATAATCCGCTGTGCGGGGGTTGGATTCCTTCGGCGAGGTTCCGTTTGCCGACGCCGTATTCGTTCCAGGGAAAGCGCAGATGGTTGCGCCAGACATCAGCGATGACGTAACGGTCGACGCGAGGACTCTCCATCTGCGAAATCACGTGCGCGTACGCCACCTGAACGTCCAAGTCGTCGTTCGGGACCATGCCGACCGGGACGGGATAGTAGTAGTCCGCGAGGATCGGGCCGTCGAGTCCTTCGAACGATTGCCCGAGAGTTCCTCCTACAGCCTTGCCCCGCCAGCACCCCAGAACTTTCTCGCGGTATTGCTCCTGCCCGATCTGCTTGAGTGGGTTCAGAGCGGGCGCTTTGGTTGTCGCGGTGGATCGATCCATGAGGTTCCTTATGCTTTCATCCGAGGACTGCATCGGTCGCGGCTATGCGTTCGAAACGAGTCGTTGAAGATTGGCGATGTCTGAGGCGATGTCGGCGCGAAGACGCGGATCGGCCTCCGGCTTTCTGGGGTGGTAGACGCGTTCGGCGGTAAACCAGCCGTCGTAGCCGATCCCGACAAGGGCGGAGACGATGTCGGCATAACGGATCGCGCCTGCGCCGAGCACTACCTGCTCGAACGTCGGGTTCGCTCCGTCGTCGGGCCGGGCGGCGACGTCTTTCGTCTGTACGTCCACAATGGGCAGGGTGCGGGCGATGGGCCACCCGCTTTCCCACGGATCTTCGCCCGACCACCAGCCGTTGCAGACGTCCCAGCACAATGCGATCGAGTCGGAATTGACGGCGCGCAGGAGGCGCGCTGCTTCCTCCACGCGCCCGACATAGCTCGCACCCTCCAGCTCGAGCATGAGGGTGACACCAGCTCTTTTCGCCTGTTCTGCGAAGCGGGAGACACGTTCGACGAGCCCAGCAGGGAATGCGCCGTCAAAGGGTCGGTGGCTCCATTCAGGGAGGGGGTCCTTTCCGCGCACCCAGAACGCGAAGATCCGCAGGAGCGGCGTTCCGAGCGCGTCCGCCTGGCGGATGAAGTGCTCGAGCAGTTTCCTTGCAGGTTCGTCGTCGTCGTCCAAGTGGAGATTCCGGCCGAACGGCGAGGATAGTGCGGAAATGACTAGACCGTGACCGTCCGCAGTGTGCCTTATCCGGCGGAGTTCATCCATACCGAGATTGCGGACATTCGTGCCGTTCACATGACGCACCGCCAGACCATCGAGGCCGAGGTCGGCAGCGACGCGGGCAGCTCCAGAAAAATCACTGTTCAGGTCATCACTAATAGCTGCGATCTTTCCCACGCGGCCCTCCTCCTAAGTTCACTCAGCCGGTCTCAGTCCGACTAAATCGTTACATCCCGATGGCACCCGTCTGAGCCGACGGCCCCGCTGTAAATTCCCTGGGTTCACTGTATAGTATCGTTTCAGCATAATCACCGCATAGACGCTGCGCTGCAGGCGTTCACGTCGACCTTTGAGGGGAGTTGATCAGACCATGGTTTCCACGGAAGCGGGCATGGGAACGTCATTCAGCCGCTACGACATGGGGGTGTCTGCATTCTGGACGACCGCGAGCATGCCGCAACAACAGGCCCAGCGAGACTGGCAGGAAACCCTGAGGGCCCGGGCGGACATGACCTTCGGGGCAGACGCATTCGTTTCCCAGCTCGCGGTGGTGTTCCCTGACCGGCTGGTGCTGGGTGACCGCACCTATGTCAGCGCCCATTCCTACCTCTGGGGCGACGTTGAGGTCGGAGACGACTGCACCCTCAACCCGTTCACGGAAGTGCGCGGACGGATCACGATCGGAAACGGTGTCCGTATCGGCGCGCACACCTCGATTCTCGGGTTCAACCATTCGATGTCGATCGAGCGTCCGATTTTCGAGCAGCCGCTGGAATTCAAAGGGATTGCCATCGGTGACGACGTGTGGATTGGTTCGCACGCCGTCATTGTGGATGGGGTGACGATCGGTGATCACAGCATCATTGGCGCGGGGTCGGTCGTGACCAAGGACGTCGCGCCGTGGAGTGTGGTCGCCGGTAACCCGGCGCGAAAGCTCAGCGACAGGCGGGGTAAACGAGCCAGCAACGGGATGCGCGAGCTCGAACGTTTGTCAGACGTGGCTTGTGGTGAAATGCCGATGATCCTGGCTAACGCGTGGGACCGGGGAGACGGAAAATCCTTCGTGGACCGGACGGGTGCAGCTCCGACGGTGAGGGCCTGGTGCGATGCCGTCGAACTGGCGGGCCTCTTCGACAACATGTCGATACTTCCGGTGCCCCCACAGGTCATCATCGATCAGCTACGCAGCAGGCAAGACGCGGTCACAGGTCTTATCCCCGAGTGGGGAGATACAGATGCGCGTCCGACCAGCAATGGTCACGACGCAGTCAATTACCACGTTCTCTGCGCCGGATACGCACTTCGGCAGCTCGGTTCATCGTTCGCTGTTCCCATCCGTGCCGTGGACGACCTCACGTCGGTTGAGTTGCGCGCGGTGCTCGACGCGCAGCCGTGGAAAATCGAGGGATGGCGAGCGGGCGCACGAGTGGACTCCATCGGCACAGGTATGCTCTGGAACCGAAACGACTTCTCAAGGCAAACCGAAATCGAGACCCTCTTCGGCTGGCTCGTGACGCGCTGCGATCCCGCCACTGGCATGTGGGGAGCTATCAGCGCGACGTCGGGATGGCTCGAACCGGTGAACGGCTTCTACCGGCTGACTCGCGGCACCTTCGCTCAGTTTGGTGTGCCCCTGCCGTATCCCCAGCAAACGATCAACACGGTGCTCGAGCATGCCGGGAACGGTGACTACTTCGGGCCGGACCGGGGAACCGCCTGCAACGTCCTGGACATCATCCACCCGCTCTGGCTCGCGGCGAAACAGAGCAGCCACCGGCGCGCGGAGGGTGAAGCCTGGGCGCGGCGCCAGCTCGATCGGCTCCTGTCGTCGTGGAACCCGGGGGAGGGATTCAGCTTTGCACTTGAGCGCGGACAAGGCTGGCAACGGGCACCCGGGCTGCTCGGCAGCGAGATGTGGCTTTCGATCGCGTGGCTCCTCGCCGACTACTTGGGCGCCAGCGACCTGCTGGGATTCCGCCCGCGGGGGATCCACCGCCCGGAGCAGGCCACCTCATTGACCGGCTTCGCATGGTGACAGAGATCCTTCTGCTCATGCCCGCAGCGCACCGAGATTCGGTGTTCACCGCGGATGCGATCGCACGTCTCGAGCGGTGCGGTCACGTCGCCGTATCGCCGACTGCGACCAACCATCGGAGTCCTGACGTTCAGGAATTGCTCGCGAAAGCGGACATCGTCGTGACGGGGACCGGGACAGCCAAGCTCACCGCGGATGCACTCGATGCCGCACCGAAGCTGCGCGCGATCGTCCACGCCGCCGGTACGGTCCGGCCCATCGTCGACATCAACGTCTATGACCGAGGCATCCAGATATCGTCGCAGGCCCGCACGAACGCGCTTCCCGTCGCCGAGTACACACTTGCGATGATCCTCCTGGAGCTCAAAGGAGTGCGCGCGATCGAACGGGTCTACCGAGTTGGGAAATCAGAAGTCGACGTTGATAGCCTGCTGGCCCAGCAGGGTAACTACGGCAGGCGGGTGGGCGTGGTCAGTGCCTCGTCGATCGGGCGTCGCGTCATTGACCTCCTGCGCCCGTTCGACCTCGAGGTGGTCGTGTACGATCCGTACATGTCGGCAGAAGCAGCAGAGTCCCTCGGCGCTACCTCGGTCGATCTGCGAACGTTGTTCGAAACGTCCGATCTGGTGACGATTCATGCACCGCTTCTCCCGGAGACCCGTGGCATGATTGGAGCCCGGGAGCTTGCTGCCCTGAAGGGCGGGGCCACACTCATCAACACCTCGCGCGGAGCCCTTGTCGACCAGGACGCGTTGCTAAGTGAGCTACAAGGGGGGCGGATCAGAGCGGTTATAGATGTGACGGACCCGGAGATCCCCGAAGAGGATTCCCCGCTCTGGTACCTCGATAACCTCGTGTTGACACCGCATGTGGCAGGTTCGCGAGGACTGGAGCTCCGGCGCATCGGCGACCAGGTAGTCGGCGAGGTCGAGCGGCTGATTCGTGGCGACGATTTACGCTTCGGCGTGACGCGAGAACTCTATGTTACGAACGCCTAAGAAGGGGGATCAGATGGACGCAATGGCCTCCCCTGTACCTGCCGGCCAGCCGAAACTCCGGTCCGTGGGCATCAAAGACGTTGCTCAGCACGCGGGAGTTTCCGTCACGACGGTGTCCAACGTCCTGAATTCCACTAATCGGATTTCCCACAGCACCAGGGAGCGAGTACGCGCGTCCATTGAGGCGCTGGGCTACGTGCGCAATGCGGCTGCCCACCAGCTTCGGGCGGGCACCTCGACCACCATCGGGTTGATCCTGCCAGGTGGGAACAACCCGTTCTACTCAGCCATAGCCCAGGGCGCAGAAGATGCCGCGACGGCGGTCGGCGCGAGCGTCCTTGTGGGCAACAGCAACCGAAGTGCCGAAAGGGAATTGCGGTACATCAACCTCTTCCACGAGCAGCGGGTATCAGGCCTGCTCATTGCGCCTGTCTCCGACACCCCGGAGAGGATCGAGGGACTGATTCGGCGCGGTCTGACGCCAGTCGTCGTCGGCAGGGTCTCCTATCCCGGTCGGTGCAGTTCCGTCTCGATCGACAATATGACCGGTGGTCACATGGCGACGAAACACCTCATCGATTCCGGTCGCTCGCGCATACTCTTCGTCGGGCCGAGCGCCGCTCCCGGCGTCAAGGACAGACTCGCGGGCGCACGAATGGCCGTCGAGGAATCCCCGCACGTCAGCTTGGAGATCATCGATACGCGCGACTCGACCGTGACTGCAGGACGCGAAGTGGGTGTTGCAGTCGCGGAGAGAGGTGTCGGCGCACTTCCTGACGGGGTCTTCTGCGCGAACGACCTTCTCGCCATTGGAATGCTTCACGCGTTCGTCGGGAGTGGGCACCCCCGCGTCCCAGAGGATGTCGCGTTGATCGGTTACGACGACATCGACTTCGCAGCATCCGCGATCGTGTCCTTATCGTCCATTCGCCAGCCTGCGGCGCTTATTGGCCGGACCGCTGTCGAACTGCTTAACCAGGAATTGGATGATCCGACAGCGCGGCACCGGCAGGTCCTGTTCCCGCCGGAACTCATCGTTCGTGAGAGCAGCCGCGCCTGAGGGATTCGGGGCGCCCGGCGATCTTGGGGGTGTCCCTATGCTTTTCGTCAGTCGGCCTGGGCGGGTTTTCCTCGTAGGGGTGCCGTGTTTGAGCATGGAGTAGATGGCGTCGCAGCGGCGCCGGGCCAGGCAGATGGCGGCGGCGTTGCGCTTCTTTCCCTGTGCCCGTTTCTTTTGGTAGTAGGCCTTCGAGGCCGGGTGATGGCAGTTGGCGATCCAGGCGGATCTGAACAGGGCGTCCTTGGGCTGCTTGTTCCCGGAGCGGGCGGGGAATTCCCCTCGGATGGATGACCCGGAACTCCGGGTGACGGGTGCGATGCCGGCGTAGGCGGCGAGGTGGCGGGACGTGAAGGTGCCGGCATCGCCGACGGTCAGGAGTATCGTGGCGACGGTCTTGATGCCGACTCCCGGCATGGACATCAAGACCTGGGTTCACTGTCTGCTTGCCCAGCGCCGAAAAGACCGCGTCGATCAGGTTCACCGGGTCCTTGCGGCTGTCGTTTCTTGCCCAGCGCAGTACGTTGGACCGGCCCGGGGGCGCAGTCTGGTGGTCCCGGAGTCCTTGATGAAGAGTTCCAGCACCAGCGACCGGCTCAGTACGGTTCCCGGGAAGACACGCTTCAGGGCGGAGAAAATCTGCAGCAGCAGGGACCGCTTCAACGCGGTGGCGTGATGCTCAGATTTACCTACATCGAGTCCCGCAGTAGACCTCGTATCCTTGGGCCCACCTGGCGCTCCTTTGCACCGCTAATGGCCGCAGTCACGACACCCGGTGCTGGCAAAGAGACCTGGCCCCCAGCGGAAGGAGCCGGCCGCGTGCCTGTCAGCAGTCAACGCGTGTCTGCGAACCCCGCGACAATACCCCGGATCATCTATGACAGGGCGAGAAAGTCATGCCGGGTCCAGCGAATCCTCCGACCTTCGGGGACCCAATAGATGTAACGGGAGGGCCGGCCGGCCGCCCAGCTCCGACTGGCTATCAGCGGGCCTATTTCAAACCAGTGGTCGCGATTCCCTTGACGAGGTACCTCTGCCCGAACAGGAAGATGAGAAAGACGGGCACGATCGACACGATCGACATCGCGAACATCGATCCGAACGACGAGGAGCCGCTGCTGGCATCGATGAATGAGCGCAGCGCCACCGGCACGGTCTGTACATCGGGACTGGTCAGATAGATCAGCGCGCTGAAAAAGTCGTTCCAGCTTCCAATGAAGGTGAAGATGGCCGTAGCTGCAAGGGCGGGCACCATCAGAGGCAGGATGACCTCGAGGAAGATGCGGGTATGGCCCGCCCCGTCGATTAGCGCGGCCTCGTCGACGTCCCGCGGTATGGCCCGGATGAATTGGACCATGAGGAAGATGTAGAAGGAGTCAGTGGCAAGGAACTTTGGCAGCAGCAGCGGAACGAAGGTGTTTACGAGGTGCAACTGCGAGAAGAAGATGTACTGAGGAACGATGATGACGTGGATCGGAATCATGATCGTGATGAGTGTTGCCGCGAACATCCATTTCTTACCGCGGAATTCGAGCCGCGCGAAGGCATAGGCGGTGAGTGAGCATGAGAACAGGTTGCCGATGATCGACCCGATGACCAGGAGTGCCGAGTTGGCGAGGTACAAGCTGAAGGGTCGCTGGAGAGCGTTCCATCCATTTGTGTAGTTGGAGAAGTCGATCCCCGTGAGCCCGAGCCCGGAGTTCCGGAATATCTCGTTTTCCGGCCGGAAAGAGCTGACGAGCATCCACAGTAGCGGATAGATCATGAGCAATCCGGTGAGGACCATGATCGTGTGTCGAATCACCGAGCCGATGGGGAAGCGGGTGCCCCGGTTTTTTCCCGTAAGCCGGGGAGTCGTTCGGATTTCGGTCATTTCAGTCGTCATAGAAGACCCACCACCTTGCTGCAATGAAGTTGAGAGCAGTGAATGCTCCGATTACGAGTGCCAGACCCCACGCCATCGCGGAGGCGTATCCCATATGCAGCTCTGCGAACCCTTTTTGGTAGAGATACATGGTGTAGAACATGGTCGAATCCGCCGGGCCCCCGGTACCGCCGGAGACGATGTATGCCTGGGTGAATGATTGGAAACTGCCGATGAGCTGCAATACCAGGTTGAAGAAGATGATCG
>FSUT01000672.1_pt1 | contig 9885 bp, 10 predicted proteins | sample 1637481 | NCBI WGS metagenome assembly FSUT01 (sample SAMEA3914816, study PRJEB12502) | metagenome | biome: forest; material: soil | place: USA | collected 2011-09-16 | depth 0.3 m | reverse complement strand
CCTGTTCGGCGAGCTGCGCCCCGGTGACATCGTGGTGGTCGACGTGGACGGCGAAGGCGACGACGCCAAGTTCACCTTCGCCGGCAACGCCAAGCCGCGCATCCCCGACGCGCTGCCCGCCGTGGGGTAACGCGGGTTTACAGACGGCCTCGTCCGGCCGCCGTCGGGCCCGGCTTAGTCATGCTTGGCCCGAGGTTGGTGAGCAGGCGCGCGACGGCGTCCTCGGCGGTTGGCGGTGGGCCGAAGACCTCGCGTTGTCGTGAGGTATCGGCGACGTAGCGGCCCGTCCCGAACCAGTCGATCATCGCCCCAAGGTCCTTCGCCATCGGGTTGATCGGGCTGAGGACGAGCTGAACCTCTCGACCGAGGATTTTGGCGGAGATATCTGCGATGTCCTGCATGCTTACCGGCCGGTCCCAACCGATGTCGATACGCTGCCCCTCTACGCCGCTCGCGTCGACTGCTGCCGCAAGGTACCCGGCGAGGTCACTGGCAAGTACGTACGTCAGGGGAACGCTCGAAGACCCGAACCACGTGAGCCGCCCCTCACTGAAAGGGTCGCCGAATCGGGTGATCTGCTCAAGGAAAGCGCCCGGACGCAGCGCCACGAACGGGACCCCGAGTTCTTCCAGGCGATCCTCGGTGAGTTTCTTGTGCCAGAAGTGCGGAACATCCGGTGTTTGATCGCACGTGAGGATGCTGGTGAGGACGAATCTGCGAATACCGGCGCGGCTGGCCGCATCGACGAGGTTGGTGTTGCCCACCGTGTCGATGACAGGGCTGTCGCCCTCCCGATGGTGGGTGTATCCCGCCGCTGAGGTGATCACAGCGTCGACGCCGTCCATGGCGCCCGCAAGCGACTCCGGGTCCATCATGTCGCCACGGGCGATCGTGGCTCCTAGCTCTTCGAGGCGGCTCGCATCCGAACCGGGCCGCACCAAGGCGCGGACTTGCTTTCCTGCCGTTAGCAGCCTGGACACCACCTGGCTGCCCAGCATCCCGGTGCCGCCGACAACAAGCACTGGTCCAACGTCACTCATCTATTCCTCCACCTCGCCGCGCCACCCTCCGGTTTCGTTTCCGCGCGACTCTATGAACTCCTTGAATTTCTTCAGGTCCGCCTTCACCTGCATCTCGTCAATTTGGAGCGCGGCTCCGGCCTTCTCCATGACGGTTTCGGGGGCCCATTCGAAATGGACCTTGACGTGGGTATGGTTGGCATCCAGCGGGAAAAACCTGATGATGCCGGCGTGCGACTTGCCGTCAATACTGCGCCAAGCAATCCGGTCGTCGGGTTCCTGGTCGACTATCTCCGTATCGAATGCCAGTTCCATACCCCCTACCCTGGTGACCCAATGGTTGGTCGTGTCGCTCAACTGCGTTACGGATTCCACCCCGGACATGAATCGGGGAAACGACTCAAACTGCGTCCACTGGTTGTAAGCCGTGCGGACGGGCACGGCCACGTCAATCGTTTCTTCAACCTTTCGCATCTTTCCTCCTCGCTCGGACTTGCGTGAGCCGGCCGCAGGGATTGCCCGTCGGACCGTCCCTCCGGGAAGCCAGCCACTCTTGAACGTTAAGCCTGCTGATTATCCAAGTCCAGACCGGCCATGCTGCGTCCGTGCCCGGCCATTCAACAAGCCGGTCACGTCCGCGACCGTCCGCGGCGCGCGACGGCGTCGATCGTCACGGCCGCGACGAGGACCAGCGCCGTGACGACGTACGAGTTCCGGCCTTACCCGATCGGAGAACCCCGTGGTCATCAGGTCGACCCCACGGATTGGCACACCATGCCCTTGCCCTGCGAAGCGAGTGACGTACGCTGTTTCATCGCCGGGAGGTCGGCCGTGAAGGCTTCGTGCGGCAGGAATTGACGACGGCTTCGGTCGGGAAGCTGCTGTACTCGGATTTTGTTACATAAATACCGGAGCGGAGATGTCAGCTGGACTGTGGAAAGCGGTCAGGGCGTCAGGCTCGTTCTCGCGGCGCCGGTGGCGGTGCCTCGTGGGAAGTCACTGTCAACATACTAGGAAGATCCCGGGGGCTCGGAGGTACCTGCTTGATGCCCCGGGATGCAGTCCACATCACAGAGGTGGGTTCAATGAAGAAATGGACGCGATGGCAGGATTGGGTCACGGTTGTCGCCGGTCTCTATGCTGCTCTGTCGGTCATCTGGACCATGGCGGCCGGCTCGTCGGCTGCCCTGATGGTCGTGTTCGGCGCTTTGCTGATCGTTAGCGGTGTCATCAATCTGGCCATGCCCGGAACGCCGGTCATGGAGTGGGTGCAGGCAGCCTTCGGTGCCTTGCTGTTCCTTTCTCCGTGGCTAGGCTCTTACTCCATGCAAGCCGGGGTCGCCTGGACATCCTGGATCACTGGCCTGGTGGCGCTCGTCGTCACCGCAATGGCGATCAAGCCCAGCACCGAGGAACACCGGCATCACATGGTCAGCCCTTCGCACTGACGTGCTGAAACGCTGACGTGCTGAAACGCTGACGTGCTGAAACGCTGAACAGCCGGAATACCGGCGGGCCGTCATCGGCCCGCCGGTCGCCGTCTCTTGCTGCGCCGTCCGGCCGTGACCCGGGACATACGCAGCTCAGGCTTTCAGCACGGCAGCCCCGGTGATGCGGCCGGCGGCCAAATCGTGTAACGCCCTACCGGCCTCAGCCAGTGGATAAGCCGTCGTGGTGGGAGCTAACGGAATTTCCGCGGCCAGTGACCAGAATTCCTCGCCGTCTGCCCGGGTATTGGCTGTAACACTCCGGAGCTGCCGCTCATAGAAGAGATCGGCGGCGTAGTTCAACGGCGGTATGTCGCTCAGGTGGATGCCTGCAATGGCGAGGGTGCCGCCCCGGTCCAACGCCTTGAGTGCCACAGGAACAAGGTCGCCTACGGGAGCAAAAAGTATCGCCGAGTCGAGCGGGTCCGGCGGGGAATCGTACGCGTCGCCCACAAACACGGCGCCCAGTTCACGCGCCAGTTCGCGGGCCGACTCCGAACGGGTCATCACGTAGACCTGCGCCCCTTGGTGGCGCGCCATCTGCGTCGTGAGATGGGCAGATCCTCCGAATCCATAGATTCCCAGCCGGCCCCCTGGCGGAAGCGCGGCCCGTTTGAGCGCTCGGTACCCAATGATCCCGGAGCACAACAAAGGGGCCGCCTGTTCGTCCGAAAATTGGGGCGGGATGCCATAGGCGAATTCTTCAGACACCGTGAGTCGTTCGGCATAGCCGCCGTCCCTGTCCCATCCCGTGAAGGTGGGGGAGAGGCAAAGATTCTCGTCGCCACGGCGGCAATACGCGCAGCTCCCGCAGGTTCCCCCAAGCCAGGCCACTCCGACCCTGTCACCGCGCCGGAACTTCACAGACCCTTCGCCCGTCTCGCTGACTATTCCCACTGCTTCGTGGCCGGGTACAACGCTCGGCCTCCGAGGGGCGAGATCGCCCTCGGCCAGATGCAGATCCGTGCGGCAGACACCACATGTTCGGACACTGACCAGGAGCTCCCTCCGCCCGGGTTGCGGATCGGGCCGTTCGCCCCAAACAAGTGGCCCTGACTCAATCGGACCTGGTTCCCGGACCCACCATGCTCGCACGACTGCTCACCCCTTTGGGTTCAGGCCAGCCTTCCTATATGGATTCTCTCGCCGTTCCCGCGCGCACGCCACAGTCCACGCATCCCGCAGGAATCTGCGGGTTCAGCGCATGCCCTCAGGGGGTGAGCAGGACCTTGATGGAGCGCCGTTCGTCCATGGCGCGGTAGGCCTCGGGCGCTTCCTCGAGCGGCATCACGGTGTCGAAGACCCGGCCCGGATTGATCTTTCCGTCAAGCACGTCCGCGAGCAGTTCCGGGATGTACGTGCGCGCCGGAGCCATTCCGCCGGCAATCGAAATGTTCGTGTCGAACAAGTAGCGCAGCGGGGCTTCGGCTCCGCCCGTCGGGACACCAACAAAGCCGAGGGCGCCGCCCGGGCGGACGCTGTGCAGTGCCTGTTCCATGGATTCCTTGGTCCCGACGCACTCCAGCACGGAGTCGGCCAAAACGCCTCCAAGCAACTCGCGGACCTTGGCTACGCCGTCGTCGCCACGCTCGGCGACGATGTCCGTGGCACCGAACTCGAGGGCAATCGCCTGGCGGTCGGCGTGCCGGGACATCGCGATGATTCGTTCGGCTCCGAGCCGCTTCGCTGCGAGCACGCCGCAGAGCCCTACTGCGCCGTCGCCGACGACGACGACGGTCCTGCCGGGGCCGACCTTCGCCGCGAGGGCGGCGTGGTGGCCGGTCGCCATCACGTCGGAGAGCGTCAGCAAGCTCGCGCGGAGAGCGTCGTCGGGTTCCGTGACGCCGGGAACCTTGACGAGGGTGGACTCGGCGAGTGGTACCCGCACGGCCTGGCCCTGGCCGCCGTCGATCGCGTGCCCGCTGTCATCTTTGCCGCCCCAACCTGCCAAATGATCGCAGGCAACGGTGACGCCGTTCAAGCATTGCGGGCAGGCGCCGCAGCTGACCAGGAAGGGAGCGATGACGAAGTCGCCGACCGCCAGGGCAGTGATGTCATCGCCGATGCTTTCCACCGTGCCGATGAATTCGTGCCCGATCGCCGAAGGCTGGTGGGTGGGCTTCACGCCGCGGTACGGCCACAGGTCCGATCCGCAGACGCACGAGGCGGTGACTTTGACGATGACGTCTGTGGGCAGCTGGACCGTCGGGTAGTTACGGTCTTCAACACGGATATCGCCGGGACCGTGGATGATGGTGGCGCGCATGGGGCTCCTCAAATGGTGGTTGTTGGGCTTGAATCGAGTCTATCCCCGTAGCGCCGTGGTCTTGTACTGACCGGTAGCTCAGCCTCTGCTGCCCACCGAAGACAAGCCCGTACCCCCGCAATGCAGCCTGATCCGAGGGGAATTCCTTGGCCCTGGGGGACTAGCCGGCTGAGCCTGATCGGGAGGCGGACTTGCCGAACCAAAAGCCTGAGTGTCTAGTTGACAAGCGCACCCAACGCCCTTAAATTTCTGTGTATTCGGGTAGGTTTCTTGTTTTTGGATCACATTGTTAGCTGTAGCTATGGAAACGCAGCAGGCATGCTGCCAAGGCGCAGGGGGCAACGATGACGAAAGTACCGCTGGATAATTTCCTCAATGAGTGCGTCTCCCGGAATTCAGGAGAGGGCGGCCTCAGCTTCGAAGAACTTTATGGGCTGTACATCAGCTGGTGCGGACTCAGAGCTTCGGAACCCATGAGAGCCAGGACGTTTAGGGCCAGTCTTCGGGCGGCCGGCATCGCTCCCGGACACCGCGGAGACCTGTGCGAGGATCTGATGATGGTAGGCCCGGCAGCGCGCGACTACATTGTCCACAGCGCGCTTCCGCTCGCCGAGTTGGACGCACGATTGGGCAGCTGGTCTCGCCCCGAGTCTCGGACCGCTGAACGTCCGAAGGCGCCAACCACCAGTCGGGTACCCGGCGAAGACTGCGACTCGGCGCCGGCTGCCTGAGTGGGTGTCTTTATTCGTGGAATTTGCTCCGGGCCTCCCGCTGTTGCCGCTCGTAGCTGCGTCCGCGTCGTAGCTCGCGACGGCGTCGATGAGCGCGACGGCGTCGTAGGCGTCCGGCTGTAAGGGTCCCCTTCCAGCCTCACATCGAGGGCGACGTCCTCGTAGGAGTCCTCTTCCGCGCACGTCAGCGTCCGTCCTAACCTGCAGATCACAAAGTTGCAAAGGGTTTGGGTCGGAATGGTATGGGTGGATGATGTCTGCATGAGCGAAGACAGCGGTTCCCGTCAGGATTTCTTCACCCGGTTCACCACCAGGGTGGCCAAAGTTCTCGGTCACGCCTGGGTGTTCAGCGCGGCAGTGATCATTCTCATCGTTTGGGCGTTTACGGGACCACTTTTGGGATTTTCGGATACCTGGCAATTGGTTATCAATACCGGCACCACCATCGTGACGTTCCTGATGGTCTTCATCATCCAAAACACCCAAAACAGAGACAGCGCTGCCCTCCACGTGAAGCTTGACGCTGTGATGCGTGAACTCCGCATCACCAACTCCAAGCTTTATGAAGCTGAAGACGAAGGCGAGAAAGAGCTCGAGGAGCAGCGTCGACGCATCGAGCAGCAGGCCAGGTCCGATTGATCTGATCGGAGTCCTGGACCGGGGGAGGTTCCTACATCAGCCACTGGACTGAGACGTTCATGGCGAGCAGGGCATTCGTCAGGGGCGCAAGTATCGAATCGTCGGCCTCCATGCGGTGCAGCGTCTCGACGAATTCATCTATCTGGATGGTGGTGAACCCGCCGTCCCGGAGTTGCTGTATGGCAAGCTCAGTATTCTGTTTCCGGGTGTTGTTGAATCGCGGATTTACCTCTGGCTGTACCGGTTCCGAATCCATTGCCTTTGCTTGCCCCCAACTCTTCCCTGTGCGTAGGACGCTCCCCGCATCGGGGTATTCCTGCGTCACAAATGCTACTATCTCAGGCCGCGTGGGGCGCACTTCCGGTACCTGTATGAACAGCCAGTCCCGCGGACGCCGACAATGTTGTTTTCCGGACTAGGGGCAATCGGCTCCCCCCGAAAGCTCCGCCGAGATGCCCGAGCTTGGGTGACAGTCCGCGACGGCGATCGGGGACTATGCGGAAACGGCCGGGCGGCAGCGGGCGGAACTGGAGCAATGGCGCGACCTTAGCCCCAGCACGGGCATAGACTCCTGACAGCAGCGGGCTCCAACCAGCGTTCATCTACCAGGGGGCACTATGAAGCGCAGAGGTTGTTTGCAACGAAAGCTAATTCTTCTGCTTCTGATTGGAACGGTGCTGACTTCGTGTGCGTCCACGCAAGGGCGCGAGCGGGGAACAGCCGTACCCGCGCCTCCCGGGACCGGCCCCGCGTCCCTTGCGACGAGGTCTGCGCCTCCGCGGGAGACTTGCGCAGCATTCCTGCCGTCGGCTCCTTGCACCGAGTACGTCAGCATCGCCGGGACAGCCGACGGGATTGACTTGCCTTGGGCGGCATCGGAGGGACTCACGGTGAAATTGAGTTCCGTGGACGGTTCCCTCCAATTCACCGCGAAAACTCCCTGCTCGCCGGTCAGCGGACCGGCCACAATCACGGGGAACACGCTGGTGGTGGGGAAGCTCGGGATTGGCGCCATGGGCTGCATCAGCGATGCAGCGACGCAGCAACAGTGGCTTGTGGATTTCCTGAAGCGGCCTATTGAAATGTCATTTAGCCAAGGCACGCTCAATTGGAAGAGCGGCACCGACACGCTCATTTTCAAAGGCAAGTAAGGTGGCCCGTGACCCTCGCCGCGTGCACTGGATGGAATTGTTCTTCGACCTCGTCTTTGTGGCCTTCGTCGGGCAGCTTGCCCGGGGGATCCACGGCAATCCTGGGTGGGCCGAATTCGGTACGTTCGTCCTGCTTTTCTTTCCGGCGTAGTGGGCTTGGGTGAACATTGTTTCCGTAGTCAACCTCCTGCCCGGTTTGTCGTCCCGGGCGCTGGGTATCGCGATGCTCGCTGCCATGGCAGCGGCGAGCGTCATGGCCGCCGCGGCGCCCGGCGCCTTTGGCGAACGGGCCTGGGCCTTTTCGCTGGCCAATGCTGCCATTCGCGTGGTTCTGCTGGTCTTGTGGCTCTACCAGCACCGCGAAAAGTCGGCCGAAACTCCGTGGCGCATCTGGATCTACAACGGCGGCACGGCAGTCCTCTGGCTCATCTCAGCCTCCATGCCGTTCCACATCGCTGTCATTCTGTGGGCTGCGGCGATCATCGTCGAGGTCGGCATGGTGGTGGTGAGCGCCCGCCTTTGGCCTGACCGCAGCGTCGGTGGCATCAATATCGAACACGCTTCCGAGCGGCTTGGTTTGTTCGTCATCATTGTCCTCGGCGAGTCCATCTTCACGATCGTCACTGAGGTGTCTGACGATTGGGGGCCGGGCGCGGGACTGGTCGGCGCGCTCGGATTCCTCGTTGTTGCCTTCCTCGGCTGGGCATTCTTCCAATACGGCACCGGGACCTTCACCGCAGGGCTCGAGCGCCTACAGGCCCGGTCCGATTTCGCCGGGATACTTCAGACCACCTTGTTCATGCCGTTTCTCCTGGTACTGGGCGTCACAGCGATCGCCGGAGCGATCGCGACCGCCATTCCAGCATCCTATGAGCGGTTGCCCTTCGGTTCCGGGATTTCGCTCGGCGGAGGCCTGGCCCTCTTCTACGCGTGCAATGCGATCGTGTCGCTCCGCTACGGTCAGCCTCGGCGCGCAGTGCTCCCATGGGCCGTGCCCACAGTGGTGATCGCCGTTTTGCTCATACCGGTGAGCGCTGTTGTTCCCGGCGCCGTCGTTTTGGCCCTTGCCGTGCTTGTCCTGCTCCTTGTCACGGCCTACGTCGAGATTCAGAGGCGACGGCGCAGGAGTCCCGCCCCTGCAGCCGCGCCTCCGTCACCGCCTACCCGTTGATGATCTGCGGCACGCCGAGGGCTTTGAGGCCTTCGGCGCCGAATTCGAGGCCGTAGCCGGATTGCTTGGCGCCGCCGAAGGGGATGCGGGGATCCACTGCGCCGTGCTTGTTGATCCAGACCGTGCCGGCTTCGAGCCGCGCGGCGACGCCGCGGGCGGCCGCGGGATCCGACGACCAGACGGAGGCGCCGAGTCCGACGTCGAGCGCGTTCGCCTTGGCGATGGCCTCGTCAACGGTGCTGTAGCGGATGATGGGCAGGGCCGGGCCGAACTGTTCCTCGGTCACGAGCGGGTTGTCGTTGTCGATGTCGGCCACGAGGGTGGTGGGGTAGAAGTTGCCGGGCTGGTCTTCGTCGGGGTTGCCGCCGAGGAGGATCCGGGCGCCGGAGTCGCGGGCGGCCTCCACGAGCTTCGCGACGATCTCGTACTGCGCCCTGTTCTGCAGCGGGCCAAGGACGTTTGCTTCGTCCAGGCCAATCCCCATGGGCATCGCGGCGGCAACGGCGGCGAGCTCGGAGCATACGGCCTCATAGAGGGAGTCGTGGACGTAGAGGCGTTTGAGCGCGGCGCAGGTCTGGCCGGTGTTGATGAAGGCGCCCCAGAAGAGGCCTTCGGCGATCGCCTTGGGGTCGGCGTCGGGCAGGACGATGCCGGCGTCGTTGCCGCCGAGTTCCAGGGTGAGGCGTTTGATGGTGTCGGCGGAGGATTTGATGATCGCTTTGCCGGTGGCGGTGGAGCCGGTGAACATGACCTTGCCGATGGCGGGGTGTTCGGCGAGGCGGGCGCCGACGTCGCGGCCGCCGGAGACCACGGTGAGCAGGCCTTCGGGAAGCTCTTCGTTGATGACGGCCGCCAGGGCGAGGACGGACAGGGGGGTGTATTCGGAGGGCTTGACGACGACGGCGTTGCCCATGCGCAGGGCGGGGGCGATCTGCCAGATGGTGATCATCATGGGCCAGTTCCAGGGTCCGATGGCGCCGACGACGCCGATGGGCCGGTAGTGCAGTTCGGCGCGCGTTTCGCCGTCGTCCACCACGGTTTCCGGGTCCAGGGGCGTGCCCGCGGTGGCGCGCAGCCAGGCCGCGCAGGCGCCGACTTCGAAGCGGGCGTTGGGGCCGTTGAGCGGTTTGCCCTGCTCGCGGGAGAGCAGTCGGGCAAGTTCCTCGGCGGAGCGTTCGACGGCGTCGGCGGCCTTGAGGAGCGCGGCGGACCGCGCGTCGTGGCCCAGCGCAGCCCACGCGGGTTGGGCGGCTTGGGCGGCGGCGATGGCGCGTTCAAGGTCCTCGACCGTGTGAACGGGAGCCTCGCCGACGGTGGTGCCCGTGGCAGGGTCGAGGATGGTCCGGGTTTCGCCGGTGGTCGGGGTGATTGAAGCCAGGAGGGCGTCGTAGCTTTCCAAGGGTTTACTCCACTCTGAGTTG
>FSUT01000673.1_pt1 | contig 9928 bp, 5 predicted proteins | sample 1637481 | NCBI WGS metagenome assembly FSUT01 (sample SAMEA3914816, study PRJEB12502) | metagenome | biome: forest; material: soil | place: USA | collected 2011-09-16 | depth 0.3 m | reverse complement strand
GGCCGTCAATCGGGCTTTGCGCAATTGCCACAGCAGGTAGTGCGGGTCGCACGGTATGCAGTGTCCGCCGACTCCGGGCCCCGGGGTGAACGCCATGAAGCCATACGGCTTCGTGGAGGCCGCATCGATGACGTCCATGACTTCCATGTTGAGTTCGTGGCAGATATCAGCGAATTCGTTGGCCAAAGCGATATTGACGGCCCTGAAAGTGTTCTCCACCAGCTTGGTCATTTCGGCGACATCCGCAGACGGCACAACGTGAACCAGTTTGGTGCTGGCGCTCAGGAGCCGTTCGGCAACTTCGCCGCAGGCCGGGGTCACGCCGCCAACTACCCGGGGCACGTCTTCGTGGGAGAACGAATCCACGCCAGGATTGATGCGCTCGGGCGAGAAGGCCACGAACACGTCACGTCCTGGAATGAGTCCCCTCGCAGCCAAGGGCAGAGCCAGAAGGTCGCGCGTGGATCCGACGTAGGTTGTAGAGGTCAGCATCAGCAACTGGCCGGTGGTGGCGAAATCGACCACCGAGGCGCAGGCCGCCCGGAGAATACCGAGGTCCGGGACCAAGTACTCGTCCACGGGGGTGGGAACGCACACAACCACCGCCGCCGCGTGGGCAAGCAGCGACAAGTCGCTGCTTAGCATGAAGGTCGGATCCAGCAGCGCGTTGCTGAGCCGCTCCTTGTCGGAGTCCAGAAGATCTGCACGTTGCTCGCGGATCACGGCCAGACGGGCGTCGGACACGTCGAGGCCGAGAACGCGCCGACCGGAGGCGTTGATCGCCAGGGCCGTGGGCAGGCCGACATAGCCCATTCCTACGATCGCCACGTCGAAAGTAAAAGCCTGGTCTTGTGTGGTTGTCCGTGGTCCCGCGCCCTCAGACCAGGCTGGTGCCTGCGCGTGCAAGGATTGCGGGCTCCCGCCCGGCTGTGCATTGAGGGTCTTTACTTTCGTGTTCGGTGCCATGGTCAGTCGACCTCCCGGTGCCTGTTGTCTCCAGTGTGAAAGAAAGCCGGCGGCGAAACGGGATGTGCCCTGGTCTCAGAGGGCACATGAGCGCCCGCCGCCGGCTCGATTGTTGGGGTCCCCGCCGAATATGGGAGACCGGTCGCATTGGAGTTGACTTCTCGCCGGATCACCGGGAGGTTTTCCTGTTGCATAGAATTCTTCCTGCGCTTCATCTCGGACCCACTTATCCCCAAATGGGTGGCGGTTGCCATCAGGAAAAGCGTATTAACGAACCCCTAGGGCGGGCGCGAGTGGGCCCTACCCGTCTTTGGATGCGCGGTCCCTTCCGAGGCTATTGACTACCCGTCCGAGCGCTTTTAACCACTCGATTCAGTACTCGCTTTTAGGCCCAGCGCCCTTTGCGCGCCTTTTGCTGGAGCGCACGACGGCGGAAGGCGGCTTCCGGGGAGCGGTCACCCCATCGCATTGGGCATATGGGTCGCGCGTGCGATCAGCCCAAGCCCTGCATGCCGTGGGCACCGTTCATCAAGTCTTCCCGGTGGCTGATGCCAAGCTTGGCAAACATTCGGTACAAGTGGCCTTCAACGGTGCGCAACGACAGGCCCAAGCTAAGCGCAATGTCCTTGTTGCTCGACCCCGACTGCACGAGCGTTGCGATTTCCTGTTCGCGCCGGGTCAGCTTCTGGAGATCCGGGGAGACTCCTTCAACTGCCGGGCCGGCCTTGTCGAGAGCAGCGGTGCGGCGCTTGAGGAGTCGCTGTCCCTCGAGCTGGCGCGCCTTGTCTCCCCTGCTTTCCAGGATCCGCAGGGCGTGGCTGGCGCAGTCAGCGGCGGCAAGCTCCAGCCCGCCCCTGGCTGCCGAATCACTCAGCGCAATGAGGCGATCCGCGTCCTTGTGCGCGAGGGCAAGCCCGACGCTCAAGGCGAACTCCGCAGTGCGGCCTTCGGTGCCCTCGGCTACTGCTATCAGCCGACGCGCCACACCGGGGTCTCCCAGTCTCAGGACCAACATCAGGATTTCTATCTCAGCGCCGATCGCTCCGTCCGCGGCCGCGGAATCCGCAAGGGACATGAGTCTCGCGATCGCCGTTTGCGTTCCGGTATGCTCGGCTCGCGCTACCGCCGCATGACCCCGTGCCAGCAGCGACGGATGCACGCTTTCCCGCATCAATGCGTCGTATTCGTTTGAGTACGTCATCGCAGTATCCCGGCGTTTCAGGATCGACGCCGCGTACGCGGCGGCAGCAACGGCGTCGGGCAGGTCGCTTCCCATGTCGGAGACACGAAGCATGCTGACCGCCTGGCGAAGCCTTGGCAGCGCCACCCCCAGGTCTCCCCGGCGCAGGTCCACCATTCCTGCAGCCAGGTGGAACATCCCGCCTGAATAGATCAGGGAGTTCGGTGCCTGGGAAACATGGTTCTTGAGGAACGTTTCGAGGACGCCGAACTCGCCTGCCTGTTGCAAGGCAAGGATGTAGCGGCGCATCACCATCCCGGCGTACTGGAGGCTCCAGTCGCCGCTCGTGGCGACCATCTCCTGTATCTCCATCAGAATCTGGATGGCGGAAACCGGCCGTCCAGTGACAGCCATGGCCTCTGCGAGGAGGGTGCCCGCGACGATGCGGGACTCGTCGTCGTCCGCTTCTTTCCAGATCTGGCGGAGCTCACGCTCCGTCTCGATGTGGTGGCCTTCGGTTTGGCGGCCTTCCAGCGAAAGGAGCCTGCTTCCCAGCTTCCCGCGTTCCAGCTCATCAGGGTCGATGCCCTGACGGGATTCGGCGAGCCTGGCCAGGGCTGCTTCCCATTCGTACGCTGCCTGTTTGATGGCGTTCGGCCCGACGCCTTGTCGCCCGGCAAGCTGGGCCGCCAACATCGATGCCTGCCGGACCGTCCGCGGATCATTTGTCCGATCCACGACCCCTGCAAGCGACGACACCGCTCCCCGGATGTCGCCCCGGTACCATTTGGCCCGCGCCACCTCCACTTGGGCGGCCAGCCTCAGGGAAGGATCCTTGATTGCGCCGGCTACCCGTTCCACGTAGCTGGGGATGAACAACCGGTTGGCCAGCTGGGCCGCTTCCAGGATGTCGGAGTCCGGAATCTCGGTGCCGGATTCCAATCCCCAAGAGACGTAGCGCAGCAGTCCGTCCATGGTCTGGGGCTTGGACTCCATGAGGTTCACGATGCGCCGCCGGATGGTCATGCTGTGGGCGGCCGGGACAAGCTGGCGAATCACTTCGCCAACCAGCGGCTGGGCCAGCCGGACATGCCGCTCGGGGTCGGACGCGATCTCGATGAAATGCAGTTCCTGCAGTTCGTCCACGGCGCTGGAGTCGCTGGCCTGTTGCACTACATTCAGCGGGACGGGCTCCGCCAGTGCCACGGTCTCCAGGGTCTCACGCTGCGCGGCTCCCAGCATCAGAATCTGGTTCCGGACAAGGTCCATCAAACGCACGCTTGTCCCCCGGAGTTCGCCCGAAAGCATCCAGGCGTCGTTGCGGCAGACCAATTGGCCCAACGATTTTGCGTGCTCGACGAGTTCCAGCAGGAACATCGGGTTTCCGCCGGAGTACTTGCAAAGGACGGCGCTGGCGCCCTGGACGACGGGCGCATCCAAGACCTGGGCGCAAAGTTGGTTGACTTCCTGCTCGTTGAGCGGCTGCAGGTCGAATCGGTCCACCAGCCCTTCGGACCACATCGAGAAAACCTCTGCCGGCGGCGCGGGATACGGACGGCACAAGAACACGACTTTTGCGGCTTCCGCTGCCGCCAACTGTGCCAGGACAGCCACGCTGCTGTCATCGATGTGATGTGCGTCCTCCACGATCAGCACGGCTGGGGCGTGATGCGGCTGTCCTGCCGGGTTCAACGCCGCGACTACGGCCCTGAGGACCGACAACGGTTCGTTGATCTGGCTTGGGGTCAAAGCCGTCAGCAAGGGTGCCAAGGCAGCAAACGGTACCGAGGCCAGGGTGGGGCCGGCAAAGACCCTGAACGGGCGGACGCGTTGCCCTAATTCATGGACCACTTCGTTAATAAGCGCCGTCTTGCCGATGCCCGCGTCGCCGAAAAGCAGGACCCCGGGACCATTGGCGTCAAGAAGGCAGTCGACGACGGCTGCCATCACGTTGTATCGTCCGACGAGCGCATCCGCCGCAACCACTTCGGTCATTTCGCACCACCTTCGACGTTGCCAAGCGCGAAGCTCAACTCGGAGCGTTCAACGATTTTCAGCTTGCCGAAGATCTGGTACAGGTGCCCTTCCACCGTGCGAACTGAAACATGGAGCTTCGCAGCAATACCTTTATTGCTCTCCCGGCTCGCCGCCAGCTTGGCGATCTCCATCTCGCGGGCAGTCAGCTTCAACCCCTCTTGGTTGCCGCTTTGCGGGGTGCGCAAGCGCTGCCGGCACGTCTCCGCGAGTTGCCGCGCCTTCCTGAGTGCCGTCTTGTCCAGCTGAACCTGGTCCAAGTGCAGCACGGTCTCAGCGATATCGAAGGCGAACCTGTCGTTCTGCATGTCTTCGGCCAACCGTGCCGCCTCAAGAAGAAGCTCAGCGCTTCCGGACATCGTCGCCCGCGCATACGCAACGCACAATTCGGCGAATCGTCCCTGGCACCGGAGGGCCGAGTCCAACAGCCGTGGGGCGGCTGCAACTGCGCCAAGCCGAACCGCGGAACTGAGGCAAAAGATCTCGTGACCGGGGGCACCTTCGTCCCGGTCGGCGTCGGCCAAGCGGAGGAGTTCCTCGACGGCGGCCTCCGTGCCGTCGACCCGGTCCCGGGCCAACGCCGCGAGGTACCTCTTCGTCCGCTCCTTGCGCCACGTCGGCCGGCGCGGCTGGGTGGAAGCTTCCTTCAGAAAGCGCAGGGCCTGCTCCTGCTTACCTTGCAAGGCCGAGGCGTAGGCCGCCGCCGTACACGCGACATCCAGCATGCCTTCGTTGTCCTGGACCCGCAACTGGCTTATCACCGGAATGAGAGCGTCCAAACCGTCCTGGCCCCGCCCTTGCAGGCACCGGAAGATCGCTTTGGGAAGATCGATCGCCGTGGGCAATGCCTCGGCCGCGGAAACCAAGAGGTCATCGCCGGGTTGGACCATTTCCGCCTCTTTATCCCACCGTCCTGCAAGGACGAAGGCGAACCGGAGCCGCGATGTGGCGCGCCGGGCTGCGGCGACCGACACAGCGGGATCATGGCAGTCAGCCATCAGCTGTTCCGCCATGTCCGCCGCCTCGGATTGCCGTCCCGTCAGGGCCCACGCCTCGCACAGCCAGCTTCCCGCAAGGAGGCGGAATTCAGTGCCGTGCGATTCAAAGTCTTGAAGGACCTCTTCCAGTCTTGCTGCCATCTCGACGTAGGAACCCGAATAGCTGGCTGCCTGCGATTCGGCCAGGACAAGTTCCTCCCGCAAGGCGGCGATGTCCTGTCCTTCGCCGATTTCGTCTTCGAGCTGCTGGCGGACGTGGGCCAGCGTTTCGCACGCTTGCGTCGTAGTTTCGGGAAGGGCCAGAAGGACCGCGGCCTCGGCCAGCTTGAGCCGGACCCATTCGGCAAGGGTGGATTCATCCCCGGGTTCCTCCAAATGAAGACTCAGCAGTTCCCTGGCCCGGCGACGTCACCCAGGGTCATCATCGCCCGGGCTTCCTCGGCTATTGCCCCCGGCACGGTCGCGTGGCCTGGAATGGACCGGACCAGGCGCAGGGCCAGCCGCGCATCAAGTTGCCGGTTCGCGATCGCGGCAGCTTCAAGCGCTTCTTCCCTTCCCAGCTTGGCTCCGCAGTCCAATGCCCACGCGGCCATGGATAGCAGCATCGGGCGTTGGCCAAGGGCCGGATCCATCGACCCAAGGAGCAGGCCCCGGAGTTCGTTGCTGCGGCCAGGGGGAACGTTCGCCCGGACCACGTCACCCACCAGCTGGCTTTGGAGCCGGGCCATCCTGGGCAGCGAATCGTCGACGACGAGGACGCTCCTTTTTTCCAAGGAGTCCACATCGTCCGCCGGGGCGAGCGCCAGCAGGGATTCCAGGGGCACGGCCCTTGCCAGTGAAAGGATCTCCAGGACTTTGCGCTCACCGTCGCCTATTCGCCCAAGCCGCGTGGTGATGAGGTCGGTGATCGCCCTGCCGTGCTGTTCGCTCCGGGAAGTCAGGACCCAGACGCCGTCGCTTTTCAGTAGCGAACCGGATTCGGCGAGCTCCGCCGCGAGCATCTTGAGGTAGTGGGGGTTGCCTCCGCTTGCTGTCCACAGGGCATGGGCGCCGGAGGCAGAGACCTGTGCTCCCAGTCCTGCCTCGAGCCAAGCGTGCGATTCCTTGAATGTCAGTGGTTTGAGGTCTAGCCGGTGCAGGAACCCATCACCGCAAAGCCGCGTGATCTCGCCGCAGAGGCGCTGCGGGTCCGTGCAGGTGAGGACAAGCTGCGCAGTGCCGTTCCGCGCGAGTTGGGCCACTGTCATCGCCGCCAACTCATCAAGCTCGGCCGCGTTTTCTATGACCAGGTATACCGGCTTTCCCTCGGAGCGCTCACGGAGCAAATTGGTGAGCGCCGACAGCACCAGGACGGGATGCGCCAGGTATCCCGGGTCAAGGTCGCTCAAAAGGATATTGAGGGCGCCGTACGGTGATCTCGCCAACGCGGCGCTGCCCCGGATGACGACGACGAAAGAGCGCCCGCGTAGTTCGTTCACCGCACGAGTAGTCAAGTAGCTCTTGCCACTCCCCGACGGCCCCGTAACAAGGACACCACCCTTGGAAGCTGCCAGCGCAACGGCGATGTCTTCAACGGCGGCCCTAGGTCCAATCGGCGGCCAGGCCGTCGAAATTGCCGATTTGCCTCCGGTTCCATCAGGCGAGGACGAAGCCGAAGATGCGTCGAATGCCTGGTACCGGTACCCGCTCCCGGACTGAACGGCATGGACCGTAGATGCACTGCCTGCTGTCAACATGAGCGAGACCCCCAGTGATCGAGTGGTGACACCCCCAATTAACCAGCTAGCCGTCAGGCCCACACCAGTAGTGAGTACTCGACTTTCATGCTGCCGGATACTCGTATGCGGGTGTGAGTACCTTTTCCCCGGGTGGCGGGTACTCGTCACTGGCAGTGGCGCCCGTTCGAAATCGAGAGTGCACTACTAGTGCCCTGCGGTCATTCCCGGCTTCAGCTTGTACTCGACGCTCCCTGCGCGACGGCGGCGGCCCCGGCAAGTTCGTCCCTGCCGGTGATCCCCAATTTCGAATAACAGCGGTACAGATGCCCTTCGACGGTCCGGACTGAGATAAGCAACGTGTCCGCAATCTGCCGGTCGCTGAGGCCCTGAACCGCCAGATTGACAATGTCCCATTCCCTCTTGGTCAGCTTCGGAATTACCGACTCGTTCTGTGTCTCCTCGCTGCCCTGGCCCAGTTCTTCGTTGCAGCGCGCCAGCCCCGCGCGCGCAACGGCACTGAGCTCTTTGGTGCGGCCGCGATCCGGTTCTGCCAACGCCAAACCATAAGCCTTCGCGGCTAAATGGTAGACGGTGGCGGCCTGTAGCTTCTCCCCTGCGGATAGATACCGGGCAGCCCCACCGAACTTAAGTGCCCGCCCATATTCGGCGAGCGCTTGCGCCCACTCGCCCTCCGTTGCAGCCGCGGTTTCACAAAACCGGTCCAGCCCGCTGAGATCGCCCAGGCCAAGCGCAAGCTCCAGGGCATGAAGTTCAAGGTATGTGGCGTTTTCCTTCGCCGCGTTGTCAGCGTTGCGGTGCAACCCTTCCACGCCGGAACCGTCGGCGTTGAGGAGTTCAAGCGCGGCGTCGAAAAAACTGTGTGCCTGTGCCGCGAGAAGGTGGGTGCTGTGTTGTCCCCAGCTCTTGTAGTCCGCCCGGAACCGTTCGGCTTCAGTCAACCCGGCGCCGGCTGCGGCGTAGAAAGCCATGGCGGCACACAGTCCGAAGAGATTCTGCGGATCGCTGTCCCTCAAGGCTTCGAGTCCCGCAGTCAACAACGGCAAGGCGTCGCCGGACTTTCCCTGTCTGATGGCAACGTACCCGGCCACCACGTAGGCCGCGCCGCCGAAGGTCGCCATCGAGACACCCGACGATTCGTAATACCTGTCGAGGAGCGTTTGTGCGTCGACCCAGTCACCTACAGCCAGTGCGCAAATGACGAGGCGGGCAGAAAGGAATTCGGGGATGAAGAAGACATCGTTCTCCTGGGGCTGCGCCAAGCCGGCAGCCTCGAGAACCAACAGCCTTGCCTGCTGCCCGCGGCCGAGGGCGCAAAGCATTTCTGCCTTCAGGGCCAGCGCCAGGGCCCTGAATAGGGGGGCCAAAGAGCCTTCCACGGTTCCCGACTGAAGGAGCACGTGCTCCAGTTCGGGGCCCATTCTCTCGTAGTCGCCGTCCACGGAGCCGGCAAGCAGCCCGATCAGGGTGACGGCGAGCGTCACCGAGGCTTTCGCGTCCGGCGTCCGCTGGCCCTCGATGCCTGGCTGCTGTTCGCCCCATTCGCGGAGGACATCGGCCTCTGCCCGTATCACGGAAGCGGACTGCCCGATGGCGGCAAGCGTGACCGCGCGAAGAACGCTGCTGGATACGACGTGGGAGGGTCCGGCAGCGCCATCCACTGTTTCTTGGGTCAAGGCTGCCGCAGCCTCGTCCCGGCGGCCGAGATGGAAGTACGAGCGGGCGATAACCGCTTGAGCAACCGATTGCCATTGCATGTCCCGTACCGCGGCCGCCATGCGCAGTGCCGTCTCGCTCTGCAGTAACCTCGCCGAAAGCACCGCGGCCCGGATCAAAAGACGATCCGGTACGTCCGCTCCGCAGTCAAGTGACCACGTCACCATCCGCAACAGGGAATCCGGGTTGTCCTCCAAAACATCCATCCGGGAGATCAACTGCCGATGCAGTTGGAGGCTCTGCGCGGCCGGAACGATACTTCTAAGCACCTCTCCGTACACCGGATTGACGAGTCGAAGGTTTGGCAACCCATTGCCCCCGGGCTTGATTAAATGCTGGTCCACCAGCTCTTGGACGGCCGCTTCTCCGGCCACAACGTTAATCAACGTCTCGTCCACCGGTTCTGCCAATGCGATCAAGCTCAACGCTTCCCTGCCCGCGGCGGAAATGCGCATCAGCTGAAGTTTGACAACAGCTTCCAGCTTTACCGTGTGGACCGGCGTCGCGGCTGTTTTGAGCCAAACGCCGTGCCTCTGGACGAGGGTACCCGAGCTCTCGGCTTCCCGGACAAGGGTCTTCAAAAGAAGGGTGTTGCCGCCCGCTTCGGTCCAGAACCCATGGCTCGTGCTGTTCAGGACGATTCCCCCCAGCAATGCCTCGCACAGTTCGTGGCCTTGTTCAGCGGTCAAAGGCTCCAGGTCAAACCACTCGGCAGTCCCCTCGTGCCACAAGCGCAAGAGCGGCCCGGGAACTCCTGGCCGGGGAATGCATGCGGCCACGATTTTGGCCCATCCTGCCTGGACAAGCTCGGTCAGCATCGCGCATGTCGCATCGTCAACGTAGTGCGCGTCATCGACGAGCAGCAAAGCTGGTCCGGTACCTACGCGGATGCCCTCAAGATGATCCCAGAGTGAGCGAAGTACGGCGACCCGGGACGATATGTCGTCAAGCGAAAGATGGGCAAGAAAAGGAGCCAGTACCCCGTACGGGACCGCGGTCAGTGACGGACTTCCGTGAATCGGGACTACTGCAAGTTCCCCGCCAAAGGCGCTTCCCAGTTGGGCCAGGAGAGAGGACGCGCCGAGACCGGAATCGCCCACGATGAAGACGGCCGAACAATCATCCGCACGGATGGCAGCTGTAATTCCAGGAAGCAAGTGCCCATAGTCGAGCCACGGTTCGGGCGGCCTTGTACCGCGTTCTCCGACATGACCACGCACCGCCGCAGCGTTGTCATGACTGCGCGGTTCCTTCAAGCTCGCTCCTCGATGAGATTCCCATTTTCGTGAAGATTTGGT
>FSUT01000248.1_pt1 | contig 9991 bp, 10 predicted proteins | sample 1637481 | NCBI WGS metagenome assembly FSUT01 (sample SAMEA3914816, study PRJEB12502) | metagenome | biome: forest; material: soil | place: USA | collected 2011-09-16 | depth 0.3 m | reverse complement strand
CCGCGATCCTGGTCCGGGCCGCCAAGGTCATGGGCGCCGGGCTGCCCGGCGGCGCCTCGCTCATGGAGGACTACACGTACCATCTGACCCCGGGGCAGGAGAAGATCCTGGGCGCGCACATGCTCGAAGTCTGCCCCTCCCTGACCGCGGCCAAGCCGCGGGTGGAGATCCACCCGCTGGGCATCGGCGGCAAGGAAGACCCCGTCCGCATGGTCTTCGACACCGACGCCGGCCCCGGCGTCGTCGTCGCGCTCTCGGACATGCGCGACCGGTTCCGCCTCGTCGCCAACGCCGTCGACGTCGTCGACCTCGACGAGCCCCTGCCCAACCTCCCGGTCGCCCGGGCATTGTGGTCGCCCAAGCCCGACTTCGCGACCTCCGCCGCCGCGTGGCTCACCGCGGGCGCCGCGCACCACACGGTCCTCTCCACGCAGGTGGGCATGGACGTGTTCGAAGACTTCGCCGAAATCGCCCGGACCGAACTGCTCACCATCGACGAGGCCACCACCATCAAACAGTTCAAGAAGGAACTCGCCTGGAACGCCGCCTACTACAAACTCGCCGGCGGGCTGTGAACGGCGAGGAATTCCGGCTGGTCTGCGGGGATCATCGCCGCGCCTTCAGGCCTGAGTATCTAGTTGACAAGTGCAACTGACGCCGTTAAGTTTCTGTGTATTCAGGTAGGTTCCTTGTTTTGGATCACATTGTTAGCTGTAGCTATGGAAACGCAGCCAGTGAGCTGCCAAGGCGCAGGGGGCAACGATGACGAAAGTACCGCTGGATAATTTCCTCAATGAGTGCGTCTCCCGGAATTCCGGAGAGGACGGCCTCAGCTTCGAAGAACTGTATGGCCTGTACATCAGCTGGTGCGGACTTACGGCTTCGGAACCCGTGAAAGCCAGGACATTTAGGGCTAGCCTTCGGGCGGCGGGCATCGCTCCCGGACATCGCGGAGAACTATGCGAGGATCTGGTGATGATAGGCCCGGCGGCGTGCGACTACATTGTCCACAGCGTGCTCCCGCTCGCTGTGTTGGACGCGCGATTGGGTGGCGGGCCTCGGCTCAAGACTTGGCCCGCAGAGCGTCGGAAGCTACCTGTCGCCGGGCGGGCACCCGGCGAAGACCGCGACTCGGCTCCGGCTGCCTAAGCGGGTCTTTTTATTCGTGGAACTTCTCCCGAGCCTTGCGCTGTTGCCGCTCAAGCTTGGCTTCCGCCTCGGTCCGCCGCTGACCGATGATCCGCATCTGGTGAGTGGTCGGGTGTTCGTATTCCTCCACGAAAGTGCCCTTTTCCCTGGGAAGGCCATGGCCGGCAGCCTGGGACACGAGGTTTTGGTCGTCGTTTTCGCTCATATCAAAATCGTCCCACCGGGCGGCTGTCTCCAAAAGAGGTTCAATCCGCGGTGCTGCAAAATTGGCGCGACATCCCGGTCTTCGGACCGGGATGTCGCTTGGCACTTGACCGATCCAGCAAAGTCAGCCGAGGTTCAGCGCCGTCCAGGAGACGGGAGGCAGGGTGATTTCGACGACGCCGTTCCGCACCACGGCGCTCTTGTTCGGTTGCAAGCCCACGCGGTCCTGGTCCTCGAGCGTGTTCTTAGCGTAGACGTCCGCGTCTGAAAGCGTCTGGGCTTCAACAACGATGACGCCGTCAAGCGCCGTCAGGTCGATGGTGACCGTTGCTTCTTCAGTCCGTGATCGGTTGACCAGGAAGACGGCGGTTGTTGCTGAGTCCGCGTCGTAGGTTGCGACGGCGTCGATGAGCGGGACGGTGCCGTAGGCCTCCGTGCTGTATGTGTCCGCTTCCAGCCTCACATCCAGGGCGACTCCCTTGGCCAGTTTGGATGTCAATGCGAACGGGAAGAAAGTGGTCTGCTTCCACGCCGGCCCCCCGGGTTCGGTCATGATGGGAGCGATCACGTTGACCAGCTGCGCGAGGGAGGCGGAGGTGACACGGTCGGCGTGCTTGAGCAACGAGATCAGCAGGTTGCCGAAGACGACGGCGTCGGCCACTGAGTACATGTCCTCAAGCAGCCGTGGCGCCTTGGGCCAGTTGTCCAGCCCTTCGATTTTGTCGACCTTATGGAACCGTTCGAGGTACCACACATTCCATTCATCGAAGGAAATGTTGATGGTTTTGGCGCTGCCGTTGACAGCCTTGACGTGGTCTGCTGTTGCCACAACGGATTCAATGAAGTGGTCCATGTCGGTTGCGGACGCAAGGAACGAGTCCAGGTCGCCGTTCTTTTCCTCGTAGTAGGCGTGGCACGAGATGTAGTCGACGTCCTCGTAGGAGTGGGTGAGTACAACACGCTCCCATTCTCCGAAGGTGGGCATATGGGCGCTGGATGAGCCACAGACCACGAGTTCAACAGACGGATCCAGCTGACGCATTGCCTTCGCGGTCTGCGATGCGATTTTGCCGTAGTCCTCAGCGGAGCGATGGCCCAACTGCCACGGGCCGTCCATTTCATTGCCCAGGCACCACATTTTAACGCCGAAAGGCTCCGCCCGGCCATGAGCGGCCCGGCGGTCCGACAGCTCCGTCCCGGAGCGGATGTTGGAGTACTCCAACAGGTCCAGGGCTTCCAGTGTGCCCCGGGTGCCGAGGTTGACGGCGAGCATGAGTTCGCTGCCCACCTTCTCCAGCCATGTGCTGAACTCGTGCATGCCGATCTCGTTGCTTTCGGTGGAGTGCCAAGCGAGGTCGAGGCGGCGGGGGCGGTGTTCCTTGGGTCCAACACTGTCCTCCCAGCGGAACCCGGAGACGAAGTTGCCGCCCGGGTAGCGGATGGTGGAGACACCGAGTTCCTTGACGAGCTCAATCACGTCAGTGCGGAAACCGTCCGCGTCGGCGTCGGGGTGAGCGGGTTCGTAGATGCCGTCGTAGACGCAGCGTCCAAGGTGTTCAACAAACGAACCGAAGAGGCGGGGATTGACAGTGCCCACTGCGAATTGTGGGTCGATCGTAAGGCGTGCGGAAACCATTGTCTGCTTTCAGAGAGAGGGAGCGGGAAGAGAAAGGATGCTTTGAATGCCTATTTGAGGCTGCCGAGAGACAGGCCGCCCTGCCAGTACTTCTGCAGGGTGAGGAATGCAACCACGAGGGGAACGATGGAAATGAACGAACCGACCACAATCAGGCTCCAGAGCGAGTGGCCACCCCCGTTGTTGGACGAAGCCAGCTGCTCCCAGAGGCCTATGCCCACCGTGAGTGGATAGAGCCTCTCCGTGGACAACATGGCCAAGGGCAGGAAGTAGTTGTTCCAGGTCCCGACGACGGAAAGCAGCAGGACAGTCACGAGCGCCGGCCGAAGCAAGGGCAAGGAGACTTGGAAAAAGGTGCGCAGTTCACCGGCTCCGTCCACCCTGGCCGCGTCGAGCAACTCATCAGGCACGGCTTCTGCGGTGTAAACCCGCATCAGGTAGACGCCGAAGGGGCTTAGCAGGGACGGCAGGATGACCGCCCACACGGTATCTGTGAGCTTAAGGTTGGACATCAGGATGAATGTCGGGATGACCAGCGCCGTCATGGGGACCATCACGGCACCGAGCAGCAACGCGAATGTAAGGTTCCGGCCCCGGAACTTGTACTTGGCGAAGCCGTAACCGGCCAGGACCGAGATTGCCGTCGCTCCCAAACCGCCGCTGACAGCGTAGAGCAGCGAATTACCGAGCCACTGCACATATTCCCCGCCGTTGTAGGCGAAAAGCTCCTGGATGTTTGCGATCAGGTTGAAATTCTTGTCGAACCACATAGCGCCGGAAGAGCCGGCAAAAAGCCCTTGAGCATCCTTCGTGCTGGCAACGAACAGCCACCAAATGGGAGCCAGGAAATACAGGACCAGGACGCCCAGAAAGACATGAGCCACAACGTTGCGGCGACGCGGCCGCGACAACCGGGTTGTAGCCGGGAGATGTGTTCTTAGTGCGCTCATGAGAGATTGCTCCCTTTCTTGCGGGTCGCGAACATGAAGATATACACCGCGATGAAGACGACGATGCCAAGGGAGAAGGAGATGGCCGAGGCGTAGTTGAACTGGGCATATCCGAAGGCCAGGTTGAACGCGTAGATGTTCGGGGTGAAATCCGGGGTGATGCTGCCGTTCGCTACCGGCCCGAGGATTTGCGGCTCGGAGAAGAACTGAAGCGTGCCGATCAGCGCAAAGATAAGAATGAGCACCAGTGCCGAAGAAACGAGCGGTATTTTGATGCGAAAAGCAACTTGCCTTTCGGAGGCGCCATCAATCTTGGCGGCCTCGTAGAGCGTCGGGTCAATTCCCTGCAATGCCGCGTAAATGATGATCATGTAATAGCCGGCCCATTGCCACGTCACAACGTTGAGCAGGCCATAGAAGACGTTGTCCTGGCTGAGCAGGAAAGGCGCCGGCGCGTGGAACAAGGAGAAAAGCTGCTCAAGCGGGCCGAATGTCGGACTGTAGAGAAACCCCCACATCAGGGCGCCGATGACGGCGGGCACTGCGTACGGCAGGAAGATCATCAGCCGGGAGAACCTGGCGAGCCTGGTGGTGAGGTGGTCGAGCACGAGCGCGGCCGCCAGGGAGACGGCCATCTGGACCGGGATAAGGACCAAGGAGAAGCGGACCACGAACCAGACGCCCTTGAGGAACTGTGGATCCGAGAAAGCGTGGAGATAGTTCTCCAAACCGCTGAACCGCGTACCTGTCGCAAGGCCCTTGGTGAACAGACTGAGGTAGAGGGCGTAAGCAAGCGGAGCCAGAAGGAACGCCACGAAAACCACGCCGAACGGTGCGATGAAGAGCCACCCGGTCCGGGCGCGCCGTGCATTCATCTTGTCGCTGCGGGAGCGTGTTCTGTGTTCGGGAGTGGGCGGGGGATTCACCGTGTCCGGCGTGGAAGTGTGTGGCAACGACGTCACCGTTGACCCGTGAACTGCCATGAGCTGTCCTGCAACTTTCTATCGATCGATTCCGTCCCGACCGCCCGGCCGCGGGGCCGGGCGGAACGGCAGGAGTTGTCAGTTGACCGTGAACCCTTGGCTCTTCGCGTAGTTCACCATGATGCCTTGCAGCTCGGTGGCTGCTTCGTCTCCGCTGACTTTGCCGGCGTTGATCTTGACCGTTTCGGCCTGCAGTTGGGCGTAGTAGTAGACACTGAACGGGCTGTAACTGAATCCCTTGTACGCATTTTCGGCCGGGATGTAGATGTCCTTGTTTGCAGTCTGCCCGCCAAAGAAATCGACTGCGTTGTTGGTGAACGCATCCGACTTCAGCACATTTTGGTTGAGCGGGAAGATTGTCTGGGTCTTCCAGCCATCCGTGAGGGAGGCGTCGTCGGCGTAGAGGCCCTTGGCGACTTCGGCGGCGAGCTTCTGGTCACCTGCCTGCGAGGTGACGGCAAAGGTGGATCCTCCCCAGTTCACGGAGACGGGGTTGCTTGGATCCCATTGGGGGAGCGGCGCAGCAGCGAATGTTCCTTTCTCGTTGCCCTTACCCACTCCGGATCCGGTGAGGTAGCCGGGAGCCCATGCCGCGGAGATGTACGTGGCGTACTTGCCGCCGATCATTCCTGAGATGTAGTCGGTGGTGAACTGGTCCTGGGTGGCCACCAGACCCTTCTTCACGAGCCCCGCCCAGTAGTTCAGCACGTCCTTGGCCGGCTGGCTGTCGAGGTGAATGGAGATGTTCTTCTGGTCCGCGAGGTCATAAGTGAAGGGAACGGCGCCCTTTTGGGCCATGAGGGCGGTCAGGGCGGCGGGAACATTGCTGCCAAGATCTCCGAATGCAGGGCCGCCGGCGTCCTTGACCTTCTGCGCGGCCGTTTCGTACTCCGCCCAGGTCGTCGGCGGCTTGATGCCGTACTTGTCCAGCACGTCCTTGCGGTAGATCATGGCCATGGGCCCGCCGTCGACCGGGATCGCGTAGACCGAATCGCCTTGCGAGACGTCCTTCCAGGAACCGGCGCTGAAGTTCTTCTTGACGTCTCCGGCGCCGTACTTGCTCAGGTCGACAAGTGCGTTCTGCAATTCAAAACCCGTCAGCTGGTCGGCCTCGAGCATGATCACGTCAGGGGCTCCCTTGCCGGCCTGGATAGCTGTTTGGAACTTCGCATACTCCGGGCCGCCTTGGCCGGCCACGGTCCAGCAGACCTGGACATCGGTGTGGGAGTTGTTGAAGTTGTCCACGACCGTGGCCATATTCGGGTACCACGCCCACACGGAGACCTTCGGAGCGTCGGCATGGACGATCTTGTTGGTGCAATTGGTGGTGTTAGAGCCCGCGCCTGCGGCATCCGCGCCGCCACTGCACCCTGCCATTGTGGCAGCCAGGGCAGCGGCTGATACTGCTGCTGCGATTGCTTTCTTGTTCACGTAGTTTCCCTTCGGTCGTGCATGGACGTCGTCGTCGGAGGTAGAGCAGTGAGGGTAGGCCGTCCTCCAGCCAACGGATGCTGGTGGGGCCCGGACGGACTCGAAAGTTGGGGCGAGAGGAGATTCCCAAGCTTTTACATCGATGTAAGTAATCGTTGTAAATCTATGATGATGTGACCTGACTTACATTGTCAAGAAGAAATTAGGCGGAGTCTTCGGCGGCCCGGATCGCCGTGGACTCCCGGCTGATGACCTTGAAATCCGCTTCAAACTCGCGGGCGGGCGTTGCTTCGGCCGCGCCGTCGATCCGTTCCAGGAGCATCGCGACGGCGGTCTCGGCGATCTCCCGCCGGCCCGGATCTATGGTTGACAACGTCGGTAACGAATACCTGGTCTCGTCGATGTCGTCGAAACCGATGATCGCGACATCCTCGGGGATTCTCAGTCCAGCGTCCTGCATGACACGCATGGCACCGAGGGCGATGGAGTCGTTGAATGCCACGACGCCATCGAACTCGAGCCCGGACTCCAGGACCTGCCGCATGGCTTGGGCGCCGTCGGACCGGTGCCACGACTGGACATCGATAGCCAGTTCGTCTCGGTAATCCAGTCCCGCTTTCTGCAAGGCGCGGCGGTAACCTTCCAGGCGGAGCCCGGCTGAGCCGATGACTTCATTTCGATGGGCGCCGAAGGCGAGTAGTTTGGTTCGTCCCCGCTGCAGGAGGTGTTCCGTAGCTGCTTGCGAAGCCTCAATGTTTTGCATGGTCACGTGGTCCGTGGGGCCATGAAAAATCCGCTCACCCAGGAGGACCATGGGCGTCGGAATATCAATGAGGCCCACGTCCTCCTGGCCCAGGCCAAGCACGCTGTACAAGACGCCATCGACCATTCGCATCCGGGGGCCACGGAGGATCTCCAGCTCGCGTGTCCGTGAGCCTCCGCTTTGTTCGATGATCACGACCTTCCCGCGCTTTGAGGCGGCCGTCATCACGGCGTCGGCAAGTTCAGCAAAGTATGCGTTCTTCAAATCCGGGATGATGAGGCTGATGACTTCCGTACGGCCCGACCGCAATCCACGCGCCGAGAGATTGGGCTGGTAGCCAAGTTTCTCGATGGCCAGCAAGACCCGCTCGCGGGTCTCGGCTTTGATGTTTGGATGGTCATTGATGACGTTCGACACCGTCTTGATTGACACATCGGCCGCCTGGGCCACATCCCGCATGGTAATTGCCACTTTTCCTTCTTCCGCGCACTTCAGCGTCCGTCTTAAGCTGAAGATTACAACGTTGGAAAGCGTTTGGGTCGGAATGAAATAGGTGGATGATGTCTGCATGAGCGAAGACAGCGGTCCGCGTCAGGATTTCTTCACGCGGTTCACCACCAGAGTGGCGAAAGTTCTCGGCCACGCCTGGGTGTTCAGCGCGGCAGTGATCATTCTCATCGCTTGGGCGTTTACGGGGCCACTTTTAGGATTTTCGGATACGTGGCAATTGGTTATCAATACCGGCACCACCATCGTGACGTTCCTAATGGTCTTCATCATCCAGAACACCCAAAACAGAGACAGTGCCGCCCTTCACGTGAAGCTTGACGCTGTGATGCGTGAACTCCAGATCACCAACTCCAAGCTTTATGAGGCTGAAGACGAAGGCGAGAAGGAGCTTGAGGAGCAGCGTCGACGTATCGAGGAGCAGGCCGGGTCCGATTGATCTGATCGGAGTCTTGGACCGGGGGACGTTCCTACATCAGCCATTGGACTGCGACGTTCATGGCGAACAGGGCATTTGTCAGGGGCGCTAGTATCAACTCGTCGGCCTCCATGCGGCGCAAGGTCTCGACGAATTCATCTATCTGAACGGTGGTGAACCCACCGTCCCGGAGTTGCTGGATGGCAAGTTCGGTATTCTGTTTCCGGGTGTTGCTAAATCGCGGGTTTACCTCTGGCTTTGCCGGTTCCGAATCCATTACCTTTACTTGCCCCCAACTTTTCCCTACCCATAGGACGCTCCTCGCGAAGGGTATTCATGCATTACAAATGCTACTATCTCACGCCCTGTGGGGCGCGCTCGGATTCCTCGTTGTTGCCCTGCTCGGCTGGGCATTTTTCCAATACGGCACCGGGACCATCACCGCGGGGCTCGAGCGCCTGCAGGCACGATCCGATTTCGCCGGGATACTCCAGACCACCTTGTTCATGCCGTTTCTCCTGGTGCTGGGGGTGACCGCGATCACCGGGGCGATCGCGACCGTCATTCCGGCACCCTATGAGCACTTGCCGTTCGGTTCCGGGATTTCGCTCGGTGGAGGTCCGGCCCTCTTCTATGCGTGCAATGCAATCGTGTCGCTTCGCTACGGCCAGCCTCAACGCACAGTGCTGCCGTGGGCAGGGCCTGCAGCGGTGATCGCCATCTTGCTCATACCCGTGAGCGCTGAGGTTCCCGGCGCCGTCGTTTTGGCCCTTGCCGTGATTGTCCTGCTCCTTGTCACGGCCTACGTCGGTATTCAGAGGCGCCACGCCCCAACTGGCTGACAGTTGTTGTCGTTCTGGGGGCCCAAAACGACAACAACTGCGAGTTAGTTGGGGGTGACCCGCGCCTCCGTCACCGCCTACCCGTTGATGATTTGAGGCACGCCAAGGGCTTTGAGGCCTTCGGCGCCGAATTCGAGGCCGTAGCCGGATTGCTTGGCGCCGCCGAAGGGGATACGGGGGTCCACCGCGCCGTGCTTGTTGATCCAGACCGTTCCGGCCTCGAGACGCGCGGCGACGCCGCGAGCGGTTTCCGGGTCCGAGGACCAGACGGAGGCGCCGAGTCCGACGTCGAGCGCGTTCGCCTTGGCGACGGCCTCGTCAACGGTGCTGTAGCGGATGATGGGCAGGGCGGGCCCGAACTGTTCCTCGGCCACGAGCGGGTTGTCGTTGTCGATGTCGGCCACGAGGGTTGTGGGGTAGAAGTAGCCGGGCTGGCCGTCGTCTGGGTTGCCGCCGAGCAGTATGCGGGCGCCGGAGTCGCGGGCGGCGTCCACGAGTTTCGCGACGATGTCGAATTGCTGCCGGTTCTGCAGCGGTCCCAGCACGTTCGCCTCGTCCAACCCGTTCCCCATGGGCATCGCGGCGGCAACGGCAGCTAGTTCGGAGCACACCGCCTCATACAGCGAGTCGTGGACGTAGAGGCGCTTGAGCGCGGCGCAGGTCTGGCCAGTGTTGATGAAGGCGCCCCAGAAGAGGCCTTCGGCGATGGCCTTGGGGTCGGCGTCGGGGAGGACGATGCCGGCGTCGTTGCCGCCCAGCTCCAGCGTGAGGCGCTTCACCGTGTCCGCGCTGGAACGGATGATCGCCTTGCCGGTGGCGGTGGAGCCGGTGAACATGACCTTGCCGATGGAGGGGTGTTCGGCGAGGCGCGCGCCGACGTCGCGGCCGCCGGAGACCACCGTGAGGAGGCCCTCGGGCAGCTCTTCGTTGATAACGGCCGCCAGGGCGAGCACGGACAGGGGCGTGTATTCGGAGGGCTTGACGACGACGGCGTTGCCCATGCGGAGGGCAGGGGCGATCTGCCAGATCGTGATCATCATGGGCCAGTTCCAGGGGCCGATCGCGCCGACGACGCCGATGGGCCGGTAGTGCAGTTCGGCGCGGGTTT
>FSUT01000163.1_pt1 | contig 10082 bp, 6 predicted proteins | sample 1637481 | NCBI WGS metagenome assembly FSUT01 (sample SAMEA3914816, study PRJEB12502) | metagenome | biome: forest; material: soil | place: USA | collected 2011-09-16 | depth 0.3 m | reverse complement strand
ATTGGCCACGAAGGCTGTATCAGTCCGGTACTCAGCGCTGAACCGGCTGACAGAAGTCTGCGGCAGGGCAGCTGGCTGCGGTGCCAGGGAGGTTGATGTCACGGAAGAACCTTTCGAGGATTTCTTGGCCTGCCACCCAAGTAACTCGCAGTAAGTGTCGTTATGGGCCCTCAAAACGACACCTACTGCGAGCTAGTTGGGTCGGGGCGCGGCAGTTGGGCGGGGCGTTGGGGCAGTTGGCTACGCGACGGCGCGGAGCCTTACGGCGATGAACTGGCGGCCGGGTAGCTCGAGGCGGAATCGTCCTTCCACTGCGTCCGGCAGGGTGTCGATGGTCATGTTCCAGGTGTCGATGATATCCACCTCGTAGCAGCGGCCGGCGGGCATCACGAAATTCCGGTACGTGGGCTGGTTGAAACCGAAATAGCTGAGCTCGTACTCGTGGCGGATGCCGGCGGTCTGAACGTCCCAGGCGCCGGGCAGCGGCTCGAGGAATCCGCCCGGGGTTTCCTCGAGGATGCGGCGCAGGAAGGCGATCCGGTCCGGGCTGCTGCCATGGAATTCGCCGCCCTTGGCCCACCACAGCACGTCCGTCGGGTGCATGTAAGTTTCGCCGTGGCCCACGTAGCCGCCGCGGACGGCTCCTTCCCAGAACCGCCGGGTCATTTCCTCGCCGGTGATGTTGCCCCAGCCCTGGTCGATGTTGCCCTCGTAGGCGCATTCGTCGATGACCACCGGCTTCTGCCAGCGCTCCCGCCACTCCCCGGTGAATTCGGCCGTCTTGTGCACGTCCTGGCGCTGGATGCTGCTGTGCGTGATCCATGGCCGGGAGTAGTCGTAGAACGCATGGCAATTGTGGATGGACAGCAGGTGCCCGTTGGGATCGTTGGCCTGAACGATGCCCGCGAAGCGTTCCCAGTCCTCGGTGGTCTTGCGGAACAGGAGATCGTACTCGTTGGCCAGGGACCACCAGATGTTCCGGTGGGAAGCCAGACGGGCCACGACGTATCTAAGGTAGCGGTCATCCTGGCCCGGGCTCATCGTGGAGAAGCCCCAACGGTCATAGGCGTGGAACAGGATCAGGTCCGCTTCAATGCCCAGCTCGTCCAGCTGGCCGATCCTGTGTTCCAGGTGCCGGTAGAACACAGGGTTTGGCCGCTCGTAGTCAAACCCCGCCGCCAGGGATCCTTCGAACGGGTACAGCTCCGGTTCGTTCTCGTTGAACAGGTAGGACTTCGGGAAAACGCACATGCGCATCTTGTTGAACGGCCCGGCGGCGAGTGTATCCAGGGTCAGCTTCTCGAGCGCGTCCCCCTGATGGGTCCAGGCGTAGGACGTCGTGCCGATCGGCAGGTACGGGGTACCGTCCTCATAAGCGAAATGGAAGGTCTTCGCCACCCGCACCACGCCCTTCGCCCCGGCAACCGCCTCTCCGGCCGTGAACGCGCCGGTGACGCCGTCCAGCGAGCGCGCGTTGCTGGTGGTGGTGAACGTCCACTCCCCGGCCTCCGGGACCAACAACCGCACGCGGTACACGCCGTCGCCGTCGTAGAAACCGGGGACGCTGAGCGTGCCGCCGGACGGAGAAGTGAACACGGCCCGGAGTTCGACGTCCGTGAACGGGTTCGCATGCGAGGGACCGGCCAAGGCGAGGTCGAAACGCTCCCCGGCAGCCGCCGTCGTCGGATACTCCACCGTCGCGCTGCCGCGCGCCACCGAGCCAGGCTCATAGTCCCCGGACGGAGCGGGAAGATCAGCCGCCCCCTCCGCGGCGCGCCGGGCAACGAGGTCCTCCGGCTCAAGCGACTCGATCAGCCGAAGGATCTCCGCCACTTCCTCGGGTTTTCCACGGAGCCCCGGCTCGGTGCCGAGGATCAGTCCCACCTCATGGAAGTAGAGCGTATGCAGCAGCGGGCTATTGACGAGGGAGGGGACCCGCTCCTTGACAATGCGGTTCCCTTCGGAATGGCGCATTACGGCGATGAGCGGGGATTTCGCAGTGTAGGTGGTCATCGTTGCCTTCTCAGGTTTTCGTGGAGCAAGGGACGTGGCTGCAGCGGTTTGGACAGCCTAGGCAGTGACTGCCAGATAGAGGGCCTGGGGATCTTCGGCGTGGGCGCCGACTCTGAACGTAACCGATGTAACCGAAGGTGCCTCGATTGTCTTCGTGGCCGGGTTCCAGGAGCCGAGGGCTTCGAGCGAAACCGGAACGGCCGCGTCGATTGTCCCGCCCGACGGGACGAACACGCTCAGGAACCCCGCAAGCAACCATTCGCCGGCATGAATGCCGTCCGTGCGCTGTCCATAGACCTGCACTACGTGGTGTCCATCGCGCGCTCCAGTGTTGGTGACAACGGCAGTGACGGAGACTCCCCCAGGGCCCGATGCAACGCTTCCTTCCGGGATGCCGAAGGTGGTGTAGGACAGTCCGAATCCATGGGGGAACGCCGCCTCCACGCCAAGTTTGTTCAGCAGCCTCTGGCCGTGCCACCGGTCATAGGTCATCGCATGTGCATCGCGGTCGAAGGCCGGAAGATGCTCCTCCGAGGTGGGAATGGAGTACGGAAGACGGCCTGATGGGTTGTGGGCGCCGGTGAGGACATCGGCCAAGGCATGGCCGCCTTCCATTCCCGGGTACCACATCATGACGATCGCCGGCACGTCGTGGCGCCAGTTTTCGGAGATGACGGCGCCAGCGGCCACGACATTCACCACAGTGCGTGGATTCGCGGCGCCCACGCCACGGATGATCTCCTCATCGATGGGACGCAGCCGGAGGGAAGTCCTGTCCCCGCCATAGCCTTCGCCCGCGGTCATCCCCGCGCCCTTCTTGGGTTTCGGCATTTCGACGCCGGCGGGCCGGGGCGGGAAGAGCCCCAGAAGTTCAGGGTCGGTCAGTGTGCCGGCTCCGATGAATTCGCCCTCATCCCTCTCGTCAAAGCCGACGACGACGATCGCGACGTCGGACTCCCGGGCCGCCTTCGCGGCGGCCTCCGGATCGTCCTGGTCCACGACGACGATTCTTGCGCCGGGGAACGCGGTGCGGATGCCTTCGAGCGGCGTTGTGGAGCTGGGCGGGTGGACATTGGATGACCCGAGGTCCCCCATGTTCGGCCGGGCAGCCAGCCGTCCGATCACGGCGATGCTGTGGACCGTGTCCGGGTCCAGGGGCAGGACGGCCGTGCCAGCGACGTCGTCATTCTTCAAGAGCACCATGGCGCGCGCCGCTACCTCTCGAGCCAGTGCACGGTGCTCCCCGTTAGCCATCACCTTGAGCGGCGGCTCATGTTCAATCCGCTGCGCGTAGGATTTGAGCTGGACCGTCAGCAGGCGCAATCCGGCGCGTTCCACGTACTCCCATGAGGTGTGCCCGTCCTCCAACGCCTTACGCAGGTGCATCCCGCGGACTTGGGAGAATGGTTCTTCGACATCCAGCCCCGCATTGAGGGAAGCAGCCGCGTCGCGCAGGCCGAAGATGAAGTCACTCCCCGTGATGCCGTCCCAGGCCCACTGATCGCGCAAGACGTCGGTGAGGAGGTACGTGTTCTGGCCACACCAATCCCCGTTAACTGAGTTGTACGCAGTCATGATCGCCGCGGCACCCTGATTGATCGAGCGCTTGAAGTGCGGCAGGTACATCTCGTGGAGCGTCGCCTCGTCGATGGTTACATCCACATGGAACCGCGCGTTCTCCATGGAGTTCACGGCAAAGTGCTTCACGCATGCCATGGCATATTTCTGGACCCCCCGCGTCAGGGCCGCCCCGAACTCGCCCAAGTGGTGGGGATCGTCGCCGTATGTCTCCTGCGCCCGGCCCCACGCGGGATGCCGCGGCAAGTTGATGCACACTCCGCCAAAGAGATTCCCGCCTTGTGCGCGGACTTCCCGGCCGATGGCCTCACCCACCTTCTCCTCCAAGGCCGGATCCCAGGTGGCTCCCCGCGCCATGGAAACGGGGAACGCCGTGCCTTGTCCAGGGACGCAACCGCGGGGACCGTCAACGAAGCGGATGCCAGGAACACCCAAGCGGGCTACTTCTCCGTGGACATAGGGGCGCTGGTTGTATCCACGCGCAATCTCGGCCATGCCCTCCCAAAAGGGAGTGTCGCCGTCGAGCAGTCCAAGCTTTTCGTCGCCGCTCAACTCTTCGTACAGCGCCGTGGCTTCAGCGTGCGGATGGGATCCTGCCCTGATTCGCGCCACGGCGGCTTCAAAGGCGGTGACTTCCGGGTTCATGATCCTCACTTCGTCGTCGGTCATTGCTGGCTACCTACCGGGTTTACGCAGCTTTGGGGTGGAAACAAAATTCGATTTCGGATTTGACTGCAACTGTGACTTGTATTTCAGGCGTTGATGGTCACACCTTGCGCTGAATGCTTAATTCAATTTAGCATGTGACGAGCGGCACATGCTTGTTCGGTGCCGACCCTAACCACAACGGAGTCTTAGGAAGAGGAATGATGGGCATCAAGAGCCGGCTTATACCGACGGTGGTGACCGCCGTCGTCTCGGCCCTGGCGTTCACCGCCTGCGGCGGCACGTCAACGCAAACACAGCAGACGCAGGCTGGACCCGCCACCGCACCCCTGCTTCGAATCGGCTCCCTGCAGGAGCCGACCAGCTACGACCCGGCACAGGCCAACGAAGGCCATTTGGCCCCGGTCTACCAAGCCGCATACGATCCACTGATCAAGCTCAACCCCGACGGCACCTTGAGTCCGATGCTTGCCACCTCGTGGGAGGCGAGCGCCGACAAACTCAGCTACACCCTGAAGCTGCGAACAGGCGTCAAGTTCAGCGACGGCGAGGTCTTTGACTCAGCTGCAGTGAAAGCCAACGTGGAGCACTTCAAAAAGGCCAACGGCCCACTGGCCAGCTCCTTGAAATCCGTCGCGTCCGTGACAACTCCCGACCCGACCACCGCGGTACTGAAGCTGTCAGCAGCGGATCCCGGAATCCCATACTCACTGACGAATGCCGCTGGCTACATGGGCGCCCCCAACGCGCTTGAGACACCGGGAATCAAGACCAATCCGGTGGGCACGGGCCCCTACCTCCTGGATACCGCCAACACCGTAGCGGGATCCAAGATCTCGTACAAGCGGAACGACTCCTACTGGGGTAACAAGCTGCCGTATGACAAAATCGAGTTCCAGATCCTGACGGACGAGACCGCCCGCCTGAACGCCCTGAAGTCAGGCCAGATCGACGCCGCGATCCTCGCCCGGGCGGCGTCCGCAACCGACGCCGAAACGGCCGGGCTTCTGCACCAGCCCTATTCGACGAACTGGGAGGGCATCTTCTTCTTCGACCGTAGCGGGACCATGACACCCGAGCTGAAGGACCCCCGCGTCCGTGAAGCCCTCACTGTGGCCATTGACCGTGACGCCCTCCTACAGGCTGTCGCACTGGGGAAGGGCCAGCTGACAAGCCAGACCTTCCGCCCTAACACCAAGGCTTACGATGCAAGCCTCGATGGCGCCTACAAGTACGATCCCGCACGCGCAAAGCAGCTCCTCAAGGACGCCGGCGCCGAGAACATGACCGTGACGCTGCCAATCAGCCCGGTCTTCGACCCCGCTATCTACGACTCCATCGAGCAGAACTGGAAGGCGATCGGGGTCAAGGTGGTTCGGCACCAATGGGGTCCCGGCCAAGCAATCCCGTCAATGCTGCGGGGCGACTTCGCAGTTTCCTACATGAGCCTCGTGCAGCGTGACGACTGGCGGAACATCCAGCTGCTCATTGCCCCCAATGCTCCTTACAACCCGTTGAAGGCCCAGACCCCGGAGCTGAACGCCCTGATCCAACAGGTTCAGACCGGCGACGAAAAGACCGCAAGCGACGCAGCCAAGCAACTCAACAAGTACCTCATTGACCAGCACTGGTTCAGCCCCCTGTACCGCCTCGAGCAGTTTTTCTACCACAACGACAAGGTCGCCGTAGAGAACCAGGCGGAGCAAGCGGTCCCGTCCATCTACAACTACAAGCCCACGGGCAAGTAGCAACGAGGGTGCCGGGGTCGGAGCCCCGGCACCCGCTTTCCCCTGCACCAAAGCTGCAGCCGAGCTGCAGCTTTGGTGCAGCTGACAAGGAGTCCAAGATGACCATTTTCTTACTACGGCGGCTACTGTCCGCGGCGGTCCTTCTCTTGGCTGTGTCCTTCCTGGCCTATGTGCTGCTCTACCCGGCGGCCGGCGACATCGCCCGCAACATCCTCGGGGAGAACGCATCAGAGGCCCAAGTGGCCTTGAAGAACCACGAACTCGGATTGGACCAGCCCCTGCTCGTCCAATACTTCACTTGGCTGATGAAGGCCCTGGGCGGTGACCTCGGGGTCTCATACTTCGGCAGCGCCTCCGTATGGAACACCCTCATGGTCAGACTGCCGGTGACGCTCAGCCTGGTGATCGTCGTGACCCTCTTGACCGGCGTCCTGGCGTTCGCCTCAGGTATCTACGCCGCGGTCCGCAAGGGCTGGGTGGACCGCACGCTGCAGATCCTCGCAACGCTAGGGGACGCACTGCCATCCTTCATCGTGGCACTGTTCCTGGTCACGTACTTCGCCATCCAACTGAAATTGTTTCCGGCCACGGGCTTCATCCCCTTGACGGAATCCCCCAACGGCTGGGTCCGGACCATCACCCTGCCGGTGATCGCCCTCACCATTGGGGGCGTCGCCGGAGTCGCCACGCAGGTCCGAAGCGCTACGCTGGACGTCCTGCGCCACGACTACATCCGCACGGTACGCAGCCGCGGGCTCTCCGAACGCCGGATCATCCTTACCAGCGTCCTGCGCAACGCGTCCACCAACGGCCTCACGACCCTCGCGGTGCAGGTAGTCGGCATCCTGGGTGGCGCCGTCGTCATCGAGTCGGTCTTCGCCCTCCCGGGCCTTGGGTCCCTGGCTGTCGAGGCGACCAGCCGCACCGACTTGCCCCTCGTGATCGGTGTAGTGCTCGCCGTCGTGCTGATCATCGTCATCGTCAATCTCCTCGTCGACGTCCTCGTCGCCTGGCTCAATCCGAAAGTGCGCCTGTCATGACCCTCGCGACAGAAGTCCCCACCGGCGTCGAACCCGTGGTTGCCCGCCCGGGCCTGGTCCGGCGCTTCCTTCGGAACCCCCTCGGGCTGGCGTCCTGCATCGTCCTCGCAGTGATCATCGTCATCGCGATCGTCGTGCCGCTGCTCAGCCTGCTCGATCCAAACGCGGTCAACCTCAGGGAAGCCATGCAACCGCCGAGCGGACGACACTTCCTCGGCACGGACGGCTCTGGCCGGGACACCCTGAGCCGTCTCCTCTGGGGCAGCCGGGTAAACCTGCTCGGCGCCGCCATCGCCCTCGTGGTCGCACTCGTTATCGGCGTGTCCGCCGGACTGGTCGCCGGCTATTACGGGGGCTGGTTCGACAGCGCCTCGTCGTGGTTCAACAACCTCAACATGGCGCTGCCCGGCATCGTCGTCCTGCTGGCCGTGCGTGCCGTCGTCGGCCCCTCCGTTTGGATCGCAATGACCATTTTCGGCGTGCACCTGGCCCCCAGCTTCTACCGGGTGGTCCGCGGCGCCGTGCAGGCGGTGAAGAACGAACTCTACGTCGACGCCGCCCGCGTCTCGGGGCTGAGCGACGCACGGATTATCGCCCGGCACATCCTCACCGTTGTCCGCGCACCCGTCATCATCCAGGCCGCTCGAGTGGCCAGCATAGCCGTCGCCATCCAGGCCGGACTCGAGTTCCTCGGCGTCAGCGACAACTCTGTCCCATCCTGGGGCAATATGCTCAACGAGGGCTTCCGTAAGATCGCCCTCAACCCATCACTGATCCTTTGGCCGAGCCTGGCCATCGGTCTCATGTGCATGGCGCTGGTCCTCTTCGGCAACGCCCTCCGCGACGCCCTCGAGGAACGCGGCCATTCCGGCACGAGCGAGCGTGCGGCTAAAGCACCGAAGGCTGCCGCACCGGCTGCCGCACCGGCGGCAGGCAGCTCGACGACGGCGGCAGCGGCACTCGCCGCTGAGCACCCGAAAGAGGCGCTCCTGTCCGTCCAAGACCTCAAAGTGGCGTACGGCACCGGTGGCACGCAGAAAGAAGTGGTCCACGGAGTCAGCTTCCACGTGGGGCCTGGCGAAGTGCTGGGACTCGTGGGGGAATCCGGCTCCGGCAAGACCCAGACGGCCTTCGCCATCCTAGGCCTGTTGCCCGACGGCGGCCGCGCCAGCGGCGGCTCGATCATGTTCGACGGCAAGGAACTCACCACGCTGGGGAAGGCGGAACGGGGGGTACTCCGAGGCACCGACATCGCCTACGTCCCGCAGGAGCCCATGAGCAACCTGGACCCGTCTTTCCGGATCGGCTACCAACTCACAGTCCCCATGCGGAGGCGGCTTGGCCTGTCCAAGCAGGACGCCGAGAAACGCGCCCTTGCCCTGTTGGCCCGCGTGGGCATCGCAGACCCGGAGAAGACGTTCAAGTCCTACCCGCATGAGATCTCCGGCGGCATGGCGCAGCGCGTCTTGATCGCCGGTGCTGTGTCCTGCAACCCGCGCCTGCTCATCGCCGACGAGCCGACCACGGCACTGGACGTCACCGTCCAGGCAGAAGTCCTGGACTTGCTCCGCGACCTGCAGCTGGAAACCGGAATGGCGGTAGTCCTTGTGACCCACAACTTCGGCGTCGTGGCCGATATCTGCAACAAGGTGGCGGTCATGCAGGCCGGCCGCATAGTGGAAATGGACGACGTCGAGAAGATCCTCACCGAACCCGACCATGAGTACACACGTAAACTGCTCCAATCCATGCTGGAGGACGGCCCGGCCCGCCCGTATCCGTTCGATGACGACGTACATTTCACCAACGACGCTATGACGTCCCCGACCCCTGGCAGGGAGTAAGCGATGCCGAACAACAAACGCCTCCTCGAGGTGGACGGCCTGGCCGTGGAGTACCCCGGCCAGGGCCGGAAGCCTGCTTTCCGCGCCCTCGAAGACATCTCCTTCTTCCTCCGCCCCGGCGAGACCCTGGGCCTCGTGGGCGAATCCGGCTCGGGCAAGACGACAATCGGGCGGTCCATCCTCGGCCTGGTCAAACCCACTGCTGGCCGGATCACCTTCGATGGCAAAGACATCACACAGGCCGGCCGCAATGAACGGCGGGCACTCAGCAGGGACATCCAGGTTGTCTTCCAGGATCCCTACACTTCGCTGAACCCGTCCATGACGGTGGAAGACATCCTCGCCGAGCCACTCACTATCCTGGGCACGAGCAAAAAAGACGCCCTCCAGAGGATCAGGGGCCTCCTGGACAGCGTCCACTTGCCCTCGGATGCAGGAAGCCGCCTGCCGCGGGAATTCTCCGGCGGCCAACGCCAGCGCATCGCCATCGCCCGGGCCATCGCCGTCGAACCCCGGCTCATTGTCTGCGACGAGCCCGTGTCCGCGCTGGACCTCACCACACAGGCACGGGTCCTGGACCTCCTCGTCGAAATCCAGGAGAGCACGGGAGTGTCCTACCTGTTTGTGTCCCACGACCTCAGCGTCATTCGGCACATCAGCCACAACGTGATCGTCCTCTACAAGGGGAGGATCGTCGAACACGGCCGGGCGGAGCAGGTGACGTCCGAGCCCGTGCACCCCTACACCCGAAAACTGTTCATGTCCGCGCCGGTGCCCCATCCCACCCAGCAGCGCGAGCGGCGGGAAGCCCGGCGCCAGTTGGTGGCGGCCGCTGCGGAGCCGGCAGCATGAGCACCGCTGTCAAGGAAGAGCTCAGGGAGGGCCCGGACGGGACAGTGTTCCGCGACCTGAACGGCAACGGCGTCATGGACCCCTACGAGGATCCGCGGCGGCCCGTGCACGAGCGGGTGGAGGACCTCCTGGGGCGGCTGTCCCTCGAGGAGAAGGCCGGGCTCATGTTCCACACGATGGCCAGCGCCACCGAGAGCGGCTCGCTTGACGACGACGCGCCGCGCGCGGGCCGCTCCGGCCCAGCCGAGCTCGTTCGGGACAAACTCATCAACCACATCAACGTGCACTTCCTCCCCGAGCCCAGGCTCGCAGCAAAGTGGGTGAACGAGGTGCAGAGGCGT
>FSUT01000205.1_pt1 | contig 10229 bp, 9 predicted proteins | sample 1637481 | NCBI WGS metagenome assembly FSUT01 (sample SAMEA3914816, study PRJEB12502) | metagenome | biome: forest; material: soil | place: USA | collected 2011-09-16 | depth 0.3 m | reverse complement strand
TTCGACGACGTCGTGGTTGCCAACAGCTTCACGGCACACCGCCTCATCCACCTGGCGGCCGCCCACGGCAAGCAGGACGAAACCAAGGAACTGCTCCTGAGCGGCCATTTTGAACACGGCGAGGACATCGGAAGCCAGGAATACCTGACCAGGCTCGGCAGCGACTTGGGCCTGCCGCAAGCCGAGGTCGCGGAGTTGTTCAGCACCGACAAGTACGCCGAGGACGTCCGCGGCGACATCGCCGAAGCCCGGATGCTCGGCGTCACCGGCGTGCCATTCTTTGTCATCGACCGCAAGTACGGACTCTCCGGCGCTCAGCCCTCCGAGGTCTTCACCCAGGCCCTCACGCAGGCATGGCAGGAAGCGAATCCGCTAGTCGCCGTCGGCAGCCCCGACGCCGAAGCCTGCGGCCCGGACGGCTGCGCGATCTAGAACCTTTGCGCGAGCTGGCAGCAGATGACCCCAACATCAAGTTGAGAGGTCATCTGCTGCCAGTTCGCGCCCGCCATTTGGGCTGAGCGGCCATCGCGGGGAGGCGCCGACAGCCTTGAACGGTATTGACGCGGTCCTTAGGCGTATTGGGTGATCTGCAATTCGTTGATGGTTGCCGTGCCTCCGATCGCGTAGACGGAGACGTCCGTGCTGGCGGCGCTGGGGAAGATCAATTCGGTCAAGGTGACGTGGCCCCCCTGGGCGAAAATTTCGACCGAGCAGCGGTCCACATAGACGGTAATTTCGTAGGATCCGTTCGTCGCCCGGATCGGGGCAGTATCGATGGAGGCGAAGTTTTCGTGGAAGCCAGTTTGCCCGGATTCCCGGCGATCAACCAGGATGGATCCTTCTGCGGGCCGGATGCCGATGCGGGTTCCGCGTGTTCCGTCGCCACGGACGATCAGGCCGAGCTCCTCGGCGGTTCCGGGTGTGGCCGTGATGTGGATGCGTTGGGCCGTGCCGGCCGCACCGTCCAGAAGGTGCTCGCCGTCGGATATTTCCAGTGCCTGGAGCCTGAAGGACTTGGCGGAGCCGGCCAGGGCTGATGGATCCGCGGCGACCTCCTGCACCAGGCGCGGGCTGCCGTCGATGGTGCGCAGGGATACTTCGCGGACCAGGGACATCGGGCTCCGCCAAGGGGACGTTGGTATGTGGTTCGCGTATTGCCAGTTGTTCATCCAGCCGATCATGAGCCTTCGGCCGTCGGGGACGTCGCTGAAGGAAACGGCGGCATAGTAGTCCCGGCCCCAGTCCAGCCACAGGTACTCGCCCAAGCGTTCCGGATCCTGCAGTCCTTCGGTGACAGTGGTGGTTGAGGTGAATGTGGTCCCGTCGAAGTCTCCGACGAAATACTGTCCTGCCGAGCCGTTGTTAGGTCCGCCGGGGTTGAGATTCACGATGAGAGCCCATTTGACGTTTTCCGGATCACCGTCGACGGGAAGTGCGAAGAGATCCGGGCACTCCCAGACACCTCCAGTCGCATTTGCCGGGCCGAAGGTGCTCAGGAGTTCCCAGTTGCTGAGGTCCTGGGACTTGTAGAGGATAACTTGGAAGTCGTGGGCTTCCACGGCCACCATGACCCAGTAGCTGCCGGAGTCGCCGTCGTACCGGAAGACTTTCGGGTCCCGGAAATCCGAGGACCCCCGGTTGAGCACGGGATTTGCGGTGTGTTTGGTCCAGGTGTAGCCGCCGTCCAGGCTGAAGGCCAGTGACTGGGCCTGGATGCCCGGATACGCAGAAGCTTCCTTGAAGGCGCTGGTGTAGATCGCCACCAGCGGCGGCGTTTTTTCCGTCCCAAGGCCGCTGGTGTTGAACTCGTCGAAGACGATGCTTCCGGAGAAAATTTCCTCGTCATCATCGCAGGCGATGGCAACCTGGTGTTCGGTCCACGTGAGCAGGTCCGTGGATGTGGCGTGTCCCCAGGACAGGTTGCCATGGACATTGCCCAAGGGGTTGTTCTGGTAATAGAGGTGATAGAGGCCACCATGATGGATCAGGCCGTTGGGGTCGTTGAGCCAGGTATTCCGGGCTGCATAGTGCAGGGCAGGCCGGTAAATATCGGATGTGGTGGCAGTCACGGCGGTCATGCGGTCAGAGTCTCGCTTCTATTTGTGTTCGGAGAGCGCCCCGCGTTGGGGACGGCGTTTGCGTTGTGGTCAGCCCTTTACTCCGCTTGAGGCGATGCTGTTGACGAAGGAGCGTTGAAAAGCGATGAACAGGGCCACCACAGGCAGCGTGATCATCGACGAGTAAGCCATGACCTGGCCCCAGGAGACGTTGAGTTGAAAGAAGTACTGCACGCCAATCATGACCGGGCGTAGTTCTTCGCTTTGGACGACCATGAGCGGCCACAGGTAGGAGTTCCAGGCCGGGAGGAAGGTCAGAATGGAAACCGTGGCGATGGCCGGGCCGGAGAGCGGCATGACAATTTGGCGGTAGATCTTGAACCAGCTGGCCCCGTCCACGCGGGCTGCTTCGTCCAGTTCCTTTGGGATCGATTCGAAGTACTGGTGGAACAGGTAGATGGAGAACGCGTTGGCGACGAACGGGATGATTTGCACTCTGTAGGTGTCAAGCCAGCCGGTGGTCAGCGACAGGGAGAACCCGTTGATGTCCAGCCAGGGCAGTTGGTTGACCCACCAGACCAAGGGCAGGGCCAGCGTCTCGAAGGGCACTATTAGTGTGGCGATGATGAGCGTCAGGATGACGCCTTTGCCGCGGACGCGCATCCGCGACAGGGCGAATGCCGCGAGGCTGTTGACTAGGACTCCCAATATGACGGTCACGGCGGAGATCCCGATGGAGTTGATCAGAAAACGGGCTGCGGGAACCCGGTCAAAGACGGCGCCGTAGTTCTCTAGTGAGAGGTTGCCCACCGGCAGGAATGCTGCGATGGAGGACAGGTCACCGAAGATCTGCTGGTCCGGCTTCAGGGAGGACACGAACATGAACAGCAGCGGGAAGGCGAAGACTGCGCAGAGGAGTATCCGGGCAATCCAGCCGCCAATGCCGCGCAGCCGCCGGGGTTTCTGGGCGGTTGGACCGGTTCCGGTTCGCGTGCCGGTAATCCGTAGATTGTTGGTGGTGGTCATGTCAGGCCTTCTCTCGGGTGAGGTAGCGCTGCACTGCGGAGATGATGAGTACCAGTGCGAAGAAGACCAGGGAGATCGCGGAGGCGTAGGAGGTTTCCTGCTGCTTGAAGCCGGCACGGACGGCTTGGTAGACGATGGTGGTCGTCGAATCAAGCGGCCCGCCCTGGGTCATGACGTTGATCTGCGTGAACAGACTCAACGCCTGGATGGTGATGGTGATCAGGATCAGGCTGCGTGTAGCCGAGAGCCCGGGCCAGGTGATGTACCGGAACCGCTGCCACCGGCTGACGCCGTCGATGTCAGCCGCTTCATATAGTTCAGCCGAAATGGTCTGAAGCCCTGAAAGCCAGATGATCATGTGAAAACCGGCCCCCTGCCAGACGGACATCAGGATGATGGCCGGCATGGCCGTGGAATTGTTGTTGAGCCAGTCCGGTCCGTGGACCGCCCCGAACGTAAACCGGCTGATGATTTCATTGAGCAGTCCATCCTGGCGGTATATGAACATCCAGAGGAGGGAGACGACCACCATGGAAGTGACAACCGGCAGGAAATACACGGTCCGGAAGAAGTTGACTCCGCGGACTTTGGCGTTGACCAGCAAGGCCATGAGCAGGGCCAACCCGGCCTGCAGCGGCACCACGACGACGGCGAAGTACCCCACGTTCAGCAAGGCGCGGTAGAACGTTTCGTCGGCGAACAGGCGGACGAAGTTGTCAAGCCCGACGAACGTCGGCGGGTTGGGTGAGATCAGGCGTGCATTGGTAAACGCCAGCCCGAAGGCAAGCATGGCCGGAACGAATACGAAGAGCAGCAGCAGGAGCAGGGCCGGGCTCAGCATGGCCCATCCCGTACGCTGCTCGCGGCTGTGAAACTTCCTGAGCTGACGTGGTTTCCGCGGCGCAGAGGTCGAGGGGATAGCAGGGGCGGTCATCGGAAACGATGCCGGAGCTGTAGAGGGATTCATGGTGATTTGTCCTGGGTGGGTCCGGGTCCGGGGTGCCGCGCCTAATGGATCACGGCGCGGCACCCCGGAGGTGGGCTAATTCTTGTAGCCGTTATTGGACTTGATATTTGCGTCGATGTTCTTGACGGCCTTATCCAGGACTTGCTTCGCGTCGGCACCGGAAAGGATGTCCTGGGTGGCTTTGCCGAACTCGGTGGCTATGAATGGGTAAGCCGGCGTTTCAGGCCGCAACACGGCGGACTTCTTCGAGAAATCCAGGAAGGCGCGGTTCTTGCCGGTCGGTTCGTAACCGGGCACCAGTGCGGCGGCGGCATCGGTGGCGGGAATCGTGCCGGTCGCCTTGGCAACCTTGGCGACGTTTTCCGGCTTAAGGGAGAAGGAGAGGTAGTCCATCGCCGCGTCCGGGTTCTTGCACCCGGTCGTCACACCCCACTGCCACGATCCGCCGCCGATCTTTGGGCCATTGCCCAGGTCAATGGAGGGCATGACGACCAGGTCGTCGCCCAGCGCGGTTCGTGCCTTGTCCGCGGCCCAGCTACCCGTATAGACGATCGCGCTCTTGTTGTTCAGGAAGTCCACCGTGGAGTCCTTGCCGCTCTTCTGCGCGGCGTATCCCTGACTGATCAGACCGTGGAACCAATCGGCCCATGCCACCGCCTTGTCAGAGTTGAGGGCACCGTCGGCGCTCTGGTAGTCGTTGCGGTTGATCAGGTCCCCGCCGAAGGACTGCAGGAACGGGGAATAGGCGTAAGGGAGCCATTCGCCAGTACCGGCCGTTCCGAGGTCCAGCGGGTTGTCCCACTTGCCCAGCCTCTTCAACGCAGCCAAGGCCGCTTCGAATTCGTCCTTGGTCCATGGTTTGTCCGCGGTGGCGACCCGCACGCCGGCCGCCTTCAGATCGGAGGCGCGGGCCAGCATGGCCAGGGCCACGTCGTAGTATCCGAACGAGTACGTCTGGCCGTTCCATTTGCCCAAGGTGCTGGGAAGGTTCTGGGAAAGATCCGCCGAGAGCTTCAGCGGCGTCAAATATTTCGACCACGCCCAGTTCGGCACGTTAGGCCCGTCGATGTCAACGATGCACGGTAGTTTGTTCGCCGACGCCGCGGCGACGACGGAGTCGTTGTAGGAGTCCTGCGGGAAAGCCTGGACTTTAACCTTGACCTTGCTTTGGCTCTGGTTGTATGCATCCACCACGGACTGGATGGCCCCCAGCTCGTCCGGGTTTCCGGCGTTGTGGGTCCAGAGAGTGAGCTCGCCGTTGGCTCCGTCCTTGGAGTTTCCGGCCCCCGTGCCGCAGGCTGCCATGCTGCCGACGAGGGTGGCGGCGGTTAGGCTTGCGGTGAGGAATTGCTTGAAACGATTGTTCATTACCGTTGAATCTTTCTGTTGGATTCTTGCGTGGATGGTTCTGTTCCTCACAGGGAACGTGGCCGTTGCAGCGGCCACGTTCCCATTTTTGTGCGGATCAGGTTTACTTGCGGCGAGTCACTGCCTCAAATCTGCAGCGGCGATGCGACTGACCCGCGCTGGACTAGCGGGCATTCGAACACCATGTGGACAGGTTCGATGTCATCGGGCTCTTCGATCTCGTCCAGGAGCCGCGTTACGGCCCATCGGCCCATGCCGTAGTGCGGAAGCGCCACGGTTGTCAGGCCCGGCCACAGGCTCCCGGCTATCAATTCGAGGTTGTCGATACCGATAACCGATAGATCGTGCGGAATCCCCAGGCCGAGGGCTCCGGCCGCCTCGTAGGCGCCCATGGCCATCTGGTCGTTGAAGCAGAACAACGCCGTGGGCCTCGCAGACCGAGACAGCACCTCCATCGCCGCCTCCCTGCCGCCGTTGGCCCCGGGTAGTGCCGCGGAAACAATGGCAGGGTTGAATTCGATCCCATTCTCGTCCAGCACCTCCCGGTAGCCCAGGAGGCGTCCGTGCGTGGCGGGAATGTCATCGATATTGTTGATGAACCCGATGCTCCGGTGCCCTGCAGCGATCAGGGAACGTACGGCAGTCCGGGCCGCTTCCACTTCATCCGGGACCACCGAGGAAACTTCTCCCTCGGCCGAGAACGCATCCAGCAGGACGGTAGGTATCCCGGCAAGTTCAGCCGGGAGCCCGACCCGCTGATGGTACATCCTCGCGTAGACGATGCCATCGACCTGATGCTGGAGCAAGGTGCTGACCTGGCGCTTTTCCAGCTCAGGATCACGGGCGCTGTCCAACATCATCAGCACACACCCCCGCTCATACGCGGCATCCTGGGCTCCCAGAATCATTTCGCCTGCGAAGGGAGTCGTCGCAATCTCATCGCTTACCAGGCCCAGCAGGTAAGAACGGTTATTGCGCAGACCGCTCGCCAGCCGGTTGGGTGCGTAGCCCAGGCTCTCAGCGACCGAGCGGACATGCTCCCTGGTGGCGGCACTTATCCGGGAACCGCGCCGGTCATTCAGGGAATGCGAAACGGTCGTGACGGAAACCTGCGCGGCTTTCGCCACATCGCGGATGCCTACTCTTGCCACGGCCTTGCTCCCTTGCAAAACGTTTTTTCAATGTGTTGTGCAAGTCACATTAGCTAAAACGGTTTTGCCTGTCAATCATCAAGTTCTGACTTCCAAACCCGGCCGCGCCTGGTGTGGCGCGCATCCCTCTCCGATCGACCTGGCAGCAGGCGACCCCAACAGCGCGCTTAGAGGTCAACTGACGTCCGCTCGCGCCACACCAACTTTACTGACAGATCCCTGTAAAGTGTCTGTATGCCTAGGATTACGGCCGCCAGCAATGCGGCGCAACGCGCTGAAACCCGACGCCGGGTCCTGACAGCTTTCGGCGAATTGCTCTTCACACACGGCCTGCCCGGCTTGACCATGACCGACGTCGCTCGGCACGCCGGCGTCGGCCGGACGGCGGTATACAACTACTACGCCGACATGGAACAGCTCCTCATCGCGTACGCCCTGGACGAGACCGAGCGATTCCTGGGCGACCTGCGTGAATCCCTTGCCGCACTGCAGAACCCGGTGGACCGCCTGGCCCTCTACGTGCGCGCCCAGGTGCAAGACCTGAGCCGCCGGCACCTCCCGCCGGGCCCTGCGATGGGGGCCGTCCTCTCTCCCGCTTCCTTTGCGAAATTGGCAGATCACGTCGGCGAACTCAACCTGCTGCTCCAGGACATCCTGCGCGACGGAATCGCGGCCCGGTACCTCCCGCCCACGGACGTCGGCCAGCTCGCCAGGCTCATCCACGGAACTCTTTCCTCCAGCGCAGCACGCGGCAATGCTGCCAACGGAGCAGAGCTGGACGAGCTTGAGGAGCGGCTGGTCCAGACCGTGCGGTTCATCCAGTTGGGCGCAGGAGCAAGGTTCGACGACGCCGGGCGGCCCGCGCGCTTGGCGTGACCTTGCCGAGGGGGCGGCGCAGCCGCTGGCTCAGTCCGTGGAAGGCCAACGCTACGGCGTCGGCATGACCGGCAGCTTCGCGTTGTCGGCGATCCGCTGCTCCAGTCGTGGGCAACTGAGCTTGCCGGGGGTGTTGTCCACGAGCTCCGGTGGCACCAGTGCCGAGAAACCGGGCGCGAGGATGAGGTCCACGGAGGCATCCGTGCGTTGGTCCTGGAAGTAGTCGGTGCCCGCGATGTTCCTCTGGATGTTGAACGCTGCCGCTTGGCCGCCGGATCCCGAAACAACCACGGCCGTGCCGGTGTAGCTGGTGGTGGAGTTGTCCACCGTGCCAACGTTGTATCCCCGCGCCTTCAACTGGTCTGCCACGTTCTTGGCCAGACCGACCCGGCCGGCGGCGTTGTAGATATTCACGCTGATCTTGTTGTTGGGGGTGTAGTCGAAAACAGTCGCAGGACACACTGCCGCCGGCGCCTGGCTGGCAACGGCGGAGGGGAAACGGATCACGCCGCTGATGACTGCCCACGCGCCCACGAGTCCTGCAACCACCAATCCGGCGAGCAGCGCGAGAACGATCCCATGCATGAGGCGGCGACTGAACCACCCAGGATGGCTCTCGGGTCCAGGAGTCTCGGCAAAAGTTGCCCGGAGTTCCGGACCGGTGACAACCCGATGCCCGTGCAGAATCGTCACGTCTTTCTGACGACCGGGACGTTTCCGGCGCTTCCTCGGATCCGCATCTTCGGGCACTGCCACCTGCTCCTCCGGGATTGTTTCGTTAACCATCTATCACCAGGACCCGGGCGTGGATGGCCGTACGCTGGTGGAGCGCGGTACGGACTGCACGGTGGAGCCCGTCTTCCAGATACAGCAGCCCTTGGTACTGCACCACATGTGGGAAAAGGTCGCCGAAGAACGTTGAATCCTCAGCCAACAGTGCTTCCAGGTCAAGTGTGCGTTTGGTGGTGACGAGTTCATCGAGCCGGACAGGACGGGGCGGCAGCGAGGCCCAGTCCTTGGGCGTCGAAAAACCATGGTCGGGGTACGGGCGTCCCTCGCCCACAGCTTTGAATATCACTTTGCAAGCCTAAAGAAGTAAGGCGTCCAAGGGAACTTCTGAGAAGTCGGTCACCAAGGTTGTGGCCAAAAGGTAACCGTTGACGGACGGTGCGCGCTGAAACAGTGCCGCGTGCCGCCGTCGGCCGTCACACCGCTGCCGCCACCACGCCGGACTGACAGAATGGGTTCATGACTGCTTCAATGCCAGGCACGCACCCGGCTGCTCCCGCCCTCGCACTCCTCCTCGACGTCGATGGCCCCGTCGCGAGTCCCGTGACGCGCGACGTGAAGCCGGAAATCATCGCCGACCTCGTGGGCTTGGCATCCGCAGGCATCCCCGTCATCTTCAACACCGGCCGTTCAGACGCCTTCATCCGCGAGCAGGTCATGGCACCCATGATCGCCGCCGGAATGCCTGCGGGAACGGTGGTCCACGCGATCTGCGAGAAGGGGGCCGTGTGGTTCAGCTACACCTCGGGCGGCCCGGGACCCATCCATGTGGACCACGCCCTTGCTGTTCCGAAGGCCTACGGCGACGACGTCCGCCGCATGGTGGCGGAGGACTATGCGACGCACATGTTCTTCGATGAGACGAAGCGCGCCATGGTGTCGGTGGAACAGCATCTGGACGTCTCAAGTGACGACTACCTGGCCGAACAGAAGCTCTTCGACGCGGATGCTTTGGAGCTCATGGGCAGGCACGGGCTCTCCGCCGCGCTCCTGGATCACCACGCGCCAGAGTCCGACGACGCCGCCGACTACCGTCTGGATCCCACCATCATCTCCACGGACATCGAGTCCATCCGGCTCGGCAAGGACCTCGGCGCGAGCCGCGCGGTGGAACTCCTCGCAGCCCAGGGAATCACCCCGCAGGCCTGGCGGACAGTGGGCGATTCGCGCACGGACTACGCCATGGCCGATTGGCTCCACCACAATGACCACAGCGTCAAGCACGTCGACGTCCGGCCCGCCGACGGCGTGCCCAACAAGCCCTACGATGTTCTTACAGCCACAGACCTCGGCCTGGGCGACGACATCATTCACGACGACGCCGGAGGCGCATTCCTGCGCAGTTGGCGTGAAGCCTTGGTGGGCTAGGTCCACCAAGCTCGCGCGAACCACAACCTTTCGGAGAAAAGCCATCACAGACATAGACCAGCAAGCAATCTACTTCGGTAGCCCCCCGTCCGACGACGATGCGGTCCTTCCTGAACCGACATCGCCCGCGGTCGACGCGCGCCTCAAGCACCGCGCCGACGTCGTCCGCCACCGCGGCCGCTACAGCTTGCTGAACCAGAACCGCACGCCGCAGCAGGTGATGGTCGAAGACCTCCTCGTGATCCGCGCCGCGCTGGACGCGGCAGGGCTGGACTTCATCCTGGTCCGCGGCAACGACCACCGGCCCGTGATCGCCGTCGACTGGAAGCTCCGGAAGAAACTGCGCCAGGCTTTGGTCTCGGCTTTCCGGAACGAGCCGTTCTACTCCATGACCGTTGACGCGCGGAAGAAATCCACCTTGCTCGTAGCCGACGGCGAGCTCTCGAGCAACCGGAAGGCCAGGATCTTCCGTCTCTTCCGTCCACGCGTGGAACCCGGGGGCGGGCTGACTTACGGTCCTTCCCTGGGCGTGCAACTGGAATTGTGGGAGTTCGACGGCGATCAGCTCGTGTTGCCGGTGGAGAACTCCCTGACCCGGCGAACCATGCTGCGCCAGGACGCTGTCCG
>FSUT01000250.1_pt1 | contig 10293 bp, 9 predicted proteins | sample 1637481 | NCBI WGS metagenome assembly FSUT01 (sample SAMEA3914816, study PRJEB12502) | metagenome | biome: forest; material: soil | place: USA | collected 2011-09-16 | depth 0.3 m | reverse complement strand
CGACCGCGTCACGGCAGGCAGTCTTTTGGACTGCCTGCCGTTGTCGTTTCCAGTGTTCGCGCGGTGGAGTGCCCGACGGCGGCGCGAAAGTCTGCGTGGGGTGACACGTCCTGCGCACTCGCCCTGGCGGCTTGGGCTTACGCCTACACGAGGTGCGGTTCGTGCGACTTCAGGAAGCGGCGACCGCCAGCGGCCACAAGGATCGCGAACGCGAGGGCAAGGGCCTCGGCGTCGTTGACACCGCCCAGGAGTGAGCAATGAGCGGAAGGAACGAAGCTCCCCGCGCTGCCAATGAAGCGGGCCGTGCTGCCCAGGACCGTGCCGGACAATGGATCAAGCAGGCGGCCGACAAGGCCTCCCCGCAGGCGGAAGCTGCCATCCGGTGGGCATTGTCCAGGCTCGACGAGGCCCACGTGCCGCGGAAAACCACCAACTGTCCATGGATCGCCGTCGGCGCCGGTCCGGCCTCTGTTGTGAAAGTACAGCCCCTTCTGGCGCGGCATAGCCGCGCTTATAGGACTGAAAGGAGCGTGCTCAGTCAAGTGACCAATCCTCGGCGGAAAACCGCTCCCCGGCCACGCGCAACACATTCTCCAATGCGGGACTCGCCGGTCCCCGTTTCCAGACCAGGCTGCACGTGACCGGTTCAGAATCGATGACAGGGAGCTCCACGACATTTGCCGGGTTGAGGTCACTGCTTCCCCCGGCGGAAAACCCGACCCCGACGCCGGCGACCACCAGGGTCTGGATGGTCAGGCCGTCGCCGGCCTCCGCTGCAATGTGCGGCTGGAAGCCGGCGCGGCTACAAAGCTCGAGGACGGCGGAACGGATGGTTGGTCCATCGGCGGGCGCGATAAGGACGAAGGGCTCATCTGCAAGATCGGCCATCTTCACTTCGCTCCGGCCTGCCATGGGGTGATCGCGGGGCAAGATCACCCCAAGTCCGTTCCGGCTGACGGGCAATGAATCCAGGTCCCTTCCGGTCAGCGGTCCCCCAACCAGGCCGATGTCGAGCATTCTGGCCTCTACCCGGTCCAGCACCTCTGTATTGCGGCGCGAGGAATCGACTTCCAGCTGCAACCGGGGATATTTCTTGCGAATGCTCCGCATCAGGGCGGACAGTGCGTTGGCAGTGAATCCGGCATTGAAGCCGATCCGGATCCGGCCAAACTCCCCGGTTCCAGCGTTTTGAGCTTCGAGGCCGGCGTTTTCGACGGCGTTCACCGCGTCGCGGCAAGGTTGAAGGAAGGCCATTCCTGCATCCGTCAGCGCAACGGACCGGGTGTTGCGATCAAACAGCCGGACCTTGAGGCTCTTTTCAAGCGTGATGATCTGCTGGCTCACTGCGGGCTGGGCAATACGAAGCCGCTGGGCCGCCCTGCCGTAATTCAGTTCTTCGGCCAGCACCAAGAAGGTCCGCATCCAACGCGTTTCCACCGCAAACTCCTATTTAGAAGAATCTCTTATGGCAACGACCATAATCTAATCTTGGACTCTTATGAATGTATGGCCCAGACTCGACTTCTAAGTAGAGATGCAGATCACATACCAGGAGCACCATGTCAACGACGACAACAGAGCCCGGCCCCCTCGCGGACGGCACGGCAGCCTTTCCCCGGCCGGCAGTTGCGGAGGGTCCATCCGGAGAACAGCGGTGGGACAACCTTGTCTACTCTTGCGAGGCCGGCTACCGGCCATTGTTCCTGGACCTACGGGTCCCGGCCTTGGCCTCATCCCAGGCTCCCGCCCCCGTGGTTATTTGGGTGCACGGGGGAGGGTGGGTTTTCGGCTCCCGGCGCCGCCAGGCACCGAACCTGCACCAGAACGCAGTCATTGAAACCATCGTCGACGCCGGATACGCGGTTGCGCTAGTGGACTACCGCTTGGCCAAGGAAGCCCCGTTCCCCGCCCAGCTGCTGGACTTGAAGGCAGCGGTCCGCTGGTTGCGGGGAAATGCCCCTGCGTTCAACCTTGATCCCGGGCGGTTCGCCGTATGGGGAGAATCCGCCGGCGCCCACCTTGCCGCCATGCTCGGCTTCTGCGACAAAGACCCCGGCGAGCGTACCGGAGAGTGCCTTGAACAGTCCGAGGAAGTCCAGGCCGTGGTGGACTGGTACGGGCCTACGGATTTGGCTGAATTTCAGCTCGCAGACGGGGCGCTTCCTTCCGACTCCGAAGAAACCGGCGTCTACACCGAACACCCGCTCCGGACCCTACTGGACGGCAGTCGGTGGACGATGCAGGAAATATCGCCGATCACCTATGCGAGCGCAGAGGCTCCTCCGGTCTTCATCGCCCACGGTCGGGACGATGCCCAGGTGGACGTGGCCCAAAGCCGGATGCTGAACGCAGCCCTCAGCCAATCAGGGGCGAGCGTTGAATATCTGGAAACCGAAGGCGATCACGTTTTCGTCGGCGCACCGGTGGTGCGTGAAGTCACCCAATCAACGCTTGCCTTCCTGCACCGATTCATCGGCACAGTTACCGCTTCCCCCTTGGATCCAGACATCCGTGAGATCGAAAGGCGGATGGCCGCCACCGGCGATTTTCCGATCTTCGTCGACGAAGCAGGACGTGCCGTTGACGGGCCCACTGCGCGCGCCAGGGGCATCCGGCTGAGGGACAACTTCTACCCCCGCCAGTTCTTCGACGTCGAATCCGTCACCGATTCCACCATCCCCGGACCGGCAGGACAGATTCCAATCCGGATCCAAAAGCCGCTCGGAGGCAGCGACGCCACCGTGGTCTACTTCCACGGCGGCGGCTGGATCATCGGCGACCTTGATTCACACCAGGGAAACGCCAGCCGCATCGCTGCCCACTCCGGCGCGTACGTCGTCCAAGTGGACTACCGGTTGGCCCCCGAGAACCCGTTTCCGGCGGGGGCCGATGACGCCCTTGCCGCCGTCGAGTGGGTTGCGGCGAACATCGAAAGCTTCGGCGGCGACCCCGCCAAGCTAGTGGTGGCCGGCGACAGCGCGGGCGGCAACCTCGCCGCCGTCGTCGCTCAGCAGTGCAGGGACAAAGGCATCCCGCTTGCTGCGCAGTTCCTGATCTATCCGGCCACGGACTTCACGACGATGGCCGGTACTGATATGGAGCAGCAGTATCTCGGCCCCGATTCCGCCGTAACGGCGCACCACTCGCGGGTGTCTCCTGCGCTGGCCGTCCGCTTGGACAGTGTGGCACCGGCCTTCATCGGTGTGGGTGAACACGACTTCCTGCATCAGGACAACCTCGAGTTCGCGCGTCGGCTGCGGGAAGCGGGGGTCAATGTCGTCCTGCGTACGTACCCGAGCCTCAACCACGGATTCTTCAGCTACGGAGCCATTTCCGAAGCTGCCGACACCGCGGCCGAACAGATGTGCCAAGACTTGCGCAGCATCCTGCACCTCTGAGTACGACCCCAGACCGATCACCAAACGCATCAGACTCAATGAAGAGGAACACACGATGAGACACCAAGGAACACCGCCGCGAATCCGTCGCGCGGCCGCACTTGTAGCAGCCCTGGCCGCAGGCTCCCTGGCCCTGTCAGCTTGCGGCGGGGGATCGGCGGCCAGCAGTGGAAGCGGCGTGGCCGACAAGGTCCTCACCGTCTCCAACACGTTCGCCCCGGTGAGCATGGATCCTGCGCTCAGCGGCAACGGACGCGCCGGTACCTTCCTGCAGCCGGCCTACGAGCCTTTGGTTCGCACCAAGGCGGACGGTTCCTTTGACCCGGCACTGGCCGAGTCCTGGAAGGTAAGCGCGGACAACAAGTCCGTCACGTTCACCCTGCGCAAAAACGCCAAGTTCAGCGACGGCGAACCGGTTACCGCTGCAGCCGCCAAGAAATCCATCGAGTACTGGGTCAAGTCCAAAGGACCGTTCTCCGTCAACCTGGCCACCTTGGAATCGGTGACGGCAGACAGCGACTTCGTATTCACAGTAAAAGTGACAGCGCCCAACCCGGATCTGGTCAGCGTCTTCAACACCTACTGGCTGGCCGGGGACCTCATCAGTCCCAAGGCGCTGGAAGATCCCAAGAAGCTGGGAACGGAAACTTTCGGAGCGGGACCTTACGTGCTGGATTCCAAGTCCACCATCACCGGCAAGAGCTACACCTACCTGCCCAACAAGAACTACTACGACGCCTCCAAGATCCGCTACGACAAGGTAGTGATCAGCGTCTACGAGGACCAGAACTCCGCAATCCAGGCCTTCAAAACAGGCCAATTGAAAGTCATGGTCAGCGATCCGGTCACCGGCAACGCCAACAAGGATGGCTTGAAGAACGGACAACGGATTGTCTCCGACCCCGTCCAGTGGACCGGACTGATTCTCATGGACCGGGCCGGAGCAGTAGATAAGCCTTTGGGCGAGCTCAAGGTGCGGCAGGCGATCAATTATGGAATGGACCGTGCGCTGATAACAAAGGCGCTGTTCGGCGACTTCGGCACGCCGACTTCTCAGCTGCAGGTGAAAGGATTCCCGGGCTATGACGCGGCCAATGACACGAAATACCCTTACGACCCCGCAAAGGCCAAGAGCCTCCTGGCCGAAGCCGGTTATCCCGACGGCGTAACCATCAAGGTGGGCTACGTCAACAACACCCTCAACGCCTCCCAGGCGCAGGCAATTGCCGGGCAATTGGAAAAGATCGGCATCAAGTTGAAGTTCACCGAGGCACAGAACTTCGGTGACCTTACTACCCGTATCAACCAGAAGGAGTTCGGGGCCATCATTGCCCAGTCCAACTCCGGGACCCCGTTCATGGCCAAGTTCCAGACCCTGGACAAGAACGGTTCCTACAACTCCTACCATTCCGAGGACCCGGAACTTACGGCCCTGATCGCTGCCGCGGCGGCAAAGCCCGCTGCGCAGTCGGAAGAGGACTGGAAGAAGGTGCACGCACGCGTGACCGATCAGGCCTGGTTTGGGATCACGTCGGCGCTGAAGGTTACCTACTTCGTCGCAGGTGGCGTGGATGTTCCCCAACCCGGCCAGACCCTGATCATCGACCTGGCCGATATCAAGCCCTCGGCCAACTGAAAGCGCGGGATTCCCATGGCATGGATCAGCCTTCAAGGCAACGACATTCATTACACCGACAATGGCTCCGGGGACCCGGTAGTCCTCATCCACGGCCACGGCTCAAGCGCCGCATGCTGGGAGCCGCACATCACTGCCCTCTCCAAGCGGTTCCGCGTACTGGCATATGACAGCTTCGACCATGGATTCTCCTCCAACTCCGCCCGCGAAGGTACCGGACCTGACCGGGCCGACGAGCTTGAGGAGTTCCTAGAAAAACTCGGCATCGAGAGACCGATCGTCATCGGGCAATCCATGGGCAGCCTGACCGCTCTTCGCTGGGCCATGCGGCACCCGGGCGAGGCCCGGGCGTTGGTGGCCTGCGGCATGGGCTGGCCGGTGAGAACCCAACCGGGCAGCGCCATGAGTTCACTGGACGAGGCGGAACGTATCTGGCTCAACGTGGGCGACTCCTTCCCCAAGGAATGGGTGGAGCAGAACCGGACGGAATACGAACGGTATATCCGTATCCGGTCCACGGCCACAGCCATCGAAGCTGCCCGCCACCCCCGAGGGCTCGACCTCGCGCAGCTCCGGTGGGACCGGGACGACCAGTCCGTGGAGGAAGGACTGAGGAGCATCACCAGCCCGCTCATGCTGTTCATGGGCTCCCGGGAGGTCCCGGCGATCGCCGAGGGAGTACAAAACCTTCACTCCCTCGTTCCCCACAGCAGGCTGATCGTCGCCGAAGGAGCCGCCCACAACGCCTATTACCAGGACCGGGCCCTGCTGCTGCGGTCCTTGGACGCGCTGCTATCCGCCGAGCCCGTGGTTGCCGGCGCGTCCGGCAACACCCACTAAGCCCTTCCGTGCAATTAACTGCCTCCAGGCCGCCACAAGGAGAAACATGCTGCGCCTGATTATCCATCGGCTTCTTTTATCGGTGCCGCTGATTTTCGTCGTCACCTTCCTGACGTTCTTCCTGAACGCCCTGGCTCCGGGCGACCTTGCCCAGACCATGCTCCAGGGCCAGGGAACGCCCGAGCAGGTGGCTGCCTTGCGGTTACAACTCGGGTTGGACCAGCCCCTGCTGGTCCAGTACGCGGCCTGGGTGGGCCAGGCGGTGCAGGGCAATCTCGGAACGTCGGCCTTCACCGGCGAAAGTGTCACGCAGTTGCTCAACAGCAGAATCGGAGTAACGCTATCCATCATGGCCGGCGTGTTCGTGGTCTGCCTGGTGGCCGGCGTGAGCTTGGGCGTGCTGAGTGCCCTCCGCGGCGGATTCGTCGGACGGCTCATCGACGTGCTGTCCCTCAGCGGCCTGGTGTTCCCTTCGTTCTGGGTGGCGCTGGTGTTCATCTCGGTCTTCGCAGTGACGTTGGGGTGGTTCCCAGCCACCGGGTACACGCCTTTCGGGGATTCGCCCTCCTTGTGGCTGGCCGGGTTGATACTGCCGGTCTTCGCAGTCGCCCTCCATTCCATTACCAGCGTGGCGAAACAGACCCGGGACTCAATGTCCGATGTCATGGCCCGCGACTTCGTCAGGAGCCTCCGCGCCTCTGGACTGTCCTCGGGGAGCATCATCTTTAAGCACGCGCTTCGCAACGCCTCGCTGCCGCTGGTCACCGTGATGGGCCTGGTCATGGTGGGAGCCATCAGCGGCACCGTTTTTGTGGAAAAGGTCTTTGTCCTTCCCGGCATGGGAAGCCTCGCAGTGCAGGCAACGCAGCAATTCGACATCAAGTTGCTGCAGGGCGTGACCCTGTATTTCACCATCCTGACCATCGTCATCAATCTCGTCGTGGACCTGAGCTACGGCTGGCTGAACCCCAAGGTGCGTGTCAAATGAGCGAAACCACAGCTCCCGTTGCGGCTGCAGGTTTTACAGCGAAAGGGCCTGCTGCGCAGGAGCGTCCGACGTCGTTCCTGCAGCGCCTGTTGAAGAAGCCCCTCGCGCTGGGCTCCATCGGCTGGCTGGCCCTCGTCCTGGCCGTCGCGCTCTTGGCCCCTTGGGTTGCAGCGTTCAATCCGCTGGAACAGAACCTGCTTGACATCAAGCAACTGCCGTCGGCAGCGCACTGGCTCGGAACTGACGCTTTCGGGCGGGATGTCCTGAGCCGGATCATCCATGGCTCGCTGCCCACCATCCTGGGCATCTTCCAGGCCGTGGCGGTCGCCACTGTTGTTGGCTTCTTCCTGGGACTCGTCTCCGGCTACTACGGCGGATGGCTTGACCGGGTGGTGGGCCAACTGCTGGACCTGCTGATGGCGCTGCCAGGCTTGGTGATCCTGATGTCCATCCTGGCGGTTTTCAACAGGGACATGCTTGCCGCCATGGTCACGCTGGGCATCATGGGCAGTGCGGGCATTGCCCGGGTCATCCGCAGTGCCACCCTCAACGTCCGGGAGGAACTGTACATTGACGCGGCCAGGATCTCCGGGCTCGGCGACGCTTCCATCATCCTGCACCACATCATTCCGCGCATCGTTGGCCCAATGATCGTGCAGCTGTCCTTGTTCTCCGCCATGGCCGTCCTCACCCAGACAGGTATCAGCTTCCTGGGACTCGGCGTCCAGCCGCCGGCGCCCACTTGGGGAGGCATGGTGTTCGAGGCCGCGGCGAGCCTCAACGACTTTCCGTGGCTGCTGGTGCCGTCGGGAGGCACCATCGCGCTCACGGTGCTTGCTTTTGGATTGTTGGGCGATTCGGCCCGTGACGCCGCAGCGGAAGGATGGAGCAAAACAGCCCGACGCCGGCGGCGTGCCAAGAGCGTGACGGCCACCGCCGTCGTTGCTTCCGCAGCGTCCGCCGCAACAGTTGCCGACAGGTCCTTCCTCACCGTGAGCGGACTGTCCATCGTTGCCGAAAGCAGCGGCGAGGAACGGCTGCTCGTCAGCAACCTGAACCTACAGCTCGAGCGTGGCGAAACCCTGGGCATCGTAGGAGAATCGGGCAGCGGCAAAACCTTGACCAGCCTTGCCCTCATGGGACTCCTCCCCGCCGGCACCCGGATTGCGGCGGGAACCATGGTACTTGACGGTAAGGCGATCGAACTGACGGACGAACGCAGGCTTCGGGCACTTAGGGGGCACGCAATCGGAATGATCTTCCAGGAACCCATGGCCGCCCTGGACCCGTGTTTCACCGTGGAGCACCACCTTGCGGAAGTCGTCGGACAGCACACACGGCTCTCCCGCGCTGCTGCCAAGGCCCGCGTGCTGGAGCTCCTTGAACAGGTGAAGATCCCGAATCCGCAGGACGTCGCGAAGCGCTACCCGCACCAGATCTCCGGAGGCATGGCCCAGCGTGTCGGCATTGCCCGGGCACTGGCCGCCAACCCCAAAGTCCTGTTGGCCGATGAGCCCACCACAGCCCTGGATGTCACAGTACAGGCGGACATCCTCGACCTCATCCGGGAACTGAGCGAACGCGAAAACATGGCGGTGGTCCTGGTCACCCATGACTGGGGCGTCGTGGCGGACATCTGCGACCGGGCCCTTGTCCTGTACCACGGCGACACCCTGGAGTCGGCTGCGGTGCGGGACATCTTCAGGAGCCCACGGCACCCCTACACCCGGGCCTTGTTGAAGGCGAACCCGCACAACGCCGTCGTCGGCCAGCCACTGCCCACCATCCAGGACTCCCTCGAAAGCCTGGACGCCCAGAAAGAGGTCCTCGCATGAACCAGCCCGCGCCCCTGCTCGAGGTCAAGGACCTGCACGTCATCTACAAGCAGTCCCTCAGGAGCCAGTTCCACGCCCTCAAGGGCGTCAGCCTCAGCATCTCGCCCGGAGAAACCGTTGGCCTGGTAGGCGAATCCGGCTCCGGCAAGACCACCATCGGCAAGGCCGTGCTTGGCCAGACCCCAGTCACCAGCGGCAAGATCATGTTCGACGGCGAGGACATCACCGCCGCCAGCCGCTCCCGGCGGCAAAGCCTGGGCCGGGAACTCCAGGTGGTTTTCCAGGATCCGTACAGCTCGCTGAATCCCGCGCGGACCATCGGCCAAACGCTGAGCGAGCCACTGCTGAGGGACAAGGCACTGAGCCGGGACGACATCCGCGGAAAAATTGCCGACATCCTCCGCAGGGTGGGCATGCCCCCGGACACCGGCCAACGCTACCCCGGGCAATTCTCCGGCGGCCAGCGCCAGCGGATCGCGATCGCCCGGGCCGTTATCGGCCGCCCTCGGCTGGTGGTCTGCGACGAGCCCGTCAGCGCCTTGGACTTGTCCGTCCAGGCACAGGTCCTGAACCTGCTCAATGAACTGCAGCAGGACCTCGGGCTCAGCATGCTCTTCATTTCTCACGACCTCACCGTCGTCCGCCACATCTCGCACCGGACAGTTGTGCTGTATCGCGGCGAAATCGTTGAAGAAGGCGGGGCTCAACAGGTGCACGACAATCCGCAGCATCCCTACACCCGGGCACTCATCGATGCCGCGCCCGTTCCGGATCCGGACCTGCAGCGCGCCAAACGCGAGGAACGGCGACTACGCCGGCTTGCCGTGGAGGCCGCCGCTTAGAAGGAAGCTGATTTATCCACTGATGACCTAAAGCTCGTCGAGTCCATGGGACGAGCGGCCTCGCCGCGGGCTTCGGCCAGCGGCTTGCCCCTTTTCAGGGTCATCAGCGGCGCGAAGTCCTCGGCCCATTCGGGGACCAGGTCAAGGGCGTCCTCGCTGGTAGTCGAGGCCAGGGTGGCGAGCATCTCCCCGGTGGCGGGATCGTGCACATCGTACGTGCCGCCGTCGGACGCCTTGTACCAGGGCCTCACACCACTTCCCATGTGCCGGATGGAGTTAGTCGATGTAGTCCTCGTCGTCCGTTCGTCGTATGACCATGGTTCCATTAGAGGTTTCTTCGCGGATGGAGCGCACGATCTGTGCCCGGGCCTCTTCGACTTGCGAGGCCCGCACGGGCCCGGACTTGGCCATTTCGAATTCCAGGATTTCTTTGTTCCGATCGGAGATATTGTTTCGGACGGCTTCAAGGACGACGGCCGCAGCGCCTTTGAGGGCGGTCGCCAGCAATTCCGGGCTGACGCCCCGCAGGATCTGCTGGAGATCGCGCCGTTCGAGCCTGACGATGTCCTTGAACGTCAGCATTTGGGCGCGGACCTCGCCGGCGAGTTCGGAATCAAGGATATCCAGCCCTTCCAGGACCGTGCGCTCGGTCCGGGTATCAGAGCGGGTGATGATGTCCACAAGTGGTTGAATGCCGCCGACATTTTCGGTGGACTTCCCTGGCGATACCACCGAACCGGCACGCTGTTTCAGT
>FSUT01000200.1_pt1 | contig 10494 bp, 12 predicted proteins | sample 1637481 | NCBI WGS metagenome assembly FSUT01 (sample SAMEA3914816, study PRJEB12502) | metagenome | biome: forest; material: soil | place: USA | collected 2011-09-16 | depth 0.3 m | reverse complement strand
TGCCCAGTGGTCCACGGGAATGATCCCGCACATTGTCTTCAGCGAGAACAGCACCGACTACTTTCCCGGTTTTGACCGTTGGGGCACCGAGTCCGCACAAGCCCGGCCGTCCGGCGTCAAGAGCAGCGGCATTTGCCAGCCTCCCGTCCACGCGATCGCCTTGCGCCACATCCTCGACCGGGGCAGGGAGAACGGCGGCGCTGACCAGGAAGCTGCAGAGTCTTTCCTCGCCGAGTCCTTCGACGGCTGGCTGGCGTGGCACCGGTGGCTTGCCACCGTGCGTGACCCGGACGCAACAGGGCTGATTGAAATCCACCACGGTTGGGAGTCCGGATTCGATAACTCCCCGCGGTGGGACGGGCCCTACGCGCGTGTCCAGCCCGGCACCGTCCCGGCCTTCACCCGGCGTGACACGCTGCACGTTGCAGACTCCAGCGAGCGGCCCGACGACAGTGAATACACAAAGTATCTGTGGCTCGTCCAACAGATGGCCTCCGTGGATTACGACGACGATGCGGTACGGAATGTCGTCGGCTTCCGGGTGCGCGACGTATTCTTTTCCGCGATCATGGCCGCCTCCAGCGATGTCCTGGCCGATCTGGGTGAAGAAATCGGGCGCGGTTCCGACGCCGAGGAGCTGCGGGGTTTAGCCCGGCGCTTCCGTGATGGTGTGGCATCCACGATTGATCCTGTCAGCGGTCTTGCCCGTGACTACGACATCCTGGCCCAGCAGTGGATCTCCGCCGATGCTGTCTCCGGATTTGCCCCGCTGGTGTCCGGAGGCGACGGGGAGTTGCTCACGGCACAGAGGAAAATACTTCTTGGGCCGGACTGGATGGGGCATCCCGGTCTGCGGTTTTCTCTTCCACCGTCCACCTCCCCGTCCAGCGTCGCCTTCCGCCCCCGGACATATTGGCGCGGACCAGTCTGGCCCTTCCTGAATCTCCTTCTCGGTTGGGCATTTCACCGCGACGGGCAAGACGAGATCTACGAAACCCTCAAGACCGCATCTCTCGATCAGTTGGCCGACCTCCGATTCGGCGAATACTACGAACCCTTCACCGGAGAACCGCTGGGAAGCCTGAACCAGGCGTGGACGGCTGCCGCCTGCCTCGAGTGGATCGGGCCGGGTTGGCATCCGCGGACTGTGTAGGAAGGGACCGACGGCGTCACCAGCCGCCGCGCGTCGGCGTATGTCCCTTTCGGGCATCGTCGGGCATTGCCATTTCGGCACGCAGGCCCAGGAGCCGGATCGGGCGGCCCGCCTCGATTCCGGCCGCGAGCTCCAAGGCCCGCGCGAGGATTTCGTTCCGGTCGAAGGTTCCCGGAATCTTCTTCCCCTGGGTCGTGGTCAAGAACGGCGCGTAGCGGACCTTCAGGGTCAGCCCGATGACGGGGCGTCCTTCGGCCACAACATCCTCAAGGACATGCGCTGCCAGCTCCCGCACGGCGTCCTCCACCTGGGCCGGATCGCTGAGGTCCTGCTGGAAGGTTGTCTCTCGGCTATGCCCGCGGGCAACCCACGGGGTGTCGTCCACAACACTGGTCCCGTCGCCCCGTCCGAGCTGTGCGTACCACGGACCCATCCTGGGGCCGAACTCCGGGACCAGATCCTGGGGGTTGGACGCGGCTAGTTCGGCGACGGTGTTGATGCCGAATTTGGCCAGCCGGGCCGACACCCTGCCGCCGACGCCCCACAGCTCCTTTGTGGGCCGGCTGCCCATGACATCAAGCCAATTCCCGGCGGTGAGGCGGAAGACGCCGGCCGGCTTTCCGAACCCGGTGGCGACCTTGGCCCGGACCAGGGTGTCGCCAATGCCCACGCTGCAATGCAGTTGTGTTCGCGCCAGGACGGCCGCCTGCACCTGGCGGGCATAGGCTTCCGGATCCTCTGTCTCAACCCCTACAAAGGCTTCATCCCAACCCAGCACCTGCACCGTGGCGCCGGGCTGCGCGCGCAGGGTAGCCATCACCGTTTCGGACGCCGCGAGGTAGGCCTCCTGATCGACGGGCAGGATCACGGCGTCGGGCACTTTCCGCGCCGCAATGCGTAAGGGCATTCCGGAACCCACGCCGAACGCCCGGGCTTCGTAGGACGCGGTCGACACCACAGCCCGTTCCGTGGGGTCGCCGCGACCGCCGACAATGATCGGTTTGCCCGCAAGCTCCGGCCGCCGGAGCACTTCGACCGCTGCGATGAACTGGTCGAGATCAACGTGCAGCACCCACGGGTTTCCGCCCACGCCACCGGTTGTCATGTCTGCGCGCGCTCCGCCTCGATGTCGACGCCCGTGACCAGATCGCCCGCGCGCTCGTAGACGAGCCAAACCGCGCCCTTCGGGAAGGACCGGGGCTGCTGCGTGACCGCGAAGGCGGCTGGAATCGTACCGTCCCGGAAGATCCGCTTGCCCGTGCCGAAGGTCACCGGGTACAGCCAGAGATTCAACCGGTCGACGAGATCCTCGGTGAGGAGGGTCTGAAGGAGGTCGCCGCTGCCGATGACGTGCGTCTCGTCATGGCGTTCGCGGATCCCACGGACCTCGGATGCGACATCCGTCAGCACCGTCGTCCCGGCCCAAAGGGGGTCGGTCAGTGTGTGTGATGCGACATATTTCGGCACGGCGTTGAAGCGGGTCGCGATCGGGTCATCGGCCGGTGCGGTTGGCCAGAACCCGGCGAAGATGTCGTACGTCTTCCGGCCGAGGAGAAGTGCGTCGAGGCGTTCGATGCCCGCGCCGATCGCCTCGCCGGACTCCTTGTCGAAGTATGGTGCCTGCCAGCCGCCGAACTCGAAGCCGCCCTCGCGATCTTCCTCTGGTCCGCCGGGCGCCTGGTAGACACCGTCAAGGGTGCTGAACAAGTCGACCACGATGATTCCCATGGTGCGCTCCCTTTCATGACGGCGAGCGGGATATCGCGGAATCGACATCCACACGGCCCATTTTTCGGCGAGCGCGACGGGAAGGCAAGAGCCTGTAGGGAAGTCACGAATTCAATGGATTGACTCGTGGTTGTCCCTCGAGTGGGAAATCGTTGCTCAGTCCAGCTCATCGAACAAGCGCGACAGGCAGTCCGTGTAGTTGGTCATGGTGTCCGCGAAAGTGCGAAGTTGGACTCCGCTCTTGATGACGGCCCCTGCCCTTCCCGTGTCAGTTTCGTCGGCGTGGCAGAGTAGTGGTTCGCAACTGGTTCCGTTCGCGGTGAGTCTTGCGATTCCCCAAGGATGGCTGGGTTCGGTCACTGCGATGCCCGCTGCGTCGAAAGTGTCGCGGAGGACGTATCTTGTGACTGTCCTCCATGACTGCAGGAACTGTGGCTGCAGCTGTTCAATGAGCTCGTCGTCGTTGCTGTCGTAAGCGCGCCTCAAGTCAGTGGATAGCTTGTCCCACTCCTGGGCGTCGCGGACCATGAGGTGTCCGGCCCGGAGACGGGCAATGGTTTCGTTCAACGTCATGGTCAGTCCCCAAACTTTCTGTCGTGTCTGTTCCCGCCAGCGAAAGCAGGTCATCAACGGAGAGAACGGACGGGAAGCCGGCATGATTCCCGCGTGCGGTCAGCTGATTGGAAGCGTCCATCTGAATTTGCTCGTGCCGCGGCCCCTTGAACGTCTGATCGCTCCAGGGCTAGCATTGCCGCCACGGGACCTTGGTGTCCTTGGCCGAGGGGCCCAGAGGACACTGACACCGATCAACTTCGAGGAGAGGGTCATGGGCGAGACAGCGGCGGAGGCGGCATCAGCAGACCTGATGATCGACCTGATCATATCTTTGGACGGGTATGCCTCAGCCGTAGGATGGCCCGGCTGGTGGGGCCTGGAAGGGCCGGAATACCTGGCGTGGCTCGATCAGGAGGGGCAGAAGGGCTACACCTTCCTTCTCGGGGCGAACACCTACCGGTTGATGTCCAGGATGTCGGAGGAGGCAGCGGCCCAAGGCTCGGGATTTTCCGAGGATGAGGGCGCCACCCTGACCGGCCTTGCGGCCGCGCCGAAGGTCGTCTTTTCGTCCACGCTGCAGGCACCCTTGACGTGGCCGAACTCGGAGCTGGTCACGGGGGACGCGGTCCAGGCCGTGGCGGAGATGAAACGGACCAGGACCGGGCCGTTGAGCACTCTCGGGAGCTTGAGCCTGTGCCGGTCGCTGCTGACCGCCGGACTCGTGGACAGATTCCGGGTGGTCGTTTTCCCGGTGATCACGGGCAGCACCGGGCGGGAGCGGATCTACGACGGCTATCCGGACGTCTCGCTTGAGATGGTGGAGAACAGGACCTTCGACGGTCGACTCCAGCTGCTCGAGTACATCCCCACGGTGCTCAGCGGTCCGCCGGGGACCGGTCGGGCATGAGCTCCGAAAGGAAATGGTCGTGAACTCGACGATCTTGGTGACGGGCGGGACCGGCACCCTTGGACGCCTCGTGGCATCGCGCCTGCCTTCGGCTACTTCGCGCCATGGTCAAGCTTCCGGTCCTTCCAGTGCCGAAGGGCTTCCGATTCCAGCGGGTCCGGCTCAACTTCCCGAATCGTCAGCGGCCGGGGGGTGCAGTGCGGCGTGCCTGGCCCGCGCCGCCGGCTCAATGGAGTCCACAGCATAGGGTTTGGTGGCCGAGCGCTGCAGCGGAAGACGCAACCGCACCTGATAAGCGCCGCTCCGGAACTTGGCGCGGGGATCCATCTGGATAACCAGGAGTGGCTCCTGGCGGGAGGCGTCCACCCGCAGCAACATTCCGTGCCGAAGACCATCGACGAGCAGCGGGGTGGCCGGCTCTACCGCGGTCTGCTTGAGCCGATGCTGATATTTCGGCCCAGCCGCGAGGAACAGGACTCCATGGGAGAAGCCGACGACTCGCAACGGGATTACCATGTCAGGCTGCCGAGTGGGCCTGGGTTGCTCTTCGTGTTCCCCGGTTAAGGGTCCCGTGACCGTCTTCAACGAGCGATCGCATTCCTGGCACCTGGCCCGTGTGCCGACGTCGGCCAAGAGGGTCACAAGCAGCCCTCGCGGGGCGCTGCTCCATTTGTCGGCCACAACGGGGCACCACGCGGGGTGGTACTCCTTGCCGTTCTTCATTACATAGACCTGATCCTCGCCGAGGAGGGGCTTGCCCTCCCGCCGGGCGGCAGGCTCGACAGGTTTGAGAGGGCCGAGGCCCTTGGCGTTCGCGCTTCCTGCGTCGCCGCCCTTGAGGTACGTGCGGATCCATGGAGTGAGTGGTCGTTTCGGGCTGGGAATTGCGGGGCCTTCCTGTGCGGAGGGAGTGTTCCTTCCCTCAGTTCCCCCTACCTAGCTTGATGGCTTATCGCCCAAGTCGCCAGTCCGAGCGCCGTATCCCCTCACCAGACGCTCCCCCTTGACTTTTCCCTTAGGGGAAGGTGCCAAGGTGGAACGCATTCAAGAAGGGGGAAGAGCATGGCAAGAACCAAAGTAGTCACGGACGCGTCCTTCGACGCCGAAGTGCTGAAGTCAGCCAAACCCGTCGTCGTGGAATTCTGGGCGGCTTGGTCGGGACCCTGCACCAGGCTTACCCCGGTCCTTGAACAGCTCGCCGTCGAATACGCCGACAAAATCGACGTTGTGAAAGTCATTGTCGATGAGAATCCCGAAACCGCGGGTGTCTTCGGGATTAGCTCTGTTCCGTCGGTGTTCTTGTTCAAGGACGGTGAACGAAGAATCTCCGTGATCGGCGCCGGGGCGAAGCGGTACTTCGAAATGGAATTCGCTGAATACTTGCGCTAGTCCTGCTTCACCCCATGGGCGCCTTCCCCTACAGTGGGAGGTCAATGGGGGATGACGGGGTGCATGGTGCGAATCGGTGAAGCCGCCCAAGCGGCGGGTGTGTCGAGCAAGGCCTTGAGGTTCTATGAAGAGCACGGGCTGTTGCCGGCTGCGAAACGCTCCGCCAACGGATATCGCGATTACACAAGCGAAACCATCAACAGGCTCGACTTCATTCGCCGCGGTCGCGCCGCAGGACTGGCCTTGGCACAGATCCGCGAAATCCTGCTTCTCCGGGATGCGGGCCGCGCCCCTTGTACCCATGTGCGCGACCTCCTGGCCGGTCAGTTGGCCGACCTCGACGCACAAATCGCCGAACTCGTCGCGCTGCGCGCCACCGTGGCCGATTTCCACGCCGTCGCGGCTGCTGCGGACCCGGAGGCGTGCGACGCCGCCCGGATCTGCAGCTACATCTGAAAGACTGCATCAAAACAGGCAGTCCCTACGAGCGGGAGGCCTTGTCCATGGCAACTCGATACGGCCGAGGCATTGCCGCCGCGGCAGCCAGGCGCCAACGCCGGGTGGGCCGCCCAACCGCGGTCATTGTCTGACCCACCTATGATTGTCCCAAGGGCACGGATCGGTCCCATTCATCCGGCTCCCTGAATCGACACATGTTGGTGAGTGAAGTGAAGCGATTCCTCGTGACCCTGCTGGCCGCGGCCCTGTGGTTGTGCGGATGCGCCGGTCCGGGAGGTCAGGACGCGGGGCATACCGGTGTTGTCACCGGCGTTGTCCTGACCGCCCCGGTATGTCCCGTCGAACGTGTCGGTCAGGAGTGTCCGCCGCGCCCCGTCTCAGGCGCCGCGGTTGTCGCCTTGGACGGTGACGCTGTCCGGGGCTCGACACGGACCGACGGCGCCGGAGCCTTCCATCTCACGCTGCCTGACGGTCGTTACGTGATCAAGGCGAGCAATATCGGCGGTTACCATTCGACGGCGACCGAGCCGGCGGTCATCTCGGAGATCCCCGTTCATGTCACGCTGGTTGTCGACAGCGGGATTCGCTAAGCGAGCTACTCGGCTGACGGTCGTTTTCGTTGTTGTTTCGTCGCCGCCCGGTGTTCCTTTGCGACCCGGTGCCGGCGCTTCGAGCTCCGGGTGGGTTTGCTCGCCCGTCGGGCAGCCGCTTCGGGAGCAAGACCCTCCGCCACGAGGCGCGAGAGCTTGGCCAGTGCGATTTCGCGATTCCGCAACTGGGATCGCTGCTCGGAGGCGGCCACGGTGATCACCCCGGCGATGAGACGGGGTCCAAGACGCGTGACCAGCAGCAGCCGTTGGTCATCGGAAAGCGCTGCCGAGTCGGCGACATTCCATGACAGTTCGACGCGGCTGTCCGAGGTGTTGACGTGTTGACCGCCAGGCCCTGACGAGCGGGAGAACCGCCAGCCGAGTTCCGACGTCGGAATCGTGAGCGCAGGCGACACTTCGAGATCCATGCTGCAAGCGTTTCACGATATCGGCGGGAACAAAGCCCGCAGTGTGCTTCTCAGCTTCCGGAGGCCTTCGCCGCTTTGATGGCGGCTTTGGCAGCCTGCTTGTTGGCGCGAACTTTTCTCAGCGACTCCGGATCCACGATGTCGGCGACAGAAAGAAAAGCGCTCTCCTGGCCGTAGGCGCCGGCAGCCTCGCGCCAACCTTGTGCCTGGAGTCCGCGCTGCTTCCCGAGCAGTGCCAGGAAGATTTTTGCCTTTTGCTCTCCGAAGCCGGGCAACTCCTTCAACCTGCGGAGCACCTCCTGGCCGTCTGGGTTGTCCTGGGTCCAGATGGCCGTTGCGTCTCCATTCCAATCGTGCTGAACGGTCGCGGCGAGATCCTGGACGCGGCCGGCCATCGAGCCGGGGAAACGGTGGACGGATGGACGCTCCTTGAAGACCTCAACGAAACCCGCAGGGTCATATTCGGCGATTGCGGCAGGGGACATGGATCCGATGCGCGTCCGGATCTTTTCGGGTCCGGCAAACGCAGACTCCATGGTCACCTGTTGGTCTAGCAGCATGCCGATGAGAAGTGCGAACGCGTCGTCGCTGAGCAGTTGGTCGGCGGCGGGGTCGCCGGTAATGTGCAGTTCCATGCGCCCATCCTCCCACCTGCTTTGATTCGCGTCATGGTGGCCGACTCAGCACCCTGATTCCGTCTTGGTCTGTCAGCTCCCCGGCAACTCGCGCCGTTCGAGTGTCTGCCCATAGGGCACGTCCCGGCTGATTGCGACGGTGTACCTGGTGAATCCGTGCTGCGTAACGAGGATCCCGTGACGGTGCTCCCTGACGGCGTGTTCGCGGGCGATTTCGACGGCGGTGTTCAGGTCGTTCTCGATGGTGTCAGGGTCGTGGGCGGTGATTTCCAGGACGACGTCAGAGTGGCGTTTGATCATCGTGGGCTCTTTCTCGGTGGGAAGTACCGGGCTCTCAGCGGTCACGGGCTTCCGGGCCGGGCGCGCCCGGGGAGGCGGAAGGCGGTAGTTCGAGAGGGGCTGCCCGGCATTCGGTGATGGGGCGGTTGCTGGCCGTAGAATCCGGCGGGCTTGATCGGCGGAAGGATTTTCCTGCGGATCTGTAGCCAGTGTGGATGATCGGCGGCTCGGGCACAAGTTGAAATGCCGAAAAAGTTGGCCGTGTCGACGAGTTGCATTCGCGGAGGTAAAGACGCGTGAGCGGGTGTCTGGCTGTCCTAGGACCGGGAGGGCCACGCGCCAGAGGTGGCTTGTGCCCTAGTGTCGAGTCAAGACCGCCGAGCTATATCGAGGGAGTACCGATGAGAATTGCAGTGACGGGTGGAAGTGGAAAACTGGGCCGGCATGTCGTGCGCCGGCTCAGCGGGGACGGGCACCAGGTGTTGAACCTGGACCGTGCGGGCGAACGGAGCCCCGGTCTGGCGATCGTCGACCTGCGTGACTATGGCCAGGTGCTGGATGTGTTCCTGGGGCTGGACGACCGGCACAGTGGCTTCGACGCCGTCGTGCATCTGGGGGCCATTCCAGCCCCCGGCATCGTCCCGGATGTGGCGACGTTCGAGAACAACATGCTGTCCACGTACAACGTCTTCCAGGCGGCCCGCCGGGCCGGCATCAAGAAGGTTGTCTACGCCTCAAGTGAGACGGTGCTGGGACTGCCGTTCGACGTCGACCCTCCGTACATCCCGGTGGATGAGGAATACCCGGCGCGGCCGGAAAGCACCTATTCGCTCGTGAAGCATTTGGAAGAGCAGATGGCCATCGAGTTGACGCGCTGGGACCCCGAGCTGAGCATCGTGGGGCTGCGGTTCTCCAACGTCATGGACGCGGAAGACTACGAACGGTTTCCGTCCTTCGACTCCGACGCCAGGCTGCGCAAGTGGAACCTTTGGGGTTACATCGATGGCCGCGACGGGGCACAGGCTGTGGCCCGTGCCCTTGAAAACGGCAAGCCGGGGTTCGAAGCATTCATCATCGCGAACGCGGACACGGTCATGAGCCGGTCCAGCGCCAGCCTGGCTTCAGAGGTATTCCCCGACGTGAAGGTGACCAAGGATCTGGAAGAGCACGAGACCATGCTCTCCATCGATAAGGCCAGGCGACTCCTGGGCTTCGAGCCTGAACACACTTGGCGCACCTACCATTCGAACCGCACCACCCCCGTCGAGGATTGAGGAACAGCATGCAATACCGCACTTTGGGCAACAGCGGCGCAGTGGTTTCGAACTACGCGCTCGGAACCATGACATTCGGTGCCGAAGCTACCGAGGAAACGTCCCACGCCATCCTGGACAGCTACGTCGCCGCCGGCGGCAACTTCATTGACACCGCCGATGTTTACAGCGCCGGTGTATCGGAAGAGATCATCGGCCGTTGGCTGGCCGAACGGCCCGATGCTCGGGACCGCGTGGTGCTGGCCACCAAGGGCCGCTTCCCCATGGGGACGGCGCCGAACGACGTCGGAACCTCGCGACGCCACCTCACGCGGGCGTTGGACGACTCGCTGCGCCGCCTGGGCGTGGAGCAGATCGACCTCTACCAAATGCACGCGTGGGACCCCATCACACCGTTGGAGGAGACGCTGCGCTTCCTGCACGACTCCGTCAGCAGCGGCAAGGTCGCCTACTACGGTTTTTCCAACTTTCTGGGGTGGCAATTGACCAAGGCCGTCCACATCGCCAAGGCCTTTGGCTGGAGCGCACCGGTGACCTTGCAGCCGCAGTACAGCCTGCTGGTGCGTGAGATCGAATCGGAGATCGTTCCGGCTTCGCTGGATGCGGGCATCGGGCTGCTGCCGTGGTCTCCCTTGGGCGGCGGTTGGCTCTCCGGCAAGTACAAGCGCGACGTGCCGCCCACCGGTGCGACCCGCCTGGGTGAAAACCCGGAACGCGGCATGGAAGCGTGGCGGGCCCGCAACGATGACCCCCGCACCTGGGACGTCATCGGGACAGTGGAAAAGATTGCAGCGGACCATGGCGTCAGCGCCTCCCAGGTTGCACTGGCCTGGCTGGCGGACCGGCCGGCTGTGACCTCCGTGATCCTCGGCGCCCGCACGACGGAACAGCTGGCGGACAACCTGGCCGCGGCAGAGCTGGAACTCGGCCCCGAGGAAACCGGCCGGCTCACCGAGGCCAGCCAACCGCGCGTCGGCGTCTATCCGTACGGTCCGATGGCGCAGAACCAGCGCAGCCGGAAGATCGAGGGCGGAAGATAGAGGTCCATTGCCCACGAGGCGGGACAGGCGTTGAATGTGGCTTATGGTCGACTGGGT
>FSUT01000258.1_pt1 | contig 10739 bp, 9 predicted proteins | sample 1637481 | NCBI WGS metagenome assembly FSUT01 (sample SAMEA3914816, study PRJEB12502) | metagenome | biome: forest; material: soil | place: USA | collected 2011-09-16 | depth 0.3 m | reverse complement strand
GCTTCTTCCTTGCTGCGCCCGAGGACTTTCTGCTGCGGGAAGCTGATGTTCTTGAGTGCGGACATGTGCGGGAACAGGTTGAAGGACTGGAACACCATGCCCACCGTGCGCCGAAGGGCCGCGAGATCCCGGCTGTTGACGTCCTTGCCCGGCTCAATGGTGTGCTGGGCTACCTGGATGGTTCCGGAATCCGGCCGCTCCAGGAGGTTGATGCACCGCAGGAAGGTGCTCTTGCCTGCGCCGGAGGGGCCGATAAGGGCTGTGACAGTTCCTGGCTCGACGTGCAAGGAAACATCGTCAAGCACGATGTGGTCGCCGTAGCGCTTCGAGATGTTGTCCAGCTTGATGCCGAAACGGGGCGCGATCCTGCCGTCTGCGATTTCTGAAAGGGTCATAGTGATCTTCCATGTGGGGAGCAAGTGAAACATCGGCGATGTGGTCCATGTCACGTGATATGTGAAATGGTACATGACACTGCGGAAGGATGGAAGAGCTATTTTGAGTCCCCCAGGCACCTTCGCTCCCGATTCGGGGCTCTGGCCAGCGTCGGTCTGGCCGCGGCCTTCCGCGAACTGCTCCGCAAGAGCGATTTTCCGCTCGGGTCAGAAGGAAGTATTTGAGCATAAGACACCCCTTGACGTGAGGTGAGTCATAGTTCTAATCTTCATTTAGTCGTAAATAAAGGAGAATACAAATGGTTCGGCCGAGCGGCAACGCTGACGTTACGCGGTCTGCGATCCTGGCATTTCTTGGTACCTCCGGGGGTGCGTCCCGGGCTGACTTGGCAAGGGCACTTGGCGTCTCCCCGGCTCTCATGACCCAGCTCATCAAAGATCTCATCGCGGATGGCCTCGTGAGGGAGTTGTCGATGTCTCCCTCCAGCGGCGGTCGTCCTGCACGGATGCTGGGCCTGGCCACCGCTGCAGGGCGGGTGGTGGGTATGAAGATCTCGAAGGATCATGTTGCCTTCGTTGAAACGGAACTTAGCGGGCATGTCGTCCGGTCCGGCAATAGCGCATACGACGCTTCCTCGATCACATCGCTTTCCGACGTCGTCTCACTCGTTGATTCATTCGTTGGCGAAGACCGTGTCACCCCCCTTCTGGGAATAGGTGTCGGTGTTCCGGGATCGGTGGACGCGCAAGGTAGTGGTGTTGTTGATTCAAGCCTCCTGGGCTGGCGGCAGGTACCACTTGGAGCGGTTCTGAGCCGGGAACTCCATGTTCCGGTCCTCGTGGAGAACAATGTCAACGCCCTCGCTGTAGCCGAACGGCTCTATGGGTCAGGCCGTGAGCATGGCGAGTTTCTGGTTGTGACGATCGGCGAAGGCGTGGGCGCGGGATTTGTCACCGGCGGTGCGGTCGTGCGCGGCAGCAGGGGCGGCGCCGGCGAAATCGGTCACATACCCGCAGTTGCGGATGGACCTCTTTGCACCTGCGGGAACCACGGATGCATTGAGGCCCTGATTGGGGAAAAGACACTTGTCACGCATGCGCGGCAATCCGGAATCATTTCGTCATCAGAGACCATGGCAGATCTGCAAGAGCGTGCAAATGACGGTGACCCCCGCGCCCAAGATATTTTCCGGGGAGCCGGTCAGCCGCTGGGTCGAATCGTCGCTGGTCTCGTCCAGATCCTGGATCCGGAGATTGTGATCGTCAGCGGGGAGGGAACCCGTGGATGGCGCCACTGGGCAGCGGGATTCGAACGATCATTCCGGGGTGCCCTGACGGCAGACCGCCGGAGTATCCCCGTGATCGTCGAGTCCTGGGACGACGAGGCCTGGGCGCGTGGAGCCGCTGCGCTCGTGGCGTCTGCGCCCTTCTATAGCGAAGAAAGTTCGGGTGAACAGGGGAGACAGGTTCGTGCCCGGCTTACTCATGTACCCGCGGAGGTAGGAGGATTGTGACCGCCCTACAAGACTCGAGGTCCGGCAGCCCCGGACCCGCGGCAACAACGAAGCGCTACCGAGGACCCGGGATTCGGCGTCAAGCCACCGGTACGCGTCTCAAATACGGGCTTACTGTTGCGGTTTTCCTCATCCCGAGCGCGCTGCCACTGTTGTTCTTCACGATCATTCCCATGTTTTCCGCGTTCTGGATCAGCCTGAACCAATGGAATCTAGTCGGCCCGATGAAATGGGTGGGCCTCGGGAACTACAGCAAGCTCATCGGCGACCCTGGCACGCAGGGCGCCTTTCTGCACACTGTCTACTACATCGTCGGATACCTGCCGCTTGTGTACATCGGCGGCCTGGCCATAGCGCTTGCCCTCAATTCCCGGATCAGGGGACGCAGCATGATGCGCGGCCTTTACTTCCTCCCGGTGGTGACCAGCTGGATCGTCGTTGCACTCGTCTGGCGTTGGCTACTGAATCCCAGCACGGGAATCGTCAACTGGCTGCTTGGACTCATCGGCGTGACAGGGCCGGGATGGTGGACAGATCCGGCATGGTCCATGCCTTCGATCATCGTGGCTTCGGCGTGGAAGGACCTTGGCTTTGTCATGGTGATTCTGCTCGCCGGCCTCCAAGCCATTCCGGAGGACCTGTATGAAGCTGCGACCGTCGACGGCGCCGGCCGGTGGAGGCGGCTGTTCAGCATTACGCTTCCCATGCTTTCCCCCTCGACCTTCTTTGTCATTGTGTTGTCGCTGATCAACGGATTCCAGGTCTTTGACCAGGTCTATGCCATGACCGGAGGCGGCCCCAACAACTCTTCCCAGGTGGTGGTTGAGCAGATCTACGACCTCACGTTCCGCTACGGCAGGGCCGGTGAAGCCTCGGCTCTGTCATGGCTACTGTTCCTTTTCATCCTGGTCATCACTCTGATTCAGGTGCGCGGTCAAAAGAAATGGGTGCACTATGCGTAAGCAGCGTCCCTCGATCACCCTGAACATCCTCGTCCTCGTTGGCGCCCTCATGATGGTCTTCCCTTTTCTCTGGGCGTTCGTAACGTCCATCAGCCCCGGCGCAGGCCTCTCCGCGACACCGCAACTTATCCCGGAGAATCCTTCACTGGCCGCATACGCTCAGCTGCTCCAACGGCTCCCGTTTGCCCAGATCGTGCTCAACAGCCTGATCCTTGCCATCCTCACCACGGTGTTCCAGCTTGTCACCAGCTCACTGGCCGCCTACGTCTTTTCCAGGATGCCGTTCAAAGGGCGCAACGCGGTGTTCGCCGTGTATCTGGCGACCATGATGATCCCGATGCAGGTGCTGGTCGTCCCGTTGTTTGTGGAAATGAAGAGCCTGGGCCTTATCGATACCTATCTCGGCGTATTGATGCCGGGGATCGCCAGCGCCTTCGGAGTGTTCCTCCTGCGGCAGGCAATGAATTCTGTGCCGCAGGACCTGGACCAGGCCGCGACATTGGATGGTGCTGGCCACTTCCGGATCTTCGGCCTCATCGTTCTGCCCTTGGTGCGTCCGGCGCTGGCGACACTGACGGTGTTCGCGTTCCTCAACAGCTGGAACAGCTTCCTTTGGCCGCTGATTATCCTGCGCACCCCCGCAATGAAAACCCTTCCCGTGGCGCTGGCAGGACTGCAAGGCCAGTACACGACCCAGTGGGACATCGTCATGGCCGGATCTGTGGTCAGCGTCCTTCCAATGCTTGCCCTCTATATCTTCACCCAGAAGTACATCATCCAAGGGGTTGCGGGCACCGGACTCAAATAGACCGGATCGACCAGTTTCCTCACCTATCAATGGAGATACACATGAACAAGAAGCCCCTGGCATCGCTGGGTCTAGCTCTCACCGCAATCCTGGCCCTGTCCGGCTGTGGAACGGCGGCAAGCTCAAATGGTTCAAGCACCGAAAAAGTAACCATCAAATACTCAAACTTCATCTCGAACGGAGGCAACGAAAAGAACCTGGACACCATCGTTCAGGCCTTCGAAAAGGCCAACCCGAACATCACCGTCCAGGTCACTACCTTGCCTTACAAGGACTACGCCACGGCGCTCCAGACAGACCTGGCCGCTGGGACCCAAGCCGATACTTTCGATATCGAATACGCGAACCTGCGCTCCTACGTGGCCAGTGGGGCTGTCGCTCCCCTCGACGGAGTTGACGGTTCCAAGTACAAGCAGTCCCTGCTGCAGTCCTACCAGTCAGACGGCAAGCAGTACGCGCTGCCCAGTTCCTTCTCCGACGTCGTCCTCTACTACAACAAGGCGCTCTTCGACGCCGCCAAGGTCGCCTACCCCACGTCCAGCTGGACATGGGCTGATGAAACGGCTGCAGCAAAGAAAATCACGGACAGCGCCACGGGTGTCTACGGGGACTACCAGAGCGTGAGCTTCTACGAGTTCTACAAAGCACTGGCCCAAACCGGCGGCAAATTCCTCAACGACGACGGCAAATCGGTCGCCTTCAATTCGCCCCAGGGCATCAAAGCTGCCGAATGGCTGGCAGGTAAGAGCGGAACCACCATGCCTACACCCGCGCAAGGCGCCGGAACCCCGGACTTCGACACGAAACTGTTCAAGGACGGCAAACTTGGCATGCTCCACAGCGGCATCTGGGTGGCCAGCAGTTTCACCGATTCACCCAAGAGCTGGGACATCGTCGTCGAACCCGGAGACACGCAGAAGGCAAGCGCGGAGTTCTCCAACGCCATTGGGGTATCCGCCAACTCCAAGAACAAGGCCGCAGCCCAGAAATGGGCCGAATACATGACCAGCTCAGACGTCATGGCACAGACCCGCATCAGCGCAGCATGGGAACTCCCCGCCACCTCCGATGACTCAGTCCTGAAGCCCTATCTCGCAAAGGACAAGCCGGCAAACCGCAAGGCCATCTTCGACGCCCTTGACAACGTCGCCCTCCCGCCGGTCATCGGCGACAACCAGCAAAAAATGGTCGACATCATCACCAACGCTCTCGGCGAAGTCGAAGCGAAGCGCTCCAGCGCGGCCGATGCCCTGAAGGGCGCCGCGGACCAAATCAACGCTCTGGTGAAATAAACCGGGCACAGTCCGAACAAAGCCGGTGAGCGGGCCGCGGTAACACCGTGAGCTGCCGGCACCGCGACCCGCTCACCATCTGAAAGAGAAGCCAATGACAATGCAAGGTTCAACGGTGACGCCCAACGGAGATCCCGCTGTCCGTTCGATAGTCCAATCCGGCATCCGGCTCATCCTGGAACGGCAGACACCTGGGGGCGCCTACCCGGCGAGCCCGTCGTTTTCCGCCTATGCCGGGTACTGCTGGTTCCGCGACGGCTCGTACATCGCTGACGCCATGTCCGCGGCCGGGCACATCGAATCCGCCGAACGGTTCTTCGACTGGTGCTCGAGAGCCTTGACTTCCCGTTCGGAGAGGATCCGCCGTATCGTGGCTGAAAGCCTGGCCGGCAGGCCAGTGGCCGGTGATCAAATGCTGCCCACGCGTTTCACTCTCGACGGCGCCGAAGGAAACGATGACTGGTGGGATTTCCAGCTCGACGGATACGGCACCTGGCTTTGGGCCTTGGCTGAGCACAGCGCTCGCCATGACCGGCCACTTGAACGCTGGGCCGAGGCCATTGCCCTCACGATCGACTATCTTTCTGCCTCCTGGGAACGGCCCTGCTATGACTGGTGGGAAGAGTCGGCCCAACACGTGCACGTGAGCACTCTGGGCTGCATCGCCTCCGGATTGGCCAGCATCGCCCGAACGGGTCTGATCGAGGAGTCACTCTCAGAACAGGCCACCTCGATCGCGGACCAGATCTGCCGACGAGTCCAAGATGAAGGTGTCCGGGACAACCATCTGACGAAGTGGCTGGGAACAGACACGGTAGACGCCAGTCTCCTCTCCCTGATTGCGCCGATGAGTTTCCTCCCGCCGCACAGTCCCTTGGGAGCAGGGACCATAGAGGTCATAGAAGAACGGCTCACCGTCGACAGTGGAGTTCACCGGTATCTCGCAGACACCTACTACGGCGGCGGCCAATGGCCTTTGCTCAGTTGCTTCCTCGGCCTGGCCCAGGCCGCTTCCGGAAACCGAACCAGAGCCTATGAGCTCCTGGAATGGGCCGCGTCGACCGCCGGCGCGAACGACGAACTTCCCGAACAGGTTGAGCATCACCTTCTTGACCCCGATTATCTTCAACCCTGGAACGAGCGCTGGGGGTCCTCGGCAAACCCGCTGTTGTGGAGCCACGCGATGTTCATCCGTCTCGCCATAGCCCTCGGTGTCCCGTACGACACCATCGATTCCACTCCGGCTCCAGCAGCGAAAGAGAGCGCTAAATGATCCGTCACAAGCCATCCGGTTCCGGCCATCCCTATGTGGACGACACCGATCAGCGCAGCCCGTCCCATCCAGTCGCAGGGCAGCCTGTCACCCTGGGCGTGCGAACCTCCCCGGAACTGACCGAAGTGATCTGCGAGCTCGAAGTCACCGGCCGCGACGGCACCGTCACGAAAACGACCGAAACCCTCACACGAGTACCGGCGGCTTCGCGCGGACAGGTCATTGATGGCGGCCACCTAGCATCCGCCCAGGCCAAACTCGCCCGTTCAGCCAGCGGCTGGCAGATAACCCTTGGGCCGGCAGGGCCGCAGACCATATACAAGTACCGCTTCACGGCGCAGACCCGCGACGGCGGGACGGAAAAGACGCGGTGGTTCAGCTATAGTGCCGCCACGTGGACTCCCGCCAGCCAGGCTGTTGCCGTCATTGGGCCAGACCGTGTGATCGCCGGCTCCGTTGAGGTGTTACATGATGGTGTCCGGCCTTTGCGTGTTCGTTTCGCTCTCCCCTTGGCCTCGAACGAGCGCGTCACCGGCTTTGGAGAACGCTTTGATGCCCTCGATCACCGCGGGACCAAGCTGGACGCGGTCGTCTTCGAGCAATACAAGAGCCAAGGTGCAAACCGGAGAACTTACTTGCCGATGCCCTTCGCCCACATAGTTGGAGGCGATGGTTGGGGATTCCACGTCGAAACTTCCCGGCGGACCTGGTACGACATCGGCGCCTCGGACGAAAACCGCCTCGTCATTGAAGCCGAGGTCGGCCCCGAGCCCCTGAACGGGGACACTCTTCTGAACCTGAGGTTCTTCGAAGGAACGCCGACGGCGGTCCTGAAGTCTTTCCTGTCCGTCGCCGGCAGCGCCAAGGAGTTGCCCGATTGGGTGTTCAAGCTCTGGGCCAGCGGTAACGAGTGGAATACCCAGGCAGAAGTCATGCGACAGATGGATCGGCACCGGGACACCCGGATTCCGGTCGGATCCGTCGTCGTCGAAGCGTGGAGCGACGAGTCTACATTCACTGCGTTCCGCGACGCTGAATACGAGCCGAATCCCGATGGTTCACCCCACCGTCTCAGCGACTTCACCTTCCCGGAGCATGGTGCCTGGCCGGATCCGAAGGCCATGGTCGATGACCTTCATGCCCGGGATATCCGGGTGGTTCTGTGGCAGATTCCGCTTATCAAAATGCGGCCCCATCCTCAAGGACAAGTTCGGTTCGACGCTGAAGCCGCGGTTCGTGAAGGGCGGCTCATCCGTGAGGAGGCCCCGGATGGCAGCTTGCGTCCCTACCGTAACCGAGGATGGTGGTTCCCGCTCAGCCTGATGCCGGACCTGACCGATCCGGAAGCCGCCCGATGGTGGACGGCGAAGCGACGCTATCTCGTCGAGGAAATCGGCATCGACGGGTTCAAGACGGACGGTGGAGAACACGCCTGGGGCGAGGAGCTCCAGTATCTGAACGGAATGCGCGGAGATGAAGGAAACAACCTCTTCCCGGTCGCCTATTCAAGAGCTTATGGCGATCTGCTTGAATCCGCAGGAAAGGCCCCCGTAACCTTCAGCCGCGCCGGATTCACCGGTTCCCAGGCACACGGAGCATTCTGGGCCGGGGATGAGAATTCCACATGGGATGCATTCCGTTGGTCCCTGTTTGCCGGACTCTCCGCGTCAGCATGCGGAGTCCTGTATTGGGGCTGGGACTTCGCGGGCTTCTCTGGCGACGTGCCGAGCGCGGAACTTTACCTGCGGTCAGCCGCCGCAGCAGTCTTCGTGCCCATCATGCAGTATCACTCCGAGTTCAACCACCACCGGAAGCCATCGAGGGATCGCACTCCGTGGAACATCCAGGAAAGAACCGGGGACGAAACTGTCATCCCTGTCTTCCGTGAACTCGTCGAACTGCGCGAACGCCTCATTCCCTACCTGGCTGAGCAAGCCCGCAGGGCTATCGACACCGGAACCCCCCTCATGCGCCCGCTGTACTTCGACTACAGCAAAGACGAAGAGGTATGGAAGCACCCCTTGCAATGGATGCTCGGTGAAGACCTTCTTGTTGCTCCCGTCACCGACGAGGGAGTCCGCAGCTGGACGGCCTACCTTCCCGGCGGCAACTGGGTCGATGCCTGGACGGGAGAAGCATACGCCGGCCAGCAAACCGTCGAAGTATCCGCGCCACAGAACCGCGTTCCTGTCTTCGTGAGGGCGGAAGCCTGGGACGAGATGAAGGGCGTTTTCACCCCAAAGGCCTGACGAGACCCGGAAGGGGCCGGACGACATATCCAACCTCGCCAACCTCCGGGGTCTGCCCCCGGACACCCGACTCGAAGGAAGTCCTTGGAATACAGAAAACTTGGTCGAAGCGGCATGTATGTCAGCGAGATCGCATACGGCAACTGGCTAACGCACGGATCGCAGATTGGCGACGACTCCGCAACGCAGTGCGTGCATGCTGCCCTAGACGCCGGCATCAGCACTTTCGACACCGCCGACGCATACGCGGAAACCCGGGCCGAGGCCGCCCTCGGCTCGGCGCTTGCCGGAGTCCGGCGGGAAAGCGTGGAGATTTTCACCAAGGTGTATTTCCCCACAGGCTCGGGAAAGAACGATCGCGGACTCTCCCGGAAACACGTCATGGAAGCCATCGATGGAAGCCTCCACCGGCTCAAAACAGACTACGTGGACCTCTACCAAGCACACCGATTCGACTACGAAACACCCCTCGAGGAGACGATGCAGGCTTTCGCCGACGTCGTGCGTGCCGGCAAAGCCCACTACATCGGCGTCTCCGAATGGACAGTGGACGAGATCCGGTCAGCGGCGGCCCTGGCAACGGAACTCAACATCGGGCTGGTCTCCAACCAGCCCCAATACAACATGCTGTGGCGAGTTGTTGAACCTGAAATCATGCCGGCCAGTGAAGAGCTTGGGATAAGCCAGATCGTGTGGTCCCCCCTCGCCCAAGGAGTCCTCACGGGCAAATATTCACCAGGAAAGGGCGTCCTTGCCGGTTCCCGCGGTGCCGATGAAAACGGCGGCAAGGACACAATGGCTAAGTGGCTGAGCGAGGACGTTCTCACCAGAGTCCAGCGCCTTCAGCCCCTGGCAGAAGGCGCAGGAATTCCGCTAGGAACCCTCGCCCTGGCGTGGGTTCTTCAAAACCCGAACGTATCCACCGCCATCATCGGTGCGTCCAAACCGGAGCAGATCAAGGAAAACGCGAAGGCAGCCGGGCTCACGCTTGAGGATGCACTCCTGAAGGAGATCGACGAAATCCTCGAGCCCGTCATCGAACGTGACCCCGGGAAGGTCGACATATGTCCCAGCCGGCCTTAGGCACTCTCAGCACAGCAACGATAACTTGCGGCCGGCCCGTGCAGGATCAACGAATCGGAACAACATGCCTATCAACATGACAAATGCCGGCCATTTCATCGGCGTTGACATCGGTGGCACCGGCGTCAAGGGCGGGATCGTCAACCTCGAAAAGGGCGAGATCCTGGGGGCTGCGTCCGTCTAGCCACGCCCCAACCGGCTGATCCAGAATCCGTCGGCGATGTTGTTCGGCAGCTCGTGGACGAACTCACCGCAGGAAGCGATGCAGGACGTGATTCAACTGTTGGCGTAACCTTTCCGGGCATCGTCCAGCACGGCACGTCCCGATCAGCGGCAAACATGGACAGGACCTTCATCGATTTCGACATCGGCACCCATTTCTCCGATCGCATTCGGCGGCCAGTCGCCGTCCTGAACGACGCCGACGCCGCAGGACTCGCGGAAGCCCGCTACGGCGCTGGCAAGGGAACGCGCGGCACGGTTTTGGTCATTACCCTGGGCACCGGGATCGCATCAGCCCTGATTTTCGACGGAAACGTCGTGCCCAATGTCGAGCTCGGTCACATTTCCATCGATGGTCACGACGCTGAAACCAGAGCATCCGCCGTCGCCCGTGAACGTGACGGATTGGGCTGGCAAGAATACAGCGTCCGCTTGCAACGGTACCTTTCTGAACTTGACTTCATGTTCTCGCCCGAACTCATCATTGTGGGCGGAGGCATTTCCCAAAAAGCCGACGAATACTTGCCTCACCTTAACCTGAGGACCCCCGTCGTTCCCGCGAAGCTCAGGAACGAGGCCGGCATCGTTGGCGCCGCCATCCAGGCTGCGTCAGCCACATGCGACCGGACTGCCCATTACGCGCTATCGACGCGAGCAGCTGCGCCGCCGATTCGGAACTCTCAGGTCTCGGAATCAGTGCAGCCAGCGCTAAGAATGTGAACTGTAAGGCGGGCAGAGGTGGCAGACTTCGGCCATGAGTATCGGGCATTGGTGGCCGAAGCTGAAACCGTCGACCCAGACATGGCTGATCGAGAACACTGCCCTATCCCGTCCGCTTAACCGCCGCAAGAATGGCCTCGCCGAGTTCAATCGGCTTGGTGAACTGGGGCCAGTGTCCGGTGGGCAGATCCATGAATTCGACATCGTTGATGCGCGCGAGC
>FSUT01000278.1_pt1 | contig 10907 bp, 8 predicted proteins | sample 1637481 | NCBI WGS metagenome assembly FSUT01 (sample SAMEA3914816, study PRJEB12502) | metagenome | biome: forest; material: soil | place: USA | collected 2011-09-16 | depth 0.3 m | reverse complement strand
ATGTGGCGGCGGCCCAGCACGGCGGGGTGCGGGTTGGCGAAGTAGGTGGGCATGTCCAGTCCTGCCACCGCGGAGTAGTCGCGCACGCCGCCGTCGGTGATGATGGCTGCGGCGCCGCGCATCTGGGCGCGGAGCGCGAGGATGTCCCCCACCGTACCGGTGCCCTTTTCGCCCCGGGCTTCCATGACCAGGATTTCGCCCTCGTTCACGGAATCGATGGCCCTTTTCTGGGCGTTGAACCCGCCGCCGTGGGTCTTGAAAAGATCCTCCCGGTTGGGAACGTAGCGAAGTGTACGGGCCAGCCCGACAACGCGGCGGTCCGGGCGGGTGGCCTGCAGGCCATCAATGCTGACGTTGTTCAGTCCACGCTTGCGCAGCTGGGAAGACAGCGTGGCCGTCGCAATGCTTTCGAGTTTCTTCTTCAACTCGGGGGTCAGCACAGCTGCCGGATCCGGCAACGCGGCCGCTGTGGACCCGTAGGCCGCCGTCAGAGTGGCCGGGTCGACGCGAGGCAGAGCGCCAGGGCCGGCAAGTTCTCCCGCAAGGGCAACAATGCGGTTGCTCAGCCGTTCAGAGGTGACACCGCTGCTGTGGCTGACCTCGACTTCGACTTTGTCCCCAGGCTGGACGACCGTTGATCCGCGCGGTGTACCTGTAAGGATGATGTCGCCAGCGTGCAGGGTCATGATCCGGGACAGATCAGCGATAAGGAAAGGGAAGCTGAAGGCTAGGTCTTCGTCGAGCCGCGCGTCCTGAACAAGTTCCCCGTTAATCCAGCCACGAAGGTGGAAGCCATCCGAACCAAGTTCTTGCGCCTTAAGAAATTTCGGTCCGATAGGCGTGAACGTGTCGAAGCTTTTTGAATGGACATTGGAGCCAGGATCGGCGTAGCGCAGATCGTAGACGCCATAGTCGTTCGCGGCGGTGACCCAATCGACGTAATCCCAGGCGTCTTGAATCCCCACGTTTTTGCATTCTTTGCCGATCACTAAGGCGACTTCTGCCTCCATCGCTAGCAGCTCGCAGCCAGATGGCCGACATACATTTTCGTTGGAAGAGTTGAGCGTGGAGGGAGCCTTGAGGAAATAGGAGGGGTTCTCCGGGGCCTTGCCTCGTTCGACATTTCGGCTGTGGTAATTCAGGTGTACTGCGATTATTTTCGAGGGCCGCAGATCCGTTGCTTCCATGGGCTATCTCCTGATTGTCGGAAAACTGTTTTCACCGTGACCTGGCTGTCCGCGCTGCCCACGGCCGGTCTGGGCTCTGGTTAGTGGATGCTGAGGTAGCTTTCGAGGGTGATGGGGGCGGCCTCGAGGAGGGGTTTTTGGACCGGCTGTCCTGGGAATTCAGTGGCTTCGAACCACCAGCGTTCGGAGGCCGGCATGCCCCATTGTTGGGCTCGGCGGCGATCTGACGTGTCCCAGCGGATGGGGTCAGTTTCAAGGTCAATGAACTGATAATGGGTATTAAACAGTTCAATGCGGTGGCCGTCGGGGTCACGGAGATAGAGGAAGAGCGCGTTGCTCAGCCCGTGCCGGCCCGGACCGCGATCGATTTCGTCGCCGAAGCCCAGGCTGCCGGCAACATCGGCCGCATGGATCAGGCAGGAGGCATCGGGAACCGTGTAGGCAAAGTGGTGCAGGCGAGGGCCTTGACCGTTGGTGAAAACGATGTCGTGGGTGTTGCCCTTGACTTCCAGCCAGGTACCCCAAAGTTCCTCGGTGCCGTCGGTGGCGGTGTATTCGGCGAGCCGGAAGCCCAGATCCGAGTAGAAATCTGTGACGGTCTGCACGTCATGGGTGATCAGCTGGTAGTGATCGATCCGCTGGGGCTGGCCGCTTCGGAAGGTGTGGAACTCCTGCATGCGCCGGTCCACGACGTCCATGGACGCGCACAGCTCCATCAGGTTCCCGACCGGATCAGTGAAATGCAGGGTCCTCCCCTGGAAAGGCACGTCGGGTTCTGTTGTCTCAATGCCGCGTGACTGAAGGTAGGCGGCGGCTTTATCAATATCGGAGTCATCCTGGACCCGCAGGCCGATGCGTTCAGCCTGTGGGACCCCCTTCGTCCGTTGGATTACGAGGCTGTGGTGGGCGGCCTCTTCCAAGCCACGGAAGTAGACGGTGTCCTCGTCCCGGTCGGTGAGGACGAGACCGATGACTTCCGTGTAGAAATGGGCACTTGCGTCTAGGTCACGTGCGGTGAGCACAACGTGGCTTGCACGGGTGATGTTGAATGCGGGATTTCGGTTCCAAACGGGAAGCATGAAGGCTCCTTGTAATAACTAGTTCAGGTGTGAGGGGTTTGATGAGGTGGTGGACCTTTTTTCAGGTCCAGGGCATGGTCTCGTCACGGTCGCGACGTTGACGCGTTTACTGTGGAAGCGCGAATACTGGTCCAAGGTGAGCGTGGACACGAGCCGGGAGCCCGGGGACCAGGAACGGGGTCCTTCCGATAGGCCGCGGGCACGGGGTCCGTGGCGGCGAATCCCTCGGCATAGATCCTCAGATGGCGTCGGGCGGTCACAGCACTAAGCCCCCAACTGGATCCGCTCGCCGGCTTCCATGACGTGCTCGACGTTCTGCACAGCGCCGGTCGGTTGAGGGGGCGCGAGCATGTGGTCAGCGAAGAACGTCGTAAGCTCTTCGCGAGCACGGAGTGGAAGAACGCCGGCGATGTACTGGTCGGGACGGACCACGACGATCGCGCCGTCGCGGCTGATCTCGCGGTCGCGGAAGACGTCGCGGCCGTGGCCGGCTGCGAAGATCTGGTTGATGTCAAGGATGCCGTAGGGTTCTTTGGCCGGTTTGAAAGCGGCCGGTACATCGCCCGGCTCGACAAGCGTGTAATCCTGCTGGTAGATGACCTTGGTGTCGAAGACCGCGTCGTCATCACCACCAACGGGGGTGTAGCGCACCCGCGGCGAGGTAGGGTCGTTCGCCCACCACTGGGCGAACTCGGCGGTTGGCGTCCCGGAGGGCGCGGGTGCGGCGGCGTCTGCGAACACGTATACCCGCCACCGGCCGTCGGCCTCGTGGAAGTGGCCGAGGTGCCGCCAGCGGTTGTCGGCGCGGCGGATAACCTCGGCGGACTTGAACCGCTTTCCGACGGGGTACCCTGGCGCGAGGTCTTGGTGCTCGGTGCCGAGGGTGATTAGGGACGGCTGGTACTGGGTCATGAAGCCGGCGGGAAACTCCATCGTCTTCAGGTAGTAGCGCTCGAGATCGCTCGGGTCTTCCCATGAGTCGACGGGGCGGGCGAGCATCTCGGCCCACTCCTTGTCGAAGTCGATGAGATTCTGGGCGATCACCTTCCGTTCGGTTGCGTAGGTGTTGAGCAGGGCCTCGGGTGCCCGGCCCTCAAGCACGGCGGCGAGCTTCCAGCCGAGGTTGAAACCGTCCTGGATGGAGACGTTCATGCCCTGCCCGGCCTTCGCGGAGTGGGTGTGGCAGGCGTCTCCCATGATGAAGGCGTGCGGGTGACGGCTGCCGGCGAGCTCGGGCGGTACGTCGTCGAAGCCGTCGGTGATGCGGTGCGCGACCTCGTATACCGACCACCAGGTCACCGCTTTCACGTCGAGCGAGTATGGGTGGAGGGTGTGGTTGGCCGTCGCGATCATCTCCTTGATGGAAGTGGCGCGCACCGCGCCGGCGTCCGTTTCATTGACCTCGCCGAGATCGACGTACATGCGCACCAGGTAGCCGCCCTCCCGGGGGATGAGCAGGATGTTGCCGTCGTGCGACTGGATCGAGCACTTGACCTGGATGTCGGGGAAGTCGGTGTTGGACAGGATGTCCATCACACCCCACGCGTGCAGCGACGCCTCCCCGTGGAGGCGGTGCCCGAGCGAGGTACGCACGCTGCTGCGCGCCCCGTCCCCACCGACGAGGTACTTCGCACGGACTGTGCGTTCCTCACCCGCCCGAGGACCTGCGACGTACCGGATGCGCGCCGACACCGCGTATTCGGCTTCCGGGTTTATCTCGCAGTCGAGGAACTCGACGCCGTAGTCGGGAACGATGCGGCCTGGTGCACGGACGGCGTCGCGCAGGAAGTAGTCGAGGATGCGGGATTGATTGACGTAGATGTGCGGGAATTCGCTGATGCCGGTCGCGTCGTCAGCCGCGCGGGAAGCGCGGATGATACGGCTCGGGTCGGCGGGGTCGGGCTTCCAGAAGCACATCTCGACGTTGCGGTATGCCTCGTCAATGACCTCATTCGCAAAGCCGAAAGCCTGGAATGTCTCGACCGAGCGGGCCTGGATGCCGTCGGCCTGCCCGACCTCGAGGCGGCCCGGGCGTCGCTCGATGGCACGGGCGCTGATGGACGGGAAGCGGGAGAGCTGCGCCGTGACGACCGCGGCGGCCGGGCCGGTGCCGACGACGAGGACATCCAGTTCATCCGGAATCCCGGCGGCGCGGTCCACACCATACCCAGCAGCTGGCTTGATGCGGGGGTCGCCCGACTCGTAACCGCGAACGTGTATCTGCACTTCGTTCCTCCTTGAACGACTCTGTCGCTGCGTCGCGCTGAGCGAGTATGCCCTAGGTTGACAAGACGACAGATGTCTCTATAATTGAGACATCAACGTAAGTATAGATACAATGTTACGGCGAGGAGTCCTCGCGTGGCAAGAGCAGCTGAGGCATGGGATGACTGTTTCAAGCAATACGGCAGGAGCCGGTTCCCAGACGCTGGCCCGGGGGCTGGCTGCCCTATCCCTGATCGGTGAAGAGCCTGACCCGCTCACCGTCGCTGAGCTGGGGTCGCGCCTCGGGATCCACCGGTCGATGGCCAACCGGCTGATCCGCACGCTCGAGCAGCACGGGTTCGTCGCCCGGAGCGCCGCAGGAGAGCTGGAACTGGGCACGCGGGTGGCAGCCTTGGCGCGGAATGTCGCCCGCAATCTGCAGACGGCGGCGGCGCCAGAACTTGCGGCGCTGGCGAATGAGCTCGGCATGACGGCGTTCCTTGTCACCTTCGACGGCGAGGCCGCAGTGACGCTCTCAAGCGCGGAACCTCAGCGGGCCGATGCCACGGTTGCCCAGCGGCCAGGAAGCCGGCACGCGATCGACCGCGGCGCTCCCGGCCGGGTTATTCGGTCCCAGCTGGACCCGAGCGCATACCCACCGAGAGCCTATGAGGTCAGCCACGATGAGATCTTCCCGGGCCTGTCATCAGTGGCCCTGCCAGTGCGTACGCTCGACCGGAGGCCGGCATCGCTCGCTGTTCTTTACGTCACCCGTGAGATCGATGTAGATGACGTCGTGATGCACGTGGGAAGGTCGGCGTCTCGAATCGAACGTGCGCTCGGCTCACGCCCTTGATGCGTGAGACTCCACCCCCTCTAAGAGATTGGGTAGTAGCTTGAGGTCTGTGACAGCGGCCGTCGGCGCGGCAGGCGCTCCTTACTCGCAAATCCTCTCGCGCGGCATCCAAGCGCTCGAGTTGCTGGCGGAGTCGACTGGAACGCTACGATTGCCGATTTGGCTGCGGCGCTCGGTGTACATCGATCCATTGTTTATGCTGCGAGACTTTGGAGCTGAAGCGGAATGGCGCAACCGAGGCTTCGCCTGAGGTCCTTGCGTTATGCCCGATTTTCGGCCGAAGCTGACGGGGAGCTGGCCAGCATCATTGCGGCGACCTTTTCGGCAATCATGATGGTAGGGATGTTCGTGTTGGACCTCGTGACCGTGGGCATGACGGACGCGTCGGCCACGCGAAGGGAGTCGATCCCAAGAACCCGGCATTCAGGGTCGACCACCGTTGTCGCGTCGGCGGGATCACCCATAGCGCAACCACAAGAAGCGTGGGCTGTGTCTCGAACGTTCAGTTGCGCCCATGAGTCCATGTCCTCGTCACTCATCCCGGACCAAAGGGGAGTGCCGTCCAACCCCCGGATGCTGCTCACCTTGCCCTGACGCTCCGCCTGCTCGAGCAGTTTCAGCCCGACCCGAAGCACGGTCCTCGCTCGGTCGACATCACGTTTGTCTCCGAGCAGATTCTCCTCCACGATTGGCTCTGCCAAGGGATCAGTTGAGGCGATCCGATATTCGCCGCGCGCGAAGCACTGGCCCAGCTTGAGAAGGAAAACAATGTCCGCAGTTCCGCTCTGCGCGGCATTTAGAGCGGTGATGTTTAGGTCTCCGGGTCCCGCGTCGGGATGGCCCGAATCGAAGCGAATAATCACATTACCGCGGGGGCCATTGGCAGCCGGCTCGGCATCGAGAACCAATGCTGTCAGAGCAAAGCCGGCGTGATCTTGAAATCCTTTGCCGACGGGCAGATCGCGGACGATCGGGATGCCCAGCTCATTGAGTAGGACAGCAGGACCAATCCCCGATCGTTGGAGAATGCCGGGGCTTGCGGTAGCGCCCGCACACAGTACTACCTCGTCGGCGATAACTTCCGTCCAGGCTCCTTTTATTCTGACCCGCACACCGCTAGCACGCCCGTTCATGACCAGCACGCGATCTACGAAGGCGTCACCTTGGATTCGCAGGTTGGTCCGGTCGCGTATCGGTTCGAGATATGCGTCGTTGGTAGTGATACGAAGGCCATCGAGCATGTTGGAGGGGATGCGGGCAATTCCGACGCCGTCGGGCGCGTTCGCATCGTCGGTCCATTCGTAGCCGGCTTCTAGCGCGGCTTCACATAGTAATCGGTCTACTGTGCCCCAACCCTCCACGGATTCCCGGCGGATGGGGATCGGTCCGCTTTTACCGTGGTATTCGGCGTCGGGAAAATCCTTGTCGTCTTCGGCGCGGGTGAAGTAGGGCAACACACCTTCGGGGCCCCAGCCCGTGCATCCCGCCTTTTCCCAGGCCGAGAATTCAGCCATCGGCGGCCGCAGGGCGACGCATCCGTTGATCACCGAGGTGCCGCCCAGGCCCTTCCCTCGCACGTAGAGCTCGGCGCCCCTAGTCGGACTTCGTCTTGCCGTCAGGGCGGGCCACTGATATTCGTCTGGTATTGCTCCGGCCAGCCAGGCAAAGGTGCCGTAAGGGTTCCGCAATATGGGCGGGCAATCTGCGGATCGCCAATCCAATCCTGCCTCGAGAAGCAGTACCGTTCTTCCTGGATCATCTGATAGCCGAGCAGCCATGACAGCGCCGGCTGACCCGCCACCCACCACAACTGTGTTCCAGCGGCGGGAGGTCTCGGTAGGGGCCGGCCGCTCGGCAGATGAAAGGCAATCATGCATGCTGTCTCCTGTAGTAGGGGCACCCGTTCTCTATGGCCCCGTATCTCTGCCGAACCAAAGCAGGCGTTCCTTGTCATACTTGAGGGAGGCAGTTCCCCAACGCCATTCACGCCTTGTGCACTTTGGACCATCCGTCCGGGAGCGGCGCAAAAACGTCGTCTGTCTCGATGATGCCTTGTGCACGTACTGCGACGCGGTCAGTGAATTCCGGCTGGGAGAATATCCAGAAGCGGTCAGCCATGACCGCATCGAGCACGAGTTCAGCGATCTCCGCGGGTGTACTGGCATTGGGGTTATCGGTGAGATTAAAGCCTGTTGCGCCATCTGGTCGCATAGTGGCGCTCGTGTTCCGCAGAGGAGTGAGGACTGGTCCAGGGCAGAGAGCCGAAACACCGATTGGGGCCCCTTGGTCACGCAGAGCAAGGATGAGTGACTCGGAGAGAGAAACGACGCCGTATTTCGCGACAGAGTACGAGGCGTTGTACGGGTAGGGAACGACGCCCGCGACCGAAGCGGTGTTGACGATGTGGCCAGGCACGCCGCTAGAAAGCATGCGGGGCAGGAATGCTTTCATCCCGTGGATGGCCCCCCATAGATCGATTCCGATCACCCAGTTCCAGTCCTTCATGCTGAGCTCCCATGGGAGCATTTTCGGTGCCACGACGCCGGCGTTGTTGCAGAGGATGTTAACTGCACCGAATCGGTCGTATGCGCGGGACGCAAGTTCATCGACGTTTTCCCAACTACTGACGTCGACCATTACCGGCAAGACTTCCACGCCGGCCGTTTGGGACACCCGCTCCGCTGCCTCCGCCACTGCAACCTCGTTGATGTCTGCCATGACGACATGCATGCCGGCGGCCGCGAATCGCTCCGCCATTGCCAGCCCAATGCCACTTGCTGCCCCAGTTACGACGGCCACTCGGCCCTTAAGTTCACGCATCAAAACGCCTCTCATCCTGTTGTTGAATATGACGCCGCTGATCAATCTGCCTGGTCGGCTTCGGTGCAGCGCGTCCAGCCCTGTCGCGCAAGAATCGGTTTGGACGCCAGGTGACTATAGCCACGGCGAATTTTGTATCGCGATATTTTTGCAAAGTCATTTACAACCCGCATCGATATGCAACGGACGCGTCAGGTGTAGATTTAGGCGGCACTGCAATCAGACTCCTGCTCAAAAGGTTGCGATTGGATTTACTGGCGACCCGGTCCCACCAACCACGACCAGCGGAGCCACGGAAAGCATGAACTCGAATCGCCCTTCAACTTTGCTTGCCTCGACCAAGGCTTCCAGGTCCGCATTGTCGACGATCGAAAGCCCAAAGGCGGCTATAGCCCCGTGAATCGTGAAATTGATGTCGTAACCGAAGGGGTGCGCCTCTTGCATGTCCCATACGAGCATTCCGACATCGAGGTCCCGCAGGAACCAAAGGCAGGACGCGTGCAACCCAGGCTTGTGCACCTGGTTGCTGCCGTAAAGGGGGTTTTCAAGCTCGTAGGCTTCTCGGCCGCAGTTGATGATCAGAGCATCTCCGGGTTGGATTGATACGCCCTGGGCCGCAGCTATCTCCGCCAGCTCCCACCCGTGAACTGGCTGGTCCTCGGGAACGTATGCGACCCCGCGGTGACGCGGCACATCCAGCAGGACACCGCGCGTTAGTATACCGTCTTTGCATTGCTCGATGCCGCCCCGCCTCACTCCCCCCCTAATGGAAATGCTGTCGTCCAGATCCCATCCGTTCCAGCCTCCTTCCTCGTCCCAGATGTGGTTTAGCGAGTCGATATGCGTGGACGAAGACCCATGGATGGGAACGCCCAGATAGTCGCCCAACGTGCCAGCATGCTGGCCGCGGGGCCTGAACTTCATCAGGTGATGGTCAGCAGGGCGGAGATTGTTAGCGGCCGGGTCCGTCGGGACTGGCCGGCTGAGGCTGACGGAACGTCCGCTTCGTACCAAACTTGCGGCGGCCCGACGCTTCGCTGGCGTTATGAGGTTCAGAGTTCCGAGCTGGTCATTGGCGCCCCACCTGTTCCAATTGGCCTTTTCGCGCAAGAGTGCCTCAACTTGGGCCCCCGTCGGTACCGTTTGCTGATCGTACTTCGTCATGGACAACCTCACTTCTGGAAATGCAACATAGTCTCTTCGTTGTTGGCGCCGAGCGCACAACGATGTGCGCGCTCGTGTTTAGGGTGCTCCGTAGAGCTACTGGGCGTAGGAGTCCCAGGGGACATAGCACTCCACACCCGACAAAGGCGCGGGTGGTACCGCTGAAATCTCAAAGACGCGCCTCTTGATCCTCCAGACTCCGTCCGCAGTACGGACATATTCATCCACATATCGCCCGTAAGTGACTTCTGGTGTAGAGCCCTTGGGATCGACCTTTATCCGAAACATGACACCAGTGGCACGATCACCATCGAGGTCGATTTTCAGGTGGGAGACAAAGCGCCTGGCTGTCATATTTCGACCAAGGAGCCAGGTGACATGATCGCCAAGAGCCGAATGTCCACGGATGACTCGCGAGGAACCAGCGCGCTCGTCTGGCCAGTCCTCCGCCCATCGCGTTTCATGTTCGCCGTCTGGCGTGAACAGGTCGAGATACGACTCAACTGATCCCCGGGTTTCCACACTGGAAAATCGGTAGATCAGCTCTTCAATCGCCGCATGGTCCTCGAGTTCCCGCAGTCGAAACTGCGTCACCGAATCGATATCTTTCATCGGAATCTTTTTCCTTGGGTTAAGCCGGCTTGTTCCTCAAGTCGGTCATATCGGTAAACAGGACGGTGTTGCGGAAGTATGTCGATGGTTCCTTGCAGCGGGCCGCATGCCTAGGTTCGACCTAGGGCCATCCGGCACCGGGGACCGTTACCTGAGCGACCTCGATGAATCCCTCTGCACCGCGACCATGGTCTTGCACCTGTTCGTGGGTTGCTGCCGCAGTTGCCATGTAAAGAGTCCGCCTGTCTGGCCCTCCCAGCACGCAGGCGACAGCCCACCGGTCACCGGTAGAAATCGACTCTGCCAGCGTCCCGTCGACCAGGTACCGATCGAACCGGCATGACTGTAGCCCAGCAATCCATACTGCGTCCTCGCTGTCCAGACAGATGCCGTCCGGTCTTGCGTCGGTCAGCTTGCACAAACTGCGGCGATCTGACAAATTCCCGTCCGCGTCAATAGTGAAAATTTCGATCGTTTGAAGGCGCGTGTTTGCGACAACCAACTTCGTTCCGTCCGCCGTGATTGCGAGGCCATTCGGTGACTCGATGTCTCGCGTGGCGATAAAGGAGCTGCCATCGAGTTCTACCCGTACCAAAGCTGGTTCGCCGGGATCACCGCTCCCAGGCCTAATGCTGCTGTCCACATAAGCACGTCCTGTTGGTCCCACGACCATGTCATTCAGTGATGAGGACGGGATGTGACTCAGGTCCGCGTGAAGTACCGGTTCTCCTCCGCCTAGTCGAACAATCCGCTTGGTGTCCCTGAGGACGACGATGGGGGTGCCGTCCGGCAAGAACCCGAGGCCCGAGGTCATCTCGTCGAACTCGGCCACGATATGAGATTCGTTAACATCCGGGTTGAAAGTCAGCACCCGGTGGGCGAACATGTCGACGAACCACAGCTTCCCGTTATGCCAACGAGGGCTCTCCGGGAAGACAAGACCATCTAGAACGGTTGTCATACTTGTATCCTTTGTCTAAATCT
>FSUT01000568.1_pt1 | contig 11038 bp, 16 predicted proteins | sample 1637481 | NCBI WGS metagenome assembly FSUT01 (sample SAMEA3914816, study PRJEB12502) | metagenome | biome: forest; material: soil | place: USA | collected 2011-09-16 | depth 0.3 m | reverse complement strand
GGACAGGACAAGCCAACTCACCGCTGAGGCAGATTGCCCTCGATAAGGTCCAGGAACTCCGGAGCGGACGGCCGGACCCGCCGCCCTAAATCTAGATGACGTTAACGATGGCGCCTTCGGAGGCGCCCGCGGCAAGGATGGCCGGAGCCGCTCACTGGAGGCAACCGTACTCCGTCCCGCGAGAAGAAGCCGGGACTTCGAATCTCCTGGTTTCACAGGGAGGGGTCCTTTGCCCCACGCGCGGAACGGCCGGAAAGTCTTCCTTCAGGTGCGAAACGGCGGCACCATAAAGGAAGCAGAACCCGTCCAACGATGGAAGGGAGAGGGCAGCGTGGATGAGCAGAGGTCCCATCGACGTCCCAGATTCCCGGGGTGGGAAGTCGGACCGGCGGCGGTCGGACTGGGCCTGGTCGCCCACCTGGTCTCGGGTGGCGTGTCTCCCGGGGTTCCGGTGCTGATCGCGCTCACGGCTCTGTTGAGTATGTGCGCTTCGCTGCTTGCCCGGATAAACCTACCGAGTTGGTTATTGCTCGTTCTCTGCGGCGTGGCCCAGCAGGTCCTGCATCTGGCCTTCGACCGGCTCTCCGGGACCTTCTCGGTTGTTGCGCCAGCCCAACATCAGCATGCAGGGTCAGGATGGCAGACTGGGCAGCTGGCCGCGACGCCATCCGTCGCGGCCGGGCACTCACCGGATTTGATGCTGGACACGCACGTTGCGGCAGCCTTGCTGACAGCGCTACTCGTCGCCCGGGCGGACATATCGCTTACGAGGGCGTTGGCCCTGCTCCATCGCACGACTCCGGGCGGTCCATCCAAAGCCCATCCGCACACTCCTTATCCAGTCCCCAACACTGCGTCCGGAGGCATGGCCAAAGCGTCGCCCAAGCCACGGAGGTAACCGGCGAACCCGTGAGGTGCCCTGCCTTGTAGGCGGCTGGAGGTGATGACCCTCAGGGTGTCCGTCGCGACCACCGCGCTGCCGGCACGCCTGAGCCGTTCGGCTAGGACGCGGTCCTCGTGGATGCGCACGGGCGAGTCGTCCTGGAGGCCGAGGAGGAAACCGGTCTCCCAGGCGATTCCCGCCACACCGCCTCCGGCGGGTACCAGGGCGCTCTCCGTTGAAATCATGCGTTCTCCTCGGCTCTAGCCGTAGCAAGCTTCGACCGGACCCGTACGAGGGGTGCGTTCGGATCCTGCGGTTGGGGGATAGCGGTGAGAGCGAACTGGTCGATAACACCGGGTCGGAAGACGAGGCACTCGGTCGAGCCGCCGAACTGGAAGTACCCCAGCTCGTCTCCCTTGTTCACGTGGTGGCCCGGGACGATCTCCGGATCGATGACGCAGGACGAGACTTCGACCATGCCTACCGGGATCACCGCCATGAGACCGATGACGGGGTCGTCGGCCTGGATCAGGATGATCGCGCGGGCAGCGACATGGGCCAGATATGACTGGGAGAGGGTCGGCTCGACGGCGTCGGCCCCCTCGGAGTCTGCCTCGGAGAAGTACGTGCCGTCCTTGACGTACGCCCGCACGATCGTTCCGGCGACGGGAGCGTGCCACCGGTGATAATTGAGCGCGCTCCGGGGATCGCGGTGAGCCGCGAACCCGGCCTCGGTTCCCATGGTCCAATCGAGGATCGCTGTCAACGGCGTGGTGACCATGCCGCCTTGGCTGAACTCGGGGGCAGTCGTCAGGACCTCGTTGATGAGCCGAAGCATCTGGTCAACGCTCGTGAGATGCCGTTTGCGGTAGGGCTTCGATTTAGGAACCTGCTCGATCATCTCCGACATGTAAAGGCGGACAACCGGATCGCTGGCGATCAGTTCCTTGACTCCACGATCACGGGATGTAGAACAGCGTCTTCGCCCCGCGCCCCCACCCGTTCCCGGTGGCCGGCAATCCATTCCTCAAGGTCGTCTTGACGCTCGGGCAGCCAGCCGCCCAGTCGTCGGACACGGTCGGATGAAGCGCAGATTGTCATGGTGCCGAGCCTACGCGCCTCCGACGTCGGAACGGCGACCCCGGCGGTTCTGGCGCTAAAGGTGGCAGAATTGTCAGATGGCTCACCCTGGATGGCCACGGCTTCGGGTCGATGATTGGACCCCGACCCGGGAGACCGTGCACATGTGGACCCAGATCGTCGGAAAAATCCGCATGGCGCACGCCCCGATGCTTAACCACTGGTGGCAGGTGACGCTTTACGTCACGCCGCGCGGGCTGACGACATCAATGATCCCGTATGCCCGCGGTGCCTACGACATCGAATTCGATTTCCATGACCACCGACTGCACATACGCTCCAGCAATGGAACTTCAGCATTCGTCGTTCTCGGAGCCAAGTCGGTGGCCGAATTCCACTCCGAGGTATTCGAAGCCTTGGGCCGGCTCGGTATCGAGGCGTCTATCCGCGGCATTCCGAACGAGGTGGAGCCGGCCATCCCCTTCGCCGAGGACCATCAGCACGCCTCCTACGACCCGGAGGTTATCGGGCTGTTTTGGCGGCAATTGGTCCAGTCCGACCGCGTCCTGAACGAATTCAGGTCCGGTTTCAGGGGCAAGGCCAGTCCAGTGCACTTCTTCTGGGGAGGCATGGACCTCGCGTACTCCCGCTTCTCCGGACGGGACGCGCCCACCCACCCCGGAGGAATCCCGAACTGCGCCGACTGGGTGATGGTGGAGGGTTACTCCCACGAGCTAAGCAGCTGCGGGTTTTGGCCCGGGGGAGGGGACGAAGGAGCCTTCTATGCCTACTGCTATCCCGAGCCCGCCGGCTACGCCGAATATGTGACCGACGCCGATGGTGCCGCATACAACAATGACGGCAGGCTGTACCTCCTCCCGTATGAGAACGTCCGCACTGCCCCGGACCCCGACAAGATGCTGTTGCGGTTCCTGCAGTCCACCTACGAGGCGGCTGCGGAGACAGGACGTTGGGACCGGACCGCGCTGGAGGCGGATCCAGCCCGCTGGCCGCACTCACGACGAGGTCAACATTCCTTCGGCGTGAAATAGCCGGGGCGTAAAGTAGTGGGTGGTCCACAGGCACTCCAATACGAGGGAAAGCCACATGAATGCAAATCATGGAATCGACGTTTCGATTCCACCCAGCGGACCAGGTTGCGTCGAATGCGAGACCGACGGTGGCTGGTGGCTCCACCTGCGGCGGTGCGCCCAGTGCGGGCACATCGGCTGCTGCGACAACTCGCCGGGGCAACACGCCACAGCCCATGCACAATCCAGCGGCCACCCGGTCATCCGCAGCTTCGAACCTGGCGAGGACTGGTTCTTCAACTATCCCGACTCCGCATTTTTCGCCGGTCCGGAACTTGAACCGCCGGCGCATCACCCGCTCGATCAAAGCGTTCCGGGCCCAGCCTCACGCGTCCCGGCCGACTGGCAGGACCGACTGCACTGACGGGGACAAGGCCGGACCGCGCGCTGGCGATCCGCCGTCGGCATGCCAGCGTGTTGACGGGGCCCTGTGGGCTCAGGCCGAAAGCTGCTCGACCAGTTCCCCGGTCGTGACGATAGCGTGGGCAAAGCTAATTGAAGTTTGGGACCCTGTGAATCCGGCTGTTCGAGGCAGCACTCGATCGAGCCCGGGAGCTGTTCTAGGACGCGTCGGTGATGTCGGCCAGGAACCAGTCCGCGGATCCCGGACTCCGCAGCAGATGGAATGTGAGCAATGCGGAAGCTGAGTTGAGGCGAGCCTGTAACCGCCAGTTTTCAACGGATGCGAGGTGTTCGCTGTCGGTGGCGGCCGGGTCGCTGCCATCCCGCCCGCTTCCGCGCCCGAACCAGTGCGCGGCGCCGGCGTCGGGATCCACGGCCCAGATGCCGCCGTCATATCGGACGGCCAACGGGGCGCCGTCGGGGCTGAAGCGGACGGCGATCTCTTCCAGCGTGTGAATGGCCTCGGCAGTGAGTGTCATTGATGTGTTCTTTCCCGGGTTGTACGGCGCGCCCTTGTCATGCAGCCTTCGCGAGGGTTAGCTCGGTATTGTCCTCACTCTTTTAATCGTTTGCGTCCACGGAATAGGTACGCTCGCTTCAAAAGTCCCCACCGACATTTCGCCGTCTCCATTTGATTGCCGGCCAGGGCGTCCCCGTTACGACTACTTCCTGGGAGGCGATGAAATGGCTGCGGACATCATTGCCCAGGTGGTGGCAGCGCTGATCGAGGGGTGGTTCGATTGGCGGCCGACGCCTCGTGAGCGTGTCTTAAGGGCTCTTGAACTCTCAAGGGAGCCTGTCCTGTCGCCGAAGCAGAGGGCATTCGGGCGGAAGTGGCTCACCTACGGCGTTTCCCTGGGAGACCAGGGAGCGTGGCACTGGGCGGTAGCCGATCGGTGAGGGAACAATGCCGGGGCCCGGCTGAGGCCCCGGCATTGTCCGGCTATCGCCTGGTTGCGCTACTTTGCGGGCGTGACGGTGGCTTCGTAGGTGAGGATTTCGGTGCCGTTGCCTTCGTCGCCGTTGTCGGGGGCGACCTTCATGGTGAGGTGGTTCCCGTCGGCGGTCATCTTGAACGGGTTGCGGGTGGCCACGTGCCCGGCCGTGGACCACTGCTGGAACGGTACATCGCGGATCACGCTGCGGGATTTGAGGTCAATCATCGCCATGCCGCCAAGTTCATAGGTGGCTCCGGTGCCCCCGGCCCCCGGAGTCTGCGGGAGATTGGTGATCCCTGCGCACAGCATCTTGGAGCTGGGCACGTACTGGCAGTCCTGGTAGTCGATGAAGTAGTTCGGGTTCTCCCACGTCGAGAGCTGCTTGCCTTGGAGATCCCATTCGGCAAAACGGCGCGACCCCCAGGTATTGCCTACCAAGTGGCCCGTCTGCTTGTCCATCACGATGCCGCCGAAATGGTCTTTGACCTCGAACTGCTTGTGGACGTCGAGGGTGTTCGCATCGACACGGTAGACGATGGCGCTGCTGTTGGGCCGGTACTGGGCCACAGGGACCCAGACGTTGGTGCCGTCGAAGTCGATGCCGCCCGGGTGGTACATGTCGCCCTCGCCCAGCACGAGGTCCTTTTGCAGGTTGCCGGTCTTGTCCATGACGAAAAGGTGGCCAATGCCCTTTCCAGGGGTACGGTCGAACCCGTTCTGCGGAGTCGGGAACTTCTTGGTCGGCTCGATGATCTGGACGGCTGAGAGAAAGATGTGGTCCTGGCTGTAGGCGATTCCCTCGGTATGGAAGGTGGGGAAGTTCAGCTTCAGCTTCGAGGTCTGCTGCCAGTTAGTGCTGCGGTCAACACCGTTGAAGTCGTCGGCCAGGGCCGTGTTCGTTTCATTGTGGCTACCTGAGTCGGCGTTGTTGCCCTGTTGCTGGTCACTGTTGCCGGCGGCCTGGGCGGCCGCGGTGCCGCCGATCGCGGACGCTGCCAAGACGACGGCGGCGGTGGCCGTGAGGATGCTTCGGGTGCGGTTCTTACTCATGGTGGAGCCTCTCAAAGGGTTGGGGCCTTACAAGAGCTCTCAAAGTTACTTGGCGGTAATGAACGCCCGCTGGCCGGGTGATGAACGCTAAGTTGCGACACAGCAGTCCCGGCTCCTGCTCCTTCATTCACAGCACAGGGACGAGTTGTAACCGACGCTCGCATGCCGAACCGGTTACGTTCGGCACCGGGTTAGAAGCTGGGCCGCCAGGTCTCGACGGCGTCGTCGCTGACTGCGAGAATCTCGCGCCAGCGGTCGAACACCGAGCAGGGGTGGGAGATGCCAAGGTCCACGACGTCGCCGACCTGCAGGCCGTCGGCGTCCTCCACGATGGCATGGTGGTCAAAGAGTCGGGTCAGCGTGGCGCCGGCGCCGGCAGACAGGAGGGCCCCGTTACGGTACCGGGAAACGATCACGGGCATGCCGGCGTCGTACGCCAACTCGCGCTTGCCCGCGTTCAGGACCACGCGCCCGGCTTCGGGGGCGGAGATGACAAGCGCCCGCACCACGACTGCCGCGGTGAGGCCGGGGACTGGCGAGACGCCCTGGTAGGTGCCGTGATCGTGCACCACGTAGCAGCCTGAACGGAGCACGTTGACGGAGGCGCTATTGGGCAGGAACGCGGCCGCACGATCCTGAAACGCAGAGCCGCCGTTGCTGAAGACCGGCAGCTCCACCTCGAAAGCGGGGTGCAGTTCATCGAAGATATCGCGGGCCAAGCGGCAGTGCGAATCTTTCAGGACCGTTGGGGAAGCTGGCTACCCGGAAATCCTATCCGGGTTCACTAACTAGAGAACCCCCGGACAGATCTCGGAGAATGACAAGTAGTGGCCACTCGGGCGGTTGCCTGGCGGAGTGAGTATCGTCTTTCACGTGTTGGACCGTCCAGGCGCATCGTCGTGTGGCTGGCTGCCACGAGCTGGGTTGAGGCCATAGGAGGTCAAATGTCCGTCATCACTGCAACCAAGATTTCCGGTGACACGAGTGTGTTCGCCAAGTCGCTCGAGGAGCGCGCCGACGAGTATCGCAAGTGGGGCGAGCGCGGCCGGGCGGCGGGCGCGATCCACCATCAGTTCGCGGTCGGGGACGGGTTTGTCCTCGTAGTAGACGAATGGGAATCGACAGAGGCATTCCGGAAATTCTTCGGTGATCCCGAGATCCAGGCGTTCATCGGTTCGGTCGGCGGCGATCCCAATGTGGCTCCTGAAGTCACCGTGGGGGAATCCGTGGACTCCGCGGATAAGTACTAGCTGAAGATCAGGGCCCGTCCCGGCATGTCGGTCCCCGTCAACCTAGAGACTGTTCGCCCGCGCATGCTGGCCGCCGTCCGCCGCGAGGTCGCGCCGGGCGAAGTCGGCTCGGCATGGGGGCCCGCGGTGGGCAAGGTCTGGGACTTCATTCGCGGTCAACCGGGTCTGTGGACGGACGGCCACAACATCTTCGTCTACCACCACCCGAACGAACCCGATGCGCCCCTTCTGTGCGACTTCGGCGTAGAAGTCACCCGCACCTTTGAAACGGCGGGCGAGGTCTACGCAACCGAAACCCCCGCGGGCCAGGCTGCGATAGCGGTCCACCGTGGGCCATACCACCGCATGGACGAGGCATACAAGGCGATCGAGAAGTGGATGGCTGCGAATCATAGGGAGTCTGCCGGTCGCTCCTGGGAGATCTATGGAGACCCGACACCCGATCCGGCCGACACCGAAACGACGGTCGTGCACCTGCTGAAGTAGGGGCAACACTTCACCGGGACCAGAGTTCGTCTAGCAGTCGTTGCACTTTGTCCGGCTGCTCGATGTGGGAAAAATGGCCGCAGTGCGGGATTGTCGCCAGCCGGGTGTGAGGGACCATATCTGCCAACCGGGCCAGATCAGGCTCGGGCGTGAACACATCGCTGTCGCCTCGGATCGCCAGCACCGGGCAGAGGATGCCGCGCCACCGGTTGAAATCATAGTGCGCGGCGGCCCTGGCGGTGGCGGAGAAGCTGGCCGGCCCGGCGTCGTCGCCGAGGTCGCGGAGGCCAGGAAACCTCCCATGGAATGGCCCACCAGGTTCCACCGCCGGTAGCCGAGAGCACTTAGTACCCCGTTGACGGCGCGTGCCATCGCCTCGATGCTGAACCGTTCCAACCGGGCACCCCTTGTGGATTCGCCCCAGCCCGGCAGATCAATCAGGACACGGTCGTTGGCTGGCGCCCCTGAAAGCGGCGTCCCGGAAAGCAGTGCCTGGAAGGTGGTCCAGGATCCCGCGGCGCCGTGGAGGTAGACCTCCGGCGTGCCGGACGCGGCACGCGGTCCCCGGGTACTTGGCTGGACATGCACCATGTTGAGGCCGCAATGCACACAAGCCGAAAACCCCGGTGGTCAGGGGGTGAGGGGGCCGTGAAGAACGTGGACCGCAAGGGCTTTGTCGCCTTCGATGAATGCTGTCTCTGCGAGATTGGAGCGTCCCCAGAGACCAACGTACATCCCCTGCAGCGGGGCGGTAATGGAAGCATCGGCTACCCCTTGGCCGACCCTCCAGCTGCGGGTCCCGGGTACATGGAAGGTCACCGCCCCTTCCGGCTCCGGCATCCGTCCCAGCCGAAGTTGTCGCGGGGTGAACATTGTCAGGATTTCGTCTATTCCGTCGAGCATGAAATCAGCCGCGAAAGAGGGGACCGCCAACCCTGAAGCTTGGCATGCGTCGATGAGGTGGACGGCGTGTTCATGCGCCTGGCGCCGGCGCCAGAAGCCGGCTTTGCGCGGCGGTGGGCCGAAGTTCCAGCACGGTTCTTCGGGATCGAGCGCCGACATTGTCCCGAGAAAGGCGTCCGCGCCTTCGAGGAACCACGTTACGGCTCCGGTGGCCGGCGGTGGCGGTGCCTCGACGAGCTTGCCCGAAACGACTATTTCGGCTGCCCAGCGTTCGATTGACCCAAGATGCCCGAAGAGATCCTTAAGCCTCCAGCCCGGACAGGCCGGCACGGGTCGAGTCAGAATGTCCTCGGGCTGGCGGGCCAGGACGCTGAGGCGGTCCAGGCTGCTGGCCAGCTCAGTAAGATAGCGATCCGCCGACATATCCCGAGCATAGTGCGCGAGCCGAACATGGTCGTGGGTCCACCCATTGCACAGAGGCAGCGCACACTTAGGAAGCAGGCTTACTATGGTGGGAGTATGCCGGACTTAAACGACTGGACGACTCCACGGTTGCTCTCAACTGCAGCGCGATTGATTGAGCATGCCTGGAATGAGGAGCTTGCCGCCCTGGGCCTGACCCATGCGGGGGTCATAGCGCTGGAAGTTCTCGACGCGGAAGGGTCCATGGTGCAGGCCCGGCTTTCAGCCAAAGTCCGGGTGCAGGCGCAAACCATGGGACAGACACTTTCGAGGCTCGAGGCGCACGGGCACATTACCCGGGAACGAAGTCGCCTGGACGGGCGCTCGCAGCGGGTGGCTGTTTCCGAGTTGGGCAAAACGGCCCTTGCCCAGGCCAGGACGCTTGCCCGGAATCTGGCTCCCGGCGTCGAAACGGGCGTGGAGGGCCTGCGCGACAAGCTGGTGACCGTTATCCGCCGGCTGGGGTCTGCCCGCTGGGGCGAAGAGATGCCGGAGGCCGCGTCGACGGCAACAAACAAAGATCTGCCGGAGCAGGGCTAGTGTGCAGCTCCCTGGCAGCCGGGGAGCAACTCAGCCGGGGGGCCGGGGCCCTTTCGGGTTCCACCAACGCCGGCCCTCGCCGTCGCGGGTGAATCCTTACGGATCCCGAACGCACACGCTGGGACACGGGGACCGCAACCCTAACCCTCTCGGTCGATTTGCAGATAGCTGAGTCCGCTCACATCGAGCCAGTACCGTGTGGGCGTCTCCACGAGGCGCAGCAGCACGCCCTCGCAGGAAGCGCAGCGCACGACGATTCCCGGAGCGTCAACGTACACCATCGTCTCTCCGAAGACGCGGACCGCGCCGCAATGCCTGCACCGTCCGATCGCGGCAACGATATCGAAGCGGAACAGTTCCCAGAGCGGTCCTGCCACCGCGTTTCCGTCCAGGTGGGGTATCGCATCGCCTGGGAGTCCGGCGATGTCCTGATCCTCGAGGCCCGGATCCGTAGCGTCCGGGGAATCGGAGCCGTTGCTGCCACTCACCGGGTGCCTCCTGTTCCGCCGAAGCGCTCGGTCTTGATCGAGGCGGCGGGGTATTCCGCTCGCACGAGCCATTCCGCGACTGTTTCCACGAAGACGGTCTGGCCACAAATGAAGATGTCCGGGGTGGGGTGCTTCGGCAAGATGTTGGCCAGCAGGGTTTCCGCTGTGAGCCTTTGCGGAGCAGTCGGCCAATCCTTCGGAGCCTTGCGTGTGTAGGCGTAGTCGATGACGAGCTTGTGGGATTCTTGGCCCAAGGTTTGGAGTTCTTCCCGATAGAACCCCGCTTCGGGCGACTTGAGCGAATAGAGCAGCCGGAACTGCGCCGGGTTTTCCGATGCATGGTGCGCGCGGATCATGGACATGAGCGGCACGATGCCGGATCCTCCGGCAATCAGCTGAACGGGGTTCTTGTCGGTCGGTTTCCAGACGAACCAGCCGCCCACGGGCCCGCGGATCTCCAACTGGTCCCCGACCGCCAGTTCCCGGACCAAATAGGGGGAGACTTCTCCGTTGGCCAGTTCGTCAACGGTAATCTCCAGGGTTTGGTCCATGCCTGCCCTCGCCACAGAATACGAGCGAACGGCCGAGTAGCCGTCGTCGGCGGTGAGGCGTATGTCGATGTGCTGTCCGGCGAGGTTGCCGTTCAGGCCGTTCACCCGCAGCCCTATGGTTCTGGCGGTTTCCGTTTCGGGCATGCTGCTGACGACGTCGGCCACGCGCCACAGCGTGCTCATCCGGCGTACCTCATGAGTAGCGCTCCTCCCGCCACGGGTCGCCGCGGAGGTGGTAGCCGTTGGATTCCCAGAAACCAGGAACGTCATCCTGCGTCAGCTCGATGCCGTTGATCCACTTTGCGCTCTTCCAAAAGTACAGATGCGGAACAAGGAGTCGGGCAGGTCCGCCGTGGGCGCGTTCAAGCGGTTCGCCGTCGAATTCCCAGGCCACCCATGCCCGGCCGCCAAGAAGGTCCGCGAGCGGGACGTTGGTCGTGTATCCGCCGTAGGAGTGGGCCATGGTGAACCTGCAGTTTGTTTCCACGTTCTCAAAAAGAGAATCCAGGGACACTCCCCGCCATGTCGTGCCCAGCTTGGACCAGCTGGTCACGCAGTGGATGTCCGTTTCGACGTCCATTTGGGGCAACGCCATGAAGGCGGCCCAGGACCACGCATGGCGTTGCCTTGCCTCAGTGGTGATGAAGAATTCCCAGTCGTCAGTGGGGATCCGGGGAGCGGGGCCGGCGGTAAGGACCGGGAAGCTGCCGGTCTCATATTGGCCCGGTGGCAACGCCGGATTGCCGCTCTGCCGTCTTCCATGAAATCCAGAAGAGATGATGCCCACCATGTACCTCCGACGCGGAGACTCAAGCCGGCTGTGCCCGGTTCCCCCACGATAGGGCAAGGGCCGGGCGGGGTCTAGACACCAAGCAATGCCTGACCGGGTCACGCTCGCTGCAGTAGTTTGGTAG
>FSUT01000479.1_pt1 | contig 11050 bp, 8 predicted proteins | sample 1637481 | NCBI WGS metagenome assembly FSUT01 (sample SAMEA3914816, study PRJEB12502) | metagenome | biome: forest; material: soil | place: USA | collected 2011-09-16 | depth 0.3 m | reverse complement strand
GGCTCGTCGTTCGGGGGCTTTCCGATATGACCGCCCACGCTCCTCGGCTTGATCGTTGGCCATCCCACCATGGTACGTGAGGTGGCAGGAGACATCTCTGGATGTTCGGGTGCGCAGTGGCCCAAACGAACTGGTCAACTCCCCAATTGTCAGAACAAGCGCATTAGGTTCAACCTGCGGTGACGCCAAATCGTCGATTGCCTGCCAAGGTGCGCTCCATTCGAACCCCATCCGAGCCGCAGAAGTTATTCGATCGGTAGCCTCGAGGTCTCGTGGTCGGAACACATTGCGAGATTATCCCGCTGAAGGGGTCAATGGGGTGTGCACATTGTGCACACTCTTGCCTTCGGACTGGGTCGTGGTACGTCTCGGGACATGGGTGACAGTTCTGTATCAGCACATCGGTGACACTTCCGGGGTTCTTGGTGGTGACACTTCTGCCGTTCTGATGGGTGGATGAGTGGAGTTGAACCTGTTGATCCTCGTGTCCGTTTAGCGATCTCGCAATGGCCGGATGATCCGCCGCGTGGTGCCGTGACATCGTTCTGTACCGAGCATGGCATCTCCCGTAAGACGTTTTACGTGTTGCTGGCCCGGGCCCGGGCCGAAGGCCCGGCCGCGGCGTTGGAACCGCGGTCCCGCCGGCCGCGCACGAGCCCGTCCAGGATCGGTGAGGAGACCAAGGAGCAGGAGATCACCTCCCACCCGATCGCTTTCGGGTCCGGTGAGTGGACCTGCGTGATCGGCGAGTTCGAAGGCGGTGGCCGCATGGTGACCGTGGCCAAGTGGAAGGACGGTGCGATCGCCGAGGAATACATCTGGGCGTAGTAGCAGCGACAGGAAAGCCCCGCGGCGTGTGGGCCAACCCGCCGGGGCGTCCTCGAATCCAGGCCGACCGGACCGGGGGTAGCGGCTCCAGTCTCTCCCGCGTAGCTGCGGAGTTCCGGTAGGGTGCAAGGGTCTCGACAGCGGCCTCGGCGCGATCGCGAACGTTCGCGTAGCCGGGACAACGAAGAACCCCGCAGGTTCTGCAGCCGGCGGACGGCGAAGACCCCTCTGCTCCACCGCAGCAGCGTCCACTTAATGCTTTTCGAAGGTCAGGACGTGGCCCGCGGTTTTCCAGCCCGCGTTTTCATGAAAGAGCCTGGGCAGATTCGACGATCGTGATCCAAACCCCAAACCCCAAACACCAAACCGTGCCACGGTGGTGCTGTCCGCCAGCGTGTGCAGCGTGTATCCGAACCGCCGCGGTCCCGGGATGATTTTCCTGTCCTCACCTTCGTGCCGGCGTCGACGACCCTGACGGCGCCCGTCAGTTCTTTCCGAGCCATGCCGCCGCGGCGACTACGAGGGCAGCTGTCCCGGTGGCCAGGGTGGGCTGGATGACGGGTGCGAACTTCGGCGAGTGGTTCGCGGGGATGTCCGTGGTGAGGCGGCCGGCGGCCTGCGCGGCACGGTAGGTCTCGGGGTCCACGCCGCCGATGCCCCAGTAGGTGTACGGGACTCCGAGTGCTGTGGGGATGTCGCTGAAGTCCTCGCTCGCTGTCTGGCGCCCGTAGTCCTCGATCGTGTCGGCGGGGAAGTACTCAGCGAACGCGTCCGCGACCCTGGCGGTGACCTTGGCGTCGTTGTCGGTGAGCGGGTAGCTGTTGTAGAGCTTGATCTCCGGTTCCTTGGGCGAGCCCGACGCCGCGGACTCTGCCTTGGCGATCCGTTCGATGGCTTTGAGGATCTGGTCGCGGGTGGCCTTGTTGTAGGTGCGGATGTTGAGTTCGAGGACGGCGTGGTCATCGATGATGTTGCTCTTGGAGCCGACGGCGATCTTCCCCACGGTGAGTACCGCGAACTCGCCGGGCTGGATCTCGCGGGAGACGATGGTCTGGAGCCGTATTACGACCATTGCGGCCAGGACGGCCGGATCGATGGATTGATGCGGCATGGCGCCGTGGCTGCCGCGCCCGTAGAGGGTGATGTGGATGCTGTCTGCCATCGAGAGGAACGCGCCGGGATAGGTGCTCACGGTCCCGGCAGGGTTGGCCAGGACATGTTGGGCGAGGGCAACATCAGGCCGGGGAATGAGGTCCGCGAGCCCGTCGTCGACCATGCCCTTGGCGCCGTCGCCGAGTTCTTCGGCGGGCTGGAAGAGCGTCACGAGCGTGCCTGACCAGGCGTCGGGTTCCTGGGCGAAGAGCCGTGCTGCGCCGAGGAGGCTGGACATGTGGACGTCGTGCCCGCAGGCGTGCATGACTGGCGTCTGCGCGCCCTGATCGTCGGTGGCGACGACGGTGCTCGCGTAGTCCAAGCCTGTTGCCTCCGCGACGGGGAGTGCGTCCATGTCCGAGCGCATCAGCACGGTGGGCCCGGCTCCGTTGGCGAAGACCCCTACGAGGCCTGTGCCTCCGATGTTCCTGTGGACCTTGAAGCCGAACCCGGTCAGCTGCTCGGCGATGAGTCCTGATGTGCGCTTTTCGTGGTGGCTCAGCTCGGGGTTGCGATGGAAGTCCCTGTAGAGAGATTCCTGCCAGTCCCTGAGGAACTCCTGGGCCGACAGGATCGTGCGTGCTGCTCCAGTTGATGCCATGGGCTCTTCCTCTTTCCTTCCTGTGTCCGGGGTGTACACCGCTGAGACTATTTCGGGTTTACGGGCTGCGCCTCTGCACGGTCCCTGGTTCTGGGTACGGTAGCCATGATGGAGACGACTGCGATGATCACCATGACGACGTTGAACAGGAGCGCGATGACGGCGGCCTGCCGGATCCCGGTGTTGTCGGTCCGGCCCTGGTTGATGAGGACGTCACCGATGAACTGGGCTCCCGAGCTGCTGAAAGCGGTGAAGAGTGCGAGGGAGATCGCGGCCCCGATCGCACCGCCGAGCGAGGATGCCATCTTGTAGATGCCGGAGCCGGCACCGGCCTGGTCGGCGGGAAGGTTTGCCAGCGCGGCGTCCGTTGACGGCGTCGCGTAAAACGCGAGACCAAGGCCGAAGAACGCGTATGCCACGACGGCGAGCCACCGGTACTCGGAGAGCAGAAGGTTGGTGGGCAGGAGCAGGATGCTCGCAGCCCCGACGATGAGGGATCCCCAGATCATCGGCCGGCGGGGACCGAAGCGCTGAAGCAGCTTCTCACCGATCCGGATGAACGCGATGATCATGACCGCGTAGCCGATGGTCAGAAGCCCCGCGTCGGAAGCCTTCATGCCCCCGGCGATCTGAAGGAGCTGCTGGGTCACGATCAGCAGACCGATCGTGCCGTTGAGAAGGAAATTGGAAACCGTGGCGCCCCTGAAAGTGCGGTTCTGGAACAGGTCGAAGTTGATGAACGGCTTGGCCGCCCGGCGTTCGATCCGAACAAGGAAGAACAGGCCGATGACGGCGGCGGCGAACAACCCGATCGTCGTCGGTGTCAGCCAGCCGATCTTCGAGCCGAAGATCAGCACGATCATGAGCGCGAGCATCGAAACCATGAAGACCAGAACCCCGGAGAGGTCGAACTTCGACCTGTTGGTCTGGACGACCTTGCTCTCCGGCGTGCCGCGCATGAGCAGGATCGCGATGACCGAGATGACGATCGAGGCGATGAAGATCCAGCGCCATCCCACAAAGGTGGCCACGTAGCCGCCGAAGATCGACGCGAGCCCCGAGCCGCCCCACGAACCGATGGACCACATCGACACGGCGCGCTGCCGGCCCGGGCCGTCCCAGTAGGTCTTGACGAGCGCCATGGTGGCAGGCATGATGCACGCCGCCGAGAGTCCCTGGATAGCGCGCCCGCCCAGCATCAGGGACAGGGCGAAAGGTCCAGTCGCCAGAACGATCATGAGTGATCCGAGGATGCCCAGGCAATTGCCGATCAGGCTGATCCGGACCCGACCGATCCGGTCAGCGAGGCCGCCCGCCACCACGATGAACATGCCGGAGAAGAGTGCTGTGATCGACACCGCCAGGTTCATCGCAGCAACGTCGATGAGAGGGGTTGCCCACGTCTTGTGGACGGGGTCCGAATACGCGCCGTTGATGTCCGCAAGAATGTTCGGGGCAATCGACCCGGTCGTGCCGGCGAAAAGCCAGAAAGTGACGACGCCGAGCACGATACCCAGAAGCAACTTGTCGTTGCCCCTAAACGTCGACGGGGCAGGGGCAGGGATCGTGCTTGCCATGACAACTCCTCGCTGCGAACAGCTACGCTGATTATTAGTTGATGCTTCAACTATAAATCCGACAGAACTGCCTAAATCGCTTTTTTCGTTCAACGGAATGTCTGGTCAGTCACATACCGAAGCACTGCGGCTCGCTGATCATCCAGGGCCTTGTCTGGCATGACTTCCTCCTTTCGGTATTGTCTGCTCGTCACAGCAACCCAGCAACCGACCGTTGGCGTGACAACCGAGATTTGCGCGCAGCCGCGGAATCCGAGCGTCTCGTAAGCCTGTTCTGCGCCGGACTCCGAAACAATGCATGAGTCTTTCGCGAGACCCGGGCAGCATGTAAGGCCCAGCGAAAGATTAACTGAGGCGGACTTTTCGCGCTCTTATTTGTGGCTTTCGTCGTTGGCGTCGTTATGGCAGTCCTGATTGCCGGGGGCCTGTACCGGTGGCCAGCTTTCGCAACTTCCGGATAAGCAGGTACACGGAAGTACCTGGGTGTGGAACAGTCGAGGGTCTAAGAAATCGGCGAGGCCGGTTACGTCGGCGGCCAAGAAGATTTGATCGTCGACGTCGCAGTTCAGCTGGTCTCTGGCGCCCGGGTCGCCTGACCGGACACCTCGACACGAGCAGTCCGGAGTTTACTGCGGCCAAGGCAAAGAAGCCGGCTGCTCAGCCGGGCGCGTAGTGAAAGGCAGGTCGAGCCGGGAATGGTGGGTGGCGTCGCGGTAGATCTTGTGGGTGACGGGGCGGCCCACGGGCAGGTGGAAGGCGTCCGGGGGGAGCAGTGCGTTGTGCTCGTCGGCCAGCGGCTCGCCGTTGGATAGTTCGACCGTGAGGCGGTGACCGGGTTTGAAGGTGTTGGCGAACGGGTAGAGGCGCAGTACGTACTCCTCGATCGCTCCGGGCTCCACGGGCACGGATCGGGTGTGCGGGTGGTAGGGGTTGCCCTCGGTGGTCCGGGGGTCGAGTTCGCGGTGGGAGGCCTTGAGGTAGCCGGTGGTGATGAGCTGGCGTTGTCCGTTCGGGGCGGTGTCCCAGAGGCGCAGGATGAAGTTTGTGTCGGTCTGGTCGATTTCCGCGAAGATGTGCGCGGCGCCGGTGCCGATCAGTTCGGTGTGCTGCTCGAACGGCTGGGTGCTCCACGAGAGGATCTCCACCTTGTCAGTCACCGTCAACGGGGCTTGGTAGAAGCCCTCCGGGGCGGCGTACTCGGCGCCCATTGGCTCCGGCTCTTCTGACAGCTTGTGGTGGGGACGGAGGTAGAGGGACTTGTATTCGATGTCCTTCGGCGGCCACTGCCCGGCGGTCACGACCTCGCGCGAGCCCTCCACGAAGACGCTGACGGGAGGCTCGTCCATGACTCCGTTGTCGATGCCCTTGATCCAGTAGTCATACCACCGGAACATTTTGTCGTGCTCCTCGATGAAGGGGCGCGATTGCATGGGCGGGTAGGGGCCGATGGTTAGCTTTTTCGGGCCCTTCAGTGCGTTGTACAACTCGATGGTGCCGTCGAGGGTCCACCCGCGGCCCTGGTCGAGCTGCAGCCAGACCGGGATGTCGATGTTCGGGGCCAGCGTGATGGGGTTGCGTTCTTCGTACCATTCACCGTCCAGTTCGTTCATGACGATGTCGAACCAGGCCTCGTGGTTCTTGGGATAGTTCAGTACGTGGACCAGGTTCGGCCAGGCGGCAATGTCCGGATCCTCGAGGCGCTCGGCGACGAGCTTCTTCAGTTCCTCCGGGGAATGCTTCTCGATCATGCGGGACTTGACGTTGTCGGTGAACGCCCAGCCTGAGTCCCCTCCGCGGCCTTCGCGGGCGGCACGCGGCATGAACCACATGATGCCGCCATGGTAGGTGGTCTCGTAGAAGTCGTAGTGGCCGCCGGAGACGAAGATCGCTTTGAGGTGGGGCGGACGCTCGGCTGCGGCAAGTACCTGCATGGAACCGAAGTAGGAGATGCCCACCATCCCGACGTTGCCGTCGCACCACGGCTGCTCCGCCACCCACTCGATGAAGTCGTAGGCGTCCTGGCCGAGGGAAACGCCGCCGGCGTTGTAGTTGCCGATGTGCTCGCCGGCCGAGAAGCCGGAGCCGCGGAGGTCGCCGATGACGTGGACGTATTCTTCCTGGACGATCCTGGCAATGTCCCCGGCCTCGATGCAGCCGTCCCACATCGGGCTGGGCCGCCGCTGCGGGGGAGTGGTGAGGGCGAGGGCCTGCAACTCCTTGCCGTACGGGCTGAGGGCAACCAGTGCCGGCCGCGGCTTGTCCCCGGGGCCGTGGTAGGCGTCCGCTGCAAGCTCGACTCCGTCCCGCATCGGAACCCGGAGGTCCTTGCGGACAGCAATGGTCTGCCCTCTCGCATTCAGCAACTGAAAGTCATCCATGAGTGTTTACTCCTCATTTTCGATCGAATGGTCCAACGTCGTGCGGTATCCGTGGAGGGTGGTGAAGAACGGGGAGGGCTCCAGTGCGGGGTCTCCTTCGTAACCGAGGTCTTCGGCCACGCGGGCGAACGGAGAGTAGGGCGAGTCCGTATCCTGCAGGCCAGAGGTCAAGCAAGTGCAGGCCGCATTGTTGACGCAGGCCTCGATCTCCAGGCTCCCGTGGAGCGCTTCCTGGGCCTGTCCGGCGTCGAGCTCCACGTCGTAGGGTGTGCCGTCCTCGCGGCGGTACGGGTGCCCCAGATATAGGTGCCGGGGACGGACTTCATCGCGCAGGTACTCAAGGCTTGAGCGGTAGGCGACCGGGTCCACGAACCCCGGGAAGCCGTTGGCCGCGCCGTGGACTTGGACCGCGTCGCCAACGAACACGTCGTTCTGCTCGTCGATGACGTATGCGACCGAGCCCGGTGTGTGGCCCGGAATCGAGTGGACCGAAACGGTGACGTCCCCGCCCAACGACAGGGTCTCACCGCCCCGCACCAACAGGGTCGGTTCCATCTCGCCCGAGATAACGGCATTCGTGGCCGCCGTCAGCTTCGCCTCGCCGTCGGGATCCTTCACATACTGCGCCCTTCCGGAAAGGTATTCGTCCACATGGACCCGGCGCGAGCGCAAAAACGGTGCGTCGGCCTCATGGATGACCACCTGGGCGCGGCGCCCGGTGAGTTCCCAGAGGGCGTATGCCCCGCCGATATGGTCGATGTGTCCATGGGTCAGCAGGATCCAGCGGACGTCCTCGATCCGGCGGCCGATCGCCTCCAGCGCCGGCAGCATGCCTTCCGCGGGCGACGACGCGATCCCCGTGTCGACGATGGCCGGTTCGGGGGCGTCGATGTAAAAGCTGTAGAGGCCGAACCGACCCCACGGCGAGACGAGGGGATGCACAGCTACCGGGTTCGTCATTGCCCGGCCCCCGGGTTCAGGAATTCACGTGTCTCCTCGAAAGCCCGGTAGAGCTCCGGGATCCAGGAAAAGTGCTGGACAAAACCATGGGTGGCGCCGCGGTACCGGGTCACTTTTGTCTCGACGCCGGCATCCGCCAGGCGCCGGCCGTAGAGTTCGCCTTCGTCCCGGAGGGGGTCGTGCTCGGCGGTGATGACCAGCGCTGGCGGCAGGCCGGCGAGATCTTTCCGCTTGATGGGGGAGACGCGCGGGTCCGCAGGGTCGGCCCCGTTCTCAAGGTAGAACGAGTTGAACGGCTTGAGGCCCGTCGTCTCCAGTCCGTATCCTTCGGCGTTTTCGACCAGTGAGGGGTAACGCTCGACGTCGAAATCCAGGTCCAGCGACGGGTAGAACAAGACCTGGTGGGTGATCCGGTTGAACCCGTCGTCGTGGGCTTTCGCGGCGACGGCGGCAACGAAGTTGCCACCGGAGCTGTCGCCGGCAATAGCGAGGTTCTCCCCGTCCCACTTCAGGCTTTCGCCCTTCCCGGCCGCCCAGCGGACCACGCCGTAGCAGTCATCAAGGCCTGCCGGGAACGCCCCTTCGGGAGCCAGCCGGTAGCCCACCGAAATGACCTTGTGGCCGGTTTCCTTTGCCAGGGCCCGTGCCACGTGGTCGTGGGTGTCCAGGCTGCCCAGGAAGAATGCGCCGCCGTGGAAGTACACCAGCAGGCCATAGGAGTCCGCCTCCATGGGCGAGTAGATCCGCACGGGCACTTCGCCCGACGTCGTCACAGCCGTGGCGTCTTCGACCGAGTACAGGGGTAGCCGCTCCGCCAGCGGCGGGACCTGGGCGGCCTCGACGGCGCGCATGGCGATGGGGTTCAAGGGGGAGCCATCGTGTGCTGGCAAGGTTGCCAGGATGTTGGCGATTTTCGGGTGGACGGTCATGGCGTTCAGGCCTTCGCTTCTGCTGGTGCGGGCATGCTGGTGGGCTTTTGGGAAGTGGGCTTCTGACCCGGGAAGACATCGTTGACCTCTTCCGCGCTCCAGCCTTGGCGGGAAATGCGCTGAAGCTCGTCCGTCACGGGCTTGCGGGTTGCCTGGAACAGGGCCAACGCCTCCTTGACGTTGTCCGCCTGGGCAAGCGCGTCGGCGAGTGCGCCGGCGTCCTCGATGGCGGAGTTTGCTCCTTGTCCTTGGTGGTGCAACATGGAGTGCGCCGCGTCGCCCATGAGCACCACGGAGTCGGTGTGCCACGAGTCGACGGGGTCGATGTCGTAGACGGCGCGGATGTTGACCGTTTTCATGTCGAGGTCCCGCGTGATGTTCACGATGCGTTCGTCGAATCCGCTGACGGTTTCCAGGAGGCTTTTCTTGCTGATCTCAGGCGCCCAGGTGCCGTCCGGGTTAAGGGCGGTGATGTCGAAAGAGACCTGGTTCCGGTGGCGAAGCGGCAGCAGGTAGACCTTGGTGCCCTTGCCGATGTACATCCGTAGGTTGTCGTCGACCACCAGGCCGTGGGCGTCGTCGGCGGAAATCACCACGCGGTAGGCGTGTTCCCCGGAGAACACGGGGCTTTTGTCACTGAAGAGCTGCTCGCGCACCACGGATTTGATGCCGTCGGCGCCGACCACGAGGTCTGCCTCGACAGTGGTGCCGTTGGTGAAGGTCAGTACGGAACGGCCGTCCTCCTCCTCGATCTTCTCGAGTTTGTGGCCCAGGTGCACCATTCCCACCGGGAGGACGCTCAGCAGCGCCTCGATGAAGTCGCCGCGGTGGATGAGGTAGGTGTGGGCCTGCTCGCCGAACTCGGGCCAGGTGTCCTTCATGATCGGTTCAGCGGTGGCCGTGAGGATTTCGAAGTAGTCGCTCGGGGAACTGACCTTGGCGATCGCATCGAAGATTCCCCACTTGCTGAAACGGTCCATGGTGGCGGGACGCAGTCCAATTCCGGCGCCGACCTCCCGCATCTGGGACGCTTGCTCGTACACGTTGACGTTCGCACCGAGCAGGCTCAGGGCCTTGGCCGCCGCTGCGCCGCCGTACCCTGCGCCGACGATGGCGATGTTGAGGTTCTTGATGTCTTCAGCCTTCATTGCTTGGATCACTTTCTTGACCCTTCCTTGGCATGGGCCAAGTCTGGGGAAACGGTTAGGTTGTGGTGCCTGAACGGAAGTCAGGCGTCCAGCGACAGGAAGCCCGCCGGGTTGTCTTCGAGCAGGAGTTTGAGCGTGGCGTCGTCGATTCCCGCCGCTCGCATGTCGGGGATCATGTCCTCGAAGATGTAGTTGATGGTGTGGCCTTTGACGCCCGGCCAGCCCAGCGGGCTGCAATTCGCGTCGGCCGAAACGAGTAGTTTGTCCGCGTAGCCCTTGTTCACGAGGTTCACGAAGTGCTGCATGCGTTCGGCGCGCTTGCGGCCCCAAAACGGCGGATCCGGAAGCTCGAGGTCGTAGCCGAAGGTATCGAAGCCGATACGTCCGCCCTGCTCATAGATCCAGTCGTGCGGGGTGATCGGAGCGTTCAGTCCGTCGTCGGCGTGGCCGAAGAGCACGCGATCCAGGGAGAGGCCCTCTTCGTTGAAGATGGCTACCGCCGGTTCGGGGTCGATGGCCAGGTGGGTCAGGATCGGTGCGCCGGTGACGACGGCGGCGCGGGCCGCGGCCCGGTAGATGCGCTTGTCCAGGTCTGTCATTCGTCCACCGCGGCTCACGCCGACCTTGATGACGCCGGCCTTGGCGCCGGTGTTTCCGATGCCGACGGTGATCTCGTGGATGAACACTTTCGTGAGGTAGTCCACGGTGGCGCGGGAGAAGTGCGGCAGGGCGGTGTCGCCGCCGACGAACCCGGTGCAGGCCACAATGTGCACGCCGGTCTTCCGGGACAGGGACCTGTAGTAGTCGACGTCGCGGCCGTTGCAGATACCCGTGGCGTCCACGAAGGTGCCTCCGCCGTATTCGCGGAACTTCCGCAGCTTCGGCACTGTTTCTTCATAGGCCTGTTCGGGGGTCTTCCACCACTTGGTGTCGAGTTCGGATCCGGGCATGCCGTAGCCGATGTGTTCGTGGACCGCCACGATTTCCAGTTCTTCGGCCGGAATGGTTCCCAGCACTGTGTTGACCTTTGTCATTCGTTCACCTCGGGGGTTCTAAAGCTTGTTGTGGTTAGGCCGGGGCGTGTCTAGCGCACGGTCAGCAGCCGTCGCGGGTTGTCCACGAGGATGCGCCGGGCATCTTCTTCGCTCAGGCCGTTTGTCTTGAGGAAAGGCACGAACGTGGTCAGGACGTGGCTGTAGGGCAGGTTGTACTCCGGCAGGCCCTTGGCCACCCCGATCGAGTTGCCCGAAAGGATGATCTTGCCGGCATGGCCGGCCTTGACCAGCTCGAGCACCAGTTCGGCGCGTTCGTGGTCGGTGAGGTAGCCCGCATGGTCGTTCAGGCCCACGTGGTCGATGCCGACGAACGCTCCGCGGCCAGCCACCTCGACGGCGGAGCCGGCGGCGTCCCTGCGGTCCAGGTCGCCGACGAGCACCCGGTCGGCTCCGATCTGCTCGTCCAGGACAATGTCCAGATC
>FSUT01000158.1_pt1 | contig 11483 bp, 10 predicted proteins | sample 1637481 | NCBI WGS metagenome assembly FSUT01 (sample SAMEA3914816, study PRJEB12502) | metagenome | biome: forest; material: soil | place: USA | collected 2011-09-16 | depth 0.3 m | reverse complement strand
GTACGGGTCAAACAACATATCCATGGTGTTTACCAGTCTAGGCGGTGGCCCTGACACCGGAGGACCCGCATGATCTTCCGCTGTGTTCGTCAAATACCGGCTTAGTCGGGAAATACCGAGGCTCCGAAGTGCTCTCCCAATTATGCTTCTTAGGAGCTATAAGTTCGCTGGCTCTTGGACACATCCAAAGGAACGGCATGCGTGGAAAACGAGGGGTTCGGATTACGCGCCGCCCCGGTGTGGTGTCGAAATACGGAACCCTCCTGGGGTTGGGCATCACCATTGCCTCCAGCTTGTTCCTGGCTGCGGCCAAGCGGCTCCAGACATGGGAATTCGTCGGCGCGTACTTTGTCCTAGCTTCGGTCCTCGCCTGTTTCGTACTGATGCTCCACTCGGATGCATGGCCCCAACGCCTGGCGGTTCTTTTCGGGCTCATCCTGCTCGCGGAACTATTGGGCTCCGAACAACGCGCCGAGTTCAATCCCGTCTTCCTCCCTTACACCCTGATCCTCTCGGCAAGTTCCCTCCTCGTCCTCTCGATGCACAAAACCTGGCGCTCGATCCTGTTCACATTCATGGCGTTCCTTCTCGTCCTGGGGTACACGGTCATCTCCGCCTCAGCGGTGGGCGTCCGTCCCGCGAGCGCTTTCATTCTCGCGGCGACCTGGACCATCACCTTGGCGATGCGGCTTGGCGGACCACGGGCCTTGGCCCTGTACTGGGGAGATTTCGCCGTGCGCCAGGAATCCGTGGCAGCCCACATCGTGGCACAGAACCGGCGCAGCTCCGTGGCCTGGAACACGAGGCATTTGCACGACACCGCCTTGCGCACCCTCACCGTGATCGGCCGCCAAGGCGCCGGTCTCTCCTCGAAGGAATTGGGAGAAATGCTCGACGCCGGCACCTCCTCGGGAGCGGTGGCCCGGCAGGGACCCCCGCTGCCAGGATGGACCGGTGTCGACTTTGGAGCTTCGACGCTCCCGGAGACCCCGGAGCCCGGCGACCTTTCCGTTCGACTGCGGCGAATCGCCGAGAAACGGACACGGGACGGCTTCAGCGTGGAGATCCACGGGACGATAGGACTGCTGGCCGGTCCTGTCGAAGCTGCTTTGCTGGCGGCGGTGGATGAATGCATCCTGAACGCCGACAGGCACGCCGGCGCAGGACATGTGGATGTCCTGCTATCCCGGACCTCGGACCACGTGTCAGTGGTCGTCAGCGATTCCGGTTGTGGATTCGACCCTTCGAACCTCCCCGCCGACAGGCTGGGCGTCAAGGAATCCGTCCTCGCCCGCATGCGCGATGCCGGTGGACGTGCGCAGGTCTTTTCCGCGCCTGGACGAGGAACCACGATCCTGCTCGAAGCGGTGGCCGCATGACCTTGCCGGCTATGTCGCGGACCAGCGTGGAGGGACCCCTCTTCGTGTCCCGTGGAATTCTGGCGACAGCCTGCTTCGTGCTGTGGATCCTCAATTTCTATCTCGCTTTTGAAGCCGGCAACAAGACGGGCGCTGCCCCCTGGCACGTCCTGGCTACCGGCCTCGACTTGTTGGGGCTCGCCGTCGCCGTCCAGGCATCCGACGCCGCTACCCCGAGGGGCTGGCTGGCCAATCTGCGGGCCACGTGGCTCGTCCTGGCCTTTGCTTCCTCTTGCTGTGCCGCATTGGCTACCGTGCAGGAAACCGGGCTCGCACTTATCGGAGCGAATGCACTGCTCTCCGCCGTCGCGGTCCTCCTGGTGTCCCACCTCTGGAACCTTCGTGGATTCGTCACCCTCACGCTCGCGACCGCGGCGGTCAACACGGCCCTCTACGCCGTCGCTCCCGGAGCCGACCCGCGGACGACGTCGAACATCCTGTTCCTTTCGCTCCTTCCCGGTGTGGTCGGAACTTTGAGCGTGCTACTCCGAAGGGACGCCCTCCAGCGGAAAGGAGCGAGCAGCCTGAGCGGACGGCTCGACGCCCTGACGCGGGCCATCGATGCCAAAACGTCCGTGCGGGAGCTCGAACTGGCGGTCACCAGGACCCAGATCGATGAATTGTTTGCCAAGGTAGCGCATGCCCCCTCGGTGCCTCTGGGCCCAGCGATGGCCCGCGAAGCGAGGGAGCTTGCGGGTCATTTGCGCCGGTTGTTGCTTGAGGAATGGTCCGACAATTGGCTTGCTGAGGCCCTGGAACTCGAGGGCCTGGGCCACAATGTCATTGTGGCCCAGCCCACTGACGTGGTGGAAGAGCTGCCGGAGAGCTCACGCCCGGCCATCCTGGCTGCCACCATGCTGATGGCAATGGGCGCCACGCTGCGGGGCGCACACCGGGGCACTCCGCGGCCAGGGGCGGCACCGCGCATCCATTTCTTTGCCGAGAAGTCCGGCCGGGACGGTGCACGCCTGACATGGCGCATTGGCGGAGTCCGTAGGAACCATCTCTCACCTCTGTTGTGGACTGAGCTGGATACGCTGGGCCGCACCAAAGCGCTCAATGACCGTGAAGGCTGCAGCATCGTGGTTGAGACAGCTGGGTGGCGACATTGACCCGCGTTCTGCTCATCGATCGCCACCAGCTCTTGATCGATTCCTTGTCGCAGTGGCTTCTCACGAACGCCCCGGAAATCCGCGTCCTGGCCGGGGCCTCTTCCTGGCCGCTGGAAGGCCGCACGTCCCAAGGTGACGGGGGCGCCGAGGCGGATGTCGCCGTCGTGGGTGAACTGCATGGGCGGGAAGCCCCTAATCTTGCCGGTACCGTCACTTCGCTGAGGTCGTCAGGGATGCAGGTGGTCCTGCTGGCGGACCAGCAGCCTGTGATGGTCATCAACTCAGCGCTCGACGCCGGCGCGCTGGCCGTAGTGCCCAAGTCCGCCGCCCCGGGCCACACCGCGGCCGCGATCCGCGCGGCAGCATCCGGCCGGCCATACCTTCATCCGGATATCAAGGGCATGCTTGAGTCAACAGCCAGCACGAGAGTCGAGTTGTCAGTCAGGGAACGGCGGCTTGTGGAGCTGTACCTTGGACCCACGCCTCGAAGCATCAGGCAGGTGGCGGACCTTCTGGCGATCAGCGAGCAGACAGTCAAATCCCACCTGCACCGGGTCCGGCAACGGTACGCGGCCGCGGGCTTCGCCGTTGGAAACATCATCAGCCTCCAGGATCAGCTTCGAAAAGACGGCTGGCTGAGCTAAACGACGTGCGGCTATGAGTGGGGCTGGGTCGATTTCGACGCAAGAATGCTCACCAAAGCCACCAAGAGCGGAACACACAATGCCGACATGAACCCGGCCACAATCATCTGGCGGTGGATGTCCGGCTGCCCCTCGAAAATGAGGACAACCCAGAACTGCGCCCAGCAGCCGAAGACCATCACCACGGCAAGGCGACCTATTCCGGACTTCCGTCGAGCGGCTACGGCGAAGCCCAAGAGCAGTGTCAACAGGTGGAGGCCAGGCAACGCAACCGGTGCTGCTTTCGTCGCCGTGTACAGGCCCAGGACGACGGGCACCCTGCGTTCTTTGACGGCGGGACCTTGGCCCGAATCCACCGTGTACGATCCCCCATCTCTGAGCTCGGGCGTGAGCAGGGCGCTGATTCCCCGTTCCCCGAGGCCGATCAGCCGTTCCGGGTGGGTGGCAAAGAACGCGACGATCTTGCCACGATTGATCTGTTTTCCGAACTGCGTGTAATGCGGGTTGTACACCGCTGAATTGATGGAGTCCATGGTGCTGCCCGCGGCCGTCACGAAACTCCGGTCCAGCCCCAGCCACGTCAAATCCGCGACGGGATCCGGGCTGTTGGGCAGGATCGACGCGAAGACAGTGTTGTAGAGATTCATTTCGGTAGCGCGCTTCGGCTCCACCGCGAGGAACGCCACGGCAACTCCCGCAATGGCAACCACGGCTGCCGTGGGCATCACAAACGCCTGCCACCGACGACGCGCGGGGCTCGCCCGGCGTCGAGCGCGCGCGACAGGCAACCAGAGGAGCGCCAAGGCGACCACCGGCAACCACGAGGCCATCTGCGGCATGGCCGAGACTGTGAATGCGGCCGCGAGGACCACGATCAGCACCGACGCCCAACGTGGCCTTCCGCCGTTCCAGTAGCGCAGCAGCGCCACCGCCAAGGCAAGTGTCCCGAGTAGCGCAGCGGGTTCGCTGTAGGGCGAAACGAAGAAATCCGCGAAGACCCCGTCCGCCGTGACCAGCGTGACGAGCGCGGCGATCAGTACCCGGAACGGTGTCCGGCCCGGCAACGCCGCCACGAGTCCGGCGATGAGGGCGCCGAAGACAACACAGCAGACAATCCCCACCGCACGCGTATCCAGGCCGGGTCCCCCAGCAAGGACCGGCGTGAGCCATTTGCCCAGCCACAAGAGCAGCAATTGTGAGGAATAGACGGGCTCTCCGGATCCAGTGAAACCGCAAGCCTCACCGTAGTACTGGTGCGGCACCCAGCTCGGATGGATGAAATTCGTGAAGTCTGCATAGCCCCAGGGTCTGAGGTTCCGGACGCCCAGCGAACAAAACAGTTGTTGACCGGTCCCTTGGTCAGCCGTGCCAACGGTTTGGGGCACGAACAAGCGGAGGATCATGACGAGCGAGGCAAGCGTGCCGGACAACACGGCAACACCGCGCAGGCGGGATGACCCCGGCGCGCCCGATCCCACTTCACCCGGCCCGAACGTCCTGGCCAGGTTGGCGGCCGCGGAGCGCAGCGGGCTCGCTGTCCCGCTCTTCCGGCGGAGCGGTTCGGGGGCGAACCTTGTTGGCGGTTCGGATTCCGGGACATCCGGCCTTGCGTCAACCACGCTTCTGCCCTCCCGCCGGCGCGAGCGTGCCGGTGATGGTGCCTGGACTGGACTGAACATTGGACTGCGCGGGCGCGACCGCGCACCGCACCGTGTACGCACCGTTCACCGTCCGGATGATCGGACGCAGCGCGATTCCGGCCGGAAGCGCGTCAACGCCGAGGAACTGCAAGGCATAAGGCAGGCACCGCGCGTCTCGCGCGGCAGGAGTGGCCACACTGCTGTCCAGATTGACCCACGCGCTGATGTCCTCCGCGGTGTGGGGTTCGGTACATGGAATATCGACGCCGTCGTCGCTCAATTGGCCTTCCGCGAGTTCCTGTCGATAGCAGAGCCGCAGGGCGGCCGACTCGGGGCCGGCCAGCACGCCCTTGAAATCCGCGGTGGTGGTCCGGGGAGTGCCGTCGTTCGCGGCCAGGAGCACGTCGCAACGCACGGACCGGGCGCCGCGTTCCCAGTCGTCACGGCTCGGGGCGTACGCGGCGATGGCCAGGCCTGTTGTGCCATCACGTTCACGGGCTCCGAGATACGTCCGGAGTGAGGCAACGTCGCACAAGCGCTGGGTGAGTACCTTGAGTTCCTGTTGTCCCGGCCTTGTTTCCTGACCTGACAAGGGAGCCGGAACCTGGGTGACCTTGTAGGTCTGGGCGGTGTGCGCCTCCGTGCAGGAGACCGGTGGGCTCGGTTCGCTGACGTCGTCGAATTGTTCCGGCGAGACAATCAGGTGGCACTCGCCCACTGCCGGGTTGCCCGTGGGCGCCCCGGGAAGTGTCTGGTTGCATCCACTCAGTAGCCCTGCAATCAGCAATGCCGCAGCACCCGATCTCGCCCGTTTCGCCAAGCTACGCGGCACGCCGCCCCCGGCTGGTCTTGCCTGCGCGGACCAGGACAATGATGGCCGCGACAAAGCCGGCGATCACCACGAAAGAACCGAGGAAATGGTGCATGATACTGAACCCATGCTCTCCCCAGGCCTGCTGTGCGCCCGCGATCATGAAGAACCTCAAGCCGTTGCTGACAACGACAATCAGCAATGCCAATACGGCGGCGCGGGCCAATCGTGGCACCGCGATACGGCCCAGGAGGAACAAACCACCGGTCAAGGCCAGGACGGGGGCGATCAGTACCGCGCTGGAGCACAATCCGGTCACCATCAGGCCGAAGGGTTGCCCACCGCCGATGTTGTGGAAGATGATGTCGCGGACGCTGTAGGACGAGCCTCCCAGGACCCGATCGAACACCCAGGCCATGCTCAAGGCCTCGAGACTGCGGATACTCTCCTGCTGCAGCATGGCCAGGGCTGCCGCCGCCAGGCATACCAGGCCGGGGAGAATACCGCCCTGGCTCGAACGGAGCGTTACGACGCGTGGGCCTTGTGGGCCTTGTGGGCCTTGTGGGGTGGAGTATTGGACACTCGTGGACACTAGGCTTCCTTCGCTAACAGCTGGGCGTCGTCCTCATTGTTGCGCCGGGTTTTCGCCCAGCCCTGGCGTCCCGTGACCAAGCGGTAAGTTGCCCTCAACACGGAAACGTAGTTCTGGTACATGTAGAGCCAGTAGCCAACTCCCCACAGGACGCCCGCCCACCAGCTCTTGTCCGGGACTGCCTGCTTGCGATAGACGGGACCCCACAACGCGAAAGGCGCGATGCCCGTGACAATGATGAGCGGGATGATGAACCAGGACGCCGCCAGCCACGCCTGGAAGCCACCCATCGTGAGGGAGCCCTGGGCCACCATCGTGATGAACAGCGTGGGCCACAAGACCAAGCCCAGGATCTGGATGAACGGCTGGACCAGGAAATAGCTGCATTCGATGGCCCCGATGTTGCTGAAGTACCGAGACTCGAAAATTCTCCCCAGGTAGATGCTGCACTGCATTCCGCCGTGGCACCAGCGGGTTCTCTGGGTCAGCAGCCGGCGAAGCCCCGGAAGTGCCTCCTGCGACACATGGGCGTCATGCATGTACACGGTCTTGTAGCCGCTCAGCATCACGTGGATCGCGAGCTCGTAATCCTCCAGGAGGGCTCCATGCCAAGGCTCCCCGGAGGTCCTGGCGATCGCGTCGAGGGCGGATAGCCGGGTGAACTGCCCGTTGCCGCCCAAACCAACGGTCAAGGTGTGGCGTCGGAGCGACTGCATGGCGGCGATGGTGGTGCGGAACTCCATGTCCTGCATAAGGATGAGGTACCGGGCGAAGCCCTGCTTCACGCGTCCGAATCCTACGGCCGTCTTCAATGCGGGGTCATCCACGTTGGACATCCACACAGCGGCCTGGGCGGCTCCCACCTCGGGATCCCCGAAGGCAAGTGGTCCGGCGGCCTGCCGGAACGCATTTTCGGACATGAGCCCATCGGCGTCGAGCACCATGACGATCACCGTTTCGCGGTCGGCCCCGGAAGGCAGCCAATCATCCAGGGCCCGGTACGCCGCGTTCAGGGCGTCGCCCTTGCCCGAACGGGCGTCCGGGAGAAAGCGGCGCACTAGGTGAACCAAGGGGTCGGCCACCGATGCGCTCTGCACAATGTGGGCCGTGGCGTCTTCACTGGCATCGTCCACAACCCAAACGTGGGCCTCGGGGAATTGTCTCCGCAGCTTCGCCAGGGTATTTCCAATCACCGTTTCCTCGTCGCGACACGGGATGAACACGTGCCAAGTGAAGCCTCCCGGTGTTCCCTCCGGATCGGGAGTCCGGCGCAGGAACGGAACCAGGATCACACTGATGTAGGCCAGGAACACCACCAACAGAACGAATGCCAAGGCTTGCGCGGACTCGAGTACTGACATGTCTCCCCGACAGTGCTTTGAGGCTGTTTAAGGCCGATTCAAGAGAAGGTGAAGCGGGGCGGCCCCCTGAGGTAGTGCCGCCCCGCGGTTGATGCAGTCAGGAATCCTTGCGGCCAGCAGCCCGCTTCGCGGTCTTGAGCCTGCTGTTGCGCAGGACCACGAAGCCGGCAACCAGCAACGCAATGCCCAGAAGGATGGCCCAGCCAAGGGGCGGTGCTCCGGTGACGGCGAGGGTTCCACCGCCCGCCACCGCTCCCCCTGTCGTGAAACTATTTCCGTACATGCTGCACACTCCTTCCGTGGTTCTTGACTGGTGCGGGCAGGCGCAATCAGACGGCCGGAACCGCAGTCCGACGGCGTGCACGGAACAACAACCAGCAAACAAGCGCTAGCAATGCCACTACGCCGCTGATGGCCAAGGTGTCGTTGTTGACCACCGGGATTGCTGCTGCAAGCAGGTTGGGACCCACGGAAGCGTTGGCGAGGTCGATCGTGGCAATACTGCCGCCGGCTATGCCTACCTGGAGCGCACGCTCGGTGAAGATGCCTCCGTTGCTTTCCTGTACGTTGACCTTCGCCGAGACCAATGCGGTCAAAGCATTGGATAGCGGGGTCACGATGGTAGAGGACACTCCGGAGACGACGCCGTTCAGGGCGGCGGTCAGAACGGCCAGTGCGGGGCCGGCCGTTATCTGCGCAATCGGTCCGAGCGCGTTGACTGCGACGGTCGCGCTGGCGAGTGTGGAGTTGACCACGCTCGTGATCTTGGCGGCAACAGCCTGCGGCAGGAACGAAACGAGGTCCGTGCCGGAGGGCAGGGCGTTGAGGCTCGGCACACCGGCAACGGCCAGGAGGTCTGCCTCGGTGATGGAGATCGTGCCGCCTGCAAGGGGATTCGCGACAGTGACGCCCAAGGGACCCAGGACAAGGTTGGCGGTGTTGATGGCGGTGCCAACCGTGCCGGCAACTCCGCCAATGACCGTTCCGCCAATATCAGCAGATACGCCGGCAATCGAGTAGGCACCGGCGGGAGCCGCCCCTTGGTCCTGCTTGGCGGCGGCGGCCAGCGTGGTGATCTTCAGGTCCAGGTTCACGAGATCGGCGCCACCAAGGATGTTGGCCGTGCCCGCTTTGATTTCAGCCGCCGGGATACTGGGGCTTCCCGACGTCGGCAGGCCGCCGGGCAGGGTGACGAGGCCCGGTGCGCCCGAGACAGTGCCTGAGAACGCCGCGGAGGATCCGTCATTGACGGCCTTTCCATACTGGCTGACCGCGCCCAGCTGGATGATGCCGTTGTTGCCCAGCAACGGAATGTTTCCCGCACCGACGTTCACCAAGCCAAAGGCGGCGGAAAGATCCAACGGAGTGCTGTTTTCAATGACCGCCGGGCCGGATGGCGGGGTGCCGATCTGCTGGGCAGTTGCCGCGCCGTTGGATGCCACGCCGGCGAAGTTCGGTATCGCAAGGACGCTGCCGTCAATGATTTGTCCGCTACCCGAAGAAATAACGTCAGTCGGTCCGGCTGTTGCTGCTGGTGCCGCTACCAGGCCTAACCCCAGCGCTACGACAGCGCTGACGCCCACCGCGGCGGACCATGTCCTGTGTCTCGTATTCAAGTTTTGCCCCCTAGTGAGAGTTGCAATCACGCCGGGCGCGTTGCAACGGAAACCTTGGAGGACACACGTCCCCCGTGGAGAAAGTAAACAAGGCCCGAGGCGAGCGCTTCCCGAAGGTACCCGAATGGGTTAAGCGACGAAGTCGGGGCGTCGCTGACCCGTCCCCAACATGGAGTCGATGGCCGCCACGGCACGCTCGGCCGCGCCGCCGTCGCCGTAGGGGTTCACTGCAGTGGCCATATCCGTATACAGCGCGTCGTCGCTCATCAAGGCGTTGACGGCGTCCACGATGGTTTGCGCATGCGTCCCGACGAGCCGTGCCGTACCTGCCGCCACGGCCTCGGGGCGTTCGGTGTTGTCACGCATGACCAGAACGGGTTTCCCGAGGGCCGGCGCCTCTTCCTGGACCCCGCCCGAGTCAGTGAGGACCACATGGCACAGGCTCAGGAGCTTGGTGAATTGCACGTAGTCGAGGGGTTCCGTAGTGGTGATGTTCTGGACACCTGCTACTTCGGGCAGGACGGCCTCCCGCACAGCTGGATTCCGATGCATCGGAAGGACGATTTCCACCTCGGGGCACTGGGCCGCGATCCGCGCGAGCGCCTTGCCCACGCCCACCATGGCCTGGCCCAGGTTTTCTCGTCGGTGGAGAGTCACCAGCAGGATTTTGCGGCCTGAATCCGTGATGGCCCGGAGTGCGGGTTCCGCAAACTCAACGTCCCTTTTGACAGTCCCCAACAGCGCGTCGATGACCGTATTTCCGGTGACCGCGACGTTCTCCGCACAAATGCCCTCGGACAGCAGATTGTCCCTGCCTGTGGAGGTGGGCGCCAGATGCAGTGTGGCGATTTGCCCAAGCAAACGGCGGTTCGCTTCCTCTGGAAAAGGTGAATTCAGGTTGCCGCTGCGCAGTCCGGCCTCAAGGTGGACCACGGGAATTCTCTGGTAGAACGCTGCCAGCCCTGCGGCCATGGCGGTGGTGGTGTCTCCCTGGACGACTACTGCGTCCGGCTTGACGTCGTGGAGGACTTCCGTGACTCCCCGCAAGGTCTTTTCCGTGATCCCGGCAAGGGTCTGGCGGGGCTGGATGATGTTCAGGTCATGCTCCGGGTGGACGCCGAAGAGCGCGTTGACTTGGTCCAGCATTTCCCTGTGCTGCCCGGTCACTGCTACCGGCGCCTTGTAGCGTCCGGTCGCACGCAGGGCATGGACCAGCGGCGCCATTTTGATGGCCTCCGGACGGGTGCCGTAAACGAGCAGGACGGTGCGGTTGTCCAATTATTCCCCCTGGGCTTGAGCTGCCGTCCGGAGATTAGCAACTGCCCGGCGCCCTGTCCGGGGTACTCCCCAATAGGGTCAATCACCCCCCAAGGGACATGCCCCCTCCTTGCTTGAATCAGTGGACATAACAGGACTATGTCCACTCCTTAAGCCAAGGGAGGGGCATGCTCACAGCAACCCGAGCACTATGTCCACTCCTCACGCCAAGGAGGGCGCATGCTCACAGGAAGCAGCGTGGAATGATCACGGCAGCCCGAACTCCGCCCCCAGGGACATGCCCCCTCCGTGCTCGAACCAGTGGACATAACAGCACTATGTCCACTCCTCACGCCAAGGAGGGGGCATGCTCACAGGGAGCGCAGCACTATGTCCACTCCTCACGCCAAGGAGGGCGCATGCTCAGGCGAATTGCGGCACCGAGGTGAGCGCCGCACGCAACTCGCGGACCGCCGTCGGGCCTCCCGCGAGGAACCAGTCCAGGCCGTTGACGCGCACGACGTCGGTGTCCCCGCCTGCCGCACGGACGATCGCCTTGCCGGGGAGCCAGTCCCACTCGGGGCAGCTGTGCTGGAACCAGCAGCCCAGTTCGCCGTCGGCCACCCGGCCGAGATCGCAGGAGCCGGAACCGAACATGCGCAATGACGCTGCGGACACCGCTGCAGCGTGCCAGGGCATGGCGGCGCGGGGATCGGCGAGCCAGGTGGGGTGGATGTAGGTCGCGGCACCGAGTTGACTGAGGGCAGCCCCCGATGGCCCCGGGATCCGTTCGTCGTTGAGGGTGGCGGGGTGGCCTTCGCCGCCGGTCCAGAGCTTGTCCAGCTCCGGCTGATAGATGGCCCCGAGGATCACGTCCGCATCCGAGGCGACCCCATGGGTGGCCGGACGGTCGTGCTTCAAGGCAATCGCCGAGCACCAATAGGTGGAGCCGTGCAGGAAATTGTAGGTACCGTCCACGGGATCGATCACCCAGGTGCGGCCGCTGCTTCCTGCCACCGAGCTTCCTTCTTC
>FSUT01000457.1_pt1 | contig 11709 bp, 11 predicted proteins | sample 1637481 | NCBI WGS metagenome assembly FSUT01 (sample SAMEA3914816, study PRJEB12502) | metagenome | biome: forest; material: soil | place: USA | collected 2011-09-16 | depth 0.3 m | reverse complement strand
TGCCTATCAGCTGCCTGCCCTCGACGCGATCCATCGTTCCGAGTTGCGGGTGCTGTCCGAGCCGGGCAAGATCCACGACGACGGCGCCGTCACCCTGTACCTCTCTCCCACCAAAGCGCTTGCAGCCGACCAGCTGGCAGCGATCCGTGCACTCAAGCTCCCTACGGTCCGGGCGGAAACGTACGACGGCGATACCGAGCAGTCCCAGCGCCGCTGGATCCGTGATCATGCCAACTTCATCCTCGCCAACCCCGACATGCTGCATTTCGGGATCCTGCCCAACCACACATGGTGGGCCCGCTTTTTCCGCAGGCTGCGGTACGTCATCGTGGATGAGGCCCACAGCTACCGCGGGGTGTTCGGGTCCCACGTCGCCAACCTCATGCGGAGGCTCCGGCGAATCTGCGCCTACTACGGTGCCGGCACCTCCTTCCCCGAACCGGTGTTCATTGCGGCGTCGGCGACAGCGTCGGACCCCGGCACATCCTTTGCCCGGCTCATCGGCACTCCCGTCCGCGAAGTTTCCGAGGACTGTTCACCGCATGGCTCCACCACGGTGGCTTTTTGGGAACCAGCCCTGACCGAGCTGAAGGGCGAAAACGGGGCACAATCCCGCAGGACGGCCGTGGCCGAGACCGCGGACTTGCTGGCCAATCTGGTGTCCTCCCGCGTGCGGACCATCGCCTTCATCAAATCCAGGCGCGGCGCAGAAACAATTTCGTCCATCACGAAGCGCCTCCTCGACGAAGTGGACCCTAGCCTGCCCCAGCGGGTTGCTGCGTACCGCTCCGGCTATCTCCCCGAGGAAAGACGGGCTTTGGAAAGGGCTCTGCGTTCCGGTGAGCTGCTTGGCGTCTCCAGCACGTCCGCATTGGAATTGGGTATCGACATTTCCGGGCTGGACGCGGTGCTGGTGGCCGGCTGGCCCGGGACGAGGGCGTCCCTGTTCCAACAGATCGGACGGGCCGGCCGCGCGGGCCAAGACGCCATTGCCGCATTCGTGGCCAGCGACGATCCCTTGGACACATACCTCGTCAACCATCCGGAGGCGATCTTTGATGTGTCAGTCGAGGCCACGGTCTTCGATCCTGGAAATCCCTACGTGCTCGGCCCCCATCTGTGCGCGGCGGCGGCCGAGCTCCCGATCGGCGTGGCCGAACTTGACCTGTTCGGTCCAACATCCGAGTCCCTGCTGAATCAGCTTGTGGAACAGGGGTACCTGAGGAAACGGCCTGCGGGCTGGTTCTGGACCCATCCCGAGAGCGCCGCGGCCATGGTGAACCTCCGCGCAGATGGCGGCGGCCCCGTAAGCATCGTGGACTCCGAGACTGGCTCCCTGTTGGGCACCATGGACTCGCCACAGACGCACTACCAGGCGCATACGGGCGCGATCTATGTGCACCAAGGCGACAGTTACTTGGTCGAGGAACTGAACGAAGAGGACCACTGCGTGGTGGTTCGTCGAACCAACCCGGACTACTACACCACAGCACGGGACGTGACACAGATCGAGGTCCTGCAGACTCTCCGGACCATGGAATGGGGGGATATCGCGGTCCACTTCGGCGAAGTGAAGGTAACAACACAGGTGGTCTCCTTCCAACGTAAGGCACTGATTTCCAATGAGGTTTTGGGGGAAGAACCGCTCGAACTCGGGGCCAGGGATCTCTTCACCAAGGCGGTATGGTTTGTGGTTCACAACCGTTCGCTGACTGGCGCGGGCCTTGTCGAGGCCCAGTTCCCGGGCGCACTGCACGCCGCCGAGCACGCCGCCATCGGGCTTCTCCCGCTGGTCGCTTCAAGCGACCGTTGGGATATCGGTGGAGTCTCAACAGCGCTCCACGCCGACACCGGAGTGCCCACGATCTTTGTGTATGACGGCCATCCAGGCGGCGCCGGATTTGCCGAGCGTGGCTTCGAAAAAGCCAAAGTGTGGTTGACCGCCACAAGGAACGCCATCAAAGCATGCGAGTGTGACACCGGATGCCCTTCCTGCGTCCAGTCCCCCAAATGCGGCAACAAGAACAATCCGCTGGACAAGGACGCCGCGGTCACCCTGATCGACGTGCTCCTGCGGGACGCAGCCTAAGGCGGCGGCCCAGCCCGAGAGCGGCCGGTTGCGGAACCGAAGACTGCGCCGCGATCCAGCTCAGTGCGGATCTCTACGATCCCGCCTTCGCCCACTGTGCAACCCGACAACGTAGCTCCGTGCCGGGCGGCCGTTTCGCTGGCGACCATGCAAGGATCTCCGGTTGTCAGGCCGCGGGCCGCGTCGGCCCCTGCGAGCGCAGCGAGATCGGCGGCAGATGCTGCGCGGTGGGCCATTGCCATGGCCTGGGCCAGGGCCAACGCCGCCGCCACGCAGATGATGACAACAAAGCCCAGGGCAACGGCCAGGATGGTTCCTGAGCCGTGCTCCGCCTCGCGACGGCCGTCGCCGGCGCGGGCGCTACCAGCCCTCACGCCGCGACCTCTTTCACAGCGGCTTGGAGCCCAACCAACGGCATAGCCTCGTTGAAGTCGACCACGCCGTCTCCGACGGCGAGGAGGGGCGCTGTGGCCGCTGACGACTGCGGGGCCTCTCCCCTTGCAGATGCCGTCGCCGAAAGCCTCCACGGGATGAGAGAGCCCAACGGGCCGACGACCCGGGCGGAGACTGTGACGTTGATCCATTCGCCGTCTTCAGAAACGACAGCCGTGGCGGCGTCGCCTGCCAGTCTTCGAACGATTCCGTCCACGGCCGCGTCGCCATCTCCGCGGGCGAGGGCCCTGGCTCCTGCTCTGGCCGCTTCTTCCAAGCGAAGCTGCGTAATTCCCGCGGCCGATCCTGCCAGAAGCAAGGCTAAAAGAAGCAGGACAGCGGGTAGTGCCACCGCGAATTCCGCAGTGACGGCACCATGGTCCCTCTCAGGGAAAACTTCTCGCCGACGGTCCCTCCGCGGGCCATCCAGCTTCTCCGTCGGAGGAGGCCGTCTGATCGAAGGAGGCCACTGCCGTACAACTCCGGCAGCCGAACGGGCTTGCTTCCCCGTGAGCCCCCCGGCCGATGCCCGTGGACTCATCGAACGCTCGGCACCGCGCTTTGAACCCCGGCGCGGTGTCATGGCAGGGAGAGTGCGCTGCGAATGAGGTTGAGGAGGAAGCCACGTACTTCCTCGCTGCGAAGGATGACCACCAGGAGCCCGGCGAAGCCCACTGCGGCAAGCGTGGCAATGGCATACTCGGCCGTTGCCATCCCAAGCTCGGACCCTATGAGCCTGTTCTTCGACCGATTCGGAGCAGCAGAATCGTCGCTGGACCGCGCACGGCCTTTTTCAGCGCTGGAATGCACGTGGATTGGCAGCCGAACGGCTTTGCTTCCCGACGAGCCCGGGAACAGTTCAAGTACCTCGGCCTCCAGCCGAGGAGGGGCTGCCTGGGCGAGGGCCAGGGCTGTCTGGGCGGTATCGACGGTTGCGTTCATTTCAGTTCCTTTCTTCGCGCCGGCTTGGCTGCCGGCCGTACTTCGACTCTTCCGTCGGTATGGAGGCTTCGAAAGTCCCCGAGTGCCCTAAGTGGAAAACTCCCTTCTGACCGTTCGTGTGGAGGGAAACTCGGGCGGTGCTGCCAGCTATCCCCCGGACGGAAGCATTGCCAACAGCACCGGGACGACACCGAGGCAGATGAAGGCAGGCAAGGAACACAGGCCCAGTGGAATCACGAGTTTCACTCCGAGCGCGGCAGCGCGCTTCTCCGCCATCCTGAACTGTTCACGCCGCAGGCGCGCTGCCTGGGCATAAAGGATGGCCGAGGATGGCGCGCCGGTCAGGGCAGCGAAGGCGAGCGCATGCTTGAGCTTGCGCGCTTCAGCGCACTTCTGGCCCGAACTCCGCCATGCGGTCTCCCAGTCCGTTCCGATGTCGAGGGCTGCAACCACGGTTCGCAGGGAGCGGCTGAGCTGCGGGGACGCGCATCCGGCGATCAACTCAAGGGACCGTCCGAGCCCCGCCCCTGAGTCGAGCATGGCAGCCACCAACTCAAGGATCATGGGCACATTGCGTAGGCCTTCTTGCCGCTCCGGATTCGGGAGAGCGCCTACGGCCTCGCCCCTGCGAGCGTTCTCCAGCGGGCCGTTGCTCCCGGGTGAGCCGCGAAGCATCCGCAAGGCTGTGCGCCGCCGGGTTCTTCCCTGATACGCCAGCCCGAGAATTGATGCGAAGATCAACGCCAGGGACACCGCGATGGCGGGGAAGGCCGAGCCCATCAGTCAACGCCCACCGCGGCATGCACCAATCGAGATGACCAGATTCTGCCGCTGAGGGTCAGGACGCCCCCAGCCGCGACCGCTGCCAATCCGACGCCGTTGGCCAGCAGGACCGCCAGCGGGTCCACGCCAAGCATCATGCCCAGCCCCAAGCCGAACACCGGCAGCCATGTCAGGAGGCGCACAGTGGCTTTCGGGCCGGCCAATGCAGTTTGCCGCGCACCACCGGCGTCGTCCTCGGCCTCAAGCTGCGCGGCGAATCGGGTCAGCACGTCGGCTAACGGACAACCACTCGCCTCCGCAACGTCCAAGCAGGCGGCAAGTTCTCCCCAGATTCGGCGTTCCACGGGATTCCCGCCCTGAAGATCGTTCGCTGACGACGTTCTGATGCCTTCGGCGACCGATGTCCCCATCATCGAGGCCGCCCGGGCTGCCGCGAGAACTTGGAGAGACCCAGAAGACAGCTTGGGCAATCCCAGGTCATTTCCTCGTGCCTTGGGGACCTCCGGGTCACCCGGACCAATGCGGTGATCCCTGCCTCCATGCACCATCCAGAGTTCGTCCCAGAGCCTCGACGTCGACCGGCCACCCCGGAGGAGGGCGGCCAACTGCTGTACGAGTACCGTGAGCGGCAACGCGTCCGCTCGAGAGCGTCTCCGCGGCATGCGCGCCACTGGCCCAGCCCCGGCCCCAGGCCCAGGCCCAGGCCCAGCCGAGGGAGCACCAGGCAGAGCGCGCACTACCCGTTTGCCAAGTCGCCGGGACGGTTGGAAGATGACCCACGCAGCGGCGACCAGGACGAGAATGAGAAATCCGCTCACGCGACCGCCCCAAGGTGATCCGATCGGGAAATCGGTCCCAGGGGCCCAGGCAGGAGCCCGGGATCCAGCTCAAGGCGCGCCGCGAGGTCCTTCCACGCGGGGCCGGCAACGGCGGTACCCACCCGCAGTTCGACAGCAGGCACGATCGATGGGGCGGACGCGTCCTCCGCCAACAATCCAATGCAGGACACTCTCCTTCCGGCAGGCGTCCGCTCGACGTGGACCACTGCGTCCAATGCCGTTGAAAGCTGCAGTTGGACGGCTTCCCGACTCAAGCCTGCGAGCGCGCCCAAGGCCACGAGCCTGGCCGGGACTGCGGAGGCGGTGTTGGCGTGGATTGTTCCGCCGCCACCGGTGTGGCCGGTATTGAGTGCCGTCAACAGTTCACGGACTTCGGCACCGCGGCACTCGCCCACGATCAACCGGTCCGGCCGCATCCGCAGCGCCTGCCGAACGAGTTCGCCAAGGTCGAGTGCGCCACCGCCTTCAAGGTTCCCGTGCCTGGACTCAAGGGAAACCACGTGCGGGTGCACGGGGTTCAGCTCCGAAGCGTCTTCAATCAGGACAAGCCGATCATGCGGGCTGCTCAAGCCGAGCATCGTGGACAGCAATGTGGTCTTCCCGGAACCGGTGGCCCCACTGATCAGGAAGCTCAGCCTGCGGTCAACCATGGCCTGAAGCACCTGCTGGACGGGCGCCCCGAACATGCCTCCAGCATGCAGCTCGTCCATCGAGAAAACCTCCTCGCGCCGAATCCGCACGGACAACAAGGTTCCGGCGGTGGAAATCGGAGGCAGTACTGCGTGCACCCGGTATCCGCCGTCGAGACGGACATCGACGCACGGCGAACCGTCATCCAAACGACGCCCGCCGGCCGCCACAAGGCGGGAGGCCAAGGCACGGATCTGAGATTCGCCGTCGAAGTGCAACTGGGCCCGTTCCAGCCCCTTGCCGCGGTCGAACCAAACCGAGTCGGGGCCATTGACGAAGATGTCCGTCACTGAGGCATCGCGTGCAAGCTGTTGGAGAGGTCCAAGTCCGCTCAGTTCTGCGCTGATCGATTCGACCGCGGCAAGCGCCCCCGCGGTTCCGAGCAGCCTGCCCGTCGCGTGGACGGCCGCTGCCACGCGCGACGGAGTGACCGGTCCGGCGTTGGCCATGACGGTTTCCCGCACGGTTTCAAGGAGCGCGGCGTCCAAGAGCCGGGTATTGCGTGGGCGCTCGCCGCTTGGGAATGCAGAGGCACTCATTCTGGGCCGTCGTCGAGTAGTTGAAGGACGGATTCCGCAAAGCGACGCACGGCCTTGCGCTTGCCGAATTCCAGAAGGCGTCCGAGCTCAGCCGCCGCGGCCGTACCGCGGAGTTCGGGGAGCACGCCGTTAAGGGGCAGGCCCAGCGATTCGGCTATGAGCGGTCCGTCCAGGGCCGAACCGGAATTCCCGCGGATCACCAGGGCTGTATCCACGGGCGGCAGCTCCTGGAGAAGCCTGGCCGCAGCGACTGCCGCCCGGAGTTGGGCCGGTGCCACGAGAAGTATCCTGTCGCAGTCCCAGGCGAAGCTGCCAAGCGATTCTGTTCCGCGGCCGATGTCGACAATGACTAGCTCAAATCCCCGCCGCGCCGCATCAAGGACGGCCGCGACGGCCCCGGGCTCCACATCTGGGGAACGGTCGCGGCTGCCCGGCCAAGACAAGAAGGAGAATCCTCCGGCGATCGGCAGTGAGTCGCTTAGCTGCCCGGTTCCGATGCTGCCGCTGGCACCTGCAAGATCGGGCCAGCGCAGCCCTGGAGCATCTTCAGCGGCCAGGCAAAGTTCAAGGCCCCCTCCACGGGGATCCCCATCGACCAGCAGCGTCCGGACTCCGCGGACGGCCGCTTCCTGGGCCAGCCAGACCGCAGCCGTGGACGCGCCCGCACCGCCGGATCCTCCTGTCACCCCGAGCACTAGTCCTCCGGGGTCCGGATCATGGGACCTACCGAGGTGCTCCGCCAGCCAGGCTGCAGCGTCCGGCAATACAGCCACGCGTTCGGCCCCCAGCGCCGCTCCCAATTGCCACAAGGAATCCCCCTCACCGTTGAGGCCCAGCAAGACGGAAGGCGCACGACGACGGGGCGGAAGTTCGCGGACATCGCTGCCAAGAAGCACCGTCCCCGCGGTGTCCCACATGCGCAAGGCAGCGGATGAGTCGACGACTGTCCGGAGACCGACACCGACAGCGGCAGCGATCCTTTCTGCTTCGGCTTGTAACCTGACGTTTCCTGTCACCAAAAGGACTTCCCCTGATCTGGCAGGAAGCCAAGGCTCTCCAGACACATGGTCTGGCTCCGGTCTGGACCGTGGACCCGACCTTCCGGGCCGCGGACGGCCACGTTGGAGCGCCGACGAGCGGCCCGCACCGTTACCCCCGACCCCGCCCGCAGTGCTGTCGTGGTTCCGCTCGAGATGTTGCCCGCTCATGAAGCCACCCTCTCCGTTTTGTGACGAGCATTGAAGGCCCGTACCGGCGTATGTGGATAAGCAACCACGACAACCCCTGTGGGGGACGAGTCCGCGTTCCCGACGGCAGCACCACGAAACATCAGCACCACGAAACATCGCCACCACGGACGGAAGCACCAGAGGCATCGCGGACGGCAGCTGTCCGCAAAGTGCAAGGTTCCACGGAATAACAGGGCAGAATTGTCAGCATGTACCTGCTGCTCGCCGCCCATCCAGACGGCGCAGCTATTCAGGAAAGCGATGCGGCCGGAGTAGCCGTGGCGGAGCCGCGCGTCGTACCAAAGGCCGATCTCGCCGTCGTCGTAACAATGTTGGAGAAGAGCCGTCCGCGCTGGGTCTGGAACCGGACCCAGGATTGGTACCCTGCGATGCTTCAGGCCGGGGTGGAACTGGAGCGTTGCCATGACCTCACGCTCTGCCGCGCCATCCTGGTCCATTCTGAGTTCACGGCCCAGACGGACTATTCCCGCAGTGCGGAAAAACTCACGCAAGACGACGAAATGCCGGTTCCGCCGAGGGTCCTCCAGCCTCCACCGCCGCCCGCCGAGCAGGACGCGCTGTTCGAGGACCTGGTCCCGCGCAGCACCCAGCCAAGCCTGAACGAGATCCGGGCCGAGTTCGCGGCCCAGCAACACGCGCTCAGCCAGGCCTCCAGGGAAGAAGGCCGGCAGCACCGCCTGAAACTACTGCTGGCTGCGGAATCCGCTGGCGCCATGATCGCCGCCGAAATGCAGTTCACGGGTGTGCCGTGGCAGGAGACGTTGCACGAAGAAATCCTGGAAGGCCACCTCGGTCCCCGGCCTCCCGCCGGCCACCGGCCAGCCAGGCTGGAGGCGCTCTGCAACGAGCTTCGCGGGATTCTCCAGTCTCCGAAGCTGAATCCGGATTCACCCCAGGACCTCATGCGTGCCCTGCACCGGAACGGGATCGAAGTAAAAACCACCCGCCAGTGGGAACTCAAGGAATCGAAACATCCGGCCATCGAGCCACTGCTGGAATACAAGAAGCTTTCCCGCTTGTTCGCTGCCAACGGCTGGTCGTGGCTCGACGCATGGGTGAGCGAAGGGCGTTTCCGCCCCGAATACGTGGTGGGGGGCGTGGTTTCCGGACGTTGGGCGTCCAGGGGCGGCGGGGCGTTGCAGATCCCCCGCCAAATCCGCGGGGCGGTGCATGCCGACCCGGGGCACAAATTGATCGTCGCAGACGCCTCCCAGCTCGAGCCCCGGGTTCTGGTGGCGCTGGCGCAGGACTCGAAGATGGCCGAGGCTGCGCGGGACAAGGACTTGTACGCCGGCATCGCCGCGCAGGGCTTCGGTGGCGACCGTTCGAAGGCCAAGATCGCCCTCCTCGGCGCAATTTACGGCGCTACCACGGGCGAATCCGGGCGCCTCATGCCTCAGCTGACCCGCACTTATCCCCGGGCAGTCGGCTTCGTCGAACAGGCAGCCCGGGACGGCGAAGGCGGCCGCACCGTGACCTCAAGGTTGGGCCGCAGCAGCCCACCGCCGTCGGAACGCTGGATCCGCAGCCAGCAATCCACGACGGCGGAAGAACAGCGCCGCGCGGACAGCATCGCGCGCTCGCGGGGCCGTTTCACGCGGAACTTTGTGGTGCAAGGTTCCGCTGCGGACTGGGCGTCATGCTGGCTTGCCGAACTTCGACGGCGGCTGCGCACCGCGCGAGCCGACGGCCTGCCTGCCGGAGAACTCGTGTTCTTCCTGCACGACGAAGTCATGGTCCACGCTCCTGCCGAGTCGGTGGAAGCGTGCATCAACGCCATCGAAGAGGCCGCGGCCGCCGCCAAGGAACTGCTGTTCGGGCGGGTTCCGGTGGAATTTCCGGTGAGCGTCGCCGTCGTCGATTCTTACGACAAAGCGAAGTAAGAGGCGCTATTGCCGCGGGCGCAACGCTGCGCTCCACCAGGCGCGCAAGGACGTCAAGTGCCTACGCTATTCGGTGGAGGCAGTTGCGGAGGCCTTCAGCCATCACGCTTCCGGCGTGATCCAGCCGGCGATCGGCCTGCAGCGGTTGTTGGGCGAGCAGCATGACGCCGTCGTGGCTGGTGAATGGATCAGGGAACTGGCAAAAAACCCCGCCATTGACGCGGAAGATCCCCAGAGGCTGGAGTCGATGGAAGTCCGCATGCGACTCAACGCGGAGGAAGAATTCCGGATGGCGGTCGCAGAATACCCGGTGCCGGCTCCGAGGCGCGCCCTGATCTTTTGAAGCCCGGAACCTTAGCCCCCAGCGGGGCCGAAAGCGAGTCATAAGGCGGAAACGAACTTGGCATGACCCAGGCAAGTAACGTACCCCAGAGTAACTTCAGCACTCCGCTTCCTTCTGGATAGTCTCGTCTTGTGGTGTTCGAAGTGAGGAGCGCCACAGTGCAAAGACGCACTCACTGTGCAAGTCACTGTGCTGTGCGAGTCACTACGCGATGCAGTATCCAAGGGGGAACAGCAACGATGGCTGGACGATTCGAAATTCTCAAAGACGGCGAAGATGGCTACCGGTTTCGGTTGACGACTGCCGATGGAACCCTGGTGGCGGAATCGCCGCGGTTCAAACACCTGAAAGCCGTTGTGGCCGGCATCAATGCCGTACGGGAAAATGCCGCCACGGGCATCGTCGTGGATCGTTCAAACACAGCCCGACGCGCAGCGTAACTGGGCTGCGGCGCAACCGGCGGGCCGCCCGTGTGAGGCGCACGCACCCACTGCGCGGGGCTATATGTCGATCTCAAGCAGGCGCTCCGCATCCCACGGAACAGTCCAGCCCAAAGCGTCGAACAGGCCGCTAAGCACCATCCCGGTGAAACCCCAGACCACGAGTCCGTTGACTTGGAACACCGGGCTCGAGAAAGTCCGGCCGAGCCGCGTGAGCGTCCCGGTGTATCGGTTGTCGGGATCCAAGAGGTCACGCACCGGAACACGGAACACTTGCGCGGACTCGGCGTAGTCCACCACCCTCACTGGCGAAGGCGACGCCCACCACGCCAAGACCGGGGTGACCACAAAATTGCTGCGGATCAGGCCGAGTTCCGGCATGACACCCAGCACCTGCACGCCCCCGCTGTCCAGTCCGGTCTCCTCCACCGCTTCCCTGACGGCTGCAGCGACAGCCGATTCATCTCCGGGATCGATGCTGCCGCCGGGGAACGCCACCTGTCCCGGATGGTCGTCCAGGGTGTGGGCGCGTTCCAGAAGCAACACGTCCAAATCCGCCGGTGCCACCGGCTTCCCGGATTGGGCGGGAACGTCGTCCAAGACGCCGAAGAGCATGAGCACGGCCGCTTTTCGCGCCTTGTCCGGATCTATAGTTGCGGCCGCAATCCGCGGATCAGGGCCCGGATGCAGGCCGGAATCAATCCTGGTGATGAGACTGACGAGGTCCTCGAGCGCGGTCATCCCGGTCTCCTTTGCGATTCCATCCGAATCTCCGCCGCGCGATGGGTCTCGGCAAGCAGCTTTGTGAGAAGCGCTTCGTTGCCCGGCGCCAGTTCGTATTTGAGCAACTTGGCCGCTTTGACGGGATCCTTTTCGCCTTCGCCGTAACTCGGGCACCAGGTGGCCACCGCACATGCTCCACACGCCGGCCGGCGCGCATGGCAAACCCTGCGTCCGTGGAAGACCACGCGGTGGGACAGCATGGTCCAGTCCCTGGGCTCGAACAGCTCCGCGACATCAAACTCGATCTTCACCGGATCCTCGGACGTCGTCCAGCCAAACCTGCGCGCCAGCCTGCCAAAGTGCGTGTCCACAGTGATTCCCGGGACGCCGAACGCGTTGCCCAGCACCACATTTGCCGTTTTGCGCCCGACGCCGGGAAGCGTCACCAGATCTTCCAGCCTGCCGGGAACCTCGCCGTCGAACTCGTCCACCAAGCGTGTGCTGAGCGCCAGGACGTTCTTCGCCTTGGCACGGAAGAAACCGGTGGGCTGCAGGATCGCCTCCAGCTCGGCAAGCTCAGCCTCGGCCATGCTCCGGGCGTCCGGATAACGCGCGAACAGGATCTTGGTGACCTGGTTGACCAGCACATCCGTGGTTTGGGCGGACAGCACCGTGGCCACTACCAGCTCGAACGGGTTCCGGAAATCAAGCTCAGCGTGGGCGTAGGGATAGAGCTCAGCAAGCGCCTTGTTGATT
>FSUT01000196.1_pt1 | contig 12070 bp, 10 predicted proteins | sample 1637481 | NCBI WGS metagenome assembly FSUT01 (sample SAMEA3914816, study PRJEB12502) | metagenome | biome: forest; material: soil | place: USA | collected 2011-09-16 | depth 0.3 m | reverse complement strand
TTACTGCCCGGGAAGCGGCCTTTCGTGCCCGCTTGGCGACCTTCCTGTTTCCTGTCAGCGTGAGGACCACCCCGTGAACGACTTCGGGCACGTGGGCCTCGTCGAGCCTGGACAAGGCCCACCGGATGGCGGCTTCCGCCTGCGGGGAGGCCTTGTCGGCCGCCTGCTTGATCCATTGTCCGGCACTGTCCTGGGCAGCACAGGCCGCTTCAATAGCAGCGCGGGAAGCTCATTGATCACTCCTGGGCGGTGATGGCTGGCTGTCACGGGCCAGCATACGCCCGCGCCCGTGCGGAGAAACAGGCCCGCAGGCGTCTGCCGTCTCCGGAGCGGCCCACGCCTACTGGCGGCCGTGTTCCATGCGGTACGCCGCGGGCCGATCGGCTGTCCGAATTCCACTTCATGGGCATTTCGCGACATCGTGCTCACCCTCGCCGCCGGTGCCACCACCCCGTCCTACAACATCTTCGACCAGTTCACCTCCGACACCAGAGGCCCCACCACTGGTGGTGGGCACTGCTCTCCGGTGTCGTGGGTTCATTCTGGAAATCATCATGATGGGGTTGTTGGGTGTTCGGTCGCCCGGTGGCCCACCATTCGTCCGCCCGGGGTCTTACGCTCGGATCCTAAGCGTGCTTAGTATTTTATTGCCAGTATTTCTGGTTCTTGATCCGCAGCCTACCTTCTTGGAAAGAGAGCGAAGATGACAGAGAACCAATGGCCGCAAGACGGGAGCCCCACGGCCCCGCCGGCCACCCAGCGAACGTCGGGCACACAAAGCCCCACACCCGGCCCCGGTACGGACGCGTCCACCCCGGAAATGATCAAGGACGAGGCAGGAAACGTGGCCGGACAGGCCAAGGATTCCGCGGCGAACGTGGTTGAAACCGCAAAAACCGAAGCATCCAATGTGGCGTCCGAGGCGAAAACGAACGCCAAGGACCTCCTTGAGCAGGCCAAAGCGGACATCACGGACCAGGCAGCTAAGCAACAGCAAAAGGTCGCTTCGGGGCTCCGGTCCATCTCGAAGGAACTGGACTCGATGACAGCCGCCCCGGAACAGCCCGGCGTCGCAACGGACCTGGTGCGCCAGGCCGCTGAACGGTCCTCATCGGTGGCAGCCTGGCTGGAGGACAGGGAGCCGGGCTCCCTTCTGGAGGAGCTGAAGACGTTCGCCCGACGGCGCCCGGGCGCGTTCCTGCTGCTCGCCGCCGGGGCAGGGGTCCTGGCCGGAAGGCTTGGCCGGAGCCTGGGCGCCGGCGGGAACGCGTCCGCACGCACCGCCGGTCCCGGCGTCCCCTCCCCAGCAACCGGCGGACAGGTACCTGGAGGTTTCACGCCCGCCGCAGGAAGGACGGTGCCCCCGCCCGCCGTCCAGCTCCCGGGCCCGGAGGTCACAACGGCCGGTTACGCCGGCGGCGGCACCACACCCTTGGAGGAAATCGGACCGGCGGACACGGCCTACCCGCCTGTCGATGATCCCTTGACCGGAAGCGGCGGGCCACGATGACCGATAGCGAATTCCCTCCGACGCCAGCTCAAGCCAAGGCGGATTCAACCTCCCTGGGAGACTTGCTGGGGGAGGTTACCCGGGACCTTTCCACCCTGCTGCGCCAGGAAGTGGAACTGGCCAAGGCCGAACTGAGGCAAACCACCGCACGGGCGGGAAAGGGTGCGGGAATGCTGGCCGGGGCCGGCGTTGCCGGGCATTTTGTCCTCCTCTTCCTCTCCCTGGCCCTCTGGTACGCCTTGGGCGGCCTGATCGGCCTGGGCTGGTCCGGCGTCGTCGTGGCGGTCCTCTGGGCGATCGTCGCCGCCATCCTGGCGTCCAGGGGCCGCAAGGAACTCAAATCCGTTCGCGGCCTGCCCCGGACCGCCGAAACCATCCAGGAAATCCCGGAAACACTCAAACCACGCGAGGAACCCCGATGAGCGAAAACCCGGACGAGATCCGTTCAGAGATCGAAGAAACCCGCCGGCGCCTCGGCACCGACGTCGACGCCGTGGCAGACAAAGTCACCCCGTCCCACGTTGTCCGCCGCCAGACCGAGAAAGCCAGGGACGCCGTCTTCGGCGTGAAGGAGAAAATCATGGGGGCGGTTGATGAAGCAACCGAGGGCGCCGGTTCGGCGATCGAAGACGCCGGGGAAGCCATCGGCGACGCGCCCCGCAGGCTGGCCGGTCAGACCCAGGGCAACCCCTTGGCCGCCGGTCTGATCGCCTTCGGCGCCGGACTGCTGGCGGCCTCCCTGATCCCGCCCAGCGAGAAGGAAAAAGAGGCAGCACAGACCCTGAAGGAAGCCGCGCAACCGCTCACCACCGAACTCACCGAAGCCGCCAAGGGCGTGGCCCAGCACCTCCAGGACCCGGCCCAGGAGGCCCTGGAAAACGTCAAGACCGCCGCCACCGAAGCAGCCCAGCACGTCAAGGAAGAGACACAGACCGCTGCCTCCGACATGAAGGACACCGCGGCAGAGGCCAAGGACAGGATCCAGCCGGACTGACACCGGCGCAGGCGTGCTGTCCCGCACTTCCCGCGAAGAGGACAGCACGCCTCCACCGGCTCCCGGAATGAGGGACAACCATGACCACAAAAGACTCCCCCGAAAACAGCACCGCCAAGGCCGAAACAGCCCCCGCGCCGGAAGATTCCCGCAAACCCGCCGGCCCCACCGACGTCATCAAACCAACGTGGACGTACATCGCCAAAAGGACCCTGCGCGAGTTCAGCAAAGATCAATGCCCCGACGCCGCCGCTGCCCTGACCTACTACGGCGTCCTCTCTCTTTTCCCGGCCGTCCTGGCCCTGGTCTCCCTGCTGGGCATTTTCGGCCAGGCGGGAAAGACCACCTCCGCCCTCCTGGATGTCCTTCAGGGCATCGCCCCGGGATCCACCATCGACACCATCCGCCAGCCCCTTGAAGAACTCACCACCTCACGCTCCGCCGGCTTCGCCCTCATCCTTGGAATCGTCATCGCCCTGTGGTCCGCCTCCGGCTACGTAGGAGCCTTCACCCGGGCCATGAACCGGGTCTACGAAGTGGACGAAGGGCGCGGCTTCATCCCGCTCCGGGCAACCATGCTCGGCGTCACCGTCCTGGCAATCGCGGCCGTGGCCCTGATCGCCGGCATGCTGGCACTCAGCGGCCCCGTCGCCGACGTCACGGGCAGGGCAGCCGGCCTGGGCGGAGACCTCCTGGCGGTGTGGAATATCGCCAAATGGCCGGTCATCATCCTGCTCGTCATCCTGCTCATCGCCGTCCTCTACTACGCCACCCCGAACGTGAAGCAACCCAAATTCCGTTGGATGAGCATGGGCTCGTTCATCGCCCTGCTGATCTTCATTCTGGCCTCGCTGGGCTTCGCCTTCTACGTCGCCAACTTCAGCAGCTACAACAAGACCTACGGCACCATAGGCGGAGTCATCGTGATGCTCCTATGGCTCTGGATCCTGAACATGTCCCTGCTGTTCGGGGCGGAATTCGACGCCGAAACGGAACGCGGCCGGGAGCTCCAAGCCGGAATCAGGGCAGAGGAAACCATCCAGCTACCGCCCCGGGGCACTAAACGGAGCGACAAACTGCGGGAAAAGGAAGAAGAAGAAATCCGGCGCGGACGGGGCCTTCGCGAACGGAACAGCCGGAAGACGGACTGACCTTCCAGTCGGCACCGGAGCACCCGGCTGTGAAGCCGTGCGTGTACTTTGCGTCGTCTACTTTGCGTCGTCGGTACCATCGGGATCTGTAGCACCCGAACGACCTGGATGTTCGGCCTCCGCCTGCGGTTTTCCTCACCGGCTGGCCAGTTCCCGCACGAGCGTTTGGAGCTCCTGCCTGAACATCACGCCGTCGATCGACAGCGGCGCGAGGACCTCCCGCTCCGATTCCAGCGCCCGCTCCAACACTTGCCTACCGGCGTCGGTCAGTGAAACGACAAGCACCCGCTGGTCGCCCGATCTGCGACTGCGGACGATATGGCCATTGGCTTCGAGCCTGCGAAGGGTCTGGCCCATGGTCTGGGCCTGCACTCCCACAATCTGTGCCAGCACGCTCTGGGCGACGGGGCCGCTTACTGAAAGGACCTCCAAAGCAATCACCCCAGCGTGGGTAAGGCCGCTCGACCTGAGCTTCTCATCCCAGGCACGCTCCACCAACCGGGCCGCGGTCGACAACAAGCGCCCAAAAGGCCAACGCTCAATGTCCGGCATGCCCCCATTGTAATAGAGAGTCGGCTGACGTGGCCGGGCCGAATTCCGCTCCCGTCGGCCAGCTCTCGTCACCGTCGGTCAAGGCAAGATCTTTGCCCCCGATGAGCCTCGGTCATCTCATTGCTTTCGATATGGGCGGGACTTTCCGGTTGCAGCTATCCCACAACATCCGTGCCATCTGACCAAGTTCGTACCCGGATCCGACAGCGATCCGTTTGTTGTTCAGTCGGCGACCACGACCATATTCCTGCCGGCGGTCTTTGCTGCGTACAACGCGGCGTCGGCCTCTCCCAGAACCTGTTCGCTGCCCACCCGAGGGCCCGGAAGGCTGGCCGATATGCCGCCGCTGATGGTCAGGGTCCCGGAAAGCTACGGAAAGAGCCGGCTCGAACCATAGTCATCTTCACGCTATGCGCCCACGGTATCGGGCTGTTTTGCGGCCCGGTCGGCGCGTTCGCGCTGCGGCACGACGACGTACTTGGGATCGAGGGTCGAGGCTACGCCGGCTTCGAACACGCCGAATCGCAGCAGCGCGGACCCGGCAGCGACCGCCAGGCCGCACATTGTGCTCACGAGGCGCGAGTGGCGGCCTCCCAATGCGAGGCCGACGGCCCCTCCGACGGTGCATGCCTTCGACAGCCGCAACAGTGTTCCGGCACGGCCCTGATGCAGGGTCTCGGCGGACAGCTTGCCGCTGCGCTCCATCTTCAGGCTCATCACCGTTTCCAGCACAGCGCCGCCTACCGCCAGGCGCCGGGCGGGAGCAGCCTCGGCGACGGGAGCCAGAGCAGCGGCAATTCCACCGGCCGACGCCGCCGCGGAGCCTGCGAAGACGAAGGGCAGAGACTCGTGGGCGTCGTGCCACGTGGGCACCGCGGTATCGGCAAGCAGCACTCCGGTGTACGTCGCCACGGCAGCACCGGCCACGGCGGCACCGACTCCGCAGGCGCGGCCGGCGCGCGGCAGGATGCCCAGTACATTGGATGCCGCACTCGCCCCAGCCAACGGACCATAGAAAGAAAGGATCCAGGACCCCACACTCATCGGCGAGGTCGGCTTGGCCACGCGCAACATGTTCAGGAACCGCTCCGGGCGGCCAAGGTCATGCACGAGCGCCACTACGGAGGCTGAAATCGCGGCCAGGGCCACGACCTTGGAGCGCCGCTCAAGCGCCGGGCGGCCACTGTACTGCGCACCGGCCGCCAGCATCGACGTCGCCCCCGCCAACCCGCCGGCGAAAATGTAGCCCGCGATGTCTACGGCACTCCAAGTCGGCTTCTTGAGGATCGGGCGGCCGTAGTAGGAAGTGAACTCCTCGGCGCCCTGACGACGGGGGCTCAATTCCTGGCTCCCCAGAAAACGGCGACGGCGCCGAGCAGCAGGCCGGCAGCCGCACCCGCCGCACGTTTCCACATCACGGGCAAATCCCTGGTGGTCACTACCGGGTCAGGGGGCAGCCCGTAGGTCTCAGGCTCATCAAGTAACAGGAAGAACGCGCCGTCACCACCGACCCCGTCGTCGGGGTTGTGCCCGTACAACCTCGCGCCCTCTTCGCCGCGTTCGTGCAGCTCGGCCACGCGCGCATCGGCCCGTTCACGGAGTTCGTCGAGCTCGCCGTACTGGATCGACTGGGTGGGGCAGGCTTTTGCGCAGGCAGGCTCCTCGCCGGCGCCGAGACGGTCATAACACATCGTGCATTTGAACACGCGGCCGTCGTCGGGCCGCTGGTCGATCACGCCGTACGGGCAAGCGGAAACGCAGTAACCGCAACCGTTGCAGATGTCCTGCTGGACCACGACGGTGCCATGCTCGGTGCGGAAAAGGGCCCCCGTCGGGCATACGTCCAGGCAAGCGGCGTGCGTGCAGTGCTTACAGACATCCGAGGACATGAGCCATTTAACGCCGTCGTGCGCGGACGTGTCCGCGGCGGGGACCTTCTGCTCGATAAACGCTACATGCCGCCATGAATTCGCGCCCAACGCAGTCGTGTTGTCGAACGATTCGCCCGTCAGTTCAAGCGATGTGTCCGCGGGAACGGAATTCCACTCCTTGCACGCCACCTCACAAGCTTTGCAGCCGATGCACAGGCTCGTATCGGTGAAGAAACCCTTGCGCGGAACGCCAATCGACGGCATTCCCAGTTGCGTGACGCTCATTTGGTGGCTCCTTGAACTCCGGTGTGCTCGTCAATGCCAGCCCTCAGGCGGTAATTCTCAACAAAGGACAGGAGTGCCGGCCCGCGCGGGCGCCTGCCGGGGCGGATGTCCACGGTCAGCGCCTTGACCTCCTGGATGTGCACGTTCGGATCCATTGCGATTGATGAGAGTTCGTTCATGGCATCTCCCCGTGACAGTCCGTTGGGCCCCCAGTGGTAGGGCATTCCAATCTGGTGGACGGTGCGTCCGTGCACCGTGAGCGGCTTCATCCGGTTCGTCACCAATACGCGCGCTTCAATGGCGCCGCGGGCCGAGACGAGGGTTGCCCAACCCTTGTGCGTCAATCCGCGTACTTCGGCCAACTCGGGCGAGACCTCGCAGAAGGACTCCGGCTGGAGTTCCGCAAGGTATGGCAGCCAGCGGGTCATTGTTCCCGCGGTGAAGTGCTCGGTGAGGCGATAGGTGGTCAATACATAGGGGAAGACGTCGGCACCGCGGTCACGACCGCTGGGATGGTACCGGTTGCCATCGCGCGACATCAACTTCCGCACCGGATTTTTCTGCTGGCTGTACAGCATGTTGTCGAACGGGGACTCCTGCGGTTCGTAATGAACCGGCATCGGTCCGTCGACCAGGCCCGCCGGGGTATAGAGCCAGCCTTTCCCGTCTGCCTGCATGATGAAGGGATCGACGCCGGAAATCGCCTCCGTGCCCCTGGCATCTTCATCGGGGCGGTAGGACGGTGGTTTGCCCGGCTCGAAGTCCGGCACATCGTCGCCGGTCCATTGTCGGGCATCCTCGTCCCACCAGATGAGCTTCTTCCGCTCGCTCCACGGTCGCCCCTCCGGGTCGGCGGAGGCCCGGTTGTAAAGTTCCCGGCGGTTGGCTGGCCATGCCCATCCCCATTCCCTGCTTGAGATGCTCTGCTCTGTGTGGGGCTTACGGCGTGCAGCCTGGTTCACGCCGTCGGCCCGGCAGCCGCAGTAGATCCAGCAGCCGCACGACGTCGATCCGTCGTCTTTCAACTCTGTGTAGGCCGAGAGCGGTGTGCCGTCGGCCTTGTGGCCGTTGATTTCGGCGAGAACGGCGTCCGAGTCGGGCTCCGCTTGGCTTCCGATCGTCGGGTAGTCCCACATCAGATCCAAAACCGGTTGGTCGGCCGGGTCATTCGAGCCCGCAAGCATGGCACGGATTCGATTGCCCAAGTGCCACATGAACCACAAGTCACTGCGCCGGTCCGCTTCCGGCTCCACGGCCTGTTCGCGCCACTGCAGCAGCCGGTTGGTGTTGGTGAAGCTACCGGCCTTTTCCGTGTGAGCGGCCGCCGGGAAGAAGAACACCTCGGTGGCGATGTCTTCCGTCCGCATCTGTCCAGTGGCGATCTCCGGGCCATCCTTCCACCACGTGGCGCTTTCTATCAGGGAGAAATCGCGCACTACCAGCCAGTCGAGTTTGGCCATGCCTTCGCGCTGCAAATGCGCGTTGGCTGAACCGACGGCGGGATTCTCGCCCATGAGGAAATAGCCCTTACAGATTCCGTCCAGCTGGGCGGCGACCGTGTCATAGGTGCTGTGGCTCCCCGTGATCCGCGGCAGGTAATCGAAGCAGAAATCGTTCTCCGCAGTAGCAGCATCCCCCCACCATGCCTTCAGCAAGCTGACGGTGTACGCGCGCATGTTGGCCCAGAAGCCGCGCTCCGCGGAGTCGGCCTCAATGTATCCGTCCAAGTCCATATGCTGCTCGGCGTGCGGCATCGGCAGGTACCCGGGCAACAGGTCGAAAAGCGTCGGGATGTCGCTGGATCCCTGGATGCTCGCGTGGCCCCGCAGGGCCATGATTCCGCCGCCGGGCCGGCCGATGTTCCCCAGCAGTAACTGCAGCACCGAGGCGGCCCGGATGTATTGCACACCGGTCGTGTGTTGGGTCCAGCCGACGGCATAGGCGAAGGCGGTGGTGCGATCGCGACCGGAGTTGGTGGTGATTGCTTCGGCCACCTCGTTGAACAGATCCTGCGGCACCCCGCAGATCTGTTCGACCATTTCCGGGGTGTACCGCGCGTAGTGGCGGCGCAGCGTCTGGAACACGCACCGCGGGTCCTGCAACGATTCGTCCCTTCGCCAGTGGCCACGCAGCGAGGGCCCCCCGGAGCCGTGGGAATGGGGGTGCCCGGACTCCCCCAACGCGCTTCCTACCTCTTGCGACTGCGACTCCCGTTCGCCGGAGGAAGCGGCAACGTCGGCGCCCTCGTACTGCCAACTCTCGGGGTCGTAGGACCGGCTCTCGGGATTGAACCCGGAGAACAGGCCATCAAGGTCTTCGGTGTCCCGAAAATCCTCCCGCAGGATCGTGGCAGCGTTCGTATAGTTGACGACATACTCGCGGAAGTACGCCTCATGCTTGAGGACCCAGTTGATCAAACCGCCAAGGAACGCGATATCAGTGCCGGCCCGGATCGGCACGAAAGTGTCGGCCAAGGCACTCGTCCGGGAGAACCTCGGATCAACGTGGATGACCCTCGCGCCGCGTTCCTTGGCCTCCATCACCCACTGGAAGCCAACGGGGTGCGCCTCGGCGAAGTTGGAGCCTTGGATGATGATGCAGTCGGCGCGCTGCAGGTCCTGCAGGTAAGTCGTCGACCCGCCGCGCCCAAAGCTTGTGCCGAGACCGGCCACCGTCGAGCTGTGGCACACCCGGGCCTGGTTCTCCACCTGGACAATTCCCAGCGACGTGAACAACTTCTTGATGAGGTAGTTCTCCTCATTGTCCAGCGTCGCCCCGCCCAGGGACGCGATACCGAGCGTCCGGCGCGTGCGCACGCCGTCCTTCTCCCACTCCCATGTCCGACGCCGGGTGTCCACAACCCGCTGGGCGACCATGTCCATCGCCGTGTCAAGATCCAATCGTTCCCAGTCGGTGCCGTGGGGACGGCGATACAGCACATGCTCCTCGCGTGATTCGCCCGTGGTCAATTGCAGCGACGCGGAACCTTTGGGGCACAAGCGACCCCGGCTGATAGGCGAGTCCGGGTTGCCCTCGATCTGAATGACCTTCTCGTCTTTGACGTAGACGTTCTGCGCACAGCCAACCGCGCAGTACGGGCACACCGAGGGTACAACCCGGTCAGCGGTTGCGGTCCGGGCGGAGAGACGTTCAGTCGCGGGTGACTTGGCCGCGTGATTCCGACCGGTGGGGTCGTGTTCGAGGAGTTGACGCAGAACGGGCCATTGCAAAGGATTCGCCATCGGGCACCTCCAGTTCGTCGGGCTGCCGCCGCATGACCTCGATCACACGGATGTCACGAGGACGATCGTAGCCCGCTCATGACGATGTGGGAACCCGCCCGCCCCGAGCGGGTACTCGTTCACAGCCAGCCGGCACGACCTCCGAAGAGCACCTGTACGCGGGCCCACGCACTGTCGGGAGGTTCACGCTCAAGACCTCGGTGACGTCTTCCACGGTCAGGAAACGCCGCTGCACGGTCTGGGAAGTGCCCATGGGATGACGCTATCGCGAGCGAGGGTATCCGTGTGACCTCAATTGAGAGGCTGTGGACAAATCCGGGTCGGTTAGCAGGTATTCCAGCTGTGTTCTTGCTCCGGGCACATCAGTGCCAGTCTTACGGCCGGTCGGTCCTGCGCCTTGCGCACAGGGCTGACGCTCTACTCCTTTGCTCAGCTGAGTGACTGCAACGGGAAGCCCTCAAGCTCATGGGCACACCTCAGTGGCAGCCGCAGGAGCCTCGGACCACGAGTTCAGGGACAAAGGTCTCGATCAGTTCAGTCTCTGCTTGGTCCGTGACGCCGAGTGCGGCAAGGAGTTTGCGTCCGGCGGCCCTGCCGAGTTCCTCGGGGTGGGTGGCCATGCTGGTCAGGGTCGGTTCGAACAGGGCCGCGCCCCGGATGTCGTCATAGCCGATGATCTTGACGGAATCGGTAGGGATGCCGTGCAGGCGCAGTGCCCGGTAGAAGCCGAACGCGACGCTGTCGCTGTGGCAGATCACGCCATCTGGAAGGGGGCCGGCGGCGAGCAGGGCCTCCCCCGCCTCAAGTCCGCTTTCTCCGGTGGCATCCCCGGGAACATCTGTGACCGAGTCATCACCCAGCCCGGCGTCGCGCATGGCGCGCCTGACACCGTTGAGGCGGTCCCTCCGGGAAAGGACGACGTCACGGCCTCCGAGATAGACAAGTGAGCGGCAGCCGTGGCCCAGGAGGTGCTGGGCGGCCAGCCGCCCTCCCTCCAGGTCATCCGGCCCCACGTAGGGCACTGATTCGCCCTCGAGGTAGCGGGTCATGAATACGTGCGGAACGCCGGAGATCCTGATGGTGTCCAGCAGCTCCCGGGGACTGCCACTGGCCGGAACCACCGCAAGGCCGGCGATCTGGTGCTCACGGAGCTCGGTGATCAGTTGCTCTTGCCGGACCGGGTCATCGCCGGTGGCCACTACGAGCGAGAGGAAACCTGCCGCCCTGAGTTCGTCCTCCAGTCCCACGAGGAGTTCCCCGAAGAAGGGGCTGGCGATGTTGGTGACCACCACACCGATCGTGCTGGAACGTTGCGTCCTCAGGGAGGCAGCCCCTCGGTTGTAGACGTAGCCGAGTTCTTTCATGGATGCGGTCACCCGGTCCCGGGTCTTCTGGGAGACCCGGCCTTCCCCTGTCACCACATAGGATGCGGTGGTTCGTGACACCCCGGCGTGGGCGGCGACGTCCTTGAGGGTCACGTGTTCAGTCATACGTTTCAAGGTAGCAGGGCACCCCGTTTCCGGGGTGCCCTGCTCGATCGTTGCGGTCATCGTCCAGCCAGCGCATGTTCGGCCCGGGCGACGGTCTCGTGTGCCAGTTGCTCGCTGAGCCCGGTGTGGCGGGAAGGATCCAGGAGTTCTTCCAGCTGGTCCTCGGTAAGAACCCTCGTGATCCGGGGCTCTTTCCGCAGCACCTCGAGGAAGTCGGTGCCTGAGACCGCCGCCTCCGTGGCGGCGTGATGGACGACGTCGTGGGCCTCCTGCCGCCCGATGAACCCTGCGAGGCTCATCATCACGGCTTCGGCCGAGATCAGGCCGTGAGTCAGCGCGAGGTTGGACTTCATGCGCTCCGGGAACACGTGCAGGCCTTCCAGAAGCTGGGCCAGGAGCCCCAGGGTCTCCGTGCCGTGCACCGCCGCGGTCATGACTGCGTGGTCCATGAGGGCGGATCTTGCCCCGTCCACTTCATGGGACTGGATCATCGCCTCCAGAGCCATCGGAACCGTGGACTGGACGACTGCGGCGTTGGTCACCACGCCGCCGCTCAGCTTGGGGTTCCGCTTCTGCGGCATGGTGGAGCTTCCGACGTCCCCGTCAGGGATCTCCTCACAGACCTCACCGAACTCCACCGCCATGAGACGGGACACCTCGCCGGCGATCTGGCTGCAGGAGGCAGCCGTCAACGCCAGCACCGTCGCGAACTCGGCAAAATGGTCCGCGATCCCGCGGCCCGGGATCGCCATGGGCCGCAGCCCGAGCTCTTCGGCCACGAGTTCCTGGACCCGGGGCCCGTGTTCGCCGAAGGTGGCGAAGGTCCCTGCCGCGCCGCCCGTCATGGAGACGGCCAGCCGGGGACGCAGCTCACCGAGAGATGTCTCCTGCCACCTCACGTACCATGGTGGGATGGCCAACGATCAAGCCGAGGAGCGTGGGCGGTCATATCGGAAAGCCCCCGAACGACGAGCC
>FSUT01000198.1_pt1 | contig 12422 bp, 8 predicted proteins | sample 1637481 | NCBI WGS metagenome assembly FSUT01 (sample SAMEA3914816, study PRJEB12502) | metagenome | biome: forest; material: soil | place: USA | collected 2011-09-16 | depth 0.3 m | reverse complement strand
GTCCTGTCCGACCCCGGTCCCGGTCCCGGTCCCGGTACCGGACTAAAATTTGTCCATGGAACCCATTCTTACAGGCCTCACGGCCCTACTCGTAAGACGGAGTGACCTCTCCCCCGCCGCAGCCATAGCTTGACGGAAAATCAATTGTCGGCGTTCCGAAGTCACTCAGGAGTAGGGGCTCCGGGCCGTGCACGAAGGCCGAAACGTGCGAGCTGTTGAAGCGCTCGACGCGGTTACTGAACCTGGTAGAGCATTTCGCTGTCCTGTGCTATTCCGCCGAGGCAGGCAAGGAGTCCGAACTCACGAAGTAGGGGCGGCAGTGGTTCTGGATGTGGGTGCCCAGACCCGCCGCTGCTGCTGTCATGGAATTGTTGGACATTCAGAACGGATGCCTTTTGGCTGGCGGGCCTCGGTTGTGGTCGTGCCGCTATGCGGGCGGCAACGGGGCAGGGTGAAAACAGAGAAGCTGGCCGGTTTGCAGCCGGCCAGCTTCCTGAGAACCACTTAGAGCGGCTGGATGTTCGAGCAGACCTTCTAACCGGCCTCGACCCATTCTGGCTCGGGTGAATATGGCAGTTTTATTCAGGACCGGTGTGACGGCTTAAACCAGGACCACCGCGACTCGCCGGTTGCTTGTGACGGTTGAGTCAGGACCGCCTTCAGTGCGTGTCGATCCGTGGGCTGGCAAAGCGGTATCGGGTCGGAAGGGACACAATCCGGGGTCGGACCCTGCCCCGCCGGCGCGGAAAACACCCGCGAGGTCCTCGCTCAAGGCCCCCACACCGGTCCACCCATTTCTTGGCCGTTGGATCGAGGGTGGTCCTGGATCAGGCCGTCCTATTGGTCTTGAATCACATTGGCATATTCACGGAAACCTCCCGCATCTCTGCAATCCGTTTTGGCGGCTTGGTGAGGACAACACGGTGAGGATGAATAAGCCTATACGCCCCGGAGAGGGGCGGTATGAGCCCGTCCGGACAGCGCGACTCCCGGATGGGTCTGTTACACAGTTATGGCGGTCACAGCCAGTGCAGTTGGCGGTCCCTGCTGGGCAATGTCTCCAAGCCAGGCGAGACTGGGTTTGGGAGTTCGGACAAAGGTGGTTCGATCTACGGCGATGAGCCCGAAGGTTGGAGTCCAGTGGCCCCACTCGAAGTTGTCCAGGGCAGACCAGTGCAGGTATCCGCGGACATCGATTCCGTCAGTCATGGCTTCTGCCACATGACCTAACGCTACCGCGGTATAGGCGATGCGTCGCTCGTCGTCGTCGGTGGCGATCCCGTTTTCTGTGATCAGGGCTGCTATGCCGCCGGTTACTTCAGATGCATTCCTCAATGCGATACCGATTGCGTCAGGGCGGTAGGCCCATCCGGTAAGTGTGTTGCCCGGGTGTTCAGGGTGGGGGATGATCCCATCGGCATTGATTTTCTGGCTCGTGTAGGCCTGTACACCGACGAAGTCATCATCACGCGATGCTTCCAGGAACTTGTCCTCCCAGGCGTACTTGATAGCGGCGAATTTTTCCTCGTTTCCGGGGGTGCTCTCGAAGGCTTGGCTTGCGACGCTCCAGCCCACGTTGCCGTTGATTGAGGTCTTGAGCACGGCACGCGCAGCCATGTGGGCCTCGAGCAGGCGGTCACTGATTTCGGCGTCAGGGACGACAGTCGCGAGGCCCTGCGCACCGGCGGACAAATCCAGGCCTTCGCTGCCGACCGAGGCCAGGGCGCTATCCATTTTGGACATGAGAGCAAGTATGTTGGGTTCGTTGATCGTGATGATCCAGGAAACGTCGTCGAGGATTTCGGTGCAAGCCTGAACGTACGCGCGAAAGCGGTCGATTGCCGTTGGTGCCAGCCAGCCGCCGTCGTTCTTAAACCACTGGGGCACGGTGAAATGCTGCAGAGTGACCACCGGGGTGAGGCCAAGCTCCAAGGACGTTTCGATCATACGGCGGTAGTGCAGCAATTCGGCTCGGGAGATATGGCCCGGTTCTGGCTCAATTCTGGCCCACTCCAGGCCGAAGCGGTAGGAATTCAGTCCTGCGTCGGAGAGTAGCTTCATGTCCTGCGGGTACCGGTGATAACTGTCAACAGCGTCTCCGCTGCGTTCGAACATTTGGGGAAGTGCGCGTTCCAGGGCCCACCAGTCGCTGTTTATGTTGTTGCCTTCCACTTGATGCGGTGATGTGGCAGCGCCCCATAGAAATTCGGACATGTGGAGAGATCCTTTCGGGAGAGGGTAAGTGAGGCTAAACCGCCTTGAAATGAATGAACCCGTTGGCGGCTCGCCTGCCCCGGTTGGGGGTAAGGGTGAGGTTCAGGGAGACTGCCGGGGCAGCAGGGCGATGGGTGCCGGGAAAGTCAGTGCGAGCCCTTGACCTTCGCGAGAACCAGGGCCCCTCCGGCGAGGGTAAAGGCGGAGGCCACGAGAAACAGCAGTGTGTAGTTTTTCTCGCCCGCCGTCGCGCCGATCAGGAGAATTGCGGGGGCGATCAATGGTGCCACGGCCTGCGGAACTGTGGTGGAGAACGTGTTGATGCCCATGAAGCGTCCGGCGTCCTTTTCCCGATCCGGAAGGACGTCCAGCAGGATCGCCTGGTCCACCGCAGAGAAGATGCCCAGGCCCAGCGAAGTGATGATCGAGCCTGTCATGAGGACCGGGACGTCTGTTCCGAGAGCCATGATCACGGCGCCGGCGGTGAAAAGTACCCCTGACGCGAGGACGAAGGCCCGACGGCGGCGCATCTTGTCGGAGAGGATGCCGCCAAGTAGCGCGCCTAGCCCTGAAGCAACTACGCCTCCCAAGCCCAGAACGACCATGATGGATGCAGCCTGATCGACGGGGACACCCATACGGTTAGCGAAAAAGAAGATCGTAAAGGTTGTGCTGAATGTGACGCCGACATTGAAGAGAAAACGCGCCAACCAGTTCCAGGAAAAGTCCGGGTGCAGCCGGGGCGAATAGAAATAGTTGCCCAAGACGCCGCGAAGAGTCGTCTTGGGCAGTTCTAGCGCGCGGCTGTCATCGCCGCGAACGAGCGCCACGAACAGGAGGACACCGATCGCCCCGAAGATGCCCGGAACTAGGAACATCAGGTAAGCGTCGCCAACAAAGGATGCTGCGAGGCCGGAACCGACCACAGGTGAGACCATCATGACGAAGCCGACGGTCCCGGCAACCTTGCCGCGCTGCGTTTCTGACAGGCGATCAGCCTGGGTGACGGTTAGGACCGTCATCGCTCCACCCCAACCGATCTGGGCGAGAACCCAACCGACGCCGAGCATAAAGACTGAGGGCGACCAAGCCATAACCACGAGCGAGATCAGGCCCAATAGTGCGCCGGCCACGAGCCAGGGCCGACGGCGGCCAAACCGGGACCGGGTGCTGTCGCTCAAAATACCGATGACCGGTGCGCTGAACATTGCGAACAGTGAGCCGATCCCAAGGATGTAGCCCAAGTACTCTTCGTTCCCTGGCGCAAGCTGTTGAAGACGAACTGCCAATGAGATGCCTAGGGGGGCGATAAACGCAACGAAAATACCGAAAGTGGCGATTATGAGCGGCCACACGTAGCCTGGTCCCGCCTTCGGCAGGTCGGTCTCCCGGGGCTCGTTTACCAGTGCTTCCGCGGCGAAAGCTGCGGGTCCGGGGGCCATGGCCATCTCGCTCCGGTCAGTGGCAGGAGAAATAGGGCTTGTCATGGTCATGACTCCTTTGTCAGGGCTGTGCCGGTCCTGAGAGTGCAGGCACGCGGTTCGGTGTCCGGATCATCCGGTTGGTAAAACAGTACATCGTCCTGTTTTTGCTTGGCAAGGGCCTGCGGGAAAAACATTTGCCCGGACTGTACAACGTACTGTTTTGCCTCTCTGGGCGTTACGATGAGCTCATGCGGGAAGCAGGAAGGTATCCAAAAGGAATCGCCAAGCGTGAGGAGATCCTTCAGGTTGCCCTGAGCTTGATCGCAAATCGCGGCTACAATGCGGCTACAATTCGCGAGCTTGCGGATGCGGTAGGACTGAGCAAAACGGGGCTTCTGCATCATTTCGGCACGAAAGAGGAGTTGTTTGCAGAGATCCTCCGCCGACGTGATGCAAGCGACGACCCGCAAAAGGAGTCAGCCACCCCCGCCGAACTTGAAGGCGCGCTGCCTGAAGCTTTGCGCCACAATGCAGACGTGCCGGGACTGGTGCAGCTCTACACCCGGTTTTCGGCAGAGGCCACTGACCCGCAGAACCACGCCCATCACTACTTTGCCGAGCGTTACGCCCGCCTGCGGGTCGAGGTGGGGCTGCTGGTCAAGACAATGCAGGACGCCGGCAGGATCCCATCTTCCATTGACCCAACTTCGCTCGCAGCGGTCCTGGTTGCCGCTATGGACGGACTTCAATTGCAATGGCTTTACGACCCTGAGCTCGACATGGCAGGAGCCTTGGGGGGATTGCTTGACGCTTTGGCCGCCGAGAGGCTTCCGCTTAGATAGCCGCCATCGTCTCACCCTGCTGTCCACTGCTCCGTCATGCCACGTTAGAGCGGCTCGCGGTTCGACAGGCGGCGAGGGCCTGCGAACCGGCCGTCATCTGGTCAGCAGCGGTTCGGTGGTAGGCGACAGTCTGGAGGCGGGTGGCAACTCAGGACATGCGTCCACGTGGGGTCGAGCGCAGGCGTTCTCCGCGCGAGGCCACACCAAAATCCCGGTGAACTACGTTCAAGAGGCCAAGGAGTTTTTCAACGCCATTGCTCACAGCCGCAGGCTTCCTGACGGAGAACCTTTTTCGCCCTCCCGCGGCGCAACTCCGCCGGAAATCCTCGGCCGCGCTGCCTTAAATCGATCCCCCTGTCATCAACCTGCCGGGACAGTACTGCTACCAGTTTTGGGAAGCCAAACAACGGGCCGCGACATATTCGTCGCGGCCCGTTGATTGGCTACAGGGCCGACCAGCCACCGTCCGATGCGAGAACGGCGCCGTTGATATTGGTTCCATCGTCACTCATGAGGAAGGTTATGGATGCGGCCAGTTGCGCCGCCGAGGCGGGGGCGGGAAGGTTGGCTTGCATGAGCGAGCCTAGGCGTTCGGCGGCCATTTGAGATCCGAAGTCCGCGACGATGCCCGTACTCGTGGGGCCGGGGACAACGGCGTTGATGCGGAGCCCCTTGGGCCCATAGATGACGGCGGAGTTTTTGGTTATGCCGATCACGGCGTGTTTCGACGCGGTGTACGCAGCACCGGCTGCGGACCCGCGTATCCCCGCCTCACTGGAGACGTTGACCACCGATCCGGCTCCTGCTTCAAGCATGAGCGGGACCACCGCACGTGTCAGGCGCATGAGCGCTGTGACGTTGATCCGGAAGACCCGGTCCCAGAGTTCGTCATCGACCTCGTGAATCGGCGCAAAGTTGTCCATGATGCCGGCAACGTTAGCCAAGGCATCGACGCGACCATCGGCGGCGGCGAGGATGGCCGCCACGGTCTCCTCGGTGGAGATGTCACCGGCTACAGGAACCAAGTCCAGGCCGGAATTCTCTTGGACCAGAGCGTCAAGGCGCTCCTTGCTGATGTCGGCGGCCACAACCTTGCCCCCTTCATTAGCGATGCGCAGGGCGGTGGCACGGCCAATGCCTGACCCGGCACCGGTGACAATGACGGTCCTCCCCGCAAATCGACCGCTCGTGATGGCTTCCTGCCACATTGTTTGGTTGTCCATAATGTCCTTTTCATAGGAGGTGAAGCCTCAATACACCCGGCCGGGTATTGATCGCAGTCGCCGATTCAGCGGCCCTTCCGTGCTTGATCTTCGGTAATTGAGCAGAAAATGAATTCTCCTGAAGTCAGCAGAGTCGCAACCTGGGACTAGGTCCCGGGCGGCAGGTATTCGGGGAACCTGGGAACGGGAACTTCAACCCAGGCGCGGATTTTCTTTGTTAAGTCTTTGGATTTTGGAGGAAATGGACCGCTCATGTACCGCCCCGACTTCAAGCCACTCCCCAGCCATCGGGTAAACGGCACGTTATTTCAGGGCTGTCGGCTGATTGATGCGAGAAAATCTTCTATGACGTCTTCCATCCGGAACATGTCCTGTTCGTAGAGCCATTGCACTTGGAGGCCGTCGAGCAGCGCGATGAACGTCATGGCGAGGAAACGAGGCGTCATGGACGTCAGGAGCAGTCCGCGGTCTGCCATGTCCTTGAAGCTCGCTTCGTAGTGCACTCTGAGCTTTTGATAGCGGTGCTGGAAGTAGTCGTGAGCGGGGTGATCAGGAGTGGTCGCCTCCGCGGAAAGCGTCGAATGCAGAGCTGCAAGACCGGGCTCGAGTTCATTTGCCGCCACAGCTGCAAGCATCGAACGGACGTTGCTCTCGGGTGTGCTTCCGAGCTGTTCGAGCGCGCCCTCGAACACCTTCGTACTACGTTCATCACGATATGTAAGCACCGCCGACAACAGGGATTCCTTCGTCGGGAAGTGATGCAGCAGCCCGGTGTGGCTGATCTGAGCGCGGGCGGCGATGTCCTTCATGGTCGCACCGAAAAAACCCGAAATACCGAACGCTTCCACGCAAGCGTCCAAGACGCGCTGCCGGATCGCGGCGCTCTTCGCGTAGCTCCCCCGCGGACGGGTCTTCACCTCCACGATGCTCACAATCGAACCCCTTCCGCACGCCGTTCGCACCAGTCAAGAAAACAGCCTACACGAAACTAGCAACGAGATTCGAGTTTGTGGTAGCGTCTTCGTAACTCGAAACGCGATTCGAGTTTGGGACTTACGCGATGCGATTGCGTCGTCGATCAAGGAGGATCACTTGCCTGCTGACTCAACACGCTGGGGCGTGGCCGTTTCGGCCCTGCGTTCTGCCGTTACCTGTGTCGCCGGAACGCGAGGCTTCTAGTGGACACTTCACGGCCGGCCCTTCGCATTGACCGCGAGGCCCTGGTCGCCCGCCACAAGGTGGTCCTTACGGAGGCGAACCCGGAGCACGTGCTCACGGTCGGTAATGGGGACTTCGCATTTTCGGTCGATGCCTCGGGAATGCAGACTTTCACCCAATTCCACGATCAGAGCGCCGCAACGGCGAGGTCACACAAGCGTGCAGCGGGAGACGCCAACCCGATGGCTGCGATATTCGCAGACCCGCCGGTCGTGAACACCGCGACGATGTCGAACTGGGGTTGGCACGAGATGCCCAACCCTGACAACTACGTTCTCGACGACGCGATGACCGACTACGAAACCGCCCGGGGCCGCGTTTCCTATCCCGATCGATACGCAACCACTCCGACCGGAGACGCCGTGGATGAGTTCAAAGCCGGAGCATGGCTGCATGTGAACCCGCATCGCCTGGACTTGGGACGCGTGGGCTTGATGCTTCGAGAATCGGCCGACGGAATCGCACTTACCGACATAGGGACGTTGGTTGAAACGAATCAGTCGCTCGACCTTTGGACCGGGACGATCCGAAGCAGCTTCACGTTTCTGGGTGAGCCGGTCACGGTCGTGACTGTCGCCGCACCGAATGCTGATGCGGTCGCGTTCAGCATCTCCTCTCCCTTGTTGGCAGACGGTCGTCTCGCGGTCGCTTTCCAATTCCCCTACGCCAGCGCTGAGTTTTTCGATCCCGCAGACTGGAACGCAGACGATCAGCACACCTCCACGCTCGTTAATTCCGGGAACGGTCAGGCGACGATCTACCGTCAGCTGGACGAATCCCGGTATGTCGTCGACGCCCAATTCAGCTCAGGAACCGTGCGGCAGGCTGGACAGCAGCGTTTCGAACTCGCCACCGACGCGGAGGTCCTGCACCTCGCGGTGCAGTTCGCCCCTGACGCCGGCTCGCTCACCGATGTAGGGGGCTTCGATGAGGTCCGGGTCCGGTCCACCGAGGAGTGGCGGAATTTCTGGAACGCTGGCGCAGCGATCGAATTCGACGCCGAGGGCGACGAGCGTGCGTTTGAGCTGGAGCGGCGCGTCGTGCTGTCCCAGTACCTCACCAAGGTGAATTCGTCCGGGACTTTGCCCCCGCAGGAGACAGGCCTGATCACTAACTCGTGGCAGGGCAAATTCCATCTCGAAATGCACTTCTGGCACGCCGCACACTTCGCCGGCTGGGGCCGACCCGAACTCCTCGAACGAAGCCTTCCCTGGTACCTGTCGATTCTGGGCGAAGCCCGACGCACCGCGAAGCGGCAGGGATACCCTGGCGTTCGGTGGCCGAAACAGGTCGGCCCGGACGGGCGCGAGAGCCCGAGCGATATCGGATCGCTGCTGATCTGGCAGCAGCCGCACATCCTCTACATGCTCGAACTCGCCTGGACTGCGGCCTCCGCGGACCACCGCGCCGAGCTGCTCGCCGACTACGGCGAGCTCGTCTACGAAACGGCCGTATTCATGGCCGCGTTCCCTGAGGAACGTGAAGGCGTGTTCCACCTGGGGCCGCCAGTCATGCCGGCGCAGGAGTTCTACGACGCACGCACCACGGAAGATCCGACGTTCGAGCTGGCGTACTGGTGGTGGGGCCTGGAAATTGCCCAGCGCTGGCAGGAGCGCTCCGGGAAGGTTCGCCGCCCGGATTGGACGCACGTGCAAGATCGTCTCGCCCGGCCGCACGTTCAAGGCGGACGCTACAGCGCCATCGCGACGGAGCCCTATCTCCGGCGCGATGACCACCCCTCCCTCTTGGCAGCGCTGGGCGTCGTCCCCCCGACACCACTCATCGAGCCCGCCATTATGGCGGAGACAGTTCGGCACGTAATCGAGACTTGGGAGTGGGACAGCGCCTGGGGCTGGGATTTCCCCGTCGTGGCAATGACCGCCGCTCGCCTGGGCGATGCCCAACTCGCGACCGACATACTGACCCGGGCCGCCTTCAAGAACCGTTTCAGCGTCGTCGGACACAGCCCGCAGATGAGTTCACTGCTGCCGATCTACCTGCCCTCGAACGGCTCGCTGCTCGCCGCCGTCTCGCTCCTGGCCACAGCCGGCGACAACGGAACACCACTCTTCCCGGATTCCTGGACTGTCAGCGCCGAGGGTTTCATCCCCTGGCCGGACTAGCCGCCTCGCACCACATCACCTCCGACCTACCGTCACACCCCGAACAATCACCTTGAACGAAGGAGTTCCCGTGTCCAACCACACCCGTCCGGAGAATGCTCAACCGTCAGCGCAGTATGCGCCGCCGGTCACACCACTGGCCAATCTCGCGGGCCTCCAAACCACCAAGTGAGCATGCAGGAGGGAAGCTGAGCTTCCCTCCTGCACCAGCACCACATCGCCGCTTCACAGATCGAAGGAACCATGACCGATTTTCCCTACCGTGACGCTACCCTGCCCATCAGGGAGCGCGTTGAGGATCTCCTCTCCCGGCTGACCCTCGAGGACAAAGCCGGTCAGCTCAGCCAGTTCTTCTACCTGGGAACGGGTGAAAGCCCCGACGGACTGAACCTCGACTCACTTGACCCCGCAGCCAAAGCGTTCCTGGAGCAGCCGAAAATGGTCGACGCGGCAGCAGCAGCCGGCGGCGCCGGTTCTGTTCTGTTCGTCAAAGACCCCGCAATCACCAACCGCATCCAGCGCATTGCCGTCGAGCAGAGCCCTCATGGAATTCCCCTCCTGTTCGGCTACGACGTCATCCATGGTCTGCGCACCGTGTTTCCCGTTCCGATCGCCTTGGCAGCCAGCTGGTCCCCCGACATCATCGAGCAGGTTCAGGCCGCTGCCGCACGGGAAACCCGGGCCATCGGGGTGCACTGGACGTTCGCGCCGATGATAGACATCACCCGTGACCCCCGCTGGGGGCGCATCGTCGAAGGAGCCGGGGAAGACCCCACGCTGGCCGCAGCCGTGGCCGCAGCGCAGGTCCGCGGCTACCAAGGCGACCTCGGCAATGAAAACATCCTCGCCGGCCCCAAGCACCTGGCCGGATACGGTGCAGCCCGCGGTGGCCGTGACTACGACGACGCCGAGATCTCGGACTCCGAACTCTGGAACGTCTACCTGCCGCCGTTCCGCGCTGCCATCGAAGCAGGCGCGGCTAACATCATGAGCGCCTACATGGACCTCAACGGCGTCCCGGCCACCGGTAACCGGTGGCTTCTTACCGACGTGCTTCGCGACGAGTTGGGCTTCGAGGGCTTCGTCGTCTCAGACGCGAACGCTGTCAAGTCGCTGGAAACGCAGCACTTCGCGAGCGATCTCACCGACGCCGCGGCACGCGCCATCAACGCCGGGCTCGACATGGAAATGACCATGTTCGAACCCGCCTTTGCACGCCTGCCGCAGGCCGTGGCAGAAGGCCACGTCACCGAAGCGGCGATCGACGTCGCCGTCCGACGGGTGCTGACCGCGAAGTTCCGCCTTGGCCTGTTCGAGAACCCCTACGTCGACGAGTCAGCTGCGGCCGCGGTCCTCAACGCACCCGAACATCGGGAACTGTCCGCCGCCGCCGCCGAGCAGACAATCGTGCTCCTCAAAAACGACGACAGTCTCCTGCCCCTCTCCGCGGACACGGTCCGGTCCGTCGCCGTGATCGGTGAACTGGCCGACAGCAAACGCGACACTCTCGGACCCTGGGTTTTCGAGCACGACGTCAACGAGACCGTCACCATTCTGAACGGTCTTCGCGCCCGACTGGGCGAAGACGTCAAGGTCAACCACGCCGTCGGCGTGCGCATCCCCAGCCGCCTGTTCCCGTCGATGTTTGACCAGATGGACGGCGCGGAAGAAGCTACCTCGCCTGACCACGACGACGACGCAGGGCTCGCGCGCGCGGTTCAGGCCGCAACCGACTCGGACGTGGCCATCGTCGTCGTGGGCCAGCGTCAGAACCAGATCGGCGAAAACGCCTCCACCGCGACCCTCGATCTCCCCGGGCGCCAGCTCGAGCAGCTGCAACAGATCGCGGCGACAGGAACGCCCATCGTCCTCGTCGTCATGTCGGGCCGCCCGCTGGATCTGCAATGGGCCGATGCCCACATCCCAGCGATCCTGCAGGCCTGGTACCCCGGAACCCGCGGCGGCGATGCCATCGCCGCAACTCTGTTCGGCGACGTCTCGCCCGCCGGGCGTCTGCCGTTCACCTGGCCCCGCCACGTCGGACAGGTCCCGATGGTGTATTCACACAACCGCACGTTCCAGCCAGAGAACCAGGACAAGCGCTACTTCGAAGAAGAAAGCACCCCCCTGTACCCGTTCGGGCACGGCCTTTCCTACACTCGCTTCGACTACAGCAACCTGACTGTGGAGCGCAGCGTCATCGCAGTGGGCGAAACGACGCGTGTGAGCGTCGAGGTCACCAACGCCGGCACCTGCGACGCAGACGACGTCATTCAGCTATACATCCACCAACGACACGGAACATCCAGCCGCCCCGTCCGGGAACTCAAGGCGTTCATGCGCATTACCCTTGCCGCCGGACAGACACAGGTCGTCATCTTCGACCTCGGCCCCGAACAGCTGCGCTACTGGAGTGCAGCAACTCGAGGCTACGTCCAAGACGCAACGACGCTGGACCTTTGGGTCGGTGGCAGCTCGGCCGCCGACCTCGCCGGCGTGCTGACCGTCAAAGCGAATTAGGAAGGCACCCGCGACATGGCTACGAACGTTAGGCCGGACTTTCTGTGGGGGGCAGCCACCGCCCCTCACCAGGTGGAAGGCAACAATCTCAACAGCGACTGGTGGCCCCCTGATCATGCTCGCTGACGCGTTCGAGAGCGGCGAGATCAACGAGAGGCAAGGCCCCACCCTGGAGGGCAGCGCCGACAAGCCGGGTGAGAGCTTCAAGTTGCCGGTCCCCGCACCCCACTACGGACACCGGATGATCGAGATGCATCACGCGGCCCGCGCAATTCTCCGTCGACGAACCACGGCGAACGTGGGGTGGACGATCGCCAGCCCTGCCCTCTCCGCAACACCCGGTAACGAAGACAAACTCATCCAGATCCGCCATGATCAGGAAGACCTTTACCTCGACGGATCACGGGGTGACGATTTCGTGGGAGTGCAGTCCTACTCCTCCCAAGCAGTCGACGCCGACGGTCTCGTTCCGCACCCCGACCATCCCGACAACACCCTCACCGGCGCGGCCTACCGCCCCGACGCCATGGGAATTGCCGTCCGGCACACCTGGGACCGAACCCACCTGCCCATCCTCGTCACCGAAAACGGCATCGCGACAGCAGACGACGAACGCCGCATCGACTACACCGCTGAAGCTCTCACACACCTCTTCGCCGCGATCGACGACGGAATCGACGTGCGCGGATACCTCCACTGGAGCGCCCTCGACAACTACGAATGGGGCCACTGGGAACCGACCTTCGGACTCATCGCAGTCGACCGGAAAACCTTTATCCGCACACCCAAACCCAGCCTCGGCTGGCTCGGACAGACCGCACAGACAGGAGTCGTCATACGCTAAGGCGCCGGACGACT
>FSUT01000167.1_pt1 | contig 12490 bp, 10 predicted proteins | sample 1637481 | NCBI WGS metagenome assembly FSUT01 (sample SAMEA3914816, study PRJEB12502) | metagenome | biome: forest; material: soil | place: USA | collected 2011-09-16 | depth 0.3 m | reverse complement strand
GCAAGCCACCGGGCACTCCTCGGACGTGGTGCCACAGCCCGCAGCTCTTCCACGAGTGCGTAGAGCCGGTCGGTGCGAGTCACACCTCTACCCTAGTTCCGGAACACGAACGGCGTCGGCGCCGCCCGCAAGCCGGTCGATCACCGCGCAGCCATACACGCTTTCATTCGCCGTGCCGTCACTCGGCTCGACACTGTGACTTTCGGCGCTATTTGGCGGTGTTTCCTGATCGATAAATGGCGCGCAGAGCCACGGAGCGAGGGCGTGGCCTAATCCCTTTCATCTCGTATTCCTAGCGATTCGAGACGGGAAGGTTTCGAGCCTGGGCAGGACGGTTTGGGGTAGGCAAACTGACCTCTGATCTCTCCCATAACCTTCTGGGAGGGACGTGGCCAAGCAGGCCAGCCGTCGGGGCCGGGAACGAGTCCAGCGAATTTCTTTCCAGCTGCCCCGAATCCACGGTCGGGAGGAGCCCCACGTGCCCGAATGGTGACCGTTCAGTTCTGGAGCACCTACCTTGCCTTGTCTGTCCTAGGCGTGTTCATCTAGCAAAGCTTCGGATTCGGCAGCACCTATGATGGGTCGCCTACTACTAACTGGTGCATGATCTGCGGGACACAAGAGGCAAGGCACGGTCTGCCATAACCGTGCTGCTCCGGCGGTAGCGGAACTATTCGTGATCACACTACCGCCGACGCAGTTCACGGCTTTTCGACCATCGCTGACAACGGCTTTTAGCCTGCCATTTCGGACCGTGCTGTTGAGTCGCCGTCGAACATGTCTCGCAACCAGGAATTCCTCGTTCTGGCGGCCTGCTGAGCAATTCGTGATTGTGGGGCGAGAAGCTCGAACCCATGTGTGCCGCCGGGCCATACGTGCAGCTCGGCGACCCCGCCGTCGGCCCAGATTTGCGACGCGAAGGCCACATTTTCATCACGGAAAACCTCCGCTGACGCGACATCGATGTAGGTCGGGGGCAGGCCGGAAAGGTCAGTGGCGCGGGCGGGAGCGGCGTAGATAGAAACTTCCTCGCTTCCTCGGCGATCGCCGAGAAGGGCATTCCACGCGGTGACGTTACTTTCCCGGTCCCACAATCCCACGCCATCGAACTGCAGGGTGGAGGTCGTGGAGTCGCGGTCGTCGAGCATGGGGTAGACCAGAAGCTGACCAAGAATGGCGGGACCGCGCCGGTCGCGAGCCATAAGTGATAATCCTGCTGCCAACCCGCCTCCAGCACTGTTACCCGTAACCAGGATTCGAGTGGCGTCGATTCCGAGCTCGTCCGCGTGATCGCTTACCCACACAAGTGCCGCGTAGCAGTCTTCCACAGGTGTGGGGTCAGGGTGCTCTGGCGCAAGGCGGTATTCGACGGTGGTCAGGATGGCTCCGTGTTCGATTGCCCACGGCAGCACAGCCGAGATGCCGGTAAATCGATCCCCCATGACCATGCCGCCGCCGTGGAGGTGGAAGATGCAGGGGGCATCGGAAGCGGTGCCGTCCGGGACAAAAATGCTTAGCTCGATTTCCGTGCCCCCGAACCCGGGGACAACCAGATCCCGGCGGGTTATGGCAAAACCGCTGAGGTCTTCCCTGAAGCTAGCGGTGTGGGCACGGCCAGCTTCGATTCCTTCTGGCAGCAGAGTCATCGTTATCTGTCCGCTGAGAGTGTCTATTACGGCAGCAACATCAGGGTTAAAGGGCGGGCGCGAGAGGGTTGAGGTCATATCTGGCTCCTTTTAGTGGGGAAAGTTTCCTCAAGAGATGTACGAATTGTGACGACTGCCTGGACGGCAGGTCGATTCCGGCCGGCTGGGCGGAGATCTTGCATCATCCCAATTGGGCACTCGTCAACGCACGCCCTTGATGAACTTTACGGATAGTGCACCGAGCGCGGTGGCGATAATCATGACGACGAACACCAGCTGGTAGTTGCCCGTGACGCCGACTATCAAACCGACGATGCCGGGAGCAACGATCTGAGGCATGGAGCTGGCCAGATTCATGATTCCCATATCGCGTCCGGCGTTATTGATGCTTGGCAGAACGCGCGCGACGAGGGCAGCGTCGACTGCAAGGTAGACACCGTAGGCGATGCCGATTATTCCGGTCGCGATGTAGGCGCCCGTGATCGTGGGCATGAAGATGTACACCAGCCCTGCGGGAACGAAAAGGAAGGTCGATGCGCCAACAAAAATGCGGAGCCGTCCCAGTTTGTCGGCGATTGTCCCACCGACCAGCGCGAAGACGAGACCCAGTAAGGAGCTGAGCCCGGTAAGTCCAACCAGGACGGTCGCAGATTCGTTGACGTCGCCGATACCGATGTAGTCGCGAAGGATGAAGAGTTGGAAGCTTACGACACTTGCATATCCGAAGGTGAGCAGGAAACGTCCGGCGAATGCCCACCAGTAGTCCGATGCCGCGCGGAAGCCGGGCAACTTGTTTGCCGCCTTCCGTTCCGCTTTGGGCAACATTGAAACAGGAGGTGCCGGACGGTCGTTAGTTGCAAATGCGAACACCAGTCCGCCAACCAGGACAATGCCGGCGATCAACAGGTATCCCATGAAGATCTCTTGGGACAGGCCTGCGATAGTCACGCCAAGTGCCCCACCAATCGTCACGCAGCCACCGATAATGCCGCCCATCCGTCCGCGGAAGCGCTCGGGGACCCGCTCGGGAAGCACTGTAGAAAGTGCACCCGTTATGGAGTTGAGGGGCCAGATCAAAAGAGCCCATACGATCGTGATAGCCATTGGGTTAGTTAGCTGGGACATAACGACGAGTCCGACTGCTGCGGCGACACTGGAGCCAAAGATCCAGACGTTCCGCCGGCCGAGGAACTTCGTGCGCGTGATGTCCGAGAGCCACCCAGTGATCGGCGTGGAGATCACTCCGGAAACTGAAGCGAGGCTGAGAGTGAGCCCCAGCATCGCAGCTGATGCAGCTGCACCCGGCACCGCCGCGGCGACCTGTTTGCCAAGAAGCACCTGCATGACTCCGCCCCAGACCACCATGACACCAATCATTGCGAGCGGATACAGCACCCAGAGGCGCTTGTCCATCTGCCGCGGGGCCGACACATCGTCTGGTGTTTCGAGAAGGTCCGCGCCTCCGGGGACGTGTATTGCGTTTTCTATCGGCGTTTGACTCGTCATTGAGACTCCAAAAGTAGGATTCACGCGTTTGTTCACACGTGTGAATACACAAGATATACTCGAATACGCAGGATGTCGAGAATTTTCTTGATCCCAAGGGAGGGGAGACCTGGTGGCTGCTACCGCCGAGGACGTGGCCAAGAGGGCCGGAGTCTCACGTTCAACGGTGAGCTACATCCTGAACGGACAGGCCCACCGGTTCAGCCCCGAGACGCGGTCCTCGGTTGAACAAGCAGTCGCTGACCTGGACTACCGACCACATGCTGCGGGGCGTGCCTTGGCCCGGGGGCACAGCGACGTAGTTTTGTTCGTATTGCCGCCGGCGCCGTCCGCAGGCTCGTTCGAGGGCATCAACGCCCTCACTGATGCGCTGTCTGAACTGGGCATGCCCTTGGTGATGTGGTCTCCCACGTCGTCGCCTGATGCGCTGCGGACGGTGACGAGGTCGATACGGCCGCGAGCCGTTGTTGCTGGCTCGGCTCTTGGTGAGGAGCAGAAGTCCATTCTCGCCAACGCGGGTATTCGAATTCTTGACCTGGCCAAAATTTCCTCGTCGCCCGGCGGTTGGAACTGGCAGATCGGGGTGATGCAGGCGAAGTATCTCGTACACGAGGCAGGTGCCCGCAGCCTGGCCTACGCCCGCCTTGAAGAAGCACACCACGACGTGCTCATGGATGCCCGGCAGGCAGGATTCGTCCATGCTGCCGCCGAGCTCAGGGTCGAGGCACCCACTGTGGTCGAGGTGAACATGCATGCGGGGTCTAATATGACGTCGTTGGATGCTCTGGCCGCAGGAACAGGGGTTGCCTGCTATAACGACCACACAGCGGCGGCTGTGGTTTCTGCAGCCAGGGTGGTCGGCCGTTCAGTCGGGCGTGGACGTGATTTTTCGGTCATCGGCGTGGATGACTCCCCGATCGCGTTGCAGACCGATCCGCCGCTCACCACGATCGCATATGCCGTGGATGCATCAATGAAGAGCCTGGCACGGATGCTCGACAGCGATGAGCACGGCGACGATGACGCGCCCATCGCGGCGCTGCGGACAGACTCCGCTCCCCGTTACGTCATTCGTGAATCAGCGTAGGCACGGCTTGCGGGACGCTTCGTAGGGCGCCCCGCAAGCCTCTCCCTACTTCGCGGCCTCCGTACTGGTTTGCACCGGCAGGGGCACCGGCACCTCTACGAGGTCCGGGTCCGGGTGTCCTGTCAACTGGAGGACCGTATCGGTCAAGCCAGGGGTCCGGATTGTGATGCTGGCCTGCCCGGGAGCGTCTTGACGGCGAACTGCAATGAGGGCGCGGCCTTGGTAGGTCGTGCATCGGGCGTCAAGGAAGGACTCTGTGGTTGATGGCCGTCCTGTACCCAGGGCTGAAAGGACAGCAGACCCAGAGACATCGACTTCGATGATGCGGTCATCGAAAGTGACAGTCGTCCCGGCTGCATCGACCACCCGTACATTCACAAAGACCAGATCATCGGAACCATCCGCTAGCCCTGATACTGTCTCCTCTTCGGCCATGAGGTGGACGGCTTCGCCGGCACTTTTCAATAGGAAACGGCCGGATTCACGGTTCTGCGTCATGGCCACCACCTCGATGGTGCCCGGTTCGTAGGTCAGTTCAGCCGTTGCGACGTACGCTTTATCGGTACCGACGGGAGATGTGGCCTTCAATTCCCCATTGACCCAAAATTGCACTTCGTCAGCGTCCGCGTAGGCTTCAGCCGTGATTGGAGTTCCCGGTTCCACGTTCCAGCTCCATGTCGCAAGGGAGTCACTCCAGGACCAAGCGCGCGGCCTGAAGGGGGCGTCGTGGTGTTCCGGGTTCTGAATTGCCAGGTAGGGCTCTGATCGCAGAGCGAAGACAATCTCTCGGTAGTAGGAGATCGGCCGGCGGTGACCGGTGATGTCGAAATCGCCCACACCGGCGGTCAACCACGGGTATGGCGTGGCAAGCGATGCACCTTCGCCAGGATAAACGGGCTTGCCGATTCCGGTCTCCCCCAGGTAATCCCATCCGGTCCAGGTGAAGTCCCCGATGACGTGCGCGTTCTCACGCACCAGCTTCCAGTACCGGTCCACATGGGCAGGGAAGGTTTCTGCACCTACGATGATGCGGTCGGGGAACCTCTCGCGGTCTGCGCAGTACAAAGCGTCCCCGTAATTCAACCCAACAAGGTCCAGGGTCGAGGCATCCTCAATCAGTCGTTCGCCGACCTCGGGCAGAGAAATTACTTTGTCCATAAGATCAGCGAACTGGCCAAGTAGGTCGTTGAATCCAGAGGAGTCCTGCGCATCGGCTGCTGCTGCGTCCTGAGCATCGGCCATGATCCCGGGGATGAGATCGCGCGCAGCGCTCATCCCGTTAATTGCGTTAGTCACCAAACGGGAAGGATCCTGCTGCCTGATACGCGACGCCAGAAGCCGTGACCACCGAGCCCCATGACGGGTACCGGCTTCAGGGATTTCATTCCCGATCGAGTACATGATCACGCTGGGATGGTTAAAGTCCTTGGCCACGAGGGCATCAATGTCCCGCTCCCACCAGCCTAGGAAGCGTCGCGAGTAGTCATCGTCGGTCTTCCCGGTGGCCCAGACATCAAAAGTTTCATCCATAACCAGCATCCCGAGCCGGTCACACGCATCAAGCATCGCTTTGCTCATTGGATTATGCGCCGAGCGGATAGCGTTGAATCCGGCCTCCTTGAGGAGGCGGACGCGGCGTTCTTCAGCGGCGGCATGCGTAGCGGCCCCGAGAATGCCGTTGTCGTGGTGCACACAGGCGCCGCGGAGTTTCACCGACTGACCATTGATACGCAGTCCTCGCCGCGGATCCAGGCTCAAGCGGCGAATACCGAACGTCGTCGTCGACTCATCGAGTATCTCGCCCCCATCGAGCAGGATAGCTCTGGCAGAATACAGTGCCGGTGATTCCGGGCTCCAGAGCTGCGGGTGCTCCACGTAGACGCGCTCCAGAGATGTGAGGTGATCGCCGGCAAGGAGCGTCGCCCGGGAGCGGGCACTAGTGGCTACCCGCCCGTCTCCATCGCGGACTTCGATGTTGAAGTCGAGAGTTTTTGTCTCAGTGCTCTTATTGACAAGATCGAATTCGACCGCGACGACAGCCATGTCGTCATCAATCTCCGGAGTCGAAATCCTCAAGCCATTTGGTGCAACATGCGCCAGCCCGCCGACCAACAGGTGCACAGGGCGGAAAATGCCAGCACCGCTGTACCAGCGTGAATCCTTAAATGCCTGGGCTTCTACGCGAACAGTGTTGGCTTTCCCGTATTCAAGAAACGGGTCAAGCTCGACCAAGAAACCCGAATATCCGTTAGCCCACTGGCCGGCCGCCGCGCCGTTGACATAAACCATCGCATCCCGATAGACAGCTTCGAATTCCAGCGTCACGCGCCGCCCGCGCCACGATTCAGCGGCATGGAACGTCTTCTCGTACTCCCAAGCCCCCGAATTGAAATATCCGCCGAACGATCCCGCGGAGCTTTCAGGGCTCCTGCCCTGGGCAAGCATGGCGTCATGCGGCAGAGTCACACCGACGCCGCCACCACCACCGCCCATCGACTCGAACATCGAGGACCGCTGCTTAACGGTCCAGCCTTCGTTAAAGGATTCTCTGATCACATCTACTCCGATAGGTCAGTGGTTCGACTCATGTATGGGCGGTCGATCAAGCGACAGCGATACTGTGGTCGCGTGATTCACACGTGTGAATGACCTTAGCGGGTTCGCGCTCAATGGGAAAGTACAGGCCTGCGCAGACCCACGGGTGAACGAATCATCTGACTAAAGGGAACGCCTAGTGGTTTAGCGAGTAGCCCCCCGCTAAGTCCCAGACCAAGACGACACGGGCAACAAATCCCATGCCACTGGTGTCCGGTCTAAGTCAACGGTCAGCAGATGAAGCTGACCGACGATACTTCATCACGGCACCGCATCTACGTCTCACTTGACAACTGGAACAATTCCGTCTATGGCTAATGAGTGGTTCCGGTCCACCGACTGGAGTGAGGCGGCCCGCGCAGACTTGGAGCGGCGCCTCGGGCGGGCACGCCCCTCCGGTCGAGCACAGTACCTGCGCATCAAGGGGTTGGCACTTGCCGACGCAGGCGAGATCGACGGTGCCAGAGAGCTTTGGAATCGCGTGCTCAGAGATGACGGCGAATTCGCTGCTCTGGAGGGCTTCGCGGTGCTTGAGCACCTTGGCGACTCGTACGTTGACGACGATCCAGCGCTTGCCGCGGGTTACTACCATCGCCTGCTCGCCGACAATCCTGAGCTCAAGTTCACGACGGCGACTCAGCACATCAAGCTCGCCGAGCTTCTTATTCGGCGCCGTGATAAGCAGAATCTGGAAAAGGCCGCAGACCTCCTCGCTGAGTGGACTGAAGTAGCACGACTTCCGTTCCCCAGCGCGCACTTCAGATGGAACATGGCTGTGATCGAGCTTGCCGAGGCGACGAGGGATCGGGAAGCGGCAAGAGAAGCAGCACGTCGGGCACTCGCTCTGGCGCACGAGGGCCTGTGTTCCCGCGCCACAAGACCGTCGGCGTCGTTCACGCGGATCAACTAACACATATATTCCTTGCCCGCCCCGACCGTTCGCGTCTGCTGCCCGGTACAAAAAAGTTACCTAAAATCAACTCAGCCCCGCCAAACCGGTAGACCTCGTAGCCGGCGAGCCTGAGCCGTCGGTCCTCGGAGACCAACTCGCTGTAGAGGGCTGGGCTCGCGGTATTCCCGTCGACCTCGAGGACCACGCGATGTCTGCTGGAGAACAGGATGAGGATGTCCATCCGCTGCCGTGCCGGGCTGGCGCTCTGGCCAGCAGATCGACGAGCCGACTGGGTCGTGGGGTAGAAGTGCAGGTAGACCTGTGGGATCAGAGCCGGGCCCCGCCCTCACCTGATACGTTCACGGGAAGACTTGGTGCGACGTTGGTGAGAAACCGCCCGGCTTTGAGCTGGGCGGAGGGCTCCACCTGGCCCCCAATGGGTCCAACCCGACAGAACGGCACGCGGAACGGAGGGGATCTCCGGCGGATCTTTGTCGCGGGTATGAGGAAGCCTCCGCGAGAATCAAGGACTCAAGCGTGGAGGCTCCCGGCTCTCCAAGCTGGGGGGACTGGAGAGCCTCAAAGAGTCTAGAGGCCGGCGGAACGTTTCTGGGGAGTCTGCCGGAAAGGCGCAGAACCTGTGTTTATCCCCGGGAGGGGGCGGTCCCGGGTCCTGCCGCCCGATCAACGATCCTTCACCGGACACGTGGCGACGGGTACTCACCTGCTGGGCTGCAGGGCTGCTCCGACCGTGCGGTACATCAGGCCGGAATTCTCGCTGGCACGGCCGAACCCGAGGCGCTGCAATGCCTGTACCTGTACGTCTGTGGTCGTGAACACTATGGCCGCCCAGCCGGGGCTGAAGTCCGGTACGAGGGTACGCATCGCGGCTTCGAGATCGTCGACGGTGGCCTCCGGGCCGTGGACCAGGGCGCTGACGATCCACAGATGTCTGACTCCATGGCTCCTTTTCCACCTCCGAGCATTCAGCCTGAGACCCCGCGAACGGTGGAACCTGAGAGACGGCAAGATTGCCGCCATCGAGCCGATGATCATCAACTCGAGGGCCATCATCACCCCGAAGCTGCTCGAGGCGGGAACGGTCGTGGACACGAGGGTTCCGAGTGCGATGGCGATGGCTACCGCGAGCAGAGCCCTGAACACGGCCAACCCGCGGTACTCGCGCTCCGTGCCTGCTGCTGCCGTGACGGAGCCGCGGCCGACAACCATGCCAGCGAGGGAAGCAAGCGTCAGGGAGACGGTGGCGGAAACGACGGTGCTGGCCCTCTGCGCACGGCTCCGGCGTCCCAATGCCGCATAGCGTTGCGCAGCGTTCCACGCCCGCGTCGGGCCGAGCTCACTCCACTCGGTGTCTGTTGAATTCCCGCCCATGCCCCTCCTGTCAGCGCCTACATTTTGTGATCATTCTCCAAGGCCTCGATGAGCCCCCTGAAGTGTATATCTCACCTTTGGGTCCCATCGATCTCGGCGCGCGGCTGCTCCAAAGGCCTGCTCTGCCCATGGGGTCGGTGAGCTTCATCCGATCAGGGATCCCCATCCGGGCGGATCACCTGCGGGGAAGAACAGGAACGGGCAGGAACGTCACAATCGCCTTCCCCGACCAAGCCGGTACGGTGGTGTGAGAGCACCTTGAGGTGGATTGGAATGAGATGGAGATGCAGCCGGAATTCAGGGGAGGGCTCGCTGTCCCCGGAAAGTTCAGCGCGGGCACGCCATGGATCCTTCTCGTGCCGACGAAGGAGCAGCTGGAGTTCCGGGCGCGGCATGGGCTAGGCAGGTTCTTCGGCCCATGGAGACTCGAACGGGATGACGTCCGTCTGGTTTACCGGACGATGAGGGGCCTAGATGCTTTTCACGGTCTGGGATTCCTGCGGCGGGACGGAACCTGGTGGACATTCTGGACCTATCACCCCAACGAGGTACTGGATTGCCTTGAGGAGCTTGGCTACCCGATGGATCCCAGAACGCGTCAGGTGCAAGGCCGATTCTTTGCCAGATGAGTCGCCGCAACGCAGCCCGCAAAGGGATCCTCAAATGAGAATGGCCGGCGCTCTGCGCTGGACGGGTCGTCTGTGAAAGTCGTCGGGCTCTGAGCCCCTGGGTCTGACGGTATTCGCTGAGGTCGGTGATGGTTACGTGGTCGTGTTTATGCTGTCTTTATGGGTAGCTGGGGTACTGCGATTTTTTCCGATGACGCGGCCGCTGATGTGCGTGCGGACTGGCGGGAAGGGATCCTCGACGGAGTCCCTCCCGAGGAACTGACGGCAAAGCTCATCAATTCTTATGCGGCGCAGGCGGACGACCCGGACGACCGTGCGGTGTTTTGGCTTGCCTTGGCCGCTGCCCAGCATGAGACCGGTCGGCTCCGTCCCGACGTGCGGGACACGGCACTGGACATCCTTGACCGCGGGGGCGACGTTGCCCGTTGGGAAGAGGAGGACCCTGGCCTGGCGAAACAGCGGCAGCAAGTGCTCGAGAGGCTGCGGATGAAGCTGGCCGGACCGCAGCCGGCACCGAAGCGTTTGACGCGTCCGGTGCCGCACGGTGTGGCGTTTGACGTCGGTGATGCTGTGCTGCTGCGGTCTCCGGGCGGTAAGCGCGCGATCGTGGTGGTGGTAGGGCATAAACCCGGCTGGCCAAAAGGCACCGAAAACCCGGTGGTGGAACTGCTGCTATGGGAGGACGCAGGAGAGCTGCCGACGCGAGAGTTCATGGCCACCGCGCCGCCCCTGTTTACCGACAGTGAGGTTCCCAATCCTTTCAGGCAGGGACCGGCCAGGATACGGCCGGAACTGTTTAGTGTCCTCACCGCGCAGAAAGCCTTAGCGTTCAGCGCGGACATCGGTGAGGTGATCGCCAAGGGCATTCCCCGGCCTCCGGCGGGCGAATACCGCGACGGGTCCGTGATGAGTGGCGACGTCATCGTGTCCGGGGTTCAATGGAGATGGTTCGGCGTATTCATGGACCAACCCCGTTACGAGGCGATGCGGGAACTGACGCGTGCCCGCACGGGCCCGCGGAGGAAACGGTGGACGGACCTCTTCAAAAAAGGTGGCCTCTCCTAACCAGTGAGGCCGTGCAGCATTCCGCAACGAGAATGGCCCACCGCTCAACGTTCCCCTTGCGGTATGGCTGCTCTGCGGATGACTCTGAAAAACCACAGCCAGTCTCAACGACGTGAAACAGGCCGCGGCCATGCACGGAAAGCGATCCTTTAACGTGCGCATGGGATCATCCACTCTTACCGAAGAGGATCGAAAAATATCGCGGGTTGCTGGATGGCGAACCAAGTCGCGAGCAGAGTGGTTAAGACCAGGAGCGGACAAGCCAGCGACCCTGTCGCAAAGCACATCTAGTCCACAAGCCGCATGCGCCCCCGATCAGTCAAGCGCAGCCAGAAGCCACCGCCCATAGGCGGCCACGTCACGTGTTCCAGATCGCGCCTGGCCCGGGCGATCCACCCCTCGGGTGCCCCTGGCCACTCCTCGAAGCCAGTCTCGCCCAAATCGCCGAGAGCCATCAGCGAGGCCCGAAAGACCTCACCGAGCGTGCGGAGCGTCAATTCTTTGGACGCATCCGTGAAGTAGTCTCCCTGAGTCAAGATCCAAGCTGCTTCGTCCAGGCTTACCCAGTCGTCAACCGCCGCCTGCAGCAGCTCGTGCATCAGATCTGGAGTCACTCGACGTGCACCTTCTTGGGGCGCGCTGCCGCTTCCCGTTCGAGCGCGGTGACGGCACCTCTTGCGGCCGCCCTTGCGGTGGCGGCTGCCGCTAGTTCCAGTGTTGCGCTACCCAGCGTGGCTATGTCCACGGCGATTCCCGCGAATGTAACTTGATCTTCCCAGTAGTGATCCGGCAGGGGCGTTCGATCGTTCAGTCCGCGGTGCCCAAGCACCGGGTCCCCGGTGATCGGGTTGTACGGCGGCCGGGTCGGTTGGTACGCGGGTACTACGGGGACGTAGGATCGTTGGTCCGCGACCGGCTTCCAAGGGAGGAAATAGTCGTTGAACGGGTGCGAGTCCTCCCAGCGTGAGTCGATGGACCCGTGTGAGTACCACCCCCCGTCACCGTCTGTGAGGGCAGGTCCCAGGATCATGAGTCCGGAGGGATCGGCGTTGTTGATCGCGTCGGCTTCTCCGTAGGTGTAGGGTGAGAAGTTTTTGGCTTCGTCGGGTTTCAGGACTGAGTCCGGGCTGGTGAATACACCCAGGACGGGGTCGAGGTCGCGGGCGCCGAGGTGGGTGAGGGTGCTGATGGTGTCGGCGAGTCCGCCGATGTACCCGTTCACGGCGCCGAACCCTGACGGGTTGGCCGCGTTGGATCCGACACCGGGGACACCCGCCGCGGCGGTCTCGTACGCGCCGGAGCCGGCCGCGGCCTGGGTGGGGCCTCGGACGAGGCCGACCGCGACCGTGTAGCGGGTTGGGCGGTGACGGGGGTGGTCCCGCTGCTGGGTTGGAGGATGGTCTGGGTGGTGTCGACGCTGTCGCTGATGATGAAGGCGAGTTTCAACCCCCCGCCGGCGGCGGTGCGCTGGGCGACGGTCTTGCCGGCGAAACTGTAGGTCTTGGTCGCGGTCTTCACCCCTGCCGGTGTGACATGGGCGGTGATCGAACCGATCATGACGGTGGTGCCGGTCCCGTCGGTAGTCACGCTTCTCCATGACTCAAATCGTCCCACTGCGGTACGCGTGAAGAGTGCGCTAAATCTCCACCTGTCCGCGTAAGGAAACCGTTAAGGACCG
>FSUT01000236.1_pt1 | contig 12568 bp, 20 predicted proteins | sample 1637481 | NCBI WGS metagenome assembly FSUT01 (sample SAMEA3914816, study PRJEB12502) | metagenome | biome: forest; material: soil | place: USA | collected 2011-09-16 | depth 0.3 m | reverse complement strand
CCCAGCACCGTCTCACTTGAGGCGTAGACAACCTTCTTGATGCCGGCCCGGCGGGCCGCCTGGAACACGTTGTACGTTGAAAGCATGTTGTTCTCGAACGTCGCAACATCCGGGACAATGCCGGGTGCCGGAATGGCCCCCAGATGCACGACGGCGTCGAAGCCACTGTGCCGGTCGTCCAGCCCCAGGAACACATCCAGCACCTGACCGTAGTCACGCAAGTCGACGATCGCCAGGCCGGGGCTCCGCTCGCCCGCTCGGTCCAGGTTCAACACCTGGTGCCCGTCCCCGCTGAGCCGGCGCACCACGTGCCGACCCAGTTTTCCGCTTCCACCCGTCACTGCAATTCTCATCGGTACTCCCTCTCGATATAGCTCGGCGGTCTCCAACCGAGACTAGGGCACAAACCTGCTCCGGCGCGTGGCCCTCCCGATCCTAGGACAGCCAGACACCCGCTCCCGCGTGATTGCCTCCGCGGATGTATTTCGCGGACACGGCCAGGTTTTTCGGCAATTCAACTTGGGTTCACCAGGTACACCGTCGCCATCAGCCGCGACGTTCCCTATGGGGAGACACTCGAACGGCGCGAACTGCCGGCGACCTCCCAGACGGAGGCCGTAACAGGCTGCTGAGTTGGCCACCATGACGCGAATCAAAGCAGGTGGGAGGATGGGCGCATGGAACTGCACATTACTGGCGACCCCGCCGCCGACCAACTGCTCAGCGATGACGCATTCGCACTTCTCGTCGGCATGCTGCTAGACCAACAGGTGACTATGGAATCTGCGTTTGCCGGACCCGAAAAGATCCGGACGCGCATCGGATCCATGTCCCCTGCCACAATCGCCGAATATGACCCGGCAGGCTTCGTTGAGGTCTTCAAGGAGCGTCCGTCCGTCCACCGGTTCCCTGGCTCCATGGCCAGCCGCGTCCAGGATCTCGCCGCAGTGGTTCAGCGCGATTGGAATGGAGACGCAACTGCCATCTGGACCCAGGACGGGCCTGACGGCCAGGAGGTGCTCCGCAGGTTGAAGGAATTGCCCGGCTTCGGAGAGCAAAAGGCAAAGATCTTCCTGGCACTGCTCGGCAAGCAGCGCGGACTCCAGGCACAAGGTTGGCGTGAGGCTGCCGGCGCCTACGGCCAGGAGAGCGCATTTCTTTCTGTCGCCGACATCGTGGATCCCGAGTCGCTGAGAAAGGTGCGCGCCAACAAGCAGGCCGCCAAGGCAGCAATCAAAGCCGCGAAGGCATCCGGGGGCTGAGAAACACGGGGCGGGGCCCTGTTCCCGCCCATATCGTGAAACGCTTGCGGCATGGATCTCGAAGTGTCGCCCGCGCTGACGATTCCGACGTCGGAACTCGGCTGGCGGTTCTCCCGCTCGTCAGGGCCAGGCGGCCAACATGTCAACACCTCGGACAGCCGCGTCGAACTCTCATGGAATGTCGCCGACTCCGCGGCGCTTTCCGAGGACCAACGGCTGATGCTGGTCACACGTCTTGGACCACGCCTCATCGCCGGGATGATCACCGTGACCGCCTCCGAGCAGCGGTCCCAGTTGCGCAATCGCGAGATCGCCCTCGCCAAGCTCTCCCGCCTCGTGGCGGAGGGTCTTGCTCCCGAAGCCGCTGCCCGCCGGGCGACCAAACCCACCCGGAGCTCGAAGCGTCGGCACCGGGTCACCAAGGAACACCGGGCGGCGACGAAACAACAACGAAAACGACCGTCCGCCGAGTAGCTCGGCTTAGCGAATCCCGCTGTCAACAACCAACGTGATACGAATCGGGGTCCCCGAGATGACCACCGCCTCGGTAGCCGTCGAAACGTCCCCGCCGACGTTGCTCGCTTTGATCACGTAACGACCGTCAGGCAGCGTGAGATGGAAGGCACCGGTGCCATCGGTCTGTGTCGAGCCCCGGACAGCATCCCCGTCCAAGGCGACAACCGCGGCCCCTGGGACGGGGCGCGGCGGACACTCCTGACCGACACGTTCGACGGGGCACACCGGGGCGGTCAGGACGAAGCCGGTGACAACCCCGGAATTCCCCGTGGCCGGACCGCCTTGACTGGCGCACCCGCACAACCACAGGACCCCGGCCAGCAAGGTCATCACGAATCGCTTCACTTCAGTCACCAACATGTGTCGATTCAGGGAGCAGGATGAATGGGATCGATCTGCACCCCCTGGGACAATGATAGGCGCGTCAGATACTGACCGCAGTTGGACGGCTCCACCCATCCTTGCCCGCTTTCGCTCAAGCCAAGCCTCAGGAACAGGTTCTCAGGAAGCCCGTGGCACCAGCACGTTCGTGGAAGGTCACCGTATGGCCGCTGTCGTCATGGAAGACCGCCCTTTGGGCCTCCACGGTGATGGTGCCCGGCTGGTAGGGGTTGCCCCAGCCTGCAGGCGGATTGCCGTGACCGTCGTCCAGCGGCTGCTCGGCAACAAAGAAGGAGCCCTGCACCTGTACTTCGTAGATGCCACAGTGCGTGAAAAGAGCGAAAGGGACGCCGGCGGCAGCGGATGTCGTCGGACTTGCCGGGACGTTGCTCTGCGGCGCTGCCGGCGGCGCACATCCGCCCAGCACCGCCAGCGCAGCCGCCGCGGCGACGATACCTTGACTGTATCGAGTTGCCAAGCGCAAAGCCTCCCGTTCAGAGGGACTGCGGGTCCTGATGCAGTCTTTCAGAGGTAGCTGCAGATCTGCTCGGCGTCGCACGCATCCGGGTCCGCGGCAGCCGCGACGGCGTGGTACTGGGCGACGGTGGCGCGCAGCGCGACGAGTTCGGCGATCTGCGCGTCGAGGTCGGCCAGCCGACCGGCAAGAATGCCGGTCACATGGGTGCACGGGGCGCGGCCTGCGTCGCGCAGAAGCAGGATTTCGCGGATCTGCGCCAGCGCCAGTCCTGCGGCCCGCCCGCGGCGAATGAAGTTGAGCCTGTTGATGGTTTCGCCTGTGTAATCGCGATATCCGGTGGCGGTGCGCTTCGCGGCCGGCAGCAATCCGTGCTCTTCGTAGAACCTCAAGGCCTTGCTCGTCATACCCGCCGCTTGGGCGGCTGCACCGATTCGCACCATGCACCTCGTCTTCCCCCATTGACCTCCCACTGTAGGGGAAGGCGCTCATGGGGTGAAGCGGGTTAGCGCAAGTACTCAGCGAATTCCATTTCGAAGTACTGCTTCGCCCCGACGCCGATCACGGAGATCCTTCGTTCGCCGTCCTTGAACAGGAACACCGACGGGACAGAGCTAATCCCGAAGGCACCCGCGGTTTCGGGATTCTCATCGACATTGACTTTTACAATGTCGATTTTGTCGGCGTATTCGGCCGCGAGCTGTTCCAGGACGGGGGAAAGCCTGGCGCAAGGTCCAGACCAATCCGCCCAGAATTCCACGACGACGGGTTTGGGTGACTTCAGCACTTCGGCGTCGAAAGACGCGTCAGATACCTCCCTGGTTTTTGCCATGCATTTCCCCTTCTTGAATGGCCCGGTTTGTGCTGCCGGGTAACTCCCCCACCCCATCCCCCCTTCGCTGCCACAGACTGGAAGCGCGCCCTGGACCCCACCTTTGCACCTTCCCCTAAGGGAAAAGTCAAGAGGCAGAATCTGGTGACGGGGTACGGCAGTCGGACTGGCGCCTTGCGCGAAAAGCCATCAAGCTAGGTAGGGGGGGAATGAGGGAACGAACACTCCCTCCGCACAGGAAGGCCCCGCAATTCCTAGCCCAAAACGACCACTCAACCCATGGATCCGCACGTATCTCAAGGGCAGCGACGCAGGCCGTGCAGACACCAAAGGCCTCGGCCCTCTCAAACCTGTCGAGCCGGCCGCTCGGCGGGAGGGTAAGCCCCTCCTCGGCGAAGACCAGGTCTATGTGATGAAGTACGGAAAGGAGTACCACCCGGCGTGGTGCCACGTTGTCGCGGACAAATGGAGCAGTGCCCCTAGAGGACTTCTTGTGACCCTTTTGGCCGACGTCGGAACGCGGGCCAGGTGCCAGGAATGTGATCGATCCTTGAAGACAGCAACGGAACCCCTTGCGAAAGAACACGCAAGACACCCCCGTCCCACCCGGCAGCCTGACAGGGTAATCCCTTTGCGGGTCGTCGGACTCTCCCACGGAATCCTGTTCTTGGCGGCGGGGCCGAAATATCAGGAACTACTCAAACAGGCCGCGGTCGAGCCGGCGACCCCGCTGCTCGTCGATGGTCGTCGGCACGGAATGCTGCTGCGGGTCGACGCATCCCGCCAAGAGCCACTCCTGGTTATCCAGATGGATCCCCGCGCCAAGTTCCGGAACGGCGCTTATCAAGTGCGCTTGCGTCTTCCGCTGCGGCGCTCGGCCACCAAACCCTATGCTGTGGACGTCATTGAGCCGGCGGCGCGGGCCAGGCACGCCGCTCTGCACCCGCCGGTCGTTGACGACTTGGAAAGTTGAGCCCACAACACCACTGGCCTGACACCGCTCAAGGCGGCTTCGACTCCGTCGCCAGTGTCGAGGTCATACCGGGCGAATCCGATGCCTGGCTCGGGCGGCGGGGCGTGACGTCCCGCCACGCGCAACCACGAGCCTCCGTCCCGCAGGCGCGAGACCACGAGCCTCCCGAGGGTGCCGGTTCCGCCCGTCACCAAAATCGTCGAGTTCATGGCCATTTCCCTTCGGAAAGGCTCATGCCGGACCGTTGCCCGGCGGACCGGTGAGCACCGTGGGGACGTACTCAAGCAGCTGGAGCCGACCGTCGAAGATCCTGCTCTCCACCATCTCGAGCGAGACGTCCGGGTAGCCGTCATAAATCCGCTCCCGCCCGGTGCTGCCCGTGATCACCGGGAAAATGACCACCCGGAACCTGTCCACGAGTCCAGCGGTCAGCAACGACCGGCACAGGCTCAGGCTCCCGAGAGTGCTCAAAGGCCCGGTCCTGGTGCGTTTCATCTCCGCTACGGCCTGGACCGCGTCTCCGGTGAACAGCTCCGAATTCGGCCACGTCAAGGGAGCCTGCAGCGTGGAGGAGAAGACGACCTTCGGCACCGCAGCAAGGCCCGTCAGGGTGGCCCCCTCATCCTCGGAGAATCCCGCGCCTTCGGCCGCGGCCTCCTCTGACATCCCGGACATCACCCGGTAGGTGTTCGCGCCAAGGAGGAAGGTGTAGCCCTTCTCCCCCTCCTGCTGAAGCCAAGCCAGGTATTCCGGTCCCTCCAGGCCCCACCAGCCGGGCCATCCCACGGCCGAGGCATACCCGTCCAGGGATATGATCAGATCGACCATCAGGTCCGCTGATGACGTCTCCCCCGCTGTCTCGTCCATGGCCGTCTCCTTGAATTTGATTGACGTCAGTGACCTCCTGGCCCTCGGCCAAGGACAGCCGGGTCCCGTGGCGGCAATGCTAGCCCTGGAGCGATCCGACGTTCAAGGGGCGGCGGGCTCGAGGAAATTCAGATGGACGCTTCCGGGCAGCCGGCCGCATGCGGGAATCATGCCGGTTTCCCGTCCGTTCTCTCCCTTGATGACCTGCTTTCGTAGGCGGGAACAGATACGACAGGAAGTTTGGGGACAGACCATGATGTTGAACGAAACCATTTCCCGCCTACGGGCCGGACACCTCATGGTCCGCGGCGCCCAGGAGTGGGACGAGCTTTCCACGGACCTGGGACGCGCTTACGACAGCAACGACGACGAACTCATCGAACAGCTGCAGCCACAGTTCCTCCAGTCGTGGAGGACAGTCACAAGATACGTCCTCCGCGACACCTTCGACGCAGCGGGCATCGCAGTCACCGACCCCAGCCATCCCTGGGGAATCGCAACGCTCACCGCGAAGGGAACCAGTTGCGAGCCACTCCTCTGCCATGCCGGAGAAGCCAGCACCGAAAGGGAAGGGCCCGCCACCAACGGGGGTCTCCAACTGCTCAATTTCGCGGACACCATCACCAATTACACCGGCTGCCTGGCGCGCCTTTTCGATGAGCTGGACTGAGCGACGATTTCCACCTCGAGGGGCCAAGCACGGGCTAATCCATTGAATTCGTAGCTTTCGTGCAAGCTCTTGCCTTCCCGCAGCGCGCGCCGAAAAATGGGGCGTGTGGATGTCGATTCCGTGATATCTTCCTCGACGTCAAAGCGGAGGCGGTTTCGGCTCCCCGTTCATGCAAGGGAGCGCCCCATGGGAATCATCGTGGTCGACTTGTTCAGTACCCTTGACGGGGTCTACCAGGCGCCCGGCGGGCCCGACGAAGATCGCGAGGGCGGCTTCGAGTTCGGCGGCTGGCAGGCACCATACTTCGACAAGGAGTCCGGCGAGGCAATCGGGGCGGGCATCGATCGCCTCGACGCGCTTCTCCTCGGGCGGAAGACGTATGACATCTTCGGTGGGTTCTGGCCCACCGCACCGGCCGACGACCCGATCGCGGCCCGGTTCAACGCCGTGCCGAAATATGTCGCATCACACACACTGACCGACCCCGCTTGGGCCGGGACGACAGTGCTGAGCGATGTCGCATCCGAGGCCCGGGCGATCCGCGAGCGCCACGACGAGACCCACGTCATCGGCAGCGGCGGCCTCCTTCAGACCCTCCTCACCGAGGACCTCGTCGACCGGCTGAATCTTTGGCTGTACCCGGTGACTTTCGGCACAGGCAAGCGGATCTTCCGGGACGGGACCGTTCCAGCCGCCTTCGCGGTCGCCCAGCCGCCTCGGGCCTTCCCGAAGGGCGCGATCTGGCTCGTCTACGAGCGCGCGGGCAATGTGGTCACGGGCGTCGACATCGAAGCGGAGCGTGCGGAAACATGACAGCTGGTGGCGTGAGTGGAATCCCGTGGGTGCTGCACGTTGATCTCGACCAGTTCATTGCTGCGGTCGAGGTGCTCCGACGGCCGGAGCTTGCGGGCAAGCCGATCATTGTCGGGGGTCGGGGGGACCCCACGGAACGGGCCGTGGTGTCGACCGCGTCCTACGAGGCCAGGGCGTTCGGTGTGGGGTCCGGAATGCCCCTGCGCATTGCGGCCCGGAAAGTGCCCGACGCCGTGATCCTGCCCGTCGATCAGGAGGCTTACCTCGCGGCGTCCGAAACGGTGATGGCTACACTGCGCGCGCAGCCCGGCGCCACGGTGCAGGTGCTGGGTTGGGATGAAGCCTTTGTAGGGGTTGAGACGGAGGATCCGGAAGCCTACGCCCGCCAGGTGCAGGCCGCCGTGCTGGCGTCAACGCAGCTGTACTGCAGCGTGGGCATCGGCGACACCCTGGTCCGGGCCAAGGTCGCCACCGGGTTCGGCAAGCCGGCCGGCGTCTTCCGCCTCACCGCCGGGAACTGGCTCGACGTCATGGGCAGCCGGCCCAGCAAGGAGCTGTGGGGCGTCGGAAGCAGGGTGTCGGCCCGGCTGGCCAAACTCGGCATCAACACCGTTGCCGAACTCGCCGCATCCGACCCTCAGGCTCTGGTCCCGGAGTTCGGCCCCAGGATGGGTCCGTGGTACGCGCAGCTCGGACGGGGCGACGGCACCAGCGTTGTGGACGACACCCCGTGGGTTGCGCGCGGGCATAGCCGGGAGACCACCTTCCAGCAGGACCTGACCGATCCGGCCCGGGTGGAGGAGGCCGTGAGGGAGCTGACGGCGCATGTCCTTGAGGATGTTGTGGCCGACGGAAGGCCCGTCGTCGGGCTGACCCTGAAGGTCCGCTACGCGCCGTTCCTGACAACGACCCAGGGGAGGAAGATTCCGGAGACATTCGACCGGAACGAAATCCTCGCGGGGGCCTTGGACCTCGCGGCCGGAATCGAGGCGGGCCGTCCGATCCGGCTCCTGGGCCTGCGGGCCGAAATGGCGATGCCCGACGATGCCCGAAAGGGACATACGCCCACGCGGGGCGGTTGGTGACGCCGTCGTTTCCCTTCCTTACAGCGTGGAGTGGTGTTCATTTGGCCTCCAATCCCTAGTGTCTAGACCGCGCCCGGCCGTTGCCCTATCGTTGGGGAACCGAGCATAGTCGGCTTCAGACTCCGCATCGGAGGTACAAGGTGGGCATCATCTCGTCTGGATTTCACGGAAGACGGCAGAGCGGCAATCCAGCGTTGCCACCGGGACAATACGAGACCGGCAGCTTCCCGGTCCTTACCGCCGGCCCCGCCCCCCGGATCGCCACTGACGACTGGGAATTCTTCATCACCACTGAGGCAGGGCAGCGTCATGCGTGGTCCTGGGACGCATTCATGGCACTGCCCCAAATGGACATCCATACGGATATCCACTGCGTGACCAGCTGGTCCAAGCTGGGCACCAGGTGGCGCGGAGTGTCCCTGGATACTCTTTTTGAGAACGTGGAAACAAACTGCAGGTTCTCGATCGCCCGCTCTTACGGGGGATACACGACCAACGTCCCGCTTCCGGACCTTCTTGGCGGCCGGGCGTGGGTGGCCTGGGAATTCGACGGCGAGCCGCTTGAACGCGCCCACGGCGGACCTGCCCGACTCCTCGTGCCGCATTTGTACTTTTGGAAGAGTGCAAAGTGGATCAACGGCATCGAGTTGATGCAGGATGACGTTCCTGGTTTCTGGGAATCCAACGGCTACCACCTCCACGGCGACCCGTGGCGGGAGGAACGCTACTCATGAGGTGCGCCGGATGAGCACGCTATGGCGCGTGGCCGACGTCGTCAGCAGCATGCCCGAAACGGAAACTGCCAGAACCATAGGGCTGCGGGTGAACCGCCTGAACGGAAACCTCGCCGGACAGCACATCGACATCCGTCTCACGGCCGACGACGGGTACACAGCCGTGCGCTCATACTCCGTGGCCAGGGCAGGCATGGACGAAACCTTGGAGATCACTGTTGACGAATTGGCCAACGGAGAAGTCTCCCCCTATTTGGTCCGGGAACTGGCGGTCGGGGACCAATTGGAGATCCGAGGGCCCGTGGGTGGCTGGTTCGTCTGGAAACCGACGGATACGAACCCCGTTCAGCTGATTGCCGGAGGATCCGGCATCGTGCCGCTCATGTCCATGATCCGCGCACACCATGCATCGGAAAATCCGACGCAGTTCCGGCTGCTCTATTCGCTCAAGTCGCCCGAAGCGGGGTTCTATCGGGAAGAACTCCTAACCTTGAGCCAGGAATCGCGCAAGCTGATCATCGACTACGTCTTCACACGCAAGGCGCCAACGGACTGGCCGACTGCTCCGCAACGGCTCACGGCCGAAACCCTGCTGACGAACATCTTGCCGCCGGACCCCACCCCGGACATCTTCATCTGTGGCCAGACTGTCTTTGTGGAAACGGTCGCGGAATGGCTCGTGGAGGCGGGATATCCCACCGCCTCGATCAAGACCGAGCGCTTCGGCGGAACAGGAGGAACCCGATGAGTGGCAACAACGGCTCCGATTCTCCGGGCGCTAAGGATCCGGGCCTTGAGGATCAGGACCTCGCTGGAATCGCTGGCAATGCGATACCCCATCTGGACGGAAACGCGGTGGCGGGACCGCTGTGGGAACTGTTCCGCTTCGATATCGTCGCCGCGATCGGACGGTGCAAGCACTGCGGCGCCGTCCGCGTCTTCGGGGAGACGATGGTGTACGTTGACGCGCCGGGAATCGTTGTGCGCTGCGCTTCCTGCGAGGGTGTGCTGCTGCGCCTTGTGGAGACGCCCACGCGGTACTGGCTCGATGTGAGCGGACTCAGCTATCTGCAAATCGACCGAGAGGCCTAAAGTAATCCGATCCGCCGGTCCCATCGCCCGCCTTCCGGACCCGTAAGGATTCCACCCGCGACGCCGGGCGCCGGCGTTGGCATGATGGGGTCATGTCATTGCTTCCTGAAGAGGGATCGTCCGCTGCGAGGTCCCCCGCAGCATCGCCAGTGTATCCGGCCGGCCTGACTGCCATGCCCTAGCACCGTCTTCGAATCAAGGTCCGCCGCTGGAACTAACGGGAACAGCGGGCCCGTTATGCTCAACATATGTCGTCGGACCGCTATCTTGCTGAGCTGGCCAGCAGCCTGGACCGCCTAAGCGTCCTGGCACGCCAGTCCGAGGACATTCTGACTCGTCCCGTGCCTGCCTGTCCTGGCTGGACGCTCAAGGATCTCTTCGGGCATCTGGGGTCAATCGAACGTTGGGCAGCCGAAATAGTCCTTTCGGGCAAGTTCATCGAGGAACCGGCACCACCGGCTACCGGAGCCGTAACGTGGTTCCTTGAAGGCGCGGACGCCTTTCTCGGGACAATGTCGGCGCTCGATCCCGAAAAGCCGTGCTGGAACTTCGGCCCACCCCCGCGCAAAGCCGGGTTCTGGCGTCGGCGCCAGGCACATGAACACGCCGTCCACCTCATCGACGCGTGCCAAGCATCAGAGTTGGCGGTCCCCTCCTTCGCACCAGATTTCATGCTCGACGGAATCGACGAAATCCTCACAATGTTCGCCCCGCGACAACTTCGGCTGGGACGGATGCCCCAGCCGGAAGGGGCAGTGACCTTCCAGGTACCCGGGGCCCGCAGCTGGAAGTTCGGCCAAGGGGCCACCGCGGCCTCGATTACCTGCCCGCTGCACGGGATGTACCTGGGTCTCTGGGGCCGCTCCAGTCTCTTGGAAACAGCGATCATCGAAGGCGACAAAGACCTCGCGGTCCGCGTTCTGCAAGGCCCACTCACCCCCTGAATTGCCCTGCCTGCTGCCTTTTGGATTCCGACGCCGGAACCGACAAATCCCGTCCGTTACCTCTGCGGCTACGAACCAGTTTCAGAGAGCGTGAGCAAAGGTGACCATGAGTGTTCAGCAGAAAAGCGCCCCGTCTTCCCCACCGAGCTGGGTTCCTGCATGGTGCGTTTCCAGCAGGGCACCCGGGGACGGTGTGCCGCGTCCGGCACACCGGAGGTCTACCTCCACGGCGCCGCGGGATCCTGGACCACTTTCCAGGCACTGCTTTCCAGGGTGCTGCTTTCCGGGGTGCCTGCCCATGACCGGGTCCTGATTGATCTGCCGGGCTGGGGCGAATCCACAAAAGGTGCCCGGCTGGAACAATTCAGCATCGAGGCGATGGCCCTCGCCGTCGCCGGGGTGCTGAACGCGCTCGGCTACCGGCGGTGGAACCTGGTGGGCCACTCCATGGGAGGCTTTCGGGCCTTGCACATGGCCGCGGCATGGCCGGAAAGACGGCACTGGTCCGTACCATCGCCGCCACACCCCTCATGGGACCGTTGACGTCCCCGTTCTTCGCAGATCCCGCAGCCATTCCACCGGCGGTGTTCCGCGACCTCGGCGACGATGCCCGGCCCGCCAGCTTCTCCGCTGCCGCCAAAGCAGCCGCGCACTACGATTTCGGCCTGTGGCGCGGCATCCTCTGCCCGGTGCTGGCGATCCGCGGCGACAGCGATGTGTTCACGCCCGAGTCTGATCTGGCCCGGTTGGCAGTTATGGTCCCCCACACCCGGCTGGCGACAATCCCGCGCTGCGGCCACTTTGGCCACATCGAGCAACCTGATGAAGTGCAACGGCTGCTCGACGAACTGTGGTCCCGATGAAGTGTCCCGCGGGCGCCTCCGTCAGGAGGACCGACACGTTCGCGGCAAGCCTGCGCCCGCTGGGATCTACTTCAGCAGGTGCACGATCGTCGTTTCAGTGTCGGCCGGATCGGGTGTCGGATCTCCGTAGATCTCCCAGGAGTGCCCGGCAGACTCCCTGTGATTCGCCGCCATCCACTCCTCGATCGCATCGTATGCCTCGGCCATGCGGTGGTATGGCCCATGATGGACTGCTACGGCAGCCTGGCCCGCCGGCGTTTCGGTCGCGTAAACCTCGCCCGCCGTTTCAAAAGCGCGGGTGACTTCGACGCCGAAGTCGCACAGAAGGGGCGCGTCAGGCTTGTTCGGGTGGTGGTAGACGAAGATGTTGTGGCCGTCCGTCCACAGACCCGGCTGACTGCGTATGAAGTCCCAGACCTGGCCCACCGCTGGCCGCCATGCCGAGCCAACTTCGTCCGGCGCGATCTCGCGCCGGACGGCGGCCAGCATGCGCGGACGAACAGTCTGTACGTTGACAGGGACCGACATGCCGGGACCGGCCCGGATCTTCAGCTAGTACTTGTCCGCAGAGTCGACGGATTCCCCCACGGTGCTTTCAGGGACCACATTGGGATCGCCGCCGACCGAACCGATGAACGCCTGGATCTCGGGATCACCGAAGAATTTCTGGAATGCCTCTGTCGATTCCCATTCGTCGACCACGAGGACAAACCCGTCCCCGAGCGCGAACTGATGGTGGATCGCGCCCGCCGCCCGGCCGCGCTCGCCCCACTGGCGGTACTCGTCCGCGCGCTCCTCGAGCGACTTCGCGAAAACGCTGGTATCACCGGAAACCTTGGTTGCAACGATGACGGACATGATTTGACCTCCTATGGCCTGAACTCAGCTCGTGGCAGCCAGCCACACGACGATGCGCCTGAACGGTCTGACACGTGAACACCATACTCATTCCGCCCGGCAACCGTCGAGGCCTGGCGGCCGAGCTTCCAACCCGCTCTCCAAGCGGCAGACATCCGGAAACGTACCCTTGAAAGCGGGATGCAGGCCTTCGACGGGGCAAT
>FSUT01000543.1_pt1 | contig 13230 bp, 11 predicted proteins | sample 1637481 | NCBI WGS metagenome assembly FSUT01 (sample SAMEA3914816, study PRJEB12502) | metagenome | biome: forest; material: soil | place: USA | collected 2011-09-16 | depth 0.3 m | reverse complement strand
GACGGCACTAGCACACCCACGTCCCTGATCGCCGCGACCAAGCCCTTACCGTCACGCGAGGCAGCCGCGATGAGAAGCTTCCGCAGGCCGCTGCGGGTCTTGGGCGGAACCTCGCCCATCATGCCGAAGTCAATGAAGGTCAGCTTCCATGGATGCCCTGCGGATGAATCGGTAGTCGGAGTGATGAAGATATTGCCCGGGTGCGGATCGGCGTGGAAAAAGCCGTTCGTGAACAGCTGGTCGAACATGACCGACGCAAAAACGGGGGCAACCTCCGCCGGGTCGATGCCTGCCGCAAGAAGCGCCTCGGAGTCCGTGATCTTGATCGCCGTGACATCCTCGAGAGTGAGCGCGCGGCGCGTTGTCCGCTCCCATACGACGTCGGGAACCGCCACCCTTCCGTTGCCGGCGAAGTCGGCGGCAAAACGCTCTGCATTCGCTGCCTCGTTCATGTAGTCGATCTCCTCGAGACTGGTCTGCGCAAACTCCTTGACCAGAGCGGGGATGTCAGCACGGTCCGACACGAGGCGCACGTGGCTGAGCCATCCGCCCACCTTGCGCAGCGCGGCCAGATCGACGTCGACAATCGCGCCAATGCCCGGCCGCTGCACCTTCAACACGGCGCTGGCGAGCCCGATGTCCGCGGCATTGCCGGGAAGAAGCTGCGCACGGTGCGCCTGCCCAAGCGAGGCCGCGGCAATGGGAATCTCCTCGACTGAGGCGAACACCGACTCCAACGGCGCACCTAGCTCCGCCTCGGCAAGGGAACGGATCGCACGGAATGGGACGGCGGGCACCTCGTCCTGAAGACCTTCCAGTTCAGCGGTGATTTCCGGCGGGAGCACATCGAGCCGGGATGACATGAACTGGCCAACCTTGATCATCAGACCGCCAAGCTCCACCGCGAGCGCATGGAAGCGCTGCGCGAAGCGCTGCATCCTCTTGGTCCTGGTGCGTTCCGCGATCCTGCTCAGCCCGACACGAGGGAGGAGGAGCTCAAACCACCAGGTAACCGCGAGATGCCACAGAGCGAAGCGGAGGATACGCCGGTAACGGGCACGTGTATCCGCCGCACCCTGCACTGCATCTGCCCGGTCGCGTCGAACAGACGTCACCGCTGTCAGTCCTGGGCGAGGATCGAGTACAGCCGACGACGTGCCTCGTCGAGCACCGCCGCGGCCTCCCGCACCTGCTTCTTCGAGCCGGTGCGACCCACTTGGGCCGCGACCTGCGCGAGCTCGACGCCGGCCTTCGGCAGCGCCGCGAAGTCGGAGCCTGATGCCGGGCCTGTCGCCTCCCATGGCGCTGACCTATCGGTTCCTCCGGCCGCCTCGCGGCCTGCCTCGGTCAGTGAGTGGATCTTGCGGCCGTTGGACTCCTCAGCAGTGATGAGTCCTTCATCGGCCAGCAACTGCAGCGTGGGGTAGACAGAGCCCGCACTGGGCTTCCAGTTGCCGCCGCTGCGCTCCTCGATTTCGTGGATGATCTGATAGCCATGCATCGGCCGCTCAGCCAGCAGGGCCAGCACCGCCGACCTGACTTCGCCTCGACCTGCGCGGGTGCCCGGGCCCTTCTCAAATCTTGAGCGCAACTCCTCGAAGGCCTCCCACACGTTGTCGAAGTTACCTGCTCCAAATCTGCCTGCCGGGAACGAATTACGCATAATGCTCTCCTCCGTCAATAGCAAACGATGTACAACGATACGTTTCGACACGGGCAAAAAACCATAGGCGTCTATGCCCAATTCTGGGCTTTTCCATCATCTTCCGCGCCTCTTGCGATATTGAACGATATAGTCGCTCTCGCTCAGCTGGCCGATGTGGAGGATTTCCCCAGTCCCGCTCACTGCAAATCCGGCTTTGCGCCAGTGCCCGGGCGACGTCGTAGCCATCCGACTTCGCCAGGGCACATTGTGCACACCCCGCTTTCGGCCTTCGAACTCCCCCGCCGAAGCTCAACGGGAATTCCGCACCATCAGCCCGGGACCCGCTCCCGGAACCTATCGTCGGATCAGGTGTTTCTCGATCAGGGCGATGAAACCTGGCCTCGGACTCAAGCAGGGCTGCCGCTTTCATGGCGAGCTGCGGATAGGCTTCCGCGCCCCATCGCCGTCGATGTTGTCGTCAGGGAGTTCAACAACCCACTTCCATGGTCCCTTCGTACAACGCGAGAACCCGGAATGAAGCGCAACCATTCATCGGCTTGAGTGGGAGCGCCGTTCGGCCCCGGACCCTCGGTGTCAGCGCACCACCTTGCGGTGACCAGCGTCCAACCGCTGGGTCCACCCCCGCGAATCGAGGTGTTCCAGTAGCGGAACCGCAATCCGGCGCGTTGTGCCGAGTGCCAGCCGTGCCTGGCTTGTCGTGAAGGGCTGCTCCAATCCGGCGAGGGCGCGCATGGCAAGGGCTGGCGCCGTTGGCAGCAGGACGACCCCGTCACGCAACCGTAGCAATCGCCCAGCGCGTTCGGCGGCAGCCAGCTCACGGGCGCCCAGGCCGAGCGCCGACAGCTCGTCGGCTTCCGGGGCCCGGAACGCATTTGCGGTGAGTTTGCGCTCCAACTCCGCAACCGCCGGCTCGATGTCACCCAGGTTGCCCTGGCTGCCAGGCAGCCGGAAGTGGCCACCATCCTGTTCCAGGGCTGCCCCGCGGACGATGTGGGATAGCAACTTCTCGTGTGGCAACTTGAGCAGATCCCTGGCTGCCCCCATGGAGAGGCCTGGGGCCAAGGGATCGCGGTTCTGCAACCCCTGGACTGCATTGCGCAGTTGCTGCTGCCATGCCTCAAGGACAGGAGCGTGGACCCACCAGTCATCGATGACCTTTACGCCGGAGGGCGCCTCGGCGTCGTGGCTGGACACTAGCCCGAGGCGGCGCAGGTGTTCAATCTCCACCGCTCCGCGGGCTGTTACTTCCGACAGCACGTCTCCCGCTGGGTCCATACCTGCAAGCCGCTCCGCCCAGCGGGCGCCGTCGCCCCGCCGCCGCATTGATGGCGGGTCGGCGTCGAGGATGCGCGCCCCGCCCAGCACGGACCGGCTCCCGGGATCCCGGAGCACCAGCCGGTCTCCGAGCACAAGCGGCAGATGCCTGTCGAGGACGAGCCGGGCGTGGTCTGCACCGAAAGGGCGCAGTCGGGCCGGCACGGACGCGGTGCCCACATGGACCATGATCTGCTCCGGCACGTTCGTATAGGCCACGCCAGTCGTCCGCTGGATGCCCAGGACGCCAGTCGTGGGCCATGTATCGGGGGTAAGCAACGCGTCCCCGCGCCGGATGTCCTGGGCGGAAACGTCACGCAGGTTTAATGCCACACGGTTGACGGGCCCCACCGAGGTGTACGAGGTGTCACGACTTTGCAGGCCACGGACGACGACGGGCCGGGAACCAGAGTGACCCAGCAGGGTCAGCCGGTCCCCTTGGGCGATCGTTCCTGCTGCCAGCGTTCCGGTCACCACCGTTCCTGAACCGGTGACCGTGAAAGAGCGGTCCACCCACAGCCGGACCCGCCCATCGGTGGTGGGAGGAGGCACGTTGGCCAGGACGCCGTCGAGCGCTGAACGCAGGTCTGCCAGGCCGGTGCCGTCAATGGCGGACACGGCGACTGCGGGGGCTTCCCTCAGCCCAGTCCCGGCCAGCTCTGTGCGGGTCCGGGCCAGCACTTCTGAAATCCGCTGCCCGGATGCCCGGTCCGCGCGGCTCAGGACCACAACGCCGTGTTCAATACCCAGGGCAGCTACGGCGTCGCGGTGGTCACTCGACTGCGCCTGCCAACCTTCGTCAGCGGCCACGACGAAGCAGACCACCGGCGCGGGGCCGATTCCAGCAAGCATGTTGCCGAGGAAGCGCTCGTGGCCGGGTACGTCGACGAACGCAAGGTCCCGTCCGGACGGCAACGTGGTCCAGGCATAACCCAGGTCGATGGTCAGCCCACGGCGCCGTTCTTCCTCCCAGCGGTCAGGCTCCATACCGGTCAGGGCGCGGACCAGGGTGCTCTTGCCGGAGTCAACGTGTCCGGCGGTGGCAATGACCTGCACCGTTCAGCCCGTCCTGCCCTCATCCGCAATGTCGAGGCTTGATAGGGCCCGGCGGATCGCCTCGAGGATCCGCTCGTCATCCGTTGCGGGAACGCAGCGCAGGTCGACCAGACAGGAGCCGTCGTGGACGCGCGGCAGCACGGCCGGGTCGCCCGTCCGCAGCAGGCGGCCCAGCCCCTCAGGGAGTCGGAGCGCCCACCCCGGCAGAGGCACACCAGGCGCACCCCCGCCACCCACCCTGCCGTCGTGCGTTACCACCGATACTCCGAGTTCCTGAGCCAACCGTTCCGTGCGGCGCCGCAATTGCCCGACCTCGGCGTGCAGCGCCTGCACGACGGGCGGCATTCCGCCGGTCAGGGTCGCCTCCACGGCGGCGAGGGCAAGTTTGTCGGCCCGGACGGCCCGGGCAAGCGGGTGGCGGGCCAACCGGGTGATGATCTCCCTGCGGCCCAGCAGCAGACCTGCCTGGGGTCCGCCCAGTAGTTTGTCGCCGCTGGCGATGACGACGTCGGCTCCGGCCGCCAATGCGGAGGCAACATCAGGTTCATCAGGGAGGCGCGGTTCGGGTGCCAGCAGTCCACTTCCAAGGTCGGCCACGAGCGGTACTCCGTTCGCCTGTGTCAGCGGGGCCAGTTCGTGCAGCGGAACAGCGGACGTGAAACCGTCCACCCGGAAGTTGCTCGGATGGACCTTCAGCACGCAGCCTGTATCGGGGCCGAGGGCTCCGGCGTAGTCGTGCAGGTGTGTCCGGTTGGTGGTGCCCACCTCGCGAAGCCTCGCGCCTGTCGATTCCATCAGGTCGGTAAGCCTGAAGCCGGCACCGATCTCAACGAGTTCGCCGCGGCTCACCACCACGTGCCGGCCGGCGGCAAGAGCTGTCGTGGCAAGTACTAGCGCCGCCGCTCCGTTGTTGACCACCAGCGCGTCCTCAGCAGCGGGACAGGCAGCAAGCAGTGCCGCCCGGGCCCCGGCGCCGCGGCGGGAGCGGCTTCCGTCAGCCAGGTCGAGTTCCACGTCAACGTAGCCGCTGGCTGCGATGACAGCTTCGACCGCAGCCGCGGAAAGGGGTGCCCGCCCGAGGTTGGTGTGGACGATGACTCCGGTGGCGTTCAGCACCGGGCGCAGGGTTGTTGCCTTGCGGTCAGCGATGGCGGCCACCAGGCCACGCTCCACCTGACTCGGATGGAGGTCACCGCGCCGGGCCTGCTCCTGGATGTCCCGGACAACTTCGCGGATCACACGCTCATTCAGCCGCGTCCGGGCTTCGCGGACCGGCGGCAGTGCCAGCAGGTCATTCGTGCGGGGAATCAGGCGCCGGGGATCGACGTGGTCCACAGCCCTCCTCATATCGCGGCATTTCAACCGAAAGTTGGCGGTGGCGGACGGGAATCGAACCCGCCAGGCCGAGATGCTCAGCCGCACCGGTTTTGAAGACCGGGGGGCCCACCAGGACCCGGACGCCACCGCGGCCCAATATAGCAGGTCCTTTGCGGGGGTACGCTAGGCGGGTGAATGAGGCCCAGACGTCAGTCCAGCAACTTGATGAGGGCGCCGGCGCCCTTCGGCTCACCGATTATGCCCACGGAGGAGGCTGTGCCTGTAAAATCCCGCCGGGGGAACTCGAAGAAGCGGTTCGCGGCCTCACCGGCCAACCCGGCGCCGACGTGCTGGTCGGCCTGGACAGCGGCGACGACGCGGCAGCTGTCCTGGTGCGGGACAACCTGGCGGTACTCTCCACCGCCGATTTCTTCACCCCTGTTGTCGACGACGCCTTCGATTGGGGCCGGATCGCGGCCGCTAACGCGCTCTCGGACATTTACGCGATGGGAGGCCGCCCGATCATGGCGATCAACCTCGTCGGCTGGCCCCGCGGCGTACTGCCCCTGGAGCTGATGACGGAGGTCCTCCGCGGCGGGCTAAGTGTGGCGTCGGAGGCCGATTGCCCCGTGCTCGGCGGACACTCCATTGACGATCCGGAGCCGAAGTACGGCATGGCCGTCACCGGCGTCGCGCATCCAGACCGGTTGCTGCGCAACGACGCCGCCCAGCCGGGGCTGCCCATCACGCTTACCAAGCCGATCGGCGTGGGGCTTCTCAACAACCGGCACAAAACGACCGGTGAAGTGTTCGCTGAGGCGATAGAGACGATGGCGAGCCTCAATCGCGACGCCTCCGAAGCTGCGTTGGCTGCCGGGGTCCGGGCAGCGACGGACGTTACGGGTTTTGGCCTCCTTGGCCATCTTTACAAAATGGCCCGGGCATCGGAAGTGGGCGCAGTGATCGACCTGAAAGCGGTGCCGCTGATCGACGGAGCGCGCGAGGCGCTCCGCGACGGCTTTGTGTCCGGCGGGACACGGCGCAACCTCGACTGGGTGCGTCCGCATCTGGAGACCGCACCGGGCATCACCGAAGACGACCTGCTGCTTTTGGCCGATGCCCAGACTTCCGGGGGCCTGCTGGTGGTCGGCGAGCTCCCGGGGCACCCTGTGATTGGCCACACCGTGGTAGGCCAAGGCATCGAGATCCGCTGACGCCTGACGGGTCGGTCAGCTGGCAGTGGTGATCGCGTCGCCGGTCACGCCGGCTGCGCGGCGGGCCGCGAGCCGGCTCTTTTGCGGTTCGATGGTGTACCGCGGATCCTTGGCAGAGGCGAGGCCTGCCTCGAACACGCCGAAGCGGGTCAGTGCCGAAGCGGCGAGCAGCGCCACGCCCGACACGGCTGCCACGACCCGGTTTCGGCCGCCTAGGAGAGTGCCCAAGCCGCCGGCCACGGCCAGACGCTCGCTCCATTTCAGCATGGCGCCGGCTTTGCCCTGGTGCAGGGGTTCCGCCGCAACGGGATCCATCCGGCGCTCCATCACCTTCATGGCCACCACGTCACCGACGACGCCGAGCACGGCCAGATTGCGCGCAGGACCCGCCTCCCGGACGGGTGTGGTCACGATGGCGAGCCCGGCAGAGGCGAGGCACGCCGAACTGACGAAGACGAAAGGCAGTTCCTCGTGTGCCGCGTTCCACGTCGGCGTGGCGGTGTCACCAAGCAGGACCGCCGTGTACGCGGCCAGCGGTCCGGCGAACACTGCAGCCTCGATGGCGGCCGGCCCTTCCACTGCCTGGAGCACTTTGCGCAGGGGACCCAGCGGCAGCCGGTTTCCGCTCATCCGGTCGATTTCCGCGACGGCCGAGACGCCCGCACCTGCACTGAAGGCGCTGAGGATCCACGAACCCACACTCATCGGCGAGGTCACCTTGAACGTCCGCAGCATGTGCAGGAAACGCTCCGGCCGCCCCAGGTCCTTCACCAGGAAGACAGCGCCGGCGCCCACCGCGGTCAAGGCGCCCAGCCGGGCGTTCCGGCGCAGCGTCGGCCGGCCGGTCAGCTGGCCGCCGAGGCCCAGCAGGGCCGAACCGGCTGCGACGCCGCCCAGGAACAGGTAGATGGCAACGTCGTCGCCCCAGGGTGCAGGTTTCACGACGGGGCGGCCGTAGTACGAGGTGAATTCCGGCTCCGGGACCATGGGCATTTCGCGGGAGCCGTCGCCGTTGTCCCTACGGCGCCCCGGGGCGCGTTTGCCGTCCTGCCCGCGACGGCGTGCAGGTTCGGCCGGGCGGACGCTGTCGAAGTCTGAAAGGGTCACGCGCGTCCTCCCAAGAAAGCCAACGCGGCTGCTGCGGCCATGCCGGCTACGGCCATGCCTGCCCGCCGGTACATCCGGGGCAGGTCGGCTGTGGGGACGCGCGGGTCCGGCGGGAGCCCGTACACCTCGGGTTCATCGAGCAGGAGGAAGACCGATCCGGTTCCGCCAACGCCATCGTTCTCGTTCGCGCCGTAAAGCCTCGCCTCCGTCATACCCTGCGCGTGCAGGGTGGCCACCCGTTCCCGGGCCGTCTCCACCATGTCGTCATGATCGCCGAACTTGATGGACGTCGTCGGGCATGCCTTAGCGCATGCAGGCGTCTCATCGGCCACCAGCCGGTCATAACACAGCGTGCACTTCTGGGCGATGCCGACGTTGGGGACCTCCGGATGCTTGGCGTGCTGTTCCTCCCTGCTGGTGGCGACCTTGACCGTGCCGTTGCTGCGGCGCTCGATCACGCCGAAGGGGCAGCCGGCGACGCAGGTTCCGCAGCCGTTGCAGACGTCGTCCTGGACCACCACCGTGCCGAACTCGGTACGGAACAGGGCACCAGTGGGGCAGACGTCGAGGCAGCCGGCGTGGGTGCAGTGCTTGCAGACGTCGGAGGACATCAGCCAGCGGAAGTCGGCTGTATCCGGCGGGGTTGTATCCGCCTCTGCCAGATCCGTCGGTGCGGCCGCTGCCGGGGTTGGCGGGCCGATGCGCGGCATGCCGAGGCTGACCAGGGCGCGCCCGGATTCCCGCGCTTCAACGATGCGTTCCTGGCCCTGCTCGATGAATGCGACGTGGCGCCAGGTGCTGGCTCCCAGCGCACCGGTGTTGTCGTAGGAGGACCCCAGCAACTCCAGGTTTCCGTCCTGGGGGTTGTGGTTCCACTCCTTGCAGGCAACTTCGCAGGCCTTGCAGCCGATGCAGATCGAGGTGTCGGTGAAGAACCCCTTGCGCGGATGGATGTGCTCCCAGTGGGCATCCGCCGTGGGGTCGGTCGGTCCGGTTAGCTGGCCCATCTAGTCCTCTAATCTCGGGGCGGTACCCAGAACGCTGCCGGTGGGCAGGCTCTGTCCGCGCGGGCAGGTGTGTGCTTCGGTCGAGGCCCTTTCGGTGACGGTCATCAGCCCGGGCCACCGTCCGCCCGGTCATCTCCACCGGGGGCAGTATCGATGATGCCTTCCGCTGCCGGATCGGTGACCGCTTGGTTCCCAGTCGCGGGAGTGACTCCTGCCCGGGCCTGGTACTCAACGACCAAGGCGAGCAGTTCCTCCCCACGCGGCCGGCGGCCCGGACGGATATCGCAGGAGGCCACCTTGGATTCCTGGATCTGGACGTTGGGATCCAGCGTCACACCCAGCAGATCGTTGGCCGCATCACCGCTGACGACGGCATTGCTGCCGACGCCCCAGTGGTACGGCAGTCCGATTTGATGCACGGTGTGCCCGCCAACGGCCAGGGGCCGCATCCGGTCAGTGACAAGAACCTTCGCCTCAATGGCGGAGCGGGGCGAAATAATGGTGGCCCACCCATAGGGCTCCAATCCTCGCTCGGCGGCCAATTCGGGCGAAACCTCGCAGAACATTTCCGGCTGCAGTTCCGACAGGTACGGAAGCCAGCGGCTCATGCCACCGGCTGTGTGATGCTCGGTGAGCCGGTAGGTGGTGAAGACGTACGGGTAGATGTCTGCCCCGGGGGTACCGGCGCTCGGCGCGCTGAGGTTGTCCGAGCGGGGGAAGACCAGGCGCGCCGGACTCTGCTGCTGCGGGTACAGCGCATTCGCAACCGGCGATTCCTGGGCCTCGTAATGGGTGGGAAGGGGCCCGTCCATGAGCCCCTTAGGCGCAAACAGCCAGCCCTTGCCGTCGGCCTGCATAATGAAAGGATCATCTCCGCTGAGTGCGGCTGGACCGCCGACGGAGGGGTCGGGTTTGCTGCCCGGTGCCCGGTCAACCGGGAAGTCGGGCACGTCGTCTCCGACCCACTTATTCTGCTCCTGGTCCCACCAAATGTATTTCTTCCGCTCGCTCCACGGTTTGCCGGCTGGGTCGGCCGACGCGCGGTTGTAGAGGATCCGGCGGTTCGCCGGCCAAGCCCAGCCCCATTCCGGAGCAGCCGGTCCCTGCTCATGCCCCGGCTTACGGTTGGCGGCATGGTTGAAGCCGTCAGCGTACACACCGGTGTAAATCCAGCAGCCGGCCGCCGTGGAGCCATCGGCGCGGAGTTCGGTGTATGCCGAGAGTGGCTTGCCGGCGTCGGGGCCATCCAGGTGACGGCCGTTGATCTCGGCAAGCACAGCCTCAGCGTCCGGATCACCACGCTCATCCGTGGGATAGTCCCACGTCAGGTCGAGCAGCGGACGGTCCCTTTCGTCCTCCGAACCGGCCAGCTTCTCTCGGATCCGCTGGCCCAGCTCGAAGAAGAACTGCAGTTCGCTTTGGCACTCCCCCGGCGGTGCCACCGCCTGGTGCCGCCACTGCAGCAGCCGCTGCGTCTGCGTGAAGGAGCCGGCTTTCTCGACGTGGGTTGCGGCCGGCAGGAAGAACACCTCGGTTTCGATGTCCTCGGTGCGCAGTTCACCGGACTCGATTTCAGGGCCGTCTTTCCACCAGGTCGCGGACTCGATGAGGTTGAGGTCACGCACCACAAGCCATTTCAAGTGGGACATGGCGAGGCGCTGCATCCGGCCATGGGCGGAACCCACCGCCGGATTTTGTCCGAGGATGAAGTAGCCTTCCACTTCGTCCTCAAGCATGCTCATTACGGTCTCGTACGTACCGTGCGCTCCAGTCAGTCTTGGAAGGTAGTCGTAAGCCCAGTCGTTGTCGGCAGTTGCGGCATCGCCCCACCAGGCCTTCAGGAGGCTGATGGTATAGGCGTCGGCGTCAGCCCAGAAACCCTTTTGCTGCTTCGACCCAATAACCGCCAGGTACTCCTCCAGGCTGTCGTGGCGTCCGCTGCTGGGCATCGGCAGGTACCCGGGCAGGAGGTTGAACAGGGTGGGAATGTCCGTGGAGCCCTGGATGCTGGCGTGGCCGCGCAGTGCCATGATGCCGCCGCCCGGACGCCCTACGTTTCCGAGCAGAAGCTGCAGGATGGCCGCAGCCCTGATGAACTGCGCCCCAAGGGAATGCTGGGTCCAACCAACGGCGTACGCGAAACAGGTAGTCCGGTCGCGCCCGGAGTTTTCCGTGATGGTCCGCGCCAGGTACTCGAAGTCCGCGACACTGATGCCGCACATATCCCGGACCATCTCCGGGGTGTAACGGGAGTAGTGCCTCTTCAGGATCTGGAAGACCGTCCGGGGGTCCTGCAGGGTGTCGTCACGCTGCACTTCTGCGTGCTCCAAGGCCGGACCACCGCTGCCGAACTGGTCGCCAGCGGCACGGGCGGAAGCATGAACGCCGTGTTCCGAACCAGAACCGGGCTCATCAATAGTGCCGCCCTCTTGTTCTGCGTAAGACCACGACGAAGTGTCGTACGCCCGCTTTTCCGGATCGAAACCGGAGAATAAGCCGCCCAGGTCCTCAGCGTCCCGATAGTCTTCGTGAACCAGGGTGGCGGCATTGGTGTATGCGCTAACGTACTCCTTGAACCACAGGTCCTTGGTGATGACGTAATTGATGAGGGCACCAAGCAGTACGACGTCAGAGCCGGCACGGATCGGAATGTGCTTGTCCGAAACCGCCGACGTCCGCGTGAAGCGGGGATCGATGTGTATAACCTTCGCTCCGCGGGCCTTAGCCTCCGCCACCCACTGGTATCCAACCGGATGACACTCGGCCATGTTGGAGCCTTGGATGACGATGCAGTCGGCGTTGGCCATGTCCTGCAGTGATTGAGTTGCACCACCGCGTCCAAACGAGGCTCCCAAACTGGGAACCGTGGCGGAGTGTCATATGCGGGCCTGATTCTCGGTCTGCACCGCCCCTGCAGCCGTGAAGAGCTTCTTGATCAGGTAATTCTCTTCGTTGTCCAAGGTTGCCCCGCCCAGGGAGGCGATGCCCATCGTGCGGCGCAGTAGGCGGCCTTCGTCGTCTTCCTGCTGCCACGTCCTGCGGCGGGTTTCGATAAAACGGTCCGCGACCATCTCGACAGCCGTAGCCAGGTCCAGATGCTCCCAATGGGTGGAACGCGGCGCGCGGTAGAGGACTTTAGTCTGCCGCCCCGGCGAGTTGACCAACTGCTCGCTGGCAGAACCCTTAGGGCACAAACGACCGCGCGAAATGGGTGAATCCGGATCGCCCTCGATTTGGACGACCTTCTCGTCCTTGACATAGACACGTTGCCCGCACCCAACGGCGCAATAAGGGCACACGCTCTGGACAACGCGGTCAGCAGTAGCGGTGCGGGGGGCAATGGCTTTGGTCTTGGCCGATGTGACAGCGGGCCCACGGCCAAGCAGATCCCCCGTGCTCAGTTGACGGAAGACCGGCCATTGAAGAAAACTTCGCGGTGCCATTTGTGGAGCATATCCCACAGCACGGGGGAAGCAACAGGACAGGGCTGGGCGTTTCCTCCTCCAGGCACTGCCCCAAGTGTATTGACCACGGCATTAGGTACATCCGGCGGGTGTCTCTGCCCGGGAGTACATGCCATTGGGGTGGGCAGCCTCCCGGTCTCGCTCGATGATCGTGTCGTCACATCCACGAACACGAAATGAGCGCGGGTGAGCCAATGCACCACGACACAGTGAAGAAGCATGACCACAGAACCTGCTACCCAGCAGAGGAAAAGCGAGGCACCCCGGCATAAGAAAGGCCCCCGAAGGGGCCCATTCGTGAACATTTGTATAAAGTCAGGGGCCAAAAAGCCCCTGACCTGCGACTAACTGTGCCCGAGGTGGGACTCGAACCGCATTCCAACCCTTGAAAATACTGGGAACTCCCGAAAACATACCGAATCCGAGCCAGTCCGGCCGATGTACGACCCAGTCCGGGGCCAAATCTGTTGACATTGTCAACACCGCCCTTCTGACAGATTCTGAGCAACCCACAGCAGCTGCCGCGCTCCCCAACTAACGGCGCGGCAGCTCTGCGTTGTGCCGAATCGTCTCCGGTCAGGCCTCCCAGCCACTGGGTCTGGACGGGAGCCCAGCCGAAGACGCTGCGCCGGACGTAGACCCGATTTGGCGCGGCTTAAACCGAGACTCGAAATCACCCCTTGCAGTTCTTCCTCTCTTTCAGTCTTTTCATGGCTTGAAAGACGGAAAGCCCTTCGACCGGACCTTCTACGCTCTTCGGCCACACGGTCCTCCTTTACATCTCTCGCGGCCGCGGACCTGGGGGGAGCAGCACCAATGACCATCCTGAACCTGCAGTCCGAAGCCGGAGCCTCCGGACTGAGGGCTGAAATCTACGCTGACGATGTCCGCTCGCTCGGATACGTACCGAGCCACAAGAAGGCCATGAGCCTGAACCCCGAGGCCTACATGGCATGGGAATCCCTGATGAAGGCCCTCAGTTCTTCCCTGGGCCTGCGCCGCTATGAATTGGTGAACCTCGCTACGGCCCCAAGTCATTGGTTCTTCCCACTGCGTGCTGGCACACGGGAAAGAGACCCTGAATG
>FSUT01000730.1_pt1 | contig 13902 bp, 11 predicted proteins | sample 1637481 | NCBI WGS metagenome assembly FSUT01 (sample SAMEA3914816, study PRJEB12502) | metagenome | biome: forest; material: soil | place: USA | collected 2011-09-16 | depth 0.3 m | reverse complement strand
CTATATGCCGGAATCCCAAACCCCCGCTCACCCATCAACGCTTCTGGGCAAACCCCCGCTCACCTATCAGGGGGACCGGGCAAACCCCCGCTCACCTATCAACGCTTGTGGGCAAACCCCCGCTCACCCATGAGCCGGGACGGACCCTCCCCCGCCGGCAGCAAAAGTGAGCGGGCGTCCGGCCGGAGCCGGTTATATGTGAGCGGGCGTCCGGCCGGAACCCGGTTATATGTGAGCGGGCGTCCGGCTCGAGCCGGTTATATGTGAGCGGGCGTCCGGCTCGAGCCGGTTATATGTGAGTGGGCGTCCGGCCGGGACCCGGTATAAGTGAGCGGGCGTTTGAGGGGGAGCGCGTTGGGTCCGGAGTCGGGGGCGTCGCTGGGCGGTAAAGTTGGTGCACATGGAGAGCCTCTTTAGTCACCTCGCGCCGGACTCGGAACCCCAGCCGGAGCAATCCGGTGAGCTGGACCCCGTGGTGTGCAGCGTCGTCGTGCCTTCGCCGGTGGCGCATGCCTTCATGGGCTTCACCGATCACCCGCATCTCTGGTGGCCGATGGAGGACCACAGTGTCTACGGGGCGGGCTCGCACGTTGAGTTCGAGGAGAATTTGATCCTGGAGACGGCTGACGACGGACGTACCTCGATTTGGGCGACAATCGACGATTGGCAGCCTCCGTTGTCCTTCCATGCGAGCTGGTATCCGGGCAGCACCGCGATGTGGTCCACTGAACTTCGCCTGGCCTTCCGGGCGGTTGACGGAGGTACAGAGGTTCGCCTGGTGCACGACGGCTGGGAAGGCGCCGAACACCCCGCGCAAACCCGTGCGGACTACGCGGCTGACTGGCCTGGGGTTCTCGAGCGCTATGTCCGATTCATGGGCGGCGGTAGTGAATAGAATCCGTCGACTCCAAGCGGCTGACTGGCCGTTGCTTCGCGACGTTCGGCTTGAGATGCTCTCGGATACCCCGATGGCCTACGTGGAGAGCTTCGCGGCCGCTCGGCGCCAGACCGACACCCAATGGGAAGAGCGCGCGGCCACGATGTCCGGCGACTCGAGCATCACCCTCGTGGCGGATGGCGGTACGGACGGTAGCCGGATCAGTGGGCTCATGCGCGTGGTCATCAAGCAGCCGCAGGATCCTTCCCAGGCACAACAAGCCATGCTGATCAGCGTCTACGTCGCACCCGAACACCGAGGCCTCGGCCTGGCCGACCAGTTGCTTGACGAGGCTTGCGCCGTAGCAGGCGCCGAGCTTGGTGCCGGAGTGATCGAACTGGGTGTCCACGAGGATAACGCCCGCGCCAAGGCGTTCTACGAGCGGCACGGATTTGAACACACCGGTGCCAGCCGGCCTTACCCGCAGGACAAAGCCAGGTTGGAGATCGTCATGGCCCGCCGGATTCCTCCCTCCGGGCCGATCCGGCAGACCAAAAGCCCCGGCGGGTTCATCGATGAGCTAGGGGCCGCCCTCACTCCGGGGCAAGTCGCCGTCGACGAACAGACACGCACTACCTATGCGGCAGACCTAGGACCAGTCCTGGACTTGCAGCTGCCGCTTGCAGTGGTGTTCGCCGAATCCGTTGAAGACGTGCAGCACGTGGTGCGCAGTTGCGCCAAGCACGGGGTTCCGATTGTCGCCCGCGGCGCCGGCACCGGGGTTTCCGGCGGCGCCCATGCCAGCCACGGGTGCATCGTGATCAGCCTGGAACGCATGAACCGCATCCTGCAGCTCAACGCGGACGATGAGACCGCCGTCGTCGAACCTGGCGTGGTGAACGCTGACCTGAACGCAGCCGCGGCTGAACACGGCCTGATGTACGCGCCGGACCCGGCGAGCTACAAAATGTCCACGATCGGCGGCAATGTGGCCACGAACGCCGGCGGCTTGCGCTGCGCCAAATACGGCGTGACCAGGGACTCGGTGCTGGCGCTCGACGTCGTCCTGGCCGATGGCTCGCTCATCCACACCGGGCACCAGACGTTCAAAGGCGTGGCCGGATACGATCTCACGGCTCTGTTTGTGGGCTCCGAGGGGACCCTGGGAATCGTGGTGGGCGTGACGGTGCGCCTGCGTTACCTGCCCCGCGAGGTACAGACAGTGGCGGCGTTCTATCCGGACTTCCGCGGTGCCGCTGCGGGCGTCCTGGCGGTCGGAAGGGCGCGCGTTCAGCCCGCCATCATGGAAATGCTCGACGCCGGAACGCTGGCCCAGCTTGACGAACTGTACGGCTCGGACCTCGGAGAACGTGGACAAGCGCTGCTGCTGATCCAGACAGACGGTTTCGGAGCTGCCGCGGAGGCCGCACTGGTGCGGGAAGTGCTCGCGGCCGGCGGCGCTGCGGTGACGGCGGAATCGAATGCGGAAGCCGAGCGACTCATTGAGATGCGGCGCTCGAGTCGAGGCGACGAAGTGGACAACGAATACCGGGTAGGCGAAGACGTCGCCGTCCCGAGGTCGCGACTTGTCGACTACGTGGCCGCGCTCGAGGCCATGGCCGTTAACCACGATGTCCGTCTCAAAGTGGTGGCCCATGCCGGTGACGGCAACCTGCACCCCACCTTCTGGGTGGATCGTGTGGACATGGAAGTGGACGCTGATGCCATGTCCCGCCTCAACAAGGCCCTGGACGACTCCATCGATGCCGCGCTGGAGATGGGCGGAACCATCACGGGCGAGCACGGGGTGGGGCAGTACAAGCTGCGCTGGCTCGGCCTCGAGCAGCCCGGGCCTGTCCGCGAGTTGCAGCGCCGCATCAAAGAGCTTTTCGACCCAGCCGGAATCTTCAACCCGGGCAAAGCCATCTAGCCCTTTGGTATTCCAAATCTGATCATCGAGATCTCGCGTCACACTTGGCTCCCATATTCACGCCAGTTTACTTTGATTCTCGATACCCCTAGTCTTATTTGGTATACCAAATTTGATTCCAGGGAGGCAATCAATGGGACAAACACACCCGCCGCGCCGCGGTATTTCCGCGAACGCCGTCCAGAGGACCGCCTGGGTACTCGTCGCACTGGCGGTTGTGTCCATCAACCTCCGTCCGGCCATTACGACGATCGCCGGCACCATGGGCCAGCTGCAGGCAGGGTTCGGACTCGACGCGCATTTGCTGCCGCTGCTTGGCGCCCTGCCTGTACTTGCCTTCGGTGTCTCGGCTCCCTGCGGTCCGTGGCTGGCCCGTCGCCTGGGCACTGGCAGGGCCGTGGCGGCGGCGCTCCTGGTACTTGCCGCGGCGCTGTTCAGCCGCGTACTCGTGCCCGGACTGTTCCTGCCCGGGACGTTCCTGGCAGGAGCATCCATCATGACCGCCAGCGTGCTGGTGCCGCAGATCGTCAAGGCCAACCGCGGTACCGGGTGGTGGACGGGGCTGTGCACAATGGGCTTCGGGCTGGGCGCGGCGCTCGGCGCAGGACTCGTCCAGCCGCTGCAGCAAGCGCTCGGCGGGAGCCTCACCTGGGCACTGGCCGTCTGGGCAGTTCCCGCCTTGCTAGGGGCCGCGTTGATCCACCGCACGGGTCAAACAGCCGGACGCCCGGACGGAACCGGCGGAGCAGCGTCGGGCGCTGGTTTACAGGAGACGACGACGGCGGGCGCCGCCACGGGGGAAACCGGCACCATTCCGCTGCGGAAGCAGCGGACGGCCTGGGCCGTGACGGCTTTCTTCGGGCTGCAAGCCATGCTGTACTTCGCCGTTACCTCGTGGCTAGCGGTGTTCCTGGTGTCGAAGGGCCAGACCGCGGCGGACGCAGCAGGGCTCTTGGCTTGGTTCAGCGTCGCAGGGCTGCCCGCGAGCCTGCTGGCCCCCGTTCTCGCGGGGCGTCGCGCGGTTCTGAAGGTGATGGCTCCTGGCCTGGGACTGCTCGTCGCGGCGGCTTTGATAGGAGTCTTGACGGCGCCTGTGGGATTGCAATTCCTCATGGTCGGCCTGTTGGGGATCGCCCAGAGCGCCGGCTTCGGGCTGGGAATGGCGTTGGTCGTCATCCGCTCGGCAGGGCCACAGGGCGCCGGCAGCCTGTCCGCCATGAGCCAGGGCTTGGGCTTCGCGGTGGCCTCCCTGGGGCCTTTGGGGGCGGGATTCCTGCATGAGTGGTCCGGCGGCTGGGACGTTCCCTTCTTGGCCTTGGCGGCGGAAGCGGTGCTGCTCGCGGTTGCCGGTTTCCTCGCCGTGGGCGGCCGCGCCGTGTCCGTGGCGGCCGCCGAGACGGAGCACCTTGGCGAGCCCGCCGCCGTCGGGGGCTAAGCCCTAACGAAAGTGGCCGGCCCCCCCGAATGGGGGACCGGCCACTCCTTATGCGGAATTAGATGAGCTCGAGCTGCTCTGCCACGACCTTGCCGCGGTGGATCACCGTGCGGTCGGTGCCGCGGTCCATGACGGCGGAGGCGACCGTTTCGCCGTCGATCAGCAGGAGTTCGGCGGGGTCGCCGACCTCGACGCCGGGACGGTGTGCCGTGCCCTTAAGGCGGGTGGCTGACGGGTCAAGGATGCTGGCGCCGCCTACCGTGGCGATCGCGAGGCAGTGCTCGATCAGCTCGTCCTTGCGGAAGCCGTGGGTGAAAGCGAGCTGCCAGGTGCGGTCGAGCATGTCCGTGTTGCCGTAGGGGGACCAGTAGTCGCGCTGGCCGTCTTCGCCCAGGCCCATCCGGACGCCGGCTTCGGCGAGCAGCGGGATGGGCAGCTGGCCCGAGACTGACGGCGCCACGGACGCCATGGAGATGTCCAGCTCGGCGAACTCGTCGATGAGGCGGCGCGTGGTGGCCTCGGAGACGCTGCCCAGCTGGTACGCGTGGGACATCGTGACTTTGCCCTGCATGCCCAGGGCGCGGGTGCGCTCGATCACCAGGTCAGTGCTGAAGACGCCGAGCTCACCGGGCTCGTGGAGGTGGATATCAATGGGGACCTGGTACTTTTCGGCCAGTCCGAAGACGATGTCCAGGTGCCGGGCGGGGTCGCGGTCGAGGCTGCAGGGATCGATCCCTCCCATAACGTTGGCGCCGGCCTTGAGTGCCTGGTCCATGAGGGGTACGGTGCCGTCCTCGAGGAGGAGCCCGGCCTGCGGGAACGCGATGATGTCGACGTCGGCCTGGCCTTTGAACTCCTCCTTGGCGGCCATCACGGCATCGAAACGCTCGAGGCGGCAATCGACGTCGATCTGGGCATAGGAGCGGACGCGCGTGGTTCCGCGCGCGATCATCCGACCGAGGGTGTTGTTGACCCGTTCCTGCAACGGAACCTCGGCGTTGCGCCAGTTCTTGCGATCGTTCATCATCATGGTCCACACCCCCGGGCCGCCGGTGTGTTCGCGGAACGGAAGGCCGATTCGGGTGGAGTCCAAGTGTACGTGGACGTCCGAGAACGACGGCACCAGGAGGCGGCCGCGGCCTTCGACGACGGTTGTGTCGCCTGGAACGGCTCGCGCCGAATCATGGGGTTCGACGCCGGTGATCTTGCCGTCCGTGATGAGGACGTCGCTCAGTGCTTGTCCCCAGGGGCGGACGGCGCGAATCAGGGTGTTCAATGTATTGCTCCTTTGATATTGGATCTATTGCACACCAGCGAGCGCTGCAGATTCCAGACCTGGGTGATGGCAGGCCGGGGCAGCCGCGCTGGCTGGTCGGGGGATTTCGCTGATGCAGCGCTGCTGCTGTTCCGCGCCCAAGGTGCCGAACAATGGACACCGGGTGCGGAAGACGCAGCCGCTGGGTGGGTTTGCCGGCGAGGGTAGATCTCCCCGGAGCCGGATCTTTTGCTGCTCGCGGGCTGCCCGGGGATCCGGCAAGGGCACGGCGGACAAGAGCGCTTGCGTATAGGGATGCCGGGGATCCCGGAACAATTCCTCCCTGGGCCCTTGTTCCACGATCTTGCCGAGGTACATCACCGCCACCTCATGCGAGATATGGCGGACCACGGAAAGATCATGGGCAATGAAAATGTATGCCACTCCGGTGTCCCGCTGGATCTCCTGCAGCAAGTTGACCACTTGCGCTTGTACTGAGACATCGAGGGCGGATACGGGTTCGTCGCACACAATCACGGACGGGTTCAGCGAGATGGCGCGCGCGATTCCCACGCGCTGGCGCTGTCCGCCGGAGAACTCGTGCGGGAAACGGTTGTAGTGCTCGGGCTTGAGGCCTACTTGTTCGAGGAGTTCCTTGACGCGGTTCTTGAGGCCGCCGGCCGGGTTGATCTTTTGCGCCAGCAGCGGCGCCGCGATGGCCGTGCCCACGGTTTGCCGTGGATTGAGCGAGGCGAAAGGGTCCTGGAAGATCATTTGGACTTTGCGGCGGAAGTTGTACAGATCGCGGCCGCCCAGCTGGCTGATGTCCACGCCGTCGATCAGGATCCTCCCGCCGGTGGGATCCATGAGCCGCGCGACCATCCGTCCGGTGGTCGACTTTCCGCAGCCGGACTCACCCACGAGCCCCAAAGTCTGGCCGCGCGCGAGACTGAAGGAGACGCCGTCGACCGCTTTGACTGTCTTGGATCCCTTGGCGGAGAACAGCCCGCCTTTGATGGGGAAATGCTTCTGGAGGTTCTCCACGTGGAGAATTGCCTGCGTGTCCATGACGGGTCCTAACGCGTATTCCGAATGGTGACGATCTGGGGGCCGCTCAGGTGGCAGCGCTTGCCGTGGCCGTCCTCGACCAGGAGTTCCGGCCGCCGGCTCGCGCACACACCGTCGCCGGCGAGGGCTGCGTATTCGCACCTTTCGCTGAAAATGCATCCTTTCGGGAGGTCAACGAGCGACGGCGGCTGGCCCGGAATGGGGTTGAGCCTGCCCGAGGAACTGCTCAGCGTGGGCATCGATTTGAGCAGGCCCAGGGTGTAGGGATGCTGTGTATCGTAGAAGATCTCGTCCACGGGGCCCGATTCGACGCACTGCCCGCCGTACATGACCAGGACGGAATCGCAGACTTCGGCCACCACGCCAAGATCGTGGGTGATGAGGATGAGGGCCGAGTTCGTTTCTTCCTGGAGCTCGGACATGAGGTCCAGGATCTGCGCCTGCACGGTGACGTCCAGGGCGGTGGTGGGTTCGTCCGCGATAAGCAGTTCCGGCTCGCAGATCAAGGCCATGGCGATCATGGCGCGTTGGCGCATGCCCCCGGAGAAATGGTGCGGGTATTCCTCGTAGCGCTGTTCGGGGCTGGGAATGCCTACCCTTCCGAGCATGTCGACGGCGGCTGCGCGGGCCTGCTTCTTGCTCGCCTTGTTGTGGACGAGGTAGGCCTCGGCGATCTGATGACCCACGGTGTAGAAGGGATGCAGGGCCGAGAGTGGATCCTGGAAGATCATCCCGATGTTCCGGCCGCGAAGCTGCCGCATGCCGGACTCGGGCAGCGTCACAAGGTCCTTTCCCTGGAACAATGCCTGGCCGGTGACGCGGGCGGAGGTTCCCTTGAGGAGTCCCATGAGCGCCTGGCTGGTGACCGACTTGCCTGACCCGGACTCCCCAACGATGCCGAGGGTCTGCCCGCGCTCCAGGGAGAAATCCATCCCGTTGACGGCCGAGACAAGGCCGTCGTCGGTGGGGAACTTCACCGAAAGGTTGCGGACGTCCAGGAATGCGCCGTCTCCCGCGGCCGGGTGCGCGGTTCGCGTGGCCGGCTGACCGGCCGGACTGGGTTGGAGCTGGGTCATTGGAGCCTCACTCGGGGATCGATGGCAGCGTAGGCGAGGTCGACAACGACATTCGCGACGATGACGAAGAAAGCGGCCAGCATGGTGATGGCCATGGTGACGGGGAGGTCGCCGGAAATAGCAGCCCGGACGGCCGTGAAACCGAGTCCCGGTACGGAGAAGATCTGCTCGGTGAGGACCGCTCCGCCGAGGAGGAGCCCGATGTCCATGCCAAGCATGGTCACGACGGGAGTGATACCGGCCCGGACGCCGTGCTTGAACGTCACTGTTCGGGGCGCCAGGCCCTTGGCACGGGCCGTGCGGATGAAGTCCTCGCTGAAGGTCTCGATCATGTTGGTCCGGGTGACCCGGATGTACGCCGCGCTGAAAAGCACCGCGAGGGCGACCCAGGGCAGGAAGTAGTTGAGCACCCAGGCCCCCGGACCATGAGGACCGAAGGGGCTGTTGATCTCGTTCGTCGTGAAGGGTAGGAGGTGCAACTGGTTGACGAAAACCAGCAAAAGGAACAAGCCGGTGACGGGGATTGGCAGCGAGACACCAACGGACGCTGCGCCGACGATGAACTTGTCCGTAGCGGATCCCTTGCGAAGGGCGGCCAGCAAACCGAGCCCGACGCCGGAAACGGTCCAGAGCACGAGGGCGCCGACCGCCATGGAGAGCGTGTAGGGCAAGGAACGGGCGATGATGTCCGAGACGTTTTCATTGGTCTGGAACGATTTGCCGAGGCATGGCCACTGGCAGATCGATTCGGCCCCGGGAGCACCGATCATCCGCGGCGAGACCAGACCGCGCATGTAGTCGATGTACTGGATCAGGAAGGGATGGTCCATACCGAGGGCCACGCGGGCTTCCGCAATGCGTTCGGGAGTGCATTCCTGGCCGCAAGCGGCCGACGCAGGATCGGCAGGTCCGAGCTGGAAAAGCGTGAAAGTGATGAAGCTGACGGCTACGAGAAGCAGGATCAGGGAGCCTGCCCGGCGAAAGATGAATCTGATCATTGTGCTGGTTGCGGGGCGCCCGGTAGTAGCCCGGGCGGCCCGCCTCCCTTCTGGGCTGGCCTGATTGGTGTGAATAGGCCTGGTTGCGTGTATTAGGCCTGGTTAGTGCTCGACGCCGACGATCGCGAGGTCGATGCCGCCGAAGAAGTAGCCCACTTGGGCGTTGCGGATGTTGGAGCCCACCACACTGTTGGTGTGGCTGCGGACGAGCGGGATGATCGGGTAGGTCCTCAGGGCCTTGCCGAACTCCTCAGACCACCTCTTGCCGAGTTCTTCCGAGGTCCCGGCCGTGTTCCGAAGCTCGAACATGGCCTTCGAAATCTGCGGATCGAAGTAGCGCGAAGTGTTGGAGAAGCCGTAGCTGGTGCCGTCGTTGTTCGGTCCGAGGATGGGATCGGCTGACGTACGCACTGACGCGGGGTCGGCGCCGCCGCACCAGCCCGACCGTGCAATGTCCGGCAGCTGGTCACTGGCGAGGACGGAGTAGTAGTTCGGAGCCGGGATCGGCACGAGCTGGACGTCGATGCCCAAGGCCTTGAGGTTCTGCTGGATCACGGTGCCCGTGTTCTTGTAGGCGTCGCGGTTGTTGGCATACCCGTAGCTAAGGGTCTTGGGGTAGTTCTTGCCCTCGAGGAGCTTCTTGGCTTCCTCCAGCTTGGGCTTGCCGGTGGGGTCGATCTCAAGGTCCTGGGCTACGTAGCCGCGCATCTTGGCGTTGAGCGGAGTCTGGGTGAGTTCACCGAAGCGACGTCCGCCGTATTGGACCAGGATGGACTGGCGGTCCAGGGCGAGGGCGATTGCCTTGCGGACATCGGGATCGGAGACCTTCTCGGTGTTGAGGCTGAGGACGTCGTTGCAACCGAGCAGTCCCGAAGCAACACGGTCTTTGACCTGGGCATCAGCAAGCTTGGCTGAATCCGAGGTCTGCAGTGCACCGTTGGAGTCCAAGGTGAGGGCATTGGGGTCGGAATTGGCCAGGAGCTGCTGGCTGATGGTGGCCTGCGACGTGGAGAGCGAGAAGCTGAACGTGTCCGGAAGTGCCGTTCGGTTGGGATCGGTGGACGGATCCCAGTTCGGGTTGCGCACCAGTTTGAGTGACTTTCCGCGGCTGTACGAATCAACCATGTACGGGCCCGAAGACACCGGGTGGTTGGTGTAGTCCAGCTTGGTGTCCTTGTCCTTCGGGACGGGTGAGGTGTTGGAACGGGAGGCCAAAGCCGGGAACTCGGCGAACGGCTTCTTCAAGTGGAAAACGATGGTGCGTTCGTCGGGCGTTTCGACGGCCTTGAGGTCGGCGGAAGGATCCTTGTACGGCCCCTTGTAGCCGCCGGCGTCGAGCGCTGCGTTGAGCTCCTGCGGGGCCTGGGTGTAAACGTCTTGGGCGAAGGTGCGTTCGATGCCGTACTTGACGTCGGCGGAGGTGATGGGGCGGCCGTCTTCGAACTTGACGCCCTTCTGGAGGGTGAACGTCCAGGTGAGTCCGTCTTTGGACACCTGGCCCGTGTCCGTGGCGAGGTCCGGAACGATGGTGGGCGGCTGGCCGGCCGTCTCCTTCGCCATGGTGAGGTTCCTGTAGTACAGCTGGCCGACGTTGGCCGTCTGGACGTAGTTGCTGTTGCCCGGGTCAAGGGTCTGGAAGTCCGACGACATCAGGACGTTGATGTTGCCGCCCTTGGCGGTGAAACCGGGCTTGACCACTTCGGGAGCCTGCTCGGTGCTCGAAGCGCCGGAGGCGGCAGTTCCGGGCTGGTTCTGTCCCGCCGCGCAGCCTGTGGCAGCGGTGGCGATCAGCACGGCAAGGGCCAGCGCTCTGGTGGGGGTATTCATTGTGCTCCTCATAGGGGTGGGTGGGTGGAACGGATATGAAGGGGGATCAGTGGCGCGATGCCTTGGGGTCCAGGGCATCCCGCACGGCGTCGCCGAGCAGGTTGAACGCCAGGACGGTGACGATGAGCATGGCGCCGGGGACTGCCAGGAACCAGGGATCGCTGAGGTACCAGTTGCCGGATTGGGCGGCGTTGAGCATCTGGCCCCACGACGGCGTGGGATCCTTGACGCCGACGCCGAGGAAGGACAACGCGGCTTCTGCGGAGATATTCGTGGGGATGAGCATGGTGGCGTAGACCAGTACGACGCCCATGACGTTGGGAATGATCTGACGGAACAGCACGCTCAGGTGCGAGGCACCGAAGGACCGCGCAGCTTCGACGAACTCGCGCTCGCGGAGGCTCAGCACTTGGCCGCGGACGATGCGGGCGAGGTATGCCCAGCCGAAGAAACCCAGGATGATCACGAGCGAAGCCATGGGGAGGAAGCTGCCTTGGCCCAGCGGGGTGTCCCGCAACCGTGACTGCAGGATGGGTGTCAGCGAAAGGACCAGCAAGAGGTGCGGGAAGGCGAGGAAGAGATCCATGATCCGGCTGATGATGGCGTCCGTTTTGCCACCGAAGTAGCCCGCGGCTGCACCGATCACGGTTCCCAGGACCACCGAGACCGCAGTGGACAACAGGGCAATGGTGAGGGATACCTGGCCACCGTGGGCGAGGCGTGCAAACAGGTCACGGCCCAGGCCGGGTTCGACGCCCAGCCAGTGGCTGGCCGAAGGGTACATGTATCCGGGGAGCGGCAACCCGGGAGTCTGGAGGTCGTCCAGGACATCGGGGCTGGTGTTGGACGTGAACGGATCGTTGCCGGACATGGCACTGAGCAGCGGGCCGAGGATGGCGAACAACAGGATGGCCACCACCACGCAGAGGCTCAACAAGGCAATCTTGCTCCGGCGAATCCGTAACCAGGCCGTCGCCAGGAGCGACCGCGCCTCCGCGGTGGGTCTATTCGGGGCCGGGCTGGGGGATGGACTCGCAGCCGTAGCTTCGACGGGGGACTGTAGCTGGGTCAACGGGGGTGCTCGATTCATGATCCAAGGAGTAGGCTCCGGACTTTTTGTATACCAAAATCAGAGTAGAGCACGTTCGGTGGGATGTAAATCACAAATATTGCTCGATCTGGAATACCAAACAGCAAAAATTTGTGAAACCGGTCACTCTTGAAAGGAATCGCCGTGATCACGGAGGCAACGGGCCGGGGGTGATTCCGCCCGTGTATGCTCGGGTGGAATGCAAGACGATGGGGAAGGGAAGGGTGGCCGAAGCCGATGCCCGAAACGCTGACTGGCCGCGATGACGAAGCCCGGGCCGAACAGGTGTACCAGCTGGTTCTTGAGGGAATCGTGGCGGGGAGATACGAGCAGGGCGTGCGGCTGCGCGAGCGGGAGCTCTCCGAGCTTTACAACGTTTCACGAATCCCTGTGCGGGAAGCCATTCAACGCCTTGAGCAGGATGGCTTCGTGGAAACCTTCCCCCGCCGGGGCGCCGTGGTACGCCAATTGACGCTCACCGATGTCAATGAACTCTTCGACGTGCGGCTCTGCCTGGAAACGTTCGCGGCCCGCATGGCGGCCGTCCGCGTCGCGGCGGGCGAACCGGGCGGTCGCTTGCAGGAACTCCTCGACGACACAAGGCAAGCGATCGACGACGACCGGACCGACGACGTCGTACGCCTCAGTGCGGCGTTCCACGCCGAAATCGTCCGGCTGTCCGGCAACCGGCTACTGATCGAATCGGTCAAACCGCTGTTCGGACGCATGCGCTGGATCTTCGGGCTCGCCCACAACCGCAGCAACGAGCTCCAGCGCGACGAGCACATGGAGCTGTGCAACGCCATCCTCGGCGGCAAGGCCGATCTCGCTTACACGCTGGCGTACTCCCACATCGAGCTCGGGCGCGAACCCGTGCTTAAGGGACTCGCACAGACGCTGGAGCCCTGAACCCCGGCGCTAGTCGTCCGAATCCGGGTATTCGTCCTCGTCGTACCGGGATTCCTCGGTTTAGCTTCAAGGATCTTGAGCAAAGCCGTGTCCGGGTTGAGCATGATGGCGGCCTCGTCACGACGGTGGCGCAGCACGGTGTCCAAGTAAGACTGCACGGCTTCCGCCAAGGGAATGTGGCTGTCCTGCTTCTGGCTCATGTACCAGCGGTGTTCGAGGACTTCGTGGACCACTTCCGCCGGCTCAAGCTTGCCGGCGAGGTCGCGCGGGATGGAGCGGACGATGGGTTCGAAGATCTGGCTGACCCAGGTGTGGGCACTGATTTCTTCGTCCATGTCCGGGTTGTTGTCAGCCCGAAATGAATCCATGTCATTGAGCAGCCGACGGGCCTGGTTTTCCTGGGCGTCCAGGCCTGTGAGGCGGAGCAGCCGCCGCTGGTGGTGGCCGGCGTCGACGACCTTGGGCTGAAGCTGGATGGTGGAGCCGTCCGCGGTGGTCTTGATGGCGTATTCCCCGACATCGAAGCCGAGTTCGTTGAGGCGGCGGATGCGTGCTCCCACCCGCCAGCGTTCGCCGAGTTCGAACGATTCCTTTTCGGTGAGTTCGGCCCAAAGCCGGCGGTACGAGTCCATGATGAGCTCCGACGTCGCCACCGGGTCAACCTTCTCCTCGATCAGGCCGCCTTCGAGCAGGTCCATGAGTTCTCCGGCGATGTTGACGCGGGCGATCTCGAGATCGTACTCGCGCTGGCCCACCGAAAGATCGGGGTACAGCTCGCCGGTCTCGGCATCCACGAGGTACGCGGCGAACGCGCCGGCGTCGCGACGGAAGAGGGTATTGGACAACGAGACGTCGCCCCAATAGAAACCGATCAGGTGCAGGCGCACCAGCAGCAGTGCTTGGGCGTCAATAAGCCTGGTGAGGGTGTCCCGGCGCAGCATCTGCGAGAAGAGCGCACGGTACGGCATGGAGAACTTGAGGTGCCGGGTGACCAGCACGGGGTTCAGCGGCTTGCCGTCAATAGTGGTGCGGCCGGTGATGACCGCAACCGGCTCGACGCAAGGAACATCCATCCGTGCCAGCTTACGGAGCATGTGGTACTCGTGCCGGGCAACGTGCTCGGACGTTTCCTTGATGGCGATGACCGAGCCGGCCAGGTGCGCGAAACGCACGATGTGCCGGGAAATACCGCGCGGCAGGGCGGCCAGGTTCGCCGCCGGCCAGTCTTCGAGTGCGATGTGCCAGGGCAGGTCGAGGAGTTCAGGATCCGCTGCCGCGGCGGTGATATTGAGGGATCCGATCACACCCGCCGGCGGAGCAATGTCATTGGCGCTGGCAGCCTCGGTGCGCGGGAGTTTGCCGATCTGCGCGTAGTCGGTGGGTTCGTCATGCCACTTGGCACCGCTTTGCTCGGTCATGGGGTCAATTCTTCCGTAT
>FSUT01000170.1_pt1 | contig 14192 bp, 15 predicted proteins | sample 1637481 | NCBI WGS metagenome assembly FSUT01 (sample SAMEA3914816, study PRJEB12502) | metagenome | biome: forest; material: soil | place: USA | collected 2011-09-16 | depth 0.3 m | reverse complement strand
AGCGGAGGCCGCAGCGGGCGATGCCGCGGTAGCCAAGGGACCCATCGGCATCGTGAAGGCTTACTGGCGCCAGATCATCCTCGCCATGATCCTTGCCGCAGCCGCCAACACCGTGGGCTATATGCTGACTTCCTACATGCCTACGTATCTGACCGAGTCCAAGGGCTACGACCCCGTTCACGGCACTCTGCTGACCATCCCCGTGTTGGTCATCATGGCAGTCTGCATCCCGCTGACGGGCAAGCTCTCCGACCGGATCGGCCGCCGGCCCGTACTGTGGATCGGCGCCATCAGCACCGTCGTGTTCGCTGTTCCGGCTTTCCTGCTGATCGGCATCGGCGATATTTGGTCCACGCTTGCCGGTCTGGCCCTGATCGCCTTCCCGGTCACGTTCTACGTGGCAAACCTCGCCTCTGCGCTGCCGGCACTGTTCCCGACCTCGAGCCGTTACGGGGGAATGGGCATCGCCTACAACTTCTCCGTGGCGATCTTCGGCGGCACCACGCCGTTCATTGTCGCTGCCTTGATCCAAGGCACCGGCAACGACATGATGCCCGCGTATTACCTCATGGGCACGTCCGTGGTTGGCGCAATCGCCATCTACTTCCTGCGTGAATCTGCGCAACGCCCCCTCCCGGGCTCCATGCCGAGCGTGGACACCCAGGCTGAGGCCCGCGAGCTGGTGGCCACGCAGGACACCAACCCGTTGATCGACCTGGACGAAATGCCGTTCGACGACGGCACCCTCGTACCAGCGACGCCGGACCGGGAGTACGTCCCGGCCTAGGCAGTGCTGGCGCCTTGCTTGTCATTCAGGCCTTGCGGTTCGCCTTCTGCTCCTGCAGCCGCTTTGCTTGTGCCTGGATCTTCGGGCCGTAGCCGCCGTTCAGTGCGGTGTCCCTGATATGGGTGGCTTTCGCGGCCCGGTCACCGGCCGCCGCGTCCTTCAGCGCTTTCAGGTCCGCCTGCAGCGCGGCTGGAAGCTTTGCGGCCAGCTTCGGGCGCTTGTCCAGGATGAAGGTCGCGATCTTCGCGGCGCGCTGGCCGTACTCGGGCTTGCTGCTGTCACCGTTCACGAAGAACCGCAGGCCGGCCGCGAGCGGGTGGCGCGCCAGGGCCGTCTTGGCCGTGGCGGCAGCCGTCGCGGCCGTCGCCTCGGACTGGGAGGTGGCTGCCGCCGTCGCGGCAGGCTGGGGGGTGGCTGCGTTGGCAGCGATCACGCCACCGCCCAGCAGGAGGCCTGCTGGGCGGTGAACGGTCCGCAGAACACCGTGGTCCTGGAGGCCCGGCCTGAAGGCTCTCCCGTAGTGCTCGCCGCCTACCCTTCCAGCACCGGACTCACCGTGGAAGTGCGCGACGGCGGGCCTGGCCTCACGGAGGCGGATGCCGCCGTCGCGTTTGAACGCGGTGCGCTCTTTGCCAGATACAACGGAGAACGGCCTGTTGGAAGCGGACTGGGTTTGTCCATCACCGCAAGGATCGTCCAGCGGATGGGTGGCTGCATCGGTGTGCGCGCTGCGCCTGAGGGCGGCGCGGCATTCGTGGTGGAGTTGCCCGGCATTCCCGTGGACTCCCGGCAAACGTAGACTCTGCGCATGGCTGATGTTCCAGTGGGTTCGCTGCACCACGTAGAGATTTGGGTACCGCACATCGGCCGCGCCCAGGAGGAGTGGGGCTGGCTGCTGGCTGAGATGGGCTACGAACAATTCCAGGAGTGGCCCGAGGGCTGCAGTTGGAAGCTCGGAGGTACGTACATCGTGATTGAACAGTCCACGGCCCTCACGGGAAGCACGCACCGCAGGACGGAGCCTGGGCTCAACCACCTCGCCTTCCATGCTGGCACCAGGGAGAACGTGGACCGGCTCCGGGAGCTCGGCGCCGACTCGGGCTGGTACGAGATGTTCGAGAGCAAATATCCGCACGCCGGCGGGGCCGCTCACTACGCCGCCTATCTGGTGAATACCGACGGCTACGAGGTTGAGCTCGTTGCCAGCTGATCAGCCGTCGGCGGTAGTGGGGCTGAACTCCGAATCGCCCTGTTGATCCTTCCTGGAAGCATGGGAATCGCTTCGGAAGATCCAATATTTGTAGAGGAAGAAATTCCAGGTCATTGTCGAAACCGTGGCCACGACTTTCCCACCGGCATAGGTGAGCGCGAGGCTATCGAAAAGATTGACAATAACGTCCGTCGCAAAAACGTTGAAAACGACCAGCAGACCATAGCGGAACATGCTAACGTGCTGCCGGTTATTGGACTGGAAGGTATATGAGCGCTGGACGAAATAATTAAAGACGAGACTCGCGAGGAAAGCTGCTGGCGTGGCAAACCACAGGTCCACTCCAAAGCCTTCGTGCAACAGAACCAGCAGGCCTAGATCAATGGCAAAGGAGAGCCCTCCGACGATCAAGAATTTCAGGAGGTGGCTGCGCTGAACAAAGCCCACCAAGCGCGTCACTTGAGCACGCGGGTCTAGCGCCACTGTTAGCACCCCAAAATCGTCAATGTCATATAAACTGCGGCTTCCGGCGGAGACTGCCTCGCCTCAGCGACCGCAGCGCTCGATCAATGATAGCTGGTCCGATTCCAGCGAAACGCCGCGCATCGAACCCTCAAACAATGCCGATGACCTGTTTTGACCCGCTTCAGGTACTCTCAGACAGCCCCGGTTTTTGACGATCCGGTGCGATAACGTAGCAGCACAATGGTTACCAATTCTCGAACCCTGCCTAGCGCAGCGCGCAGGCCGGGCGCACTTCCGACACTGCGGTTCACGCTCATTGCGTTCCCCATAATTGCCGTACTTTCCATGGTTTGGGTGTTCGCCTCACCTCTGATGTCAGTGCCTGATGAGCCGGCTCACACCATCAAAGCCGCGGCAGTAGCCCGTGGCGAGCTCACTGGAAGCTCAACAGGCAAGCAGGGCGAGCAGACTATTGTCATAGTTCCGAGATACATCGCCACGATTAGCGCTCAAGGTTGCTTCGCTTTCAAAATTGCCGCGACGCCTGCGTGCGCCCCTCCAATCGACCCCACAGCGCGAGACCTCGTCCAAGCTCAAACGAGCGCCGGCAACTACAATCCGATGTACTACGCCATGGTCGGCCTTCCCTCACGGTTCATGGCGGGTGAGCCCGCGATCTACCTGATGCGCCTGATCAGTGCCCTGATCTGCTCGGTGTTCCTTGCCGCCACCATCGGCGCTGCGGCTTCATTGCGCCGTCGGTTCTGGCCAATGGCAAGTTGCCTGGTTTCCATCACGCCGATGGTGCTCTTTCTCAACGGCTCGATAAATCCCAATGCACTTGAAATAGTTACGACTTCTGCCTTGTTTCTGAATCTTTGCGTCGTTCTACAGAATTACCGGAATCTCAAAGCCGTTCGCTCGAGCATCGTTATTGTCGGGATTTCCGGAGCCGTTTTGGCCAATACCCGCGCCCTTTCGCTGCTCTGGCTGGCATTGGCAGTAGTTTCAGCCGTCTTGATTTTCGGCATAAAGCCGATAGTTGCCGTCGTGAAAAACCGCTTGGGCCTGGCTATGACCGCGCTCATCGGCCTTGGTTGCGCTGCCAGTCTCGCTTGGCTGGTCGCGGCCAATAGTCTTAGCAGCCTGACGGGTACTCCCAGTGATGTGACACCGGATCAGGCTTTCGCCACGATGCTGGACCGCTCATTCGACTATGCGTCCGGCTATATCGGAATCATGGGGTGGCTCGACACCGGTGCACCCGCCGCCGTCTACGCCTTCTGGCATTTTGCCTTTGCAGCCATCATCCTGGGTGGCCTCACCGCACGGCCTCTTCGGGCCCGGCCCGCTGTGTGGATCCTGCTTGTCGCGGTCCTGATCCTGCCGCCAATCCTTCAAGCCCAAGTAATACAGCAAATTGGCTATATCTGGCAGAGCAGATACTTGCTGGCCCTGTTTGTCCTGCTTCTGCTCGCATGTGGAGTGGCCATGCGTATGCGCCCGACACCAAGGGGACCATGGGCGCGTTCCTTGTCTCCGTGGCTCTTTGCCGGAGCCGTAGGCGTACACGTTTACCTCTTTGTGTTTGTCCTTCGGCGTTACACGATAGGCCTCCAAACGCATACGAACTGGACGGAAATGTTCGATCCCCTGTGGCAGCCGCCCCTCAGTTGGCAGGGGCTGACAATTGCATACCTCCTGGTACTGATTGCCGGGGCAGTCATCGCACACAGGATCCTCTTTCCGCGCACCCCACGTTTCCCCCGGAATGTTGAACGCACCGAGGCTGAACTCATCATTAGCTAGCCCACGGAACACTCGTACGGGTCAGTCGAGGATGCGGCAGGGCACCTTGACACCCTTGATGGGCCAGTCTGTCGGGGCTATCGGGACGATCTGCTCGGGTTCGGCGCCAGGCGTCCGGCATGCCGCGCGGGCCTGCTCGACGTGGTCCGTCCAGATTGGTCCGAACTCACGTCCAACAGCCACCGGGAAGAAGTAGACGACCATCAGCACCGCCAGAATGCCGAGCGACGCTGGCCGGGCCGAACGCCCCAGAACTTCCCCCAGAAGGGGCAAGAGGGCGAGCAGGAACATGGACGGCGCGACAGCGTAACGCCCGAGGTGCAAGGCGTTCCATCCGGCGTCGTCGAATGCGGCGTAGTCGAGGAACGGGCGGAAGTTCAGGGCCACGGCCGCGCACGCTATCACGATCGACCCGCCGAGGAACGCGCCTGCGGCCACTCTTTCCCGGATCCGGCCTCGCACAAGGATGAGCGCGGACGCCGCGAGGAAGAGGGCCGCCGCCAGCGCCACGGGCACCCAACCGAAACGGACTACTACGCGGGATATTTGCCCGGCCGTTCCGAACATTACGGCGGACGGGCCGTCGACGAACCATCCGTATACGACCGATAGCCAGTTCACCGGCGGCGCGGCCGGGTTTTCGCGCGGGTACGCCAGCGTCGTGAAAACCTGCGCCCCAACACCGACGAGGAGGGCTAGCCGCGGGCCCCAAAGCCGCGCGTCCCGGAATCGGTATACGAACAGGGGGACGAACACCGCAGCCTGTATCTCCGTCAGGCCGACGAGCAGCGCCGCAACCGTTAGGAGGGCACCCTCGGCCCATGTCCGGGGCCGTTTCAGCACGAGCCACGGCGCCAGGTACAGGAAGTACCAGTGCAGGTTCGCGAGGTTTCCGAGTGCCTCCTCCGGGCTGGCGGCAACCAGGACGGGCACCGCTGCGAACCCAAGCCGGACCCAGGCATTCCTGGACAGTACGGACGAGCAGTGGAACACGAGCGCCGCGACACCGCCCACGATCAGGCACGCCACCACGGTCACGGCGATCGCCCATGCGTCCACAGGGAGCAGCCTGACGACCAGCCACGCGACGCCGCGAGGCACCACGTGGAGGTACCCCTGGTACGGGGCGAAGATACCCCGGAGGCCGGCGTCCTTGAGCACGTCGTTGATGAAGATTCCGCCATCCTCGGCCCACAGCGTTCCGATAGCCGGGGCCGGGAGCCGCGCCAGCGAGAGCAGGGCCGAGACCAGGACGATCGACGCGTACAACACGGGGTTCCGCCAGTGGACAGTAGGAGCGGAAAAAGCGCGACGGCGCACAGTCAGGACAGCCAAGCGGGGACCCCCAAGAGAAAATTGCAGACAGAAGGCCGATTCTACATCGTCATCGACCCCCCGGGGCCCGCTAGTGCGCCCTCTCGCGGGCAGTCACGCGGTTCGCTTCCGGCCAGTGCGTCATGGGCGACGTTCGCGCCCGTTCACTTAACGCTGAGTTCCTGTTCAGGTTGGGGTTGTTGTGCCTTCATCGTCGGCCTCTTCAACTTCATAGCCGGGCGCTCTACAAAGTAGTAAGTCAAGGTGGACAAGGACAGCGTGATGGCCAGGACAAGGAGCCCGTTCAGCGGCAAGGAGAGAGTGTTTTGACCGAATGTCCGGTGGTGCGCCATCAGCCAAAAAATCACGGGCAGATGCCAGAGATAGATGCTGTAACTCATGACCCCCGTGAAGCGGAATGGCAGCCACTCGAGAACACGGGCCGTTCTATTGAGGTCGTCTCCCCTGGATGACGGTAATACGACAGCGACCAACACCAATGCCGCAGCCACTCCTGAGACCGTGGAAATTACAGGTCGGGCAAATTCGAGGGCCAGGAGCTCAACCAGCGCCGCGACCAGGACAAGTGCTGCCTTGACCCACGTCTGCACACGCTCTACACCGTGTTCGTGGAGCATGACCACTGCAACAGCGGCGAGCATTCCGTATCCAAAGAGATCCGCTTGGGCTAGGAAGCTCCGAAGAAAGACCGCACTGCCAGTCTGCCCGAAGCCGAAATTCGCAGCATCGATTGGGCTCATTCGGCTTGCTGCGTCGCTGGCCCAAAGCGTAATTCCAACGCCGGCGATGACCATGGCAACCGGCCCGCAAACCAAGGCGGAAGTCTTTCTCGATCCTTTTCGAATCCTCCACAGCGCAAGAACCGCTACCAGTGGCAGGACAAAATAAAATGTGATCTCAGCAGTCAATGACCACGACACGGGCAGGCCGCTCATAACGTACTCCGGAACAAACATTTGAACGAGAAGCACGTTGGCTGCGATCTTGAGGGGATCTGTGAGCCTGCCAATGTTGTCCGGGCCGAACCCATGCGTGCTGCCGTGAAGGTAAACGGAACCGACGAAGAGTCCGGTGACAACGAAGATCACGATGTACGCGGGATATATTCTCAGCAGCCTGTTGTACGCATAGCGACGGAAGGACGGTAGCTGTCTGCCCTGCACGATCGCGGAAACGAAGGGCCTGTACAAGAGAAAGCCGGAGAGAACGAAAAACAGGGTGAGGCCCTGGTTGCAAAGCGAAAAGAGAATTTCCAAGGGCCCGGTCTGCACTTGGAATGATGTCGTCAAAGCAAGGTGGTAAACCATCACCGATAGGGCCGCAACGCCTCGAAGGCCTTCGATTCCGGCTAGGCGACGACCCCACGATGGACGTACGGTAATGGTGTCCTGCACGGGTGGTTCCCCTCAAAAGGCGGCTGCATGATCCTGTGGGAGCATACAGGATTCATTCAGCTGTCGTTCACTCGGGCGGAATTTTGCAACGTAAATAATCAGGTTCGTTTGGCCGTCTCACTCAGCGTCAGGACCCGGGTTCTGGAGCCGAAGCTTCAGGGCCGCCGTATCCACGCCCAGCTTATGGAGCACGACGGCGGCCGGATCGGTTTCGTGCCGCTCCAGCAGTGCGAGCAAGAGGTGCCGGGTGGTGATCCTGCGGGCCTTCTCCCGGGTGGTCAGTATCAGGGAGTCGTGAATGACTGAGCGGGCGGCCGAGGTGAAGGTGGTCCGGCTGCTTCCCTTGGGCGCACTCAGGGGGCCGAAGTCCCCCACCGTGATGCCAACGGCTTCAAGCGCCTGCTGGTCGAGGGCATCGAGCTGGGCGCGGGCGGATTCGAGGTCCGTCTCCAAAGTCCGGCAGCTCTCGGGGTCGTGGAGCAATCCCAGAAGCAAATGGTCCGTGCCGATTCTCCGGTCTCCCCGGCGTTTGGCTTCCTCTGCGCCGGCGTGGACAGCGGTTCTGGCTTCGCCGGCAAATCGTTCAAACATGGCAGGCTCACTTTCCGTATTTGGCGTGGACCGACTGCTTGGAGACGCCCAAGGCATCGCCGATTTGCTCCCAGGACCAGCCTTGCTCCCGCGCGAGGGCCACGTTGGTGGCCTCCACTTTTTCGGCCAGGCGATGCAGTGCACCGACGGCGCGGAGGCCGATTGCCGGGTCCGTCCCCGGGATATGGGAAGTCAGCTCATCACCCTTCATGCTGTCAGTTTGAACTGACAGCAGTCGCGTGTCAATACAGACTGACGGAACCTGCCTGGGTGAGCATTGACCTGACGCGTCGCCGCATGGCGATCCTAGGCCAACGGCTCAGGCCCACCAACGCCTCGCACTCCAGGATGTCCCGGAGTCCGTCCTCCAACATCTCCGGGTCCAGCTGCTCGAAACCCAGCCTGCGATAGTAGGGCGCATTCCACGGAACATCGCGGAAAGTGGTCAGGGTCAGCCATTCCAAACCCTCGGCCTGTGCCCACTTTTCTGCAACATCGAGCAGCGCGCTCCCGAGACGTTGCCGCGCATGCGATGGGTGGACACTCAACTGCTCCACATGCGCATTTCCGTCGAGGTGCTCAAGCAGGAGATAGGCCACGGGAACGTCTGACTCGTCGGCAAAGACCAAAGCACCGCCGCGCACCTGGTACAGAGCAAGCTCCGTGACGGTCAACGGCTCGTCGTCTGCGATGGCGTCCATTCCACAGGAGCGGAAGATCTCGCCCGCGGCGAATTCAATGCCGCGAAGCAGTTCCAGTTCGTCCGCGCGGGCCGCCCTGATCATGCGGCGGCACCATTGCGGGCAAGATATTCGTTGCGCTGTTCGATGAGGTTCCGCAGGTATCGCCCGAGGAAAGCTTTCTCCGCAAGCCTGCCCAGGACACCGAAGGGCGCCGCGAACTCGACCCGATCGATCATGAGCGTGCCGCCGTCGTCGGGAATGAACTCGTGTACGTGCCGGAAGAAGTGGAAGGGGCCCCGTACTTGCTCGTCCGTAAAGGAATCGGGGAAGCGAAACCGGGTGATGCGGCTGCTCATCCGCAGGGGCACCGCGAAATGCCAAGCCTGCCAGGTGACCTCGTCGCCGTCCGAGAGCAGCCCGGACACGACCCCGGCCACGGCGCGTTCCCGGGACTTGGCCATGGAGCCGACATGCGCGTCGACGTTGCGGGCGAGGTCGAAGAGCTCCCCGGGTTCCATTCCGATTTGCGTATGGCATGTGAAGGACACAGTCATGCTTCGATCCTGCCACTGTTTCGCCCGTCGACTGCTCCCCACCGGGGTGCGGCCCAACTGAGTCGCAGTTGTTGTCGTTATGAGGGCTCATAACGACAACAAATGCGAGCTAGTTGGGCGGGTGGGGACTAGTTGGACGGGAAGTTGTACGAAGCTCCGGAGGCGTGGGTCGACTCGGGCCAGCGGGAGGTGATGACCTTGCCGCGGGTGTAGAAGGACACGCCTTCGGGACCGTAGATGTGCTTGTCCCCGAAGAGCGATGCCTTCCAGCCCCCGAATGAGTAGTAGGCCACGGGAACCGGCAAGGGCACGTTGATGCCGATCATGCCGACGTCCACGGAGCGCTGGAATTTCCTGGCTGCCGCACCCGAGGAGGTGAAGATGGCGGTGCCGTTGCCGTAGGGATTGGCGTTGATCAGCCTGATGCCTTCATCCAGGTCCTCCACGCGCACCACCACCAGGACAGGTCCGAAGATCTCCTCCTGGTATGCGCTCATTTCGGTCTTGACGTGGTCGATCACGGTGGGGCCGACCCAGAAACCGTCCTCATGGCCTGGAACCACCAGGTCACGGCCGTCCACGACCATCGCGGCGCCGGCCTGCTCCGCCTCGGTTACCGTCTTGACGATGAAGGCACGCGATTCGGGGCTGATCACGGGCCCCATGTCGGCGTCGGCTTCGGTGCCGTTCTTCACCTTGACGTCGAGGGCACGCTCTTCGACCTTCTTGACCAGCAGATCCGCGGCATCGCCGACGGCGACCGCAACCGAGATTGCCATGCACCGCTGCCCGGCGGAACCGAACGCGGCGGCGGCGAGGTGGTCGGCGGCGTTGTCCAGGTCGGCGTCGGGCATGATGATCGCGTGGTTCTTCGCTCCGCCCAAGGCCTGGACCCGCTTGCCGTGGGCCGTTGCCACTTCAAGGATGTGCTTCGCGACAGGGGTGGAGCCCACGAACGAGATGGCATCCACGTCCGGGTGCGTCAGGAGCCCGGAGATGACATCGCGGTCGCCGTGCAGGACCTGGAACACCCCGTCCGGCAGGCCGGCGTCCTTCCACAGCTTGGCCAGCAGCATCGCAGCCGAGGGCACGCGGTGGGAGGGCTTGAGGATGAACGCGTTGCCGGTGGCGATCGCCATCGGAGCCATCCACAGCGGCACCATCACCGGGAAGTTGAACGGGGTAATGCCCGCCACCACGCCTACGGGCTCCCGGAACGAGAACACGTCGATCCCGGTGGAGACCTGGTCCGAGTACTCACCCTTGAGCAACTGCGGGATACCACAAGCGAACTCGATCACCTCCAGGCCGCGGCCGATCTCGCCCTTGGCGTCGTTGAGGACCTTGCCGTGTTCGGCGGTGATCAGGGCCGCGAGTTCGTCCACGTGGGAGGCGACGAGCTCACGGAACTTGAACAGCACGGCAGTGCGCTTGGCCAGCGAAATGTCGCCCCAGGTCGCAGCAGCTTTCTTAGCGGCAGCGACAGTGGTTTCGAGATCGGCAAGGTTGGCCAGCCGCAGCTCGGCCGTCACGGCGCCCGTGGCCGGGTTGTAGACGGGCTTGGTGCCTGTGCCGCTGCCCGCGGCTTCGGTTCCGCTGATGAAGTGGTTGATGATGGTCATTACTGCTCCTGTAGTAGGTGATGCTCCGCGGCATGTACGTCATTGACAGTGCGCGGCAAGCCGGTGGCGAGTGACTCCTGGAGTGCCAGGCGCACGGCCAGGTTCTGTTCGGTCAGTTCCCTGTGCACGAGCTCGGGTCCGGAGTTCCGTACCCAAGCGCTGAAGCGTTCGATTTCGGTCTTGAACTGGTCTTCCCCGATGTCGACGGACTCGGTCCGTCCGTCCCGGAGGGACACGGTGACGCGGGCAATTTCCCCCGGACCCGGGTCGAAGGCTTTGTCCAGGGTGATGTGGCCTTTCGTGCCGATGACCTGAAATGTGTGGGTGCGTGGACCTTCGAAGCCGCAATCAAGCGTTCCCACAACATCGCCGTAGTCCAGGATCGCGGCCACAGTGGTTTCCACGGAGTCCGTGCGGCTGGTGCCTTTGCCGTAGACGGTTTGCGGCGCCCGGCCCATGACCATGTTCATGATGTCGACGGCGTAGCATCCGACGTCGTTGAGCGCGCCTCCGTCCAGCCCCGGCTGGAGGCGGACCTCTCCTTCGCTTCGGTCCATGGCGAAGTGGAAACGTGCGTGCATGGACACCAGCTCGCCGATCTTCCCGGAGTCGATACACTCACGGACCTTCTGGTGCTGGGGATGGAAGCGGTACATAAATGCCTCCATCAGGTTCACCCCGTTGCGTTCGCAGGCCTCCAGCACCCGGCGATAGTCGTGGGTATTCGCGACGAGGGGCTTCTCGCAAAGGATGTCCTTCCCGGCCTCGGCCGCAGCCACAATCCAGTCGGCATGGAGGGCGTTGGGAAAGGGAAGGTAGACCGCCTCGATACTCGGATCAGCGAGCAATTCCTCGTGGGACGAGTAGGCGGCCGGGATGCCAAAGCGTTCAGCGACCTCCGCGGCCTGTCCGTTCGGGCTGCTGATGGCCGATGCAACGGCGTTCCGGGCGCGGGCCATGGCGGGCAGGAACTTGCCCTGGGCGATCCTTGCCGTGGTCAGCACGCCCCAGCGGACGGCGCTCATCAGCCGATCTCCGCTTCGAGCTGGCGCAGGAACGCAACTGACTGACGGACGTCCCGGACCGGACCGTCGTCGGTGGGTTCGGAATCGAGGATGGTGTCCTGCTCCATGGTGAACCAGCCAGGGTAGCCAGCGTCCAACAGGTTCCGGACAATGCCGGCGATGCCGACGTCGCCTTGCCCCAGCGGCACGTACATGCCTGCCTTGACGCCGTCCGTGTAAGAGATCTCGCCGGCCTGGACCCGCTGCGCGACAGCCTTGCGCACGTCCTTCAGGTGGGTGTGTCCGATTCGCGACGCGTAGTCGCGAACCAGAAGGGCTGGGTCGGTGCCGCCGATGAGGAGGTGGCCCGTGTCCAGGCACAGGTTTGCGGCGGTGTCGTTCAGGACCCGGTTCACGTCCGAGGTGCTTTCGATCATGGTTCCCACGTGCGGGTGGACCACTGCCTGGATGCCCTTGTCCGCGGCTGCCTTGACCACGGCGTCAAGGTTCCTGCCGAACAGTTCCCAGCCTTCGGCGTCGAGCTCGTGGCGCTGATCGTAACCTGCAACGCCGGTCTCCGCGGCGAGGACCATGACGCTCGCTCCCGCGGCTTCGTACGCGTCCAGCTCAGCGGACACAACGTCCAAGGGGTTCTTGGACGGATCGTGCAGGATGACGGGGAAGAAGCCGCCGATCGCCTGGAGGTTGTGCCGCTTCAGCACTTCCGCGCGCTGGGCAGCCTCTTCGGGGAGGAACCCCGCGGGGCCGAACTCTGTAGCGCTGATCCCCAGCGCCGTCATTTCCGACAGGACTCGGTCCGCCTCGAGTTGGTGGCCCCATCCGGGGACTTCACAGACGCCCCAGGAAATGGGTGCTGCGGCAAGACGCTTGGTGATGGTGCTCAATCTGATCCTCCGTATACGTTTTGGTCCCAGTCGATGACCGAGCCTGTGACAACACCGCTCCTGTCGGAGAGGAGAAAGACAATGAATTCAGCGATCTCGTCCACTTGTCCGAGCTTTCCCATGGGGACGGATGCGTTGGCCTTTTCGAGCCAGTCCTCCCCTGCGCCGTGGAATTTCTTTTGGGTTTCGGCCTCGCCGTCCGTGGCGGTCCAGCCGATGTCGAGCCCGTTGATGCGGATCTTGTCCCAACGGTGCGCATGTGCCGCGTTGCGGGTTGCCCCGGCCAGGCCGGCCTTGGCCGCCACATATGGCGCCAAGTACGGCTGACCGCCGAGTTCGGCGATGGAGATGACGTTCACGATGCTTCCTGGCACACCCCTGCTACGAAGATGCTTGATGGTTTCGGCCATGATGAAGAACGGTGATTTCAGGTTCACTGCGATGTGCGCGTCGAAGAGCTCGGGCGTCGTGTCCAGCATCGTGCCGCGGGTCGTCAGGCCGGCCGCATTGACCGCGCAGTCGAGTTGTCCGAAGACGTCGATCGTCTCAAGCACCGAGTTCCGGGCCTGTTCGACGTCGGCAAGATCGGTCTTGAAGAACCGGGTTTCGACGCCGGATGCCGTCATCTCCGACGCGAGCCGTTCACCCGAGTCCGCGTTCCGGCCTGTGACGGCGATCCCGGCTGCACCCTCAGCCGCTGCACGTCTCGCGACTCCGGCGCCCAAACCCTGCGTGCCACCGCTGATCAGGATGACTTTGTCCTGGAGAAGTGGCATGGTTACGGCTGCCCGATCTTGACTGCGTTTTCGATCCTGACGGCGCGACCTGAACGGGCGGACTCTTCGGCCGCGTTGGCCAGAGCGAGTGCTTTCAGGCCGTCGTCGAATCCCGGACTGCACGCACTGCCTGAGCGGATGGCCTTGGCGAAACTGTCTAGCTCGTTCCGGTACGCGTCGGCGTAACGCTCCAGGAAGAACGGCAGATAGGCGTCCGACTCTTCCGTGCCGGTTGCGCCATACTTGCGCACCGTCGTCGGGGTGACGTTGCCTGCGCTGAGCATCCCCTCACTGCCGAACGCCTCCAGGCGCTGGTCGTGGCCGAAAGCGCTGTGGCGGGAGTTGGTGATGGTGACCAGCTCGCCGTCGCGGCCCTTGAGGGTGATGACCACCGAGTCGAAATCCCCGGCTTCCTCGATGTAGTCGCAGAACAGGTTGGAGCCCGTGGCCGAAACTTCGATGATGTCCGGCACGAAGAACCGGGCCATGTCCAGGTCGTGGATGCTCTGGTCCCGGAAGATCCCGCCGGAGGTGGCGATGTAGGCAGCGGGCGCAGGTGCGGGATCGCGGCTGATGATGGTGAGCTGTTCGAGGCGGCCGATTTCCCCCGCTGCGACGCGCGACTGGATGGCCGCGAAGTGGGGATCGAAGCGCCGGTTGAACCCGAGCATGAGGGGCGTGTTGTTGCCCTTGATCGCGTCGCGGCAAGCAAGCGCCCGCTCGATGTCGAGGTCGATCGGCTTCTCGCAGAGGGCCGCCACGCCTTGTGCCATGGCGCGCGAGATCAGGTCCACGTGCGTGCTGGTCGGCGAGCCGATCACGACGGCGTCAAGGTCACCGTTCGCGAACACCTCATCGGCTGACTCGACAGCGACGGCACCGGTCCCGGCCGCCAACGTGCGGGCTCCTTCAATGAAGGGGTCGGCGATCCATGCCAGTTCCAGGTCCGGGTGCTCGGCGATATTCCGGGCGTGGACCTGCCCGATGCGGCCGGAACCGAACAGCGCTACTTTAAGGGGCTTCACAGGGCGATCAGTGGACATGTGTGGGGTCCTTT
>FSUT01000156.1_pt1 | contig 14628 bp, 13 predicted proteins | sample 1637481 | NCBI WGS metagenome assembly FSUT01 (sample SAMEA3914816, study PRJEB12502) | metagenome | biome: forest; material: soil | place: USA | collected 2011-09-16 | depth 0.3 m | reverse complement strand
CGGTTGGCAACGATGAAGGAGCGGTTGCCAACCTTCCAGAGCCCTACGCCTTTGGGAAGGTTCTCGACGTGTTCGCATTCGGCTTCGGTCAGGCCGAGGGCTTCCTTGGTCAGGCGCATGGCGTCGTGCTTTTGCCGGTAGATGATCCGGGTGTCGGCCTCGGTGAGGAGACCAAGGGCTTTCTGGCGGTGTCCGCTGGTGCTGTCGCCGATCTCGTTGAGATCGGCAACCTTGTGCATGATGAGCAGGTTCGCGATCCCGTAGGTGCGGGCCAGCCGCCACTGCTCGCTCATTTTGGCCAGCATGTACGGGTCAGCGAGCATGCGCCAGCCTTCGTCGTAGACCACCAGCCGCTTGCCGCCGTCGGGGTTGGTGACGGCTGCTTCCAGCCAGGTGGCGCCACAGGCCGCGGCGAGTGACAGCGCCTGCTCAGAAGCGCCGATCAGGGCGGAGGTATCCATCACCATCATGGGTGCATCGGCGTCGAAGGCGACGGTGGACGGAGCATCAAACATGCCCTCCAGGTCGCCCGACACGGTGCGCCGAAGCGAGTGGCTGACAGCCGTCCCTCCGTCCCGTCCGACGAGTCCGATGGTTTCCTTCGAAGGGTTCAGCAGATGGTCCAGGACCATGGGCAGGGTCGGGTTCGAGTTCTGCGCCACAGTCTCCATCAGCGCCATGTCCAGCGCTGTGTGCTCCACCGGGCGAAGGGGCATCCCCTGACGCATGAGCGACACCAAAGCCACCAAGAGGTAGCGACGGCGTTGGCGGACGACCGCCTGCCACTGCGCCTCACTCAGCGCGCTGGAGCGCGGACCCGCGTCGAGGGGGTTCACCCGGGCTGAGCGGCCCGGGCCGACGGAAATGACCTTGCCACCGACAGCTTTGGCCACGGCTACCCATTCGCCCTTTGGGTCTGACGCGACGGCCGCTTTCCGCCCCAGTGTGATCGACCGGGCCACCAACGATTTTCCGCACATGGACTTGCCAGTGCCGACGGTGCCGATGACAATAATCGACGGGCCACTGATGACGCCCTTGTCATAGAGAATCCAAGGATCGTAGGAAAAGGCCCCGGACCCGAAGACGTCCGTGCCGATGTAGGTTCCCTCATGGCCCAAACCCGATTCAGTGATGAACGGATAGGCCGCGGCGAAAGTTAGCGTCGAAGCCCGGTGCGGAGCGGGCCGCAGCCGATGCGGACCACGCAAAGAATCTGGTTCCCGGCTCCCCCAATCACCACCGCGTTCGCTACCGTCCAGCCGGTCGCCGAGCCTCTCTCCGAGGCTCCCCAGCGCCGACAACCACGGTCCGCTCTCCCCCGCTACATTGTGCCTGTGTCGTTCGTTCCGCTGCCGGCGGTTGTCACCCGACGGCAGGTATTGAACATTTTGGATGGTCCGCTTCATCGGAGCCCTCTCCCGAACGGAAGAGCACCGGCCACGAAGGCCGCCCATTGCTGTCCGGCCAGCAACCGCGGTTCAACGAAGGCCCCCGCAGCCGCCGATTCAAGCTCCTGCCTGTGTCTCGCCAAATCCTCGAGCGTGGCTGCCGTGATCGTGACGTACGCGGCGGGCCGCACGTCACCGTGGCCGGCGACGATCTCTTCCTCCCGCTGGGCCACTTCCTCTTCTTCTGCCTTTTGCTCACGCGTGAGCGGCCTGTCGAATCTTGTGTTGATTCGACGCCGGGTTTCATGGGCTTCCTGGGCCGAGCGGATATCCCGCAGTGCCTCAGTTGTAGGCACCGCTCTGATCACTTCAGTCACCGTATGGCGGAAATCGCCCACGTAAATCAATGGATGAAGGAATCCCGGAAAAACCTTCTGCCGCGGCCACTCAGCGATCCAGAACGTTTGATGAAAACCGGAGTCGGTGCGCACATAGGTCCAGTGCTCCTCGACGGCCATAGGGCCTGAAGGCAGTTTGGACTCCGAATCATTTTCGGGGTCAGTGTGCACGCCAACTGACGCCGGCGACCGAACTGGAGCGGCAACTGCGGCCGGGTCGAAGGCGCCGCGTAAGACGTCAAGGATTTCATCCTCGGGGAGCCACTCCTCGACCTTGACGTTGTGTGTTCCCAGTGCCGTGGTCATGGCCTCCACCTCCAGCCGGAGCACGCGTTCAACGCCGACCAGTCCCCCGCCGGACTCCTTGATCCGCCGTCGGGCCTTGGCCATGTCTACGACAAGAGTCAGAAGCAGGTCATGGCTCATGGCCGACCCAGCTGCAGAAATCAAATCCTCATACGAACGCTCGCCCCAGGTCAGCTCACCGTTCCCTTCTTTCAGCCGCGTCACCGCGTGTTTGTAGAAGTCACGCAGCGCCTGCGACGGATACGGAACCGTGTAGTCCTGGACGGCAATTCTTGCCACAATGCTGCGCTGCGCCATGCCAGCCTGAACACGGGACCAGGCCTGCACGGCCCAGGCCTTGTCGTCGGTATCCAGAAGGGCAAAAGAACGGGTGCTGCACCGCAGTACCGCGATGACCTCCTTCCCTCGGGCGTCAATGATGAAGGACTCGCCCCGCGAGGTCCTGCGCAGCTCAAGGTTTCCCAATCCGCCCGGGAGTGCGAGACGGCCCGCCAGCACGGCCCGTTCAGGCCTGACGAGAAACCGTGTCTGGCGGATGACCGATCGATAGAAAAACAGGACGGCGTGACTGACCCATACCGGATAGGGAATCCGTGAATACTGCAGCAACCCGAGCAGCATCAGCACTAGCCACATCGGCCCCGACGCGAATAGTCCGACCGGTCCGTTAGCAGCCGAGGCCACACTCGCCACAAGGACCCCGCACGCCAGAAGGAGCAACTGATACCACTTCAAGCCCATGAACAAGCCGCGCCGCTCGTACCGAGGAAACTTGACGGCCTCGAGAGTGCGTGAATTTTCAGACACGGGAATCACCGTCTTTCGGGGGCTGGACAATCGTTTGCGAGCGGATCGATGGTGGCACCAGCGGTGCAATCGATGGAGAGGCCTCAGGAACGGGCGAGGGACGCGACGCCGAAGGCCTCGGTTGATCGTCAATGATGCCCAAAGTTGATCCATGGGCCTGCGCCCCAGATGTCGCCGGCGACGCACCGGTGCCGCGCGCCCGAGGCGAGGCTGGACTGGGAGCCGATGTGCCGACGTCGAGCATCAACGGGGTGTCATTTCGGGCCGCCGCTCGCGACGTCGTACCAGTCGGCGCTCCGGGTAGTGGCACTCTGGGCGGCAACGCGGTCGTCGGAAATTGGGGGCGACTGGACGGGATCGGGCGAGTTATCGATGAACGGGCAGCCATGGCAGCGAGCGTGAATCGGCCACCGGTCTGTCGGCTGATCTGCCTCGCAGTGAAGCTGGAGCTTCGAGAAAGGACGTGGCCGCCTCCAGCAGTTTGGGCTGCCGCTGCCAGTTCCCCGCCGGCGAAACTTACAAGCCGTAGGGCCATCAGAGGAGCGCCACACGCCAGCGTCATTCCGACGACGCCGGCAGCCAGTCCAGCGAACGACTTCGACTCGGCGAAAAGCTTGATGGCGACTGCCAGAACCGTTGCGGCAAGGGGTTTGGCAATGAGCAGCGCAACGACGATCTCGCACCATCGCCTGGCCCAGGATTTCGTCTTCTCCCAGGGCATGAGCATGAGGGCCACCGGGGCGACGGCGGCGAGAACGATGAGCGCGAAAGACCGGAAGATCATCGAGCACATGAGGATGAATGCCAAGATCCAGACAACGATGACGGCCATCGCCGTGACAATCACCGCCCCGGCCGCGCCACTGCTCGTGCCTGGAGCCATCGACACGAGGTTCCAGTCCCTGACGGATCCCGCTGGCGCTCGTTCGAAGCCGAAAAGGCGCATAAACACCACGTAGGGATCCGTACCCATGGAGTCGAGGAGCGCCGCGGCGGCGGAGTCGCCGACCTTCGTGAGCTGGCGGGCCAGGTAGACTGCTCCGGCCACCATCGGGATAGCGGCGGCACCGCCTACCAGAGCCCTCACCAAGCGGAGGGGTTGCTGGCTGATCAGGCCGGAAACCAGCTGGAGGATCATGGCCACGACGAGCGGGGTCATCATGACGACCACCCACCAATTCGTCAGCCCCTGCACTGCGATCCACTGCGAATCATCAACGTTCGAAACGCTGAATGCGCCCGTGATGAACGACCAGATCCACGACGCGATGTTTTGCAGAATATTCGCAAAAAGGGCCGTGACGGCTCCGAGGAAACTATCGTTCGCCTGAGAGGCGAGGCCGCACCCGGGCGGCCACCATCCACTCAAGTCACACTGAACCGGCATGACAAATCGGACCTAGAATCCGAGCGGGAACGCCGACTGGGACCAAAGAATGTAGCCGTTGATCCCACCTAGGATGGCGGCCACCGGACCAGTCCAGAGAAGGATCATCCCGCCGCCGGACGCCAGCCGCGACGACTGGCTCAGCTTGCCAGCAAGGAGCATTGCGGCTCCAACGATCGCGACAATCGCGATCACAATGAAGGCACCGACGAGGATGCCACCGCCTATCTCCTTCAACGAGGCAAGAAAGGGAAAGTTAGGATTCGGGGTGATCCCGGGATCTACCGCTGCCAGCAACATCGAGTGCTCCGTCCGTCGTCTTCCAGAGGAATGAGCTGTGTGGGCTCACGACTTCATGGAGGCGGTGGGGCCGGGCGACATGACGTAAAAGTAGGTTCACCTGGCATCCGGGGTAGGTCACTCGGCCATTATGATTTTCATCGTGCGGTGACGGACCGAGATCCCAGCTCCCTAACTGAACCGTGGGAGCTCACACCTGGCGAACAGTCCTGTAGGGAACCAATTTCCGATTAACATACGAGGTCTCATTTCACCTCTGTTTCGAGCCACTCCCTAGCCGAGCTGCATGGACCGGGAAAGGTGTTCGTCGGCTCGAAGTGCCTACTTCAGCGTCTTGTTTATCTCGCGAAACAGGCTCTCAAAACGGTCAAGTGTGACCTCGCTCAGTTTCGGCATCTCCACTATTTTGTTTCGAAGAAGGTAGTCAGCAGGCCGACCATGGTCCACGAATGGCTTGCCAGTTGCCCTGCTGATGCGCGCAACGATCTTATCGGTGCCAGGCGTGTTGGCCACTTTCCGCTCGTCACCCCCGAAAGCCATGGTGTACAGGTGAAGGTAGTCTCCAGGGTCAAGGAGATCTTCAATATCGGATGGAGACACCCCATCGGTGAACTGGTCCGTGATGAATAGCCTTTTCTTTTGCAATAGCCCACGCTCTGCGAGGTTGTAGAGCTTCGTCTGAGCGGATGGACCTCCATCCACCAGAGTTGTGACGTCCAGACCGCGCCCAATGAGAGCAACGAACGACGGGATATTCGCTGCACCTCCTGCGGGAAGAATACGCCACCGCGGGTGCAACCCTTCTCTGCCGTTCTCATCGAGATATTCACTGAGTAACGTCAGGTACGAAAAGTCACTTGTTCCTTCAACTATCAGGTTGTCGGCGCCGACGAAGAGATTCTGGGCAATGTCATATCCCAGAGCGGCCTGCAGCGGGAACAGAGAGTCGTCGGTCACCGCCAAAACTTCACTGCTGGCCACGGAACCCTGCTTAGGGCCTCGATCTTCGATAATCCTGACTCGGTCAAGTTTGCCCGGATCGACCATGAAAGGAGAATGCGTTGTGAATATGACCTGAGCTGCCACTGAAAGGCGTTCGTCGATATAACGGAGGAAGTCGGCTTGTGCTCGGCCGTGAAGGGTCAAGGCAGGCTCATCCAACAAAACGACGACACCATGTTCGTAGTCCTCAAATTCGCTAAAGGCCGTCAGAAAGCTGAAGAACCACTTGAATCCACTGGAACGCTGGTCAAAGTTGTTGGTGAAGCCATGTCGAGCGTCTCGAACCCTTACATCCAGATACCTCGCGACTGCCGTCTGGCCGTTGCCGCTCGGTACCGTCTCCTTGTCCAAATCAATTACAACGGACAGATCCTCATTTTGTTTCCAGTACTCAAACACCTGCTGCGTGAGCTCGTTACTGACTGCTTCCAGCTCGGACTTGCGCCCCTCAAAGTCTTCGTCAGTCAAGGACGATGCATCAGTCGAAGCAAGTTTCAGAAGAGCGCGGGCAGTTTGGATCGGCGAGTCTCCTGGTTCTTCTCGCCCCTGCAGCTGGCTGATGTCGATTCGCCCAGGCAAGGATTGATATTCGGAGAAGTAAAAGAACTTGGGTATGCGGGTAAAAAGCAAGTTGCCCACGGCCCCCATTGTATTGGAGCCGAGAAGACGCTTGCTAGATTCGCTTAGTACCTGAGCTAGATCGTCCGCCGTCCATTGGTCGTCGGCCGTGGGGGACAGACCTTCTGCAGCCGTCTTGAGTCCTGCCATTCCATTTGAGGATAGAGCTGACTGCAACTCCGTCGGGGTACCTAGATCGGCAAAGAGATTCTTCAGGGCTCGGTCGTGGTCGCATTTAATGGTGAACTCGCGTTTGCCGCCGTAGGTTCGCTGGACAGCGAACGTATCTGAGATGAGAACGCCTTGGCCAAACAGGTCATCAACGGCGGCGACGTCATCCTGGTCAATTGAAAAGACAGCCGTGACAGGGATAGCGTCTTCGATCGAACCCGATTTTCTGTCCTTGGAAAGTCGCCATCGCGGGTAGTCCGTGCTTTGATCCAAAGTGATTCCGGCCCGGACCGGGTTTATCCGATAGATGGCGTTAAGAAGCGCGGTTTTGCCGCTTTCGTTCTTACCAACGAAACAAGTCACTTCGGGGTCGACTACGATCTCCCCACTGTCAACTACATTTCGAAAAAGCTGAACCCGCACTGTTTCAAGTCGCATAGAGCCATTCTCACCGAACCCCCAGACGATTTGCCTCAACAACTCACGCGAATTGAGGAAGCCAGCTCGACCAGCCCGGCGTCTCCAGATCTCCAAGTGCGCGGATCGGCGGTGATAGCCGATGCTCTCAACTGACGCTGGAGGGCGACTGCCGAGCCCCTCGGACGGTCGCCGCTCCTGATCGCCGAAAGAGGTGGCTCCAAAAGATGTGAGGAGACCATCCCAGTCGCCCCAGCGTTAGCGGCTTGCCCTCAGTTCATCAGATCAAAGTACGCAGTACCCGAGTTCCAATCGAGAGGATGCCGCAACGTCCCAACAGCCGGATTCAGCGCGCTGTACATCATGCCGTCACCAGCATAGATACCGACGTGCCCCCAATTGTTCGGGCCCTGCGGGTTCTGCACCACCAAGTCCCCTGGCTTTGGATTGTCAGTTCGGTGCCCCACAGTCCACTGATCTACACGTGGGAGGTAGATCCCCACCTGCTTAAAGATCCATTGGACGTAGCCTGAGCAGTCCCACGCTTTGAACGCCGTTCCACCCCATACGTATGCTCCACCCAGCCCTTCTTGAGCAAAGTGCAGGATGTCCTTCCGGATCTGGCTCAGATTCGTCGGCATAGCCGGCGACGCCGAACCGTTGGGAGAGCTGTCGCAAGAAGCTGGGGCAGTGCCGCCCGCGAGAGCGTCAACGATTGCCGTTGCCTCAAATTCCCACCGCGCGTACAACTCAGGAAAGGCCGACACCTGAACAGCTTGGGCCGCCTTGCCCTTATCTATGGATTGCCAAGTGGGGACATCAAGCAGCCCGGGCGGGCTGCCATGATTGGGACCGCTCGGGCCGCCGTAGAAGGCCCGTGCATCGTAGTTAGGATCCATCAGTTGCTCGATGGTCCCCCAGCCGGCGGCAGGACGTTGCTGGGCGGTGCCGAGGGAATCGTGATCGCTGCCGACGCCGTCATGTGGAACCAAGAGCGAAGCGGGAACGTTTGTATTCGCGAGGACTCTTAGTCCGGATTCCTGGAGGGCCATCATGATGGCGATAATTTGGCCGTCCCTCGGGACGCCCATTTGCTTTCCGACTGCAATGTATATCCGGGCGACTGACACTTTTGCGGGAGTTAGACTGGCCGGCGCCTGGCTGTGTTGCTGAATCTCCAGACCACTGGTTCCATCCGATGGCGGCTGACCATTGGCGATCGCGGTGACCGAGCAAGTACCGGCAGTGGTCGCCGAGTTGGCGGCAAACACTGCAACGCCAGCGCAAAACGCAAAGGCACAGATCAGGATCAGTGCCAAAACCGCAGCCGTCGATGCCCGCAGAATAGCGCGGCGCTTCGCCAAGCCGGCCAGAACCGCAATAGCTGGCATCAGTAGACGATCCTGCTCGGCGTCGCGTAGAAGCCAACGACTACACAATGATCGATCGGGGCTGTAGTGGCCGGTGGACAATTCACCATGACGCTCACGGGAGCTGCATAGGCGTTGCGGTCCGAGTTCGATTGATCCACAACGCTCAGAGTGGCTGTGCAGACGTGAAGGCCAACCCAGGGCGCCGGGTGGTCCCGCACCTTGGCCAGCTCGCCGTCGCACACAAGGGACTGGATCGTCGCCGAACGGCGCGCCTGCTCCCCCGCCAGGGTTGCAAAGGTTCCCGCGTTGACGCCTGTCGCTTCGAACTCCTGAACCAACACTGTTAGTGGGTTGGACCCGTCCGGAAGAACGTCCCACCAGTCCCGGAGCCTGGAGTAGACCTCGGAGTACGACGCCGTTCTCGTGTCCCAGGTATATATCGCCGTCGCTGCCGCGCCAGCGAGTCTACGGAAGTCCGTCGTGCGCGGTTCGCCGATCGCGGGTGGAGTTTCCAGCGCGGAAGCTGCAGTGGGCGATGCGACTGGCGAGAAGGTCGACGACGCCGCCGGGCCAGCGGTTGCCGAGCCCGTCGTCGAGGGTGAAGCAGGCTCCGTTCGGTTCCCGCCCGCGGGAAGCGCAAGAATGACCATGGCCGCCACCACGCTCAGAACTGCCACGACGCCGATCCACCAGGACGGCTGTTTCCCTGAGCCCAGCAGGATACGCCTCTGCACCAGCCCCATTTCTGCCTCCTTGTCCCCTTCTATTGCAAGCAGTACCGGCTCACGACATGACTCATGAGGCCGTTGTCATTCCATTCCGGAGAATCCTCCACGACGCCTGGTACAACCGCCGAGCAAAGCCGATCTGCACCGCCACATAGCGTTCTGTGACCCCGAGCTCAGCGGCCAGCGATTCCAGGGCTCGATTTCTCTCCTGCCCACGAACGCCTCGACGAACGATGGTCGATGCGACTCGGCGGAGCACTAGCGTCGGCAAGCATTCAGCTGCGTACTGGCAGAGATCTTCGACGCTGCGGACGTCTGCCGGCTCCACTTCCAAGGCACTCTGAATAGTCTTCGCCGTCTGGCGCACCACTGTCACGGCATGCCACCGGCGGCGATCCTGCGGCGAGGGAGGACCGTATCGACGCGGCGCAGTAAGACTGTCCATGGCTAGGCCCCAAACGCTCTCATTCACACTGGCTCGGGTCAGGGCAATAATCGCTCGCGCCCATTCCTGGTCTATTACCCCGTCAGCGCCTCTGTCCCAGTTCCGGTCGATTGCCAAGAGAGCGAGCGCGTCAGACGATGTCGGGCCGTCGCCGCAGCTTGGTTCGACCAGTAGTGGCAGCGTCTGATGGGACAGCTCACGACGAATGTGTGCGGCGCATACGTTGCCGGTCACTCCCTGTACCCACGCCTCAAAGCGAACACCGGGTAGTTGGCGATAATGCCCCCGTGCGACTCCATCCCAAACGGCCAACCGGATGTCTTGCATGACATCGTCCGCATCGCATGCTCGGCCGATCCGGGAGAGATGGGAAACGACGTAACGTCGTACTCCCTCGACGGCCACCATGATCTGGTCAACCGGGATTGGCACCGGCTCGCGAGGCCTGGTGAGAGAAACATCAATAGTCGCTGGTGTTGGTTGTTTTTGTTGGGCTTGATTCGCCCCGTCTTCGACACTCATGGTCTTCACCGCTTCGACAAACCAGACTCCAATAGTCCGACGCGGGTACCCCGCATATGAGGGTGTCAGCCCAGAATCGACCCCACCCATAATCGCAACAAAGCTATGCAAACTATTGTCAAGAATAATTAAAGTATCGTCAAGACTGCGAGTCTTACTTTTCTGTACGCGTTCGGTAAGAATGGTCCCATGCCAAGGATCACTCAGCCTCACGACGACGCCTGGTCGTCCGACGTCGAGGCTGCCGTCGCGACTTTTGGCAATAGGTCGCGGAACGAAATCCTCCGCTATCTTTCAGCGCACGGCCCGGCAACGCGCGGAGACATCGTGGATGCTGTGAGTGCCGGCGAGCCAAGCGTGGCAAAACACCTTCTGGCCCTTGAAAAGTTCGACGTGATCAAAGTCGACGTAGAACCCGGTCGGAGGCACGGCCGGTCGCCTCGTTATTCAGCAAACCCCGCCCGCATTAAGGAACTTCTGGATGCTCATCTTCAGTATCTGATGGAGAGCTAGCGGCAGCCTCCTCGGCGGCAGGATGCCGGCTGATGTCCTTATTGAGATACTCGGAGATCACTCGAAGAGTCTCCGGCGAGACATCTCCTAGAGTTCGGGCCGCGAAGGACTTCACCCGTGCCGCACGGAGGGACTTGACGAATTCAAGCTGGGAATCGATACGCTCCGGCAAGTTAGGGTCACCACCAACCAAAAGGTAGGAGCGGTCAACGTTGAAGATGTCGCACAAGGCGGTTAGCAATTCAGTATCGCTAACGAGGCGACCGCGTCCGTCCTTCATGTAGAACCAGCGGGCCCTGGAAAGCTTGATACCCCTTCCGGCTAGTTCATCCTGGACTTCGCGGAACGTCACCGGCTTCCCTCGCTCCGCTACGACGACGTCAAGGAGCAGATTCAGGCGCCGGGCAAGTTCCGCCTGAGGAGTCAAGATGCCAGTCGAGCCCGTCTCTTCTCTTGGCATAGACACCTCCTCGGAACTTACTGACACCCTGCGGCAGAATCAGATTTCGCGGCATTTACTAGTGTCCCCAGTATTTCGCGGGTGATCCCGCAGGGCAATGAGCCCGCCCACGTTCACGCGGGTCTTCACAGGTTAAGTAGTCCGGAGTAGCCTGCTGCTGTAGACCCGTCTACAGCAGCAATTTCTATCGTTCACAGGTCTGGTCTCAATGTCGAACATCTTGATGAACCGAACACGAAGCCAAATCATCCGTTTCCTTCTCAGGAATGGGCCCGCAAGCTGCAGTGAAATCGGAGCCGAACTCCGGATCTCGTCCTCAGCCATCCGCCGTCAGATCGCACTCATGCGTCACGCCGGGCTCGTGGAATCGACGGACTCATCGAGGTTTTCAGTCTCTCCCCAGAACGTACGAGCCGCCGCCGAAGCCTTTTCGGCGACTTTATGCGGCCAGGGTCTTCCGCAGATTCCGAGAATGCCCGTGAATTGACCGGCCAATGCGGTCACCAAGGCTTGGTCATGTTCATTCCTGGGTCTAGGAGCATGAACTGCCAACTCCACTCACGAAATCGGGGACGGCAAATGGACCTTGAATTCTTCGAGCCGGCAGAGGCAGCTGCCCTCATGCGATGCACTGAGGCTTGGCTCCGCGACGGCGCTGCCACAGGCCGATTTCCTCACACATGCTGGGGCAAAGGAAAAATCATCTTCACCTCCGAGCACATCCTGGAAATCGCCCGACTGAGCGAGGTTCCGGCGCAGGCAGCACCGACGTCGGAGCCACGGCTCATCGGAACCCGCGCGAAGGGCCGACTGTCGCCGGTGAACTAGCGCCCGAACCGCACGGCTTCAGCGGCGTGCACACCGTCAGTGAACGAATCCGGTGATCGAACGTTCGGTGGCGTCAGCGCCGGCCTGCAGCGCTTGTGGCATCAGATGGCCATATACCTGCTCGGTTGTCCGAGTTGAAGCGTGGCCGAGCCGCCGTGAAATCGTAAACAACGAGACTCCGTCTTGGATTAGCCATGACGCATGTGTGTGCCGGAGATCGTGAATACGCGGCGTCTTGCTCAGCCCAATCGCCTGCGCCGTCCGCACGGCCGGCACCCAGTAGTGATGCCAGTACAGCTTGTGCGCGATCCGCTGCCCTTTTGGAGTGGTGAACAAGAGTTCCTTCCCGGGGCGGCTAGCAACCAGAGGGATCAATATTTCGACAAGTGCCGGATTGAGCCCGATGGTGCGCTTTCCGGCGCCGGTCTTCGTGGCTCCAACGTAAAACTGCGACTGCCCGTCGCGTTTCCAGGCCTTGTTGATCCGTACCGTGGGCGGCTTGGACAAAAGGTCGACATCCCCCACGGTTAGGGCTGTAGCTTCGCCGAACCTTGTGCCAGTCATGACCAGGAAGTTCGTAAACGCCTTATATCTCTCCCCCATGCCTTCCATGATCATGCTGAATTCAGCGTGAGTGAGAAACATCGCTTCATCCTCAGCCCGGTCAAGGCTAGGCAACTGCACGCCACGACAAGGGTTCCGGGGGATGTATTGAAACATCTCGGCAGTGTTCATCGCTGCAGAGATAAGACCGTGAACATTGTGGATGGTCTTCGGTGAACGGCCCTTGGCCAACATCGACTTCACCCAGTGATTCATGTGCCGGTAATCGAGCTTGTCCACCGGGATGTGACCGATGACGTCCCGCACATGAAGATCCAGCATCGTCTGGTAGGTTCGGGTGGTTCCACTGGAGGGCCGGATCAGGAGGTCAATATGTTCCTGAATCACATCGGCAACAGTCGGTACTTTCGACTGATTCGCGAGGATTGCTTGCTGGGCGATTTCGAAAGATTGTCCGTTCGCATCCAGCAGGCGTTTAAGGGTCTCGCCTTCGGATTCCGAGGCGACAGTCAGGCCTTGTTGCTCGTGGCTCTTCGGGTCGCGCCACAGCACCATGAAGGACGATGTACCGTCCTTCTTCACGCGTTTGCGAATGCTGGCCACATAAAAATGTTAGGCCTGTGTCAACACTTTTGGACTTTTTGTCAACAGTCAGGGGCCAAATAGGCCCCTGACCTGCGATAACGCTGTGCCCGAGGTGGGACTCGAACCCACACACCTTTCGATACCGCATTTTGAGTGCGGCGCGTCTGCCAATTCCGCCACTCGGGCGCGGAAACACCGAAACAAGACTAACCGACGTCGAGCTCGTCAAAGAACTCAACGCTCCCTGTTGCAGTGCGCGAAACTACTCTACATGCAGATAGGCTAATTTCCAGAACCGGCTCGGCCGAGCAATAAATCATACGCAGGGACCGGGTGCAACTAAGATGGTTGAGAACCCGCCGTACGTCTTGAAGGAGATCCCGTGTCAGAACAGACGGAGTCCAAGCCCGCATCCCAGCCGGCACGCCGAGTAGTTGTCGCAGAAGATGAGACCCTCATCCGCCTGGACATCATCGAGATCTTGAAGGGCGAAGGCTACGACGTTGTCGGTGAGGCCGACAACGGTGAGAAAGCTGTCCAGCTGGCCGAGGAGCTGAAGCCGGATCTGGTCCTCATGGACGTCAAGATGCCTGTCATGGACGGCATCTCTGCTGCGGAGAAGATCGTCAAGGCGAGGATCGCTCCCGTGGTGCTCCTGACGGCGTTCAGCCAGAAGGAGCTCGTGGAGCGCGCCCGCGACGCCGGGGCCATGGCCTACGTCGTCAAGCCTTTCACTCCTGCCGATTTGATCCCCGCAATCGAGATCGCATTGTCCCGGCACGAGGAGATCAAGGCGCTCGAGAACGAGGTGTCCGACCTTCAGGAGCAGTTCGCCACGCGCAAGCTTGTGGAGCGGGCCAAGAGCCTCCTGACCACCAAGATGGGCCTCACGGAGCCGGAAGCATTCCGCTGGATCCAGAAGACCTCCATGGACCGTCGACTCAGCATGCGCGAGGTCGCCGAGACCATCATCAACCAGGTCAACTAGCACTCACTCCCCCGCGAAGGGCGCCGCTTCCACGTGGAGCGGCGCCCTTCGTCTTCCCCGGATCGCCCCCGGACAGAACCCGCCGCCAGACAACCGCCAAACGAACCCAAAACAAAACAGAAGAGGCCCCGCCACCGGCGGGACCTCCCCTGCTTGATCCGAAAAGCTAATCCGGAAGGATCAGGCCTTCGACTTGGCCTTCTTCTTTTCCGGCCACGGCCCGACCTTTTCCTTGCGGGCTGCGGCTTCTTCCACGCGGGAAGTGTCCGCGAGGTCGCCCACCCTGTGGACCTTGAGCGAGTTCGTGGAACCAGCCTGTCCGGGAGGGGAACCGGCAGCTATGACCACGAGGTCGCCGTTCTCCACGATCTTCATCTCGAGGAGGCTGCGGTCCACCTGGGCCGTCATGGCGTCAGTGTGGCCCACCATGGGGACCAGGACGGGCTGGATGCCCCAGGTCAGCGCCAACTGGTTCCAGACGTGCTCCACGGGGGTGAAGGCGAAAACCGGCTTGACGGGCCGCAGGCGGGACAGGCGGCGGGCCGAGTCACCGGACTGGGTGAAAGTACAGATGTACTTTGCGTCCAGCTGGTCGGCGATTTCGACGGCGGCACGCGTGATGGCGCCACCGCGGGTCTTGGGCTTGGTACCGAGCGGAGGAACGCGCTCAAGACCGTGCTCTTCAGTGGACTCGATGATCCGGGCCATGGTCTTGACCGTCTCGATCGGGAACTTGCCCACGCTGGTCTCGCCGGAGAGCATGACTGCGTCGGCACCGTCGAGCACTGCGTTGGCGCAGTCCGAAGCCTCGGCACGGGTCGGGCG